>Ga0210410_10004786_pt1 | contig 11846 bp, 10 predicted proteins | sample IncBWC4MmetaG_FD_161058 | JGI IMG/M metagenome (GOLD analysis project Ga0210410, IMG submission 161058) | Forest soil microbial communities from Barre Woods Harvard Forest LTER site, Petersham, Massachusetts, United States - Inc-BW-C-4-M | ecosystem: Environmental > Terrestrial > Soil >... | reverse complement strand
ACGACGTGTTCGGCGACGGCTCGGTGACAATTCTGTCGACACCCGGCCATACGCCTGGCCACCAGTCGCTGCTGGTTCATCTGCCAAGGACCGGCGCAATCGTGTTGAGCGGCGACGTTGCGCACTTCGAGGACAATTTCATCAATCGGCGGGTACCCAAGTTCAACTTCAACGCCGACCAGTCCCGCCGGTCGATGGATCGGATCGACGCGATCGTCAAGTCCGAGCACGCGCAGCTTTGGATCAATCACGATTCAAAGCAAAGCGCGACGATCTCGCACGCGCCGAAATACTATGATTGAAGGACCCTGCACGGATCGGACACCCCAGAGCCGCGTTTGATTATGTCGAGAGTCGCGCGACCGATACCATCGTCCAATAGATTCGGCTCCACGCTTCTGGTCTGATTGCATCTGCATATTGTGAAAGAAGATGCGGTGGTCCTCACAGGCGACCCAGGAGGTTCAAAGTGTCTGAAACGATAACAAGCGGGGAACAGATATATCTTACCCGTAGATCACTCCACTATTGGCGGGTAACGTTTGATCATCCGCCGCTCAACATTTTTGGGCCGGACACCATTCCGCAATTGAATGAGATCATCACCGCGCTTGAAACCGACAAGCACGTCAAGGTTGTCGTCTTTGACAGCGCTGTGCAAGGATTCTTTCTCACGCATTATGACTTTCTTGCGAAACTTGAAGAAACAACCAGTCTGCCGCCGGGACCGACAGGGTTGCAGCCTCTACCCGATATGCTCGTCCGCCTGAGCCGTGCTCCGGTTGTGTCAATTGCTTCGATCCGGGGGCGCGCGACCGGTGTCGGAAGTGAGCTCGCCCTGGCCTGCGACATGCGCTTCGCCAGCCGCGAAAAAGCGATCTTGTCGCAGTGGGAAGTCGGGGCCGGTGTGGTGCCAGGAGGTGGCCCAATGGCACGGCTGCCGCGTCTGATGGGACGAGGACGCGCGCTGGAAGTGCTTCTGGGCGCCGACGACATCCCGGGCGATCTGGCCGAACTATACGGATACGTCAACCGGTCGTTGCCGGATTCCGAACTCGACACGTTTGTCGAGTCCCTCGCAACTCGAATCGCATCCTTCGACAAGCAAGCGATCAGCGAAACCAAGCGCTTCGCGGACGTGGCCAGCTTGCCGGCTGACTTTGAAATCGCACCGGAGTGGGATGTGTGTCTTGCATCGATCACGCGGCCGGCGGCGCAGGAGAGGATCAGGATGTTAATGGAGCGGGGATTTCACCGGCCGGGCGATGTGGAAGACCGCTTGGGATATCACGTCGGCCAGATCGGGCGCTGAGCGTCTTTAGAGACGGGACCTCACAGTGTCGCACCATGCTTCCGGTCCCGACTTTGGGTTTCCGCGCGGTGATGCTCGGTTGGACATGACTGACCTCTACGCGTTCACGAAGCCGGGTGATCCCGGCAAATCGATCATCATCTTTAACGTTCACCCGTCGATGGCCGTGAACCCGCCGGGACCCACAACCCGCGAACCTTTCGCTCCCGGGGCGCTATACGAAATCAAAGTTGATACAGATGGCGATGCCATCGCCGACGTGTGTTACAGCGCACAGTTTGCCGCTTGCGAGGACGGCACCCAGACTGCGACAGTTCGCCGCGTTCAGGGCGCGCGAGCCACTGGAGCGTGCGACGAGGGCGAAGTTATAGTCGAGAAGGCACCGGTCTCAGTCGGACGAGAAGCCGCGGTGACGAAAGCCGGCGAGTACCGCTTGTTCGTGGGTTGGCGCAGCGATCCTTTCTTTTTCGATGCCAACGGCTTCTTCAATGAAATGCAGTTCACGGGCGACGATTTCTTCGCCGACAAGAATGTCTGCAGTATCGCGCTTGAACTGCCCAACGCGGCTCTCGGCGCGGATAGGGTGGGACTTTGGGCTCGCACCCTGGCCACAACCAGCGAAGGCTGGATGCAGGCAGACCGCGGTGGGCGGCCATTGCAAGCCGTCTTTCTTCCCGGACAGGAAAGAGAGGCGTACCTCAACGGGCAGCCAGGGGATGATGATCGCTTCGTTGGAGTGTTCGCGCACGAATTGGAACACGCGGGCGGCTATACGCGTGAAAGAGCAATCAGCGTGGCGAGCAGTTTGCTGCCAGACATTCTTTCCTACGATTTTCGCCGCCCTGCATGCTTTCCACACAATGGCCGAACACTCACCGACGACGTGGTCGACGCTTTCTTCTCCACCCTCACGAACGGGAAGGTGACGGGAGATAAGGTTGGGCCGCACGGCGATCTTCTGGACGAGTTCCCGTACCTCGGGCCGCCGCACGATTAATGTCGCTGAGCGACCGTGAATCGGTGGCGAAGGAGATGCGTGCCGCGTATCGGGAGTTCGATGAAACGTTGTCGGAAGTCGCGAACCGCTTGCGCCGCGAGTACAAGCGACCGGTCCTGAAATCACCTGACAAGCCAACGTGCGCCAACGTACATCTACATCGAATCGTTAATTGGGGTCGAGCGGTGGGCTACTTGGAGTTTTTGACAGAAAACTCAATAAAATCAATGATCAGTGGCGGAGGCGGTGAGATTCGAACTCACGAACGGTTGCCCGTTGCTGGTTTTCAAGACCAGTGCCTTAAACCACTCGGCCACGCCTCCAACGCGCAAGGTGGATTGTGACGCACCCCGGCAGGGTCTATCGGATGCCCAGCACTTTGCGGCGACGATCCATCATGCGCCAGATGAACGGCGTGAAGATGAGCTGCATCGCCAGCTCCATCTTGCCGCCGGGCGCAACGATCGTGTTCGGGCGCGACATGAACGAGTCGTGCAGCATCGCCAGCAGGTACTGGAAATCGATGCCCTTCGGATTGGCAAAGCGGATCACCAGGAAGCTCTCGTCGGGCGTCGGGATATCCCGGGCCACGAACGGATTGGAGGTGTCGACCGCGGGCACGCGCTGGAAGTTCACGTGCGTTCGGGTGAATTGCGGGCAGATGTAGTTCACGTAGTCCGGCATGCGCCGCAAGATGACGTCGGTTACTGCCTCGGTCGAGTAGCCTCGGGTCGACTTGTCGCGGTGGATCTTCTGGATCCATTCCAGGTTGATGACGGGAACCACGCCGATCAGTAGGTCCGGATAGCGCGCCACGTTCACCGACTCGGTGACGACGCCGCCGTGCAATCCCTCGTAGAACAGCAGATCCGTATTTGCCTCGAACTCCTCCCAGGCGGTGAACGTGCCCGGCTCCTGACCGTACGGGGCCGCCTCCTCGGGACTGTGCAGGTACTTTCGATGGCGGCCGTTGCCGGTTTCGCTATAGGCCTGGAACAGCGTCTCGAGCTCGTGGAACAGGTTCGCCTCTTCGCCGAAATGGCTGAAGCTGCGGCTGCCGGCTTTTTCGTGCTCGCCCATCACCCGGCGCATTTCCTGACGGTCGTAGCGATGGAAGCTGTCGCCCTCGACCACGGCTGCGCGGACTTCCTCGCGCCGGAAGATCTTCTGGAACGTGCGCGTCACCGAGGTCGTGCCGGCCCCCGACGAGCCGGTGACTGCGATGATCGGATGCCTGTCCGACATGCTTGCCCCCCGCTTTGCCTCGTGCTTTTTCCCTACATCACGCCGCGAAACAACCCGCGTCGGTTGAACAGCGGCGTATCGTGCTCACGCTCTTCCGGGTTTTCCCGGTGGTAGCGCTCGATCCGCTCCACCTCTTTCTTCGAACCGAACACGAATCCGATCCGCTGATGCGGCTCGCACGGGACGATCTGCAGAATCGGGGCCTCTCCGGTGCTGGCGCGCCCGCCCGCCTGCTCGATCAGCATCGCGATCGGACTGCACGCGTATAAAAGCCTCAACCGCCCCGGCTTGCTCGGATCCTTCGTGTCGCGCGGATACATGAAGACTCCGCCGCGCATCAGGATCCGATGCGCGTCGGCCACCATCGACGCAATCCAGCGCATATTGAAGTCCTTGTCGCGCGGCCCGTTGCGGCCGGCCAGGCACTCTTCGACATAGCGGCGGATCGGCGGCTCCCAGAACCTGCTGTTGGAAGCGTTGATCGCGAACTCCTGCGCTTCTTCGGGAACCTTCAGGTCCGGATGAGTCAGCAGGAACTCGCCAAGCTCAGGGTTCAGCGTGAAGCCGTGCGTGCCGTGCCCGACCGTCAGCACGAACATCGTCGAAGGTCCGTACAGCGCGTATCCGGCGGCGACCTGCCGGAAGCCCGGCTGCAGAAAGTCCGCCGCCCCGGCGGGTTGGCTGCCCTCTGATGCGCGCAGCACGGAAAAGATGCTGCCGACCGACAGGTTCACGTCGATGTTGGATGAGCCGTCGAGGGGGTCGAACGCCAGCAGGTAGTCGCCCATCGTGCCCTCCGGGGCGTCGGGCAGCAGCGCATCGGCCATCTGCTCGGACAGCAGGCCTCGCACGTAGCCGCCCCACTGCAGGCAATCCAGGAACGTTTCATTGGCCAGCCGGTCGAGCTTCTGCTCGGTTTCGCCCTGCCCATCGGCAGCGCCCGTGTCCCCGAGCAGCCCGGCCAGCGCGCCGTACGCCACCTTGCGCGACAGGGCTTTGCAAGCCAGCGCGACCGCCAGAATCACGCTGTTGAACTGACCCGACGCCTGCGGAAAGCGCCGGCGCTGTTCGATCAGATACTGGGTCAGCGTGATCGGCTGGTTCAGCATTGTTCAGGCACTCCGGTGTGAGCCGCCTGCAGCACGCGGCTGGCCAAGATGTCTTCCGCTGAAATGGTGGACAGGGTGTCGCGGTCCGCCCCGGCGATCTGGCCGAAGAGGCGGCTGGCGTGCCTGAGGCGCGCGCGATCGAGCGCGTTGCGCACGCTGCGCGCGTTGGCGAACTGCGGCTGCGTCAGGCGGGCCTGCAGATACTGGCCGAAGGCGATGCGAGCCGCATCGTCGAAGCGATAGCCCATCCGCTCCAGCATCAGATCGGCGATTTTCATCAGCTCGTCGCTGCTGTAGTCCGGAAAATCGATGTGATGCGCAATGCGCGACGAAAGGCCCGGATTGCATTCGAAGAACTTCGTCATCCGATCCTGGTAGCCGGCCAGGATCACCACCAAGTCCTCGCGCTGATTCTCCATCACCTGCAGCAGGATCTCGATTGCCTCGGGCCCGTAGTCGCGCTCGTTCTCAGGACGGTAGAGGAAATAGGCCTCGTCGATGAACAGGACCCCTCCCATCGCACGCTTCAGGACCTCGCGCGTCTTCGGAGCCGTGTGTCCGATGTACTGCCCCACCAGATCGTCCCGGGTTACGGCAACCAGGTGCCCCTTGCGCACGTATCCGAGGCGGTGCAGGATCGACGCCATCTTCATCGCGACGGTGGTCTTGCCGGTGCCCGGGTTGCCCGTGAAGCACATGTGAAGACCCGGCGCGGCGGCTGGCATGCCTTGCGCCGCCCGGGCCGAGTCGACCACCAGCAGCGCGGCCACGTCGCGAATGCGGCGCTTGACCGGTGCCAGCCCGACCAACTCTCGGTCCAGGTCGGCCAGCAGCGCCAGCACGTCCTGCTCGCCGACGGTGCCTTCGGTCCGGCCAGACGCTTCGTTCATCGCGGCCCCATTCAATAACGATGCTCGGCCGGCTTTTCGGTGGCGTATGGCTCGATTTCGTAGCGCTGCGCGCGCCCGTTCGACTCGATCCGGCGCAACCTGAAACCCGGCTCGATCGGGGGGCGGTTCACTAGAAACGACAGTCGGACCGTCTCCCACCCTCGCGTCGAATCGAACGCGTTGACGCGGATGTAGTGCTTCGGATAGGTCTTCCGGCACTCGATGATCTCGGCCACCGCGCCGGCCGCGTCACGCAGGTCGAACATCGGTGGGCCGAACATCTCCCAATACGTGTTGCGCGGATGAATGTCGTCGGTGTGCTCGACCGAGACCGCCCATTGATTGCGCAGGCAATACTCGATCTGAGCGCGGATCTGAGGGTCGGTCAGGTCGGGCAGGAATGAGAAGGCTCCCTGTGTCACTCGCATCGTGTTTCCTTGGTCGCTATGGCGATCATCCTCACCCCCAGCCCCTCTCCCCGCGCGGCGGGAGAGGGGAGCAAAGCGTGTTATGCGACCGATGGAGTCGGAACGAAATCCGACGTGTCGGTGCTCGTGTAGTTGAAAGTCACGTCCTTCCAGGTATCGAGCGCCGCCTGCAGCGGCTTGCAATGGCGAGCGGCCGACGCCAGGATCTCGGGCCCTTCGTGCCGCACATCCCGTCCCTCGTTGCGCGCCAGCACGATCGCCTCCAACGCGACCCGATTCGCGGTCGCACCGGCCTGGATCCCCATCGGGTGCCCGATCGTTCCGCCTCCGAACTGCAGCACGACGTCGTCGCCGAACAGATCGATCAGCTGGTGCATCTGGCCGGCGTGGATGCCGCCCGAAGCGACCGGCATCACCCTGCGCATACCGCCCCAGTCCTGCCGGTAAAACAGCCCGCGCGGCAGGTCGATCTCGTTGACCAGCTCGCGGCAAACGTTGTAGTACCCCTGCACCGTCAACGGATCGCCCTCGAGCTTTCCGACCGCGGTGCCGGCGTGCAGGTGGTCGACCCCCGCCAGCCTGAGCCACTTGGCGATCACCCGGAACGACACGCCGTGCGACTTCTGGCGCGTATACGTGCTGTGACCGGCCCGATGCATGTGCAGGATCATGTCGTTGTCGCGGCACCAATTGGAAATCGACTGGATCGCGGTCCATCCGACCACCAAGTCGACCATCACGATCACCGAGCCGAGCTCTCGCGCGAACGCCGCCCGCTTGTACATCTCCTCCATCGTGCCGGCCGTGACGTTCAGGTAGTGCCCCTTGATCTCACCGGTCGCGGCGCTGGCCCGGTTGACCGCCTCCATGCAGTACAGGAAGCGGTCGCGCCAGTGCATGAAGGGCTGCGAATTGATGTTCTCGTCGTCCTTCACGAAGTCCAGGCCGCCCTTCAGCGCCTCGTACACGACGCGGCCGTAGTTCTTGCCCGACAGCCCCAATTTGGGCTTGGTCGTCGCACCCAGCAGTGGGCGGCCAAACTTGTCCAGCCGCTCGCGCTCGACCACGATTCCGGTCGGTGGCCCACGAAACGTTTTCACGTAGGCCAGCGGCAGCCGCATGTCCTCCAGCCGCAGCGCCTTCAGCGGCTTGAAGCCGAACACATTGCCGATGATCGAGGCGGTCAGATTGGCGATCGAACCTTCCTCGAACAGGTCGAGCTCGTAGGCAATCCATGCGAAGTACTGCGACGGGTTGTTGGGGACCGGCTCGACCTGGTAGGCCTTGGCGCGATAGTTCTCGCTGGCCGTCAGCCGGTCGGTCCAAACGACGGTCCAGGTGGCCGTGGACGATTCACCCGCAACGGCTGCGGCCGCCTCTACGGGGTCGACGCCTTCCTGCGGCGTAATGCGGAACAGGGCCAGTACGTCGGAATCCTTCGGAACATAGTCGGGCTGCCAGTACCCCATCTGCGCGTACTTCAGTACTCCGGCCGCATAACGCTTCGAGGTGTCTTTGATCTCGGTGTGGCCGGGTCCGCCCATCGGGTTGTCTCCAATCGTGTCCGGGAGCATTCGAATCGGTGTCGCAACGATGCTACGAAACAGCCTATCATCAGGTCCAATCAGGGTTTCTGAGCTAACACATCAGGAATCGTTATCTTGGGGCGCCATCTGACGATACGCCAGCTTGAAGTGCTGGCTGCCGTAGGGCGCGAGGGCAGCGTGACGGCCGCCGCGGAGTCCCTGCACTTGACCCAGCCCGCGGTCTCGATGCAGTTGCGCCAGCTCGAAGAACAGCTCGAGCTGACGATGTTCGAGACGGTCGGCAGGCGCCTGCAGATCACCGAGCCGGGCAAGGAGCTGGTCCAGTTGGCGATCGAGCTGCTGGCACGGCTCGACGACCTGGAGCAAACGGCTCGATCACTGCGCGGCGTGGGGCACGGACGGGTGCGACTGGGCGTCGTCAGCACTGCGAAGTACTTCGCGCCACGGCTGCTCGCCCAGTTCCTGAAGCTGCATGCCGGGCTGGAGTTCAAGCTGACGGTCCACAATCGCGCGCAGATCATCGATCAGCTGCAGTCCTACTCGATCGATCTGGGCATCATGGGGCAGCCGCCGGAGGGCCTGCACCTCGAGGGCACGCCATTTGCCCACAATCCGCTGGTTTCGGTCGGCGCACCTTCACATCCGTTGTCGCTGCGGCGAGGCTTGCGGCCGCAAGACCTGGCCGCCCAACCGTTCATCGTGCGCGAGGCGGGCTCGGGCACCCGCAACGCGATGGACCGGTTCTTCGCCGATCACGAGGTGAAAGTCCGCCACGTGATGGAAGCAGACAGCAACGAGACGATCAAGCAGGCCGTGATGGCTGGCATCGGCCTGGGCTTCCTGTCGCTGCACACGGTGCGCCCCGAAACAGCCGCCGGCCGCATCGCGGTGCTCGACGTCCAGGGCCTGCCGCTGAGGCGCCAGTGGTACGTGGTGCATTCGAGCCAGCGCCGCTTGACCCCGGCGGCCGAGGAATTCCGTCAGTACCTGCTGCGCGAGGCCGACGCGCTGATGCGAGCCGCGCTCTAAGCCGCGGCATCGGCCCGCACCTCGAAGGACCCGCTTCAGCCCTGTCCGATCCAAAGGCGCTTGAAGCGTTCACGCGCGCCCGGATCCGAGCTCGACGCGTGAGGCGGGTCGGGACGCTCGGCGCTGCGGGCCAGCAGTGGGGCCAGCTCGTGCAGAGGCATTCCGGCTTTCGCCACGCGATCGAGCACTGCGGGCGCACCCATCAGTGGCGCCGCCGCCAGGGCCCACAGCGCAGTCGTTCTGCGCCCGCTGCGGCAGTAGCCGAGCGTGGGCTCGTCGCATTGCTGCAGGATCTGGCCGAACGCATCGCCATCGGACACCGCGACCTTGGCGAACTCCACCGGCTGGAAAAAGAACTTCACTCCGTGCCGCTCGCAAGCCGCTCGAATCGTCTCGGAAGGAGTGCCACCTTCCGAGTCGGGGCGATTGCAGATGATGGACTTGATTCCAGCCGCCGCCAGGGCCTCGACGTCGCTCTCATCGATCTGGTCTGCGACGAAGAAGGACGGGGTTATCCGAAATGCTTGCATGGCTCACTGTCGACTGGGGATTCATCCTACTCCATCGTCGGAGTGTCCTTTAGACGGCATATGACTTCTGGAACTTCCCGAGACTTCGCTACGTCTGTACAAATAGGGTAACGCTTGCGAGCGGGTTCAGAGCGGGGTCGGCCGCTCAGCAGTCGAGCCGATCGAGCTGGCCCGTATCTTGCTTTTATATGAAAGTGCCCTCGGAACGAATCAAAGCGGTGCGTCCTGAAGGCGAAACGGATCGTTAAGTTGCTGTGCGAATTTGTCTGATTTTTTTGTATGAGTTCGTCGGGCAAGTCGCACACATCGGCAGAAGGCAGTAACTGATTGAGGTTTTCAGTCAATCAAGTGTTCGGCTTAGCCATTAGTGTGTATCTCAGTGTGATGCAACTGAATTTTTTGGAGAGCTTCGCAAACTAAACCCACGGGGGAGCTTTTTGAAAGGCCGAATGCAATGAGCCGCCTCTCAGCTTCACGCTCCACCTCGCCGCTGTGGTCGGTGGGGGCGCCACTGGTCCTGAACCTCGCAGCCGTGTTGGGGCTGCAGATGGTCGTGCCCGCCGCGATTGCCGGCTCGCACGAAGCGACCCAGTTCTCGGTGCCCTCGGGTTCGCCCGATGCGACGATGCAGGCAGCCGCTGCGTTCGCGCACGAGCTCGATCCCGATGCGGAAGTCTCCTTCCGGGATGCACAAAGCGGTTCACTGTCGGTTTCGCGAGTCGAAGGCGATCATGTCAAATGCATCGTGCGGGTTTCGCCCGATGCGTCCGAGGCGCTCAGACCGCTTGATCGCTTCCTCAATGGCCGGCTCGCTCCCGACGCCCAGGCGATGTGGGCCCTGGCGCACGAGATCGGACACTGCAAGCTCAGAGACACCTTCTTCAACCGCCCCGATGGGCGTGTTGCCGACGCCAGCATCTTTCCATGGCTGGCGCAGGAAGCCGCGGCGGACGCGTACGGCATCCTGTCGGTCGAGCGAAAGGAGGGCGACAAGAGCACTGTGCGGGAGGCGGTCGTCCTGTCTCGCATGCTGGCGGCGGCCATGTTCAGGGACGCCTCGCACGCGACCGGCCACTACGTTTCGGACGCGCTGGCCTTGTGTCCGAGCAACCGCAATGATGCCGATGCGGTGCAGTGTGCGGTCGTCACCGCGTACTACACGGTCGGCAGCATCGCCAACGACGAAGCGGGATCCCCGTATCCGGTCGACGCACCTCCGCAGCTGATCTACGAGCTCGGCCTCAAGAAGATCGCGGGCCTGCTGCACGTGTACGACAACATCGCGCAGTACAAAGCCGAGTTCACCGGCGCCGACCTGAAGCGCTTCGCGTTCAACGAGGTTTCGCACAAGGGTGAATCGCGCTACATCACTGCCGAGGCCGATCAAAGCCAGAAGAGCTTCGACATGACGTACCGCCTGGCCGATTTCTACGGCTTCAAGACCGGAGAGCTCGTCACCGAGGATGCGCACAACGTCAAAGTGATGCGCATCGATGGCGACGAAGAGCTCGACTGGCTGCTGACGCTGGGAGCGGTCGTCCGCACCGAGGACGGCGAGTCGTTGCGCAAAGGCGAGGTGCAGCACTAGATCGGAGGCACCGGGAGCATTCGGGCTGCGGCGCCGCGAGTTCGGCATTCCCAGCCTCGGTCAATGGTGCGGGGGCACACGAGCGCGCCGCAACCCGAGTGCTTCACTTCTCGAGCTGGCCGCCGGGCCGCAGCCGTTACTTTCCCTGCAGCGCCTCGATCTCATCCATCACGCGGTTCATCCGGGCAACCAGGGCCTGGTACGGCGCCGGCGTCGCCATGTCGATGCCGGCCTTCCGATACAACTCGTAGGCATAGTCGGACCCACCGGCCTTCAGCATGTTGATGAAGCGGTCGCGGGCCGGCGTCCCTTCCTTCAGGATCGCGTCGGTGAACTGGGCCGCGCCAGCCATCGACGTGGCGTACTGATAGACGTAGTAGCCGTAGTAGAAGTGCGGAATGTATTCCCACTCGGTGCAGTACAGCGGATCGATCTTCATCACGCCCTCGGCCTCGCCGTAGTAGCGCTTGAGCAGCTTGCAGTAGGCATTGGTCAGGTTCTCGCCCGACAGCGGTGCACCTTTCTCCAGCTCCTGGTGCATCTGCAGCTGGAACTCGGCAAACATCACCTGGCGAAAGAAGGTCGTGCGGATCGACTCCAGGCCCTCGCCCAGGTAGAACAGCTTTTCCTCGCGCGTCTTCGCGTGCTCGACCATGTAGTCGTTCAGCAGCATTTCGTTGCCGATCGAGGCCGATTCGGCGATGAATGTCGAGTACTGCGACTTCTCGTAGGGCTCATTCGAATCGGTCAGCATCGTATGCACCGCGTGTCCCCACTCGTGCGCCAATGTCGAGAGCGATTCGTAGTCGTCGTTGTGATTCAAGAGCAGATACGGGTGCACGCCGTAGGCGCTTCCGTTCATGTACGCGCCGGCGTGCTTGCCGGTGTGCGGCAGCGCGCTCATCCAGTGTCCGGCAAATCCGTGCCGCAGCAAGCCGAGGTACTCGTCGCCCATCGGCGCCAGCGCCGCCAGCGCAATGTGCTCGGAGTCCCCGACGCCGAACTTCGGCACCGAGGTGGCCGGGAACAGGGTCGGATAGTTGTCGTAGTAGGCCAGCTCATCGCTGATTCCGAGCAGCCGTTTGCGCAGCCTCAGGTACCGATGCAGGGTCGGCAGCGCCGCGTTGGTCTGGGCGACCAGCGTCCGATACACCGCCGGCGGCATGTTGTC
>Ga0210410_10004784_pt1 | contig 11847 bp, 9 predicted proteins | sample IncBWC4MmetaG_FD_161058 | JGI IMG/M metagenome (GOLD analysis project Ga0210410, IMG submission 161058) | Forest soil microbial communities from Barre Woods Harvard Forest LTER site, Petersham, Massachusetts, United States - Inc-BW-C-4-M | ecosystem: Environmental > Terrestrial > Soil >... | reverse complement strand
GCGCTTATCTTTCTGAATGATCACATTGCAGGCACAGAACAAGCACAGGCTTTCGCAGAATGGAATGTGCATGTATAGCGAAACGGGGCTCTGCGCGCGTTCCGCTTCTTCATGCACGCGCTCCAGATCATCAGGCCCAAAGGAATCGTTCCAGACTGGCGCGGTCGGATAGCTGGTGTAACGCGGACCGGGGCGGTTATATCGCGCGAGAAAGTCTTCGCCGACGTGCAACTCGTCGTGCATCTGCTGCAAAGTTGGATTCGGCAACGTCACTGCTCAACCTCATCCTTCAACGCGACGGCACCGCAGCGGGCGCCTCGTACGCAAACTGCGCCTGTTGTCCCGTTTCGATGAAAAGTTTCGCGTTCTCCACGGGAGTATGCTGCAAAATCCCATGCCCCAGATTCAGAATGTGTCCCACGCCGCCGAGCGTCGCCACTGTGTCCTGCGTCACGCGCCGGATCGTCTCTTCCGGCGCAAACAATACTGCCGGATCAACGTTCCCCTGTAGCGCGATTTTCGGACCCAGACTCTTTCGCAGTTCCCGCAGATCCACGCGCCAGTCGACGCTCAAGACGTCCGCACCCGAATCCGCAGCAGCGAGCAGCAAATGACTGGAAGCCTTCGTGTAGTAGATGACCGGAACGGTTTCCTTCAGCCCGGATACGATCTCCTGCACGGCTGGCAGCGCAAAATCAAGGTAGTCCCGCAAATTCAACTCGCCGCACCAAGTATCAAACAACTGCACGGCTGCGGCGCCGGCGCGAATCTGCGCCTGCAAATACGCGACAGTCGCCTGTGCGATGCGTCCCAGCAACTCGCGGAACGTCCGCGGGTCAGAGTACATGAAGCTCTTGACCGTCGCGAACCCCTCTTTCGTCTTTCCCTCAACCATGTAGCTCGCCAGCGTCCAAGGGGCGGCTGCAAATCCCAGCACGGGAATCGTGGGACCTACTTCGCGGACCAACTGACGGATTGCCTCCATCAAAAACCAGGTTTCGCTCTCCGGGTCGAAGCTTTTCAGCTTTCGGACGTCTGCCTCGGTGCGCACCGGTTCAGGCAAGTTCGGGCCCGCATCGCCGAGTTCCAGTTTCAGCCCCATGGCCTCGGCCACAATCAAAATGTCGGAGAAAACGATCACTGCGTCGACATCGAGGCGGCGCAAGGGTTGCAGCGAAACCTCCACGGCCAGCTCTGGCGTTTTGCAAACCTCCAGGAAAGCGTGCTTTGCGCGAATTTCCCGATACTCCGGCAAATAACGGCCGGCTTGCCGCATCATCCACACCGGTACGCGGGGCAACGCCTCGCCTCGGCAAGCCCGCTCAAAAAGCTCCTTGCGGCTCAAATTAATCTTGTTCTGCTCACTCATGAGTAGCGCATTAGATGTGGCGGTCAGCTCCGGACGGCCAGTCGCCCAGCTTAAGAAGCATAGCAAATTAAGCGGGCCGCTGCGGCTCAGCGCGTCCGCTTACGTTGGGCCCACCATTTCGTCGGCATAGCGCGTTTGCATGCGAATCTAGTTTAGAATTGCCGCGTGGGAATTTTGCGTACGATTTCACGCTGGATGGGGACAGGGACTTCTATGACGCATGTAGATGCCGGTCGAACCGCGCCCGGATTTTCCGTGAAGGGGCTCGACGGAACGACTTATTCGCTGGAAGCGCTGCGCGAAAAAGGGCCAGTCGTAGCAGCATTCTTCAAGATTTCGTGCCCGGTGTGCCAGTTTACGTTTCCCTTTCTGCAGCGCCTTTACCAGCGGTATGGGAGCGACAACGTAACGTTCCTCGGCATTTCGCAGGACGACGCCAAGGCCACGGCCGCTTTCGCGCGACAGTACGGAGTCACGTTTCCAATGGCTTTGGACGAAAAGGAAAAGGGCTATCCGGCCTCGAACGCTTATGGGTTAACGAACGTTCCCACCACATTTCTGATTGATGTAGATGGAACAGTTTGCGTTAGCAGCATGGGCTTCGTGAAAAATGACCTGGAACGAATCGCCGCGGAGCTGGCAGAACGCAGAAAGATCGCTCCTGCTGCGCTCTTCGCGGCAAATGAATCGGTCCCCGCGAATCGACCTGGTTGAGGGTCGAAAAACTAGGTTCGGTCGGACCTAAGCCAAACAACAGAATCGACACGCCCAGGCCTGGTAACAAACGCTCTAGGTGTCGACGTCCACCCAGACCTTCTTATGCTTAGGCGGGCGTTTGCGCTTATCTGGTATTACGCGGGTGGATGCAGCCGCCACACCCGAGATTCGAGCGCGCCGGCGGGCCTCCTTCCCTGCATCAAACCCCTTCTTCTTGCGCTTTTTCACAACACTCGCTCTCCAGACGATTTCTCTCATGCGGGGTGTTGCGTGGTCAACTATATTGATATTGATTCTGGGACGCTGAAGGAACAGCGCAGCCAGATTGGTATGCGCGGAATCTAAAGGTTGCGTAAGCGTCCGTCGAAGCGACCACCTGAAATGCGAAGAAGTCTGGCCCTTTTGATTTTCGGCTTACCGATCCTGCCTCTTGCTCTAAGAGCGCAGAGTAACTCGGGTGAACTGCGGCTCAAAGTGACCGATCCCTCCGGATCGGCCGTGAAGGCGTCCATAGAGTTAGTCTGCGAGGCGAACCAGTTCCGACAGACCTTCGTGACAGATAGTTCGGGAGGTGCGACGGCGAAGCGGCTGGCATTCGGCGTCTATGAGATAGGTGTGGAGCAGCCTGGGTTCGCGCCGTATCACAACTTGGTGGAGATTCGGTCCGCGGTCCCGGAGGAATTCCGGATCTCGCTGAGCCTTGCCTCCGTGAATACATCGGTCACGGTAAAGGACACAGAGACTCTGGTGGACCCGCATAGGACCGGAAGCGTGAATCGCATCGGCTCCGAAACTCTCGAGAACAGACCCACAGCGCTGCCGGGGCGATCCGTAGTCGATCTTGTGAATGCGCAGCCGGGTTGGCTTTATGAAGGCAACGCGGTGTTGCATCCTCGCGGTTCCGAATACCACACGCAATTCGTAGTCGACGGCGTGCCGATCACTGATAATCGGTCGCCGAGCTTCGGCACGGAAATCGAGGCAGACGATGTGCAGTCGCTGAGCATCTACACGGCGAACATTCCCGCGGAATATGGCCGCAAGCTTGGCGGCGTGATCGAAGTGGTCACCGCAAAGGATCCTCGGCTGGGGTTTCACGGCAAAGCCGCACTTACTGGGGGAAGCTTCGCCACGGGAAGTGCTTACGTCCTGGGAGAGTACGCGAGGCGGAAGGATGCCGTGAGCTTCTCGGTGGACGGCGCACGCACAGACAGGTTCTTGAATCCGCCTGTGGTCCAAAACTATTCAAACCAGGCAACTACCGGCGACTTTTCAATGCGGTATGAACGAGATTTTAGCGACAGCGACCGGCTGGGGCTCACTGTGCGTCATGGCCTTTCAAGATTTGAAGTGCCGAACGAACAACTCCAGCAAGCTGCCGGACAGAGGCAAGACCGCGCGAACTTGGAGACGATGGGGATTCTGTCGTACCAGCATATTTTCTCTCCGAACGTGCTGGGCGATTTGCGATTGATGGTTCGCGACGATTCGGACACCCTTTCGTCGAATCCATTCTCAACGCCGATCATCGCGTTCCAGGATCGTGGCTTCCGCGAGGAATATTTCAAAGGCAGCATCTCCGCGCATCATGGAAGGCACGAATGGAAGGCTGGCGTCGAGGCGGATTTCACTTCGATTCACGAGAGCTTTCGCGACACGATCACGGATGCTGCGCAATTTGGGCCAGGCACGCCGGCGAGCTTTTTCTTCGTTGGGCATGGGCGAGACCTGGAGCAATCGGCCTTCTTGCAGGACTTCATTCGGCTGGGCAAATGGACGGCGAGCGTCGGCTTGCGCTGGGACCATTACCAGCTGCTCGTGAATCAGAATGCGGTCAGCCCGCGCTTAGGAATAGCGCGATACGTGCCTTCGCTGGATTTGGTGCTGCATGCGTCATACGACCGCGTGTTCCAGACGCCGGCGTTCGAGAATATTTTACTGTCTAGTTCCCCGGCCGTGATCGCGCTCAACCCGAACGTCCTGCGTCTGCCGGTAGAACCCTCCCGCGGAAATTACTATGAAACAGGGATCACGAAGGGATTCGCCGGGCGCGTAAAGCTTGACGTGAATTACTTCCGCAGATATGCGGATAATTTTGCCGACGACGACCAACTCCTGAATACGGGTGTCAGCTTCCCGATCGCGTTTCGAAAATCCGTGATCTACGGAGCAGAAGGCAAGATCGAGATTCCCCACCTTGGAAATCTTAGTGGATTTGTCAGCTATTCCTACATGGTGGGTTCAACGTACTTGCCCGTGACAGGCGGACTTTTTCTCGGCGACGAGGCTGCGAATGCGCTCAGCAATACTATCGGACGTTTCTGGGACACGCAGGATCAACGCCATACCGCGCGGACCCGTTTTCGATACGTGCTCACACAACGGCTGTGGGCGGCAATCGGCGCGGAATACGGAAGCGGGTTGCCGGTGGCATTCCAGGGAAGCGAAGCGCAAGCGATCGCTCAATACGGCCAGCAGATTGTGGACCGCGTTAATTTCACTCGGAACCGAGTGAAGCCGTCGTTCTCGCTTGATGCATCTGTGGGAGCACAGGTTTGGAAGCATGACGCGGTCCAAGTCCGGGTGCAGGCGGACGCGGCGAACCTGACCAATCGCCTAGACGTAATCGATTTCGCCGGCTTATTCTCCGGGAATGCCGTTGCGCCTCCCCGGTCGTTTGCTGTCCGGCTGGAAACGTCCTTCTAGCCGTCCGTATCACAGACGTCCACGAACTTTACACGTCCGAAAAACCGGCTAACGGCATTTCTATAAGCCTCGGCCTCTGAAACTCAGGACTTTTTTGAAGCCTGTTTGGCGCTGCCGCTCTTTGGGAGTTGAAAACGATACCCAACCCAAGGTTCCGTCGCAATGTACGTAGGGTGTGCGGGATCCCGCTCGATCTTCTTTCGCAATTGATTAATCACCACCCGCAAACTTTCCGTCTCCTCTCCGTAGTCTGGCCCCCAAACGGCCTGAAGTAACCTGCGGTGAGCGAGCGGTTTGCCTTGATTCGCAATGAGATATTTCAAAACTTCGAATTCCTTTGGCGTTAGGTGTACCGCCCGACCGCGCACGATGATTTCCCGCGCCTCAAAGTCGATGCTCAGATCCTTGGACACGAGTGGCGGCATCGCCTCCCCTGGCGAGTACCGGCGTAGTGCGGCGCGGATTCTCGCGAGCAGCTCCTCAATCCCGAAGGGCTTCACAACGTAGTCATCGGCGCCGGCATCCAGGGCGGAAACTTTGTCGCGCTCAGCGTTGCGCACCGTAAGCATGATGATAGGAGCGTCTGAAATTCGCCGAAGTTCGCGGCAAGCCTCGATTCCTCCCATGCCAGGCATGTTTACGTCCAGCAAGACCAAATCCGGCCGCTCCTTGCGAAAGGACTCGAGAGCCTCTTCGCCGCTCTTGGCGTCGGTGATCACGTACCCTTGCGAGCTTAGAGTGGAGCGCAGTACGCGACGAATCTGCGGTTCGTCGTCGACGACAAGAATGTTCGCAGAGGTCAACTGTTCTCCTTCCCGCTGCGATCGACGGGCAACGTAAACGCAAAAACCGAGCCATGACCGAGCTGACTGGTTACACTAATGGTGCCGTTCTGAGCCACGATTAGCGCCTTGGCGATTGGCAGACCCATACCCGTTCCACGCACCAGGTAACGCTGGTCTTTGCCGCGATAAAACTTATCGAAAATCATAGTTTGCTCAAAATCGTCGATTCCGGGGCCGCGATCGGCGACGCTGACGGTGACTGCGTCTCTCGTCAACTCGGCCGTGATGGTGATCGGCTGATCTTTTGCCGAGTAGAGGTTGGCGTTGTCGATCAATTGCACCAGCGCTTCTTTAGCGCGCTCACGGTCAGCGCGCACTGGTGGCAAATCCGGCGCAATACGCACATTCACGTCGCGTGCGCCGAGAGATCCTCCGCAGTGCCCCAGGGCCGCTCGGATGATTTCTTCCACCGGGACGGGCTCGAGGTCCAACGCTATCTCGCCGGCCTCAAGCTTGGCCATCTCGCCGGCCTCTTCCACCAACCGGTTCAAGCGGTCGCACTCTTCGTTAATGATGGTAAGAAGTTCGTGCGTGGACGGGGCGCTTGGCGGAAGCGAGCTGAGCAGGCTGCTGACGGCGGCCTTCATCGAGGTCAACGGCGTGCGAAAATCGTGCGTAATCGAATCCAGCAATGCGGATTTGAGCCGCTCGCCTTGCCGCTCTGCTTCGGTCTGGCCAAGCTGCTCGATGGCGCGCGCACGCTCGATTGCAATCGCCACCAGCGTGCTGATGGCGTCCAGCGATTGCCGCGAAAGCTGCGAGCCTGAAATGCCAAGGCTGCCGATTGGGCGAACGCCCAGGCGAATAGGAACAAAATACTCCCCTCGTTGCGTGTCAGCGAAGATCTCATCCAGCGAGAAAGCTTGCTTCATCTTTTCCTCGTCGAGATGAGCGGCGCCAAACCCGGATCGATAGAATTTGTCCTTCTGCGGCAGAAAAAGTGTCGCTGCGCCGGCTTCGAAACTTTCGACGATGTAATTCGGTATAGCGTTCATCAATTGAATCACGTTGCCTTCGCCGAGCAGCTTGCGGCTGAACTGATACAGCCGCTCCACCTCACGCCTACGATGGTGCGCTTCATCGGCTTCGGTGCGGATCCGCGACGAAAGCTGGCTGCCCATGATCGAAGAGACCAGGAACGCAAACAGTGCGACCCAGTTTTGCGGATCGGCAATCGTCAAGGTTCCTACCGGCGGCAGGAAGAAATAATTGAAAGCGATCACGGCCGCGAGCGACATGACCACGGAAACGGCCATTCCCCATAGGGCCGAAACTGCTAGAATTGCCAGCAGAAATGAAAGCGCCACCGTGGTTTGGTTCACGTGCAGCAGGTGGCGATAGAAAAAGGTAATTCCAGCGACCACGGCCAGAGATACGGTTATTCCGAGGAACCGGCCGGCCAGGAATCTTTGCATCGCTACATTCTAGCGCATGCTAACGATTCGACGAGGAGAAGACACGCCTTGCCAAAGAAGCCAGAAGAATGGCTGGAAGTCGCCGCGCCGCCGCAAAAAACGCGCGGCACATTCAAGCTCTTTCTGGGCTATGCGCCTGGTGTCGGCAAGACGTTCAGCATGTTGAGCGAGGCAGCGCGGCGACGTAGCCGTGGCGAAGACGTGGTGATCGGAGTCGTGGAAACGCACGGACGCAAAGGCGTCGAAGAGCTGGTCGCGCAATTAGACCAAGTGGCCCGCAAGAAAATCGAGTACAAGGGAACGGTTTTCGAGGAAATGGATGTCGATGCCATACTGGCCCGAAAGCCCGAAGTCGTTTTGGTCGACGAACTCGCTCACACCAACATCCCCGGCAGCAAGCACCGCAAGCGTTACGAAGACGTTCAAGAGCTGCTGGCCGCAAAGATCGATGTGGTCTCTACCGTGAATATTCAACACATCGAAAGTATCGCGCCCGTGGTTCGCTCCATCACTGGAATCGCCGTACGCGAAACGGTCCCGGACTGGGTGCCGCTCACCGCCTCCGAAACGGTTATGGTCGACCTCACGCCCGAGGCGCTACAGAACCGGATGAAGCGCGGGGACATTTACAGCACGGACAAGGTCGAACGCTCGCTGAGTAATTTCTTTCGCCGGGGAAATCTGATTGCCCTTCGCGAACTCGCCCTGCGGCAAGTCGCCGAGCAAGTCGACCGTAGCCTCGAGTCCTACATGGAGGCGCAAGACATTCGCAAGAACTGGGGAGTCCGCGAGCGCATGGCCGTCTGTATTTCCGCGAATCCGGCTGGGCAGTATCTCATCGCCAGGGGCGCCCGCATGTCGCGCAGAATGGATGCCGAATTATACGTCGTTCATGTGGATCGCGAATTCGGCCCAAAAGAGCCGAACCAAAGTGCTCTCGCGGCCAACCTCCGCTTTGCCGAAAGCCTGGGCGCCAAAGTGATTCGCTTAAAGGGACGAAGCGTCGCGGACTCGGTCGCCGCGTTCGTCCGTTCAAAGCACATTACGCAGGTAATCTTCGGCCGCGCGCCGATTCATGACTGGCGAAAGTATCTTTACCTATCCGCAGTACATCGTTTTTTACGAGAGTCGCCGCCCGTTGACGTCCATATCGTCACACAGGAACCCGAGGATTAAATATTACTCAGGGCTTCCCTGCCGCCGCAGCTTGCGCTTGCCTGGTGCCGGCCATGTCTACTTCGATCTCAACCGTTTGATCTACCTTGAGCAGGAAATTGCCCGGATTCTTCAAGCCCCAGTCATTGTAGGGGACGCTGAAGGTCGCGGTGCCCTTCCACTTCTCGACGCTGAGCTCTGCATGCACCGGGATAGAGAGTTCGTGTTCACTTCCGTGGAGCACGCAAAGCCATGGAGCTGCGCGCTCGACGTGCCCTGAGGCGGCACAGCACCTTCCACACGGTCGGGGCGAAAGATAATGTCCGTGAAGCGGGCACTTTCCAACACTTCCTTGTGCATTTTTTTGTCGCGAGAGGTGCTGCCGCTTTCGCCACTTGCGGCGTCCACGACAATTTCTCCGGCAGCCTTTCCAGTCGCGGGGTCGAGGCGCAATATGCCGCGCTTTACGGCAAACGTCCCGTGCACGGTGTGAAGGCTGCTGCTAACGCTGTAATGTACGGTGCTCTGACTCGGATCGACATTCAGGACGATTTCCTTGGTACCGGCTGCGGCAACCTGAGGAGGCCGGTGCGCAGCGCTGGCCGAAAGCAACACGGCGAAGCCACCCAATGCGGAACATAACGTGAGATTTCGCCGAACTGTTTGCAGGCTCATGAATGTCCCTCTAGGCAGCGATTAGACGCCAGCCAAGCAGGGCGCCGGTCGCAGCAAAATGTCTCGGAGAAGTAGCGCCCACGTGAACCGCAAGCAATCTCGCAAATAGATCCGGATGCGCTGACAGAACTCGCATGGCGCGGTGCCGCATCTTTGGCTGCCGATCGAGCAGCAGCAACATTCGTCCCATAAGAGTGGGCCGGCGCGCAAGCCGGCGATGTGCCGCTCGGTAGCGGCTGAGATCGCCACACGCCAGCGCATCGGCCAGCGCCGTCGCCTGATGAAAGCTGAGGCACAGCCCTTCGCCCGTGATTGCGTCAACACTCCCGGACGCATCACCAATCAGCGCCACATTATCTCTATAGACTCGCTTGAATCCGCAAGTGAGCGTCACAGCTCCCTGCTCAGGATCGGATTCCGCAGACCCGAGGCGTTCGGCAAGCTTCGGGAACTCCGCGGCAATTGACGCAGAACGCAACCCCGGATTGCGCGAAATCAGCACCAGGCAAATCTCTTGATGCCCTACTGGAGTTACATAGGCCTGCGCATTGCCGCCCCAAAAGATTTCCGTGCAATCCGTCCAGGGTTTGACGTGATAGTGGCGACGAAAGGCGTACCGCGGCGGCGTCAGAACCGGACTTTCGAGCCCACACCATCGGCGGACACGCGATCGAATGCCGTCAGCGCCAATAATCCATCGCGCTCCGATCGTTTTCCCGCCAACGGTAACACCGTCGCGTGAAAGCCCACTGACGGACGTATTCCACAGCAACGTGACACCCAAATGCTGCGCTTGATCGATCATTTTTTCGTGCAGCAACGGCCGCCGCAGGCCGAGACCCTGCTCAAATGGAAACCCTCCATAAACTTCGACACCTTGGTCGACAAAGCGAATTCCGCGAAACGCAAATCCCTCCGCAGCATTGATCGCCACCCCCAATTCTCTAAGGGCGGAAAGCGCGTCGGGCATCAGACCTTCGCCGCAGGCCTTGTCGATAGGAGGCTGAAGACCGTCGGCCACAGTGACGCTAAATCCTCGCTTGCGCGCGGCGATAGAAGCAGCAAGCCCAGCCGGTCCTCCGCCGACTACAAACACGTCCGTTGTTTGCCCCATCCCTGCTCCTCGACTCATCAGGTTGTGCAGATCCACCAGAATCAGTTCAGTGTTCTAAATATTGATAGCTCTCTTGGCCAGGCCCAGAGCTTCCGTCCAAAACGATGCTGAAGAATGCATCAGATCGACGATTTCGCGGATGGCCACAACAAATTCGTCGAGCTCGTCTTCCGTAACCACCAAAGGCGGCGCCACCTTGAGCACCATGAAGTTGTTGCCGCAAATTTGCGTCAGGATTCCCTTATCGCGGAATAAGCGCATCACCACGATTTGACCGAACATCGCCGGATGAATGGCCCGGAACGATTCGAACGGGATCTTCAAGGTCAGCTTGGATGGCGATTGGAACTCGATGCCCGAGAGCATGCCAAGTCCGCGAACTTCCTTCACCATTTCGAATGAAGAGAGCTCTTCGCGCAATCGATTTCGCAGCATTTCGCCCAAGGCGCTGGCTCGCGCACCCAGCGACTGCTTCTCCAGCACATCCAGAGTGGCAAGGCCGGCGCGCATGGAGAGGCTGTTCTCGCTAAACGTGGAGGTATGCACGATCGCGCGCCGCAGCGAGGAGTAAACACTCTCATAAACGTCGTCGGTCATTAGGGTGGCGCTTACAGGCACAAGTCCGCCGCTGAGAGCCTTCGCCAAAACAACCATGTCAGGCTCAACCCCAGCATAGTGGCCCGTCAGAAACCGACCGGTGCGAAACATTCCGGTTTGCACTTCATCGAGCACGAAAAGTGTATCCGTTCGCCGGCAAAGTTCTTGCGCGCTCTGCAGGTAGCCAACCGGCGCGAGGTTGATTCCGGCTTCGGACTGAAGTGGCTCGACAATGAAGGCAGCAAAACGCTTTGTGCTTAGTTCCTTCTCCAGCGCCGCCAAATCACCGAAGGGAACCGCCACGGTGTCTTGTAGAAGAGGCTCAAATCCTTCACGCCAAAACGCATCCGTCATTAAAGACAGTGCCCCGGTCGTGAGCCCGTGAAAACTATTCCTTGCGCAGAGGAGGCCGGCTCTTCGCGTCGCGGCGCGCGCGAATTTAATTGCGGCCTCCACACCTTCGCTGCCGCTGCTCCCGAAGAACACCTTGCGCAGACCACCTCCGGCAAGCTCGCAAAGCTTGCGGCCAAGCTCGCCGGCCAGCTCCGGTACGTGGCTTTGCAACATCGCCGGACCGCAGCGGTCCATCTCATCTTTCAGAGCCTGGATAACGTAGGGGTGATTGTGTCCGATATTGTGAACGCAGTATCCGGAAAGGTAATCGAGAATGCGGCGCCCGTCGGCGGTGAAAAGTTCGGTTCCAAAGCATCGGTCATACTTCACGTTCATCTGCAGAACGTTAAGCAGTGGCCCATCGCGGATTGACGTAAGTTGCGTAGTCGGAAGCGAGTGAGACAGCCGGCGCAGAGTTGGGCATACCACTCCAAAGATGCTTCTATAAGCCCCAAGGATGCCCAAGCGCATCATTGGGTTACACTAATGAAAAATAACGATTCGTGATTAGTGCGCTTCGACCTCGATCCTGCAAACTCGCAGTCGCGAGTTCCCGTACGGACATGTCAGTCCGCGACACCGGGCTGATCCAGAACCACCCAATCGACCCCATATCGCGCTTTCAGCTTCTCAAAATCCGCCAGTTGAAATTTACTCCATTCACGTTGCGCATTCACCTGGTCCTGCCATTCTTCCGCTATCGCGGGGAACATGCTTACCGCAGCGCTGTCTTTAACGCTATCCGCCAAAAGACTTCGCTGCGCGATAGCGCGAAACCCATGCTCATCTTCGCCCAGCAGTTGCATGGCCAGTGGATTCATTGCGGAGTACGCATCCTCAGGCGTGTTGGTGCGAATCGAT
>Ga0210410_10004783_pt1 | contig 11848 bp, 11 predicted proteins | sample IncBWC4MmetaG_FD_161058 | JGI IMG/M metagenome (GOLD analysis project Ga0210410, IMG submission 161058) | Forest soil microbial communities from Barre Woods Harvard Forest LTER site, Petersham, Massachusetts, United States - Inc-BW-C-4-M | ecosystem: Environmental > Terrestrial > Soil >... | reverse complement strand
TCCGGTCCGAAGGTATCGGAGAGGGAGATCAGGCGGCAGTGTCGGCGCTCCGCGATGTCCTCGACATAATGCTGAATAATCAGGCTACCGATGCGCTCGACATTGATCGACATCCGCTTGCCATCGGCCGTGAAACTGGCTGCTGCGGCGATATGATCCCTGGAACAGGCCTGATAATCCTTATCGGTAAGCCCGAACACCCAGGCGGTGAGATCGATGCTTTCGCAGGGCGCGTTGATAATTACGTCCATGCGCGAGTCGGCCATAACCGGCAAATCCATGATGACCTCCTGCTTTGCGGAGACTTCGATCACGCGGCGAGCTGCGTGAGCAGCTGTTCGGTTGTCAGGATGGCGTGGGCGAAAGTCGGCCCATTAACGGCGTGGGCAGCGTGCATGGCCTCGTGGCTGAAAGCGGCGGTGGCATCCTTGATCAGGGTGACGTGGTAGCCGAGCTCCATGCCGAAGCGGCCGGTTGCCTCGATGCAGGTGTTGGCGATCATGCCGATGAGAATGATGCGGCGAACGCCGTGCTGCTTGAGTTGGAGATCGAGATCGGTGTTCGCGAAGCCGCTCGATCCCCAATGCTCCTGGACCACGACATCGCCCGGCTGGGGCTGGAAGTCATCGTGGAACGCCCCGCCCCACGTGTCCTTGGCAAAGATCTGCGCTTTTGCCCCGACCAGCTGATACGGCGTGGGATTGTCGAAGGAAACGTAATCGCCAGGGGTCCAGCGATGATGCGGAACAAAGAAGACCTTCAGCCCACGCGCCCTTGCTGTCGCAATAACCTTGCCCAAATGGTCCAACAAGCTCACTTCGCCGGCGATCTGCTCTACGCGAGGCCAGATCTTGCCGCCCTCACTGAGGAAATCATTGTACGGGTCAACAAGCAGGATCGCGGTGGTGGCGGGATCGTAACTCATGACAACCTCCTGTGTTATCCGTGGCTTGCGGCGAGCAGCGTCACGAACTAAATTAGAGTGTGCTGGACATCTAATTGGATATTAGAGTTCAGTCAACATCTAATTGGAGTTGCCATTAATTGGAGTAGCCATGGGAAGATCGACAAAGGAACAGGCCGACGCCAACCACCGGCGCATCGTCGCGGCGGCGGGAAACCTGTTCCGCAGCCGCGGCTATGACGCGGTCGGGATTGCCGATGTCATGAAGGCTGCCGGCATGACGCAAGGCGGCTTCTATAAACACTTCGCCTCGAAAGAGGCCCTTGCCGCCGAGGCGTGGTCGGAAGGTTTCGCGTTGTCTTCCGCGCTTTGGAAACGCAAGGAGAAGGACTCCCCGGCCGCCGACATCATCGACTACTACCTTGCGCCCAAACCGCCAGAGCACCGCTGTCCCATGGTGGCCCATGGCGAGGAAGCCGCGCGCATCGACGAAGGCTGCGAACTGCGCGGCGTCTATGCCGAAGGCGCCAAGGCGCTGTACGAGACTTTCATGGCCGCCGCGAAGGGATCGATGACGAAAGACAAAGCCAAGCTCCTGTTCGCGGCCATGGTTGGCGCCAACATGCTTGGCCGGGCCACGGGTGACGCCGATTGGGCCGCTGCTTTGAAAAAGACCGTCAAGGCAACGGCCGTGGAGTGAGGTGGGCCCGACCCACGTCGTTATGACGTCACCGCCTTCGCCGCCTCACGGAGCGAAAGCATGGGGACGTGGCTGCCTCCGAGATTCTTCTGTGTGAAGAGATCGAGCGCAGATGCGAAGTGCGTCGTGAAACCACCCACAGGAATGAAGAAGATTCGAACTACCTGCCGTCACCGTGCAGTCGCAGCTTGCTGCATGGAGGCCATGCAAGAGCACGGCGCGCGACCGGACGCTGTTGACAACCCAACTCTGCGACGGCGATGAAAGGAGGATGCCCTCTCGCAGCGGAGGGTGTCCTTTGTCTTTCTTCTCGCGAAGACCGCAGGCCGTACCATGCCCGAAACGCGCAACACCTCGCTCGTCGCAGCCATCGATTGTGCCGGCGGCGGGCAAGTCTGGATCGACGGAACGACGCTGTTCGTCGCGCACATGAATCCCCCGGCCGGCACCTCGATCTACGATGTGGCCGATCCGCGCCATCCAAAACTTCTGGCACAGGTCGAGATGCCGGCAGGCTATCATTCGCACAAGGTGCGCACCCGCGACGGGCTGATGATCGTCAACCACGAGAAGCAAAGCGAGGATGGCGATCCAGCCTTCGGCGGCGGCCTCGGCATCTACGACGTCTCGACGCCGTCGCGGCCAAAGCTGATCCATAAGTGGCGCACCGGCGGCAGCGGCGTGCACCGCTTCGATTTCGACGGCCGCTATGCCTATATCTCGCCGACCGCCGACGGCTATGTCGGCAATTTCGTCATGATCCTCGATCTCAAGGATCCCGCCAATCCGCGAGAGGCAGGCCGCTGGTGGATCCCGGGCCAGCACACGGCCGGCGGCGAAGAGTACCCGTGGAATGATTACGTCAAGCCGCGCTGCCATCACCCGCTGCGCATGGGGGACCGGCTTTACGTCTCCTATTGGCACCACGGCTTCTTCATCCTCGACATCGCCGACCTCGCGCGTCCGCGCCTGGTCTCGGCCATGAATTCGAGCCCGGCGCATCCGCATCCAACGCACACATGCCTGCCGATCCCGCAGCCGTTGCGCGGCCGGAACATCATGGTGGTCGCAGATGAGGACGTGGCGAAGCTGCGCCCCTCGCCGCCCGCATTTTCGTGGATCTATGACATCACCGACGAGCGGCAGCCGATGCCGATCGCGACCTTCGACGTCGAGGGGCTCGACAAGGACGGCGCGCCGCAGCCGAGGATGATGGGCTGCCATCAGCCCTCGGAAGTGTTCACCGGCACGGTCATCCCCTTTGCCTGGTTCGCCCAGGGCCTGCGCGTCGTCGACATTGCCGATCCGTTCCGGCCGCGCGAGATCGGCTTCTACAAGCCCGACCCGCCGCAGGCTTGCGATCTCGCCTCCTCCAACGACGTGACGATGGACAAACGGGGCTTGATCTACCTGACGGACCGCCAGCGCGGCGTGCACATCATCGAGCTCACGGGAGCCGCCTGACGCATGCGCGGGGTGACGCGACGGAGCTTCGCCGGTCTCGCCGCAGGCGGCGCCACGCTCCTCGCCGCGCCGCGCGTCGGGCGCGCGGAGTTCTCCCAAGAGACGACCCGCATCATGGTGGGATTCAGCGCCGGCGGCACGGTCGATACCGTCGCCCGTATCGTCGCACAGGCGATCGGCCCGATCCTTGGACAGAACGTCATCATCGAGAACCGTCCCGGCGGCAGCGGCAGCATCGCCGCGAATGCCGTCGTGCAGGCGCCGGCCGACGGCCACACGCTGCTGTTCGGCATCTTCTCGCATGCCGTGGCGCCAGCGCTGGTGAAGCTCAATTACGACACCATCAGGGATTTTGCCGCGGTGTCGCAGGTCGCCAGCGTGCCGCTGTTCGTGTTCGCGTCGGAGAAATCGCCCTATCACGGCATCGCCGACGTGGTGGCTGCGGCGAAGGCAAAGCCCGGCACGGTGACCTATGCCACCGGCGGCGTCGGCTCCTCGGCCCATCTCGGTGCCGAGCTGTTCGCCCGCAAGGTCGGCATCGAGCTCGTGCATGTGCCCTATCGCGGCGGCGCCCAGACCGTGCAGGCGCTGCTCTCGGGCGACGTCGAGCTGACGTGGGACACGCCGACGCCGACGACCAGGTCCTTCATCGCCGACAACAAGCTGCGTGCGCTTGCGTTGATGTCGAACCAGCGGCTGTCGAGTTTCCCCGATGTGCCCGCGATCGGCGAACTCGGCTACGGCAACGACCTCGAAGTGCAGGCCTGGCAGGGCGTTCTGGTGCGAAGCGGCACACCTGCCGATATCATCGACACGCTCTACCACGCCATTGCGAAGGGCATGGCGATCGAGGATACGAAGCAACGGATCGCGGCGATGGCGGTCGAGCCGATGGCGACCGATCCAGTGGCCTTCGAGGCGTTCTTCACAAGCGAGGTCAAGCGCTGGACCGACGTCGCTCGCGCCGTGGGCATCCAGGCGCAGTAGAGTTGGGATCGGCAAAGACCTAAGACCAGGAATGTCGCCGGCCCAAAGTCAGGTCAGGTCAGCCCCGGACTTTGCGAAATGCATTCTTGAGAACAACCTTATCACCTCGGAAGCCAAGAAGATCACACCCGGCCGTCGTGACCGACTTTCCGCTTGCATCAGTCGCGACAAAGTCCCATTCGAACGATCCAGTGTCGCCAGCGACCACTACCCTGAGATTTTCGAATTTCCCGTCTGGAAACCGCTCAAAAAAAGCTTTGACGCCCTTTCGAATTTCTTCCTTGCCGGCATAGGTCTTCCCAAGCCGATCCGGCCCGACTGAGGCGTGGTAGACACCGTCGTCTGCAAAGAAACTTGTCACGAGATCAGGGTCACGGCTATTCCACGCTGATCCGAATTCAGTAGCGCGCCCCAGCGTCATTGCGTTGCTCATGGCCGTCTCCAAACAAGGTGGTTCGTTTCACGATTTTCTACCAAAAGACGCGACCAATTCATCGACCTCTTGCTGATCCGGCCCCTTGCATCGGGCGTTCAGCCGCGGGCCCGTGGCGTAGCCGATCCAAAGCACAATCTCGTTGGGTCGCGGCGCATCATGGATAAGCACCGGGGTTGAATCAAACGCATCGAGATCCCAGCCGTCGTCGAGTGGACCGTAAATCAGATCGACGGTCGTACCCGGCGGTCCGACCTTGGCGTGCCCTGGAATGATGACGCGGCCACGTTTGATCGCGCGACGCATCGCCATGCCGAGTCTCGGATGGATCATCGCAGCGCCATGCTCCAGATCGCCGCCGATGCCCACGAGCGCCGCCTTGGTGTAGGCTCGCAGCTGCGCCGGGCTCGCTCCAAGCGTCGCCAGCGCCGCTTTGGTGAGAGAAGCCCCAAGTTCGACCGAGGTGTCGATCAGAGGCTTGAGGTCGGTATTGGGCGCCTTGCCGGCGAGTGGATTCTCGAAAACCGCAGCGATCGCGACGCGTCGCAGCGGAGGCCTGACGTTGATGCCGTACTCGCTATTTATCTCCTCGACAAACGTGACAGTCTTGCGGACGTTCATGACGTGCTCCCTCGCGATATCAGGCTAGACTTTTCTGTTTCAATTTGACGAAGCTAGCACCTTGGCGCCCTGCTGCGAGGGCAATTGCGTCGCGCATCGGCGCCCTGATGCAACTGGCCGGACAGTAAGCCGTCGAGCGGCCCGATGCCGGGGTCAATGCGGGAGTTGTGTAGCCTGCCTCAAGCTGAGACGAAGGCAGACGGTTAGGGCTTATCTTCCAACCGTCACGCCTGCAGTCGAGCGCATGGCGTCTTTCAGGCTCGTCGCATTCTTGTCGTCGAGAACCTGCCGCGTCAGCACGGTGGTTTGCCCGGGGAGGTCGAGGATCGGTTGATCCGGGCGCGACGAAAGCGTGTTGGCCTTGTACGGCGCCGCCGGATCGGCATAGGGATCGCGGTCGGCGACGAGACGGTGTTTCAAGACAGGTGAATGGCGTGGTCGCGTGCTGCCGTCGGCAAAAGCCGGCGCGGCGAAGCAGGAAGCGCCAAAAGCGACGATCAGCAACGTCCTTGTGAACATGGGAACCTCCCGCATCAGCGCTGTCAGCCTCGCAAATAGGAAGTCGCGAACGATAGTGCTACCGCGCCGGCCATTCCGGCTTGTCGGTGCCGAGCGGCACCGCAGGTCGGGCCCAATAGGCCGGCGTCTTCGAGAGGATCGCCGAATGCTTCACCGCGTTCAGCGTGCCGAAGCCGGATGGCATGTCCTCCATGAACGGCTTTAAAACGTCGGCCTCGATATCCGCCTGCGCGAAACCGTCCTGCACGCGCCCGAGATTCCACAGCCAGCGGCCGGTCTGGGCGAGCGAGACCCGGACATGCCAGCTGCCGCCCTCGCGGGCCTGGCGCGCCTTCGCCATCATCGCGCCGAACGCCATCAGGTAGCCAGTGGCGTGATCGAGCAGCTGCGCCGGCAGCTCCTTCGGCCCTTCGACACCGGCGGCAGCGCCCTCGGCGTGGTTGAAACCGGTCGAGGTCTGCACCAGCGAATCGAAGCCGCGCCGTCCCGACCACGGGCCGGCATGGCCATAGGCCGATAGCGTCACATAGACGATGCCGGGATTGATCTTCGCCGCCTCCTCGGCTGAGAAGCCGCAGGCCGCGATCGCCTCGGGGCGAAAGCCTTGCGAGAAGATATCGGCCTCTGCCACGAGCTCGCGCATCTTTGCGCGGCCCGCGTTCTTACCCTCGTCGCTCTTGAGCTCGATGAAGGTGGAAAGCTTGCCGCGGCCGGTATCGATGGTGAGCCAGGGGATCGCCGGCAGGTTGGGACCATAGACCAGCAGCACGTCGGCGCCGTGCGCGGCGAGCGTGCGGCCGGCAACGGGCGCGGCGATCACGCGTGACAGATCGAGCACGCGCACGCCGGACAGCGGACGGTCGCCTTTCGTCCACGGTTTGGGCGGCGCCTCGCCGATCTTCTCGATGGTCAGCACGGGCAATGCCGCCAGCGCCCGGGCATGCGGCGTCGCCATCCATTCGTCATGGGAGCGCATCAGCGAGACCACGGCGCCGCCGGCATAGGCCGCGGTCTCGAAGGCCTCGCCGTCCCATTGCATCAGCGCGGCCTGGATCTTCTCGCGCTCGGGCTCGCATTGCAGCACGTTGCAGACGGCGGCGCGGTGATGCTTGAAGTTCGTGTGCAGCCGCACGTAGCGCTGATCGCGCGTGCGGTAGACGCCGGCGGTCTTGTCCCAGGTCGCCGGCGGCGGCTTGCCGTCGACGCGCAAATAACGCTCGGAGCGGCATTCGACGACGGCGTGAAGCATGTCGACGGAAACGCCCTGCGCCTCGCCGCCGCGCAGCTTCCAGATTTCGGCCGCAGCCAGCGCACTCGCCGCGATCGGGACCTGTGCCGCCGCGGCGACGCGGAACGAGGACGGCAGCACTGGCTCCTCGCCCGTCAGCTTCACCGAATCGAGCGCAGCAGTCTCGCCGCCAGTGAGTTTCCAGAGGTCGGCCAGAATGTCATGGGGAGTTTGCATGGTGGAAGGGAAGCAATCCGGCGGCGGGAAATCAAGGCTGGATTGCTTTGCGCCGGCTTCCCCGGCGTGGATCGGGCGCGCGCGTCAATATGACCACACGTACTAGCACTTGTACTAAGACTTGGCGTTTTGCTGTCATTGGGCGTATGATACAATTTTAGCGCGAATATTTTCGATCGCCGGTCCAGACCCGTTCATTCGTTTTGGTTACGGCCGGTCGCCGACATGCGACCTGGCCGACCGCCATTCCTAGTAGAGGGAGATTACACGTGGTTGCCAGGAAAAAGTCGAAGTCCACAAAGGCGAAGGCCAAGACGAAAACCAAAGCAAAGGCCAAAACCAAAAAAGCCAAAACCAAAAAGGCCAAGACCAAAAAGATCACGACCAAAGCGAAGGCCAAATCCAGCGCGAAGAAGGTCAAGCGCGCCAAGTCGCCGGCGGCGAAGTCAAGGCCGGCCGCCAAATCTCAAGCCAAGTCTCAAGCAAAGTCTCAAGCCAAGGCAAAGTCTGGAACCAAAGCAAAGTCTAAAGCCAAGTCGACGCGGCGGAAGCCTGTCCAGCCCCAGGCAACCGCCCCGTCCACGCCGGTGGCCGTGCCGCCAGCGCCAGCAACTACGACCGCTCCTGCCCCGCAGCAGACGGCGCCCGCCCCCGCGAATCCGCCGGCAGGCGCTTCGGCGGGTTTCGAGGTGCTGGGTACGAATGCGGGTGCGCCGTTCACGCTTAAACTGCACCGCGGCGACGGCATGACGCTGCTCGGCATGAACTGGAAGGATAGCAAGCCGCCGCCGAACTTTGTCGGCTTCGCGATCGAGTGTCAGGCGCCCGGCGGCCAATTTGTGCCGCTCACCAACCGCCTCAACTTCCTCGATGCGAATGGCAACGTCGTTCCCGGGGCGCTGCCGACGCTGCAAGCGCCGATCCAGAAATTCCGCTGGGTGCACTTCCCGCAGAACGCCGAGCTCGCCGGCGATTTCAATTACCAGGTCACGCCGATATTCATGGATGCGAACGACAAGCTCACGCAAGGCCCGCCGCAGCAGGCCCCCATCCAGCTCGCGCGCGAGACCTATCCCGGCATCGCCAACGTCACCTTCACGCGCGGCTTCGTATCCTCGCAGGCCTTCGTCGACCATTATGGGCAGCACGGCGATATCAAGACGCTGGTGGCGCCGGTCGCGGCCAAGGGTCTCGACTTCAAGCCGACCCACCCCGACACCGCGCAGGCGCTTGCGTGGATGGGCTTCGAGGCCCGTGCCGCGATCCTCGAGACGCTCGACCAGGCCATCGCTGCCAAGGCGCCCGTCCGTGTCGTCGCCTACGATTTCAACCTGCCCGAAATCGTCGATCGCCTGGAGAAGCTCGGCAGCTCGCTGAAGGTTATCATCGACGATAGCGGATCGCATCACGGCGCCAGTGCTGAAACCGAAGCCGAGAAGCGCCTGATTGCTTCTGCGGGAGCGGGCAATGTGAAGCGACAGCACATGGGCAGCCTGCAGCACAACAAGACCATCGCGGTCGGCGCCCCGGTGAACAAGGTCGTGTTCGGTTCGACCAATCTCTCCTGGCGCGGCTTCTATGTGCAGGCCAACAATGCGTTCGTGTTGACCAGCGAGACCGCTGTCAAGCTGGCCTCCGATGCGTTCGACGCCTACTTTGCGGTGAAGGATAACAACGTCGGCCAATTTGACGACACGCCGTCCGCCGATTGGCACGACCTCAAACTCCCCGGCATCGACGCGCAGGTAGCGTTTTCACCGCACAGCGCGGCCAATGCCAAGCTTGGCGGCATCGCCGACGACATCGAGAACCACACGACGTCGTCGCTGCTCTATTCGCTTGCGTTCCTGTACGAAACGCCGGGCGTTGTGCGCGACGCCATCACGGCGGTCACCAAGAATGACAACCTCTTCGTCTACGGCATTTCCGACAAGCATGTCGGCGGCGGTCTCGACGTGCAGGATCCCAGCGGCAACGTGGCACCCGTCTTCGCCGCCCAGCTCAGCGCAGACGTGCCGGAACCCTTCAAATCCGAGCCCTCCGGCGGCGGCGGCACGCGCATGCACCACAAGTTCACCGTGATCGACTTCGACAAGCCGACGGCGCGCGTGTATCTCGGCTCCTATAATTTCTCCACGCCCGCCGATCGCAAGAACGGCGAGAATCTCGTGGTCGTCCGGGACCGGCGCATTGCGGTGTCCTACATGATCGAGGCGCTCAGCATATTCGACCATTACTCGTTCCGGGTCGCCCAGAACAAGGCGCACGAAGCCGGCCAGAAGCTGCATCTTGCCAAGCCGCCACGCGCGGCCGGCGAGAAGCCGTGGTGGGATGACGACTTCACCGTCCCCCACAAGATCAAGGATCGTATTTTGTTTTCCTGACCCCGTTCGCATCTGCCCGCCACGACCTGTCGTTGGCAAAAAGGCCTGGCGGGCAGATGCACCGGAAGCGCGATTTTCCCCTCCGTTGGCGAGGATCGGCCGGATCAGGATGCCTTGTCCTTTGCCGCCGTGACTTTCTTCCCGTTGAAAACATGGAAGGCGGCGAGCACCGGCTCGAGCATGACGATGCCGATGACGGTACCGGCGAGCCGCGCAATGCCGGCGTCAGGGTCCGGGTCGATATAGCTGTCTGGAACCAGCGCGATCAGCATCGCGAGCGTGAATTGCGTGCCGCTGTAGGCGATCTGGCTTGCGCTGTTCTCGATGTGCCGGCCCAGCATCACGCCGAGCAGCGAACCGGCAATGAGAACGGGTGCGGATCCCCGCCCTATCAGCAGGAATGCGGCGGCGAGCGCCGCGCCAAGGGCGCAGCCCACCACCCGCAGCAACATCCGCCGGCTGACCGGCATCAATCCGCCGCCGCCGAGGCGGCTGACCGGGACCATCATGACCGCCATGATCGCGACCGCGGCCTGCGCGAGTTCGGGCAATCGCCATAGTTCATGGAGCGGCGGCAACAAGGCCATCGCCAGCGCGCCCTGGGCCGCGTGCCGCGCCGCATCCGGATGCCAGCCGGCGATGGCAGGTGTTGGCGGCAGGACGGCCGGCCATCGCTTGCGCAAGGTCAGCGTCGAGACCGTGCTGACGAGGACGCAGGCCATGGTGCCGGCAAAGACCTCCAATATCCGCGACTGCGCGAAATCGAAAAGGTCGGCGCGGGTGGCCGGATATCCGAGAGCGATCATCGCATAGGTGAGACCGACGAACAGGAACGCGTAGGCATACCGGTGCGTGAGGGCTCCATAGAGCGAGCACCACCCCACCAGAGCGAGGCCGGCTGACAAGGCGAACATATTGGATGCAAGGAGCGGAAAGCTCGCGACCGCGATTGCTGCGCCGCAAGCTGTCCCCAGGATTCGAAGAATCCCGCGCCGCAGGCTTTCCGAGACATGCCCGCGCATGACCATGTAGCCCGAGAACGCGGCCCAGGAGATGTTCTTGGCGCCGAAGAGATGGCCGAGAACGATCGCAAGCGCCACCGAGAGGACGCATTCGATTTCGTCCACCATTCGAGGACCCGGCGTCACGAAGGCTTTCGCCTCGGCCGCCAGTTGTCCTCGAGCGCTTGCGAGCGCTTCAGCGTAGCGGTGCACTGGTGCTCCCTCGTTCAACGTGACTTTGCCGGCCGACGACGAAGCCACCGTCGCAGCAGGCTGACGCAGCGGTATCAGGCGGAGCGAGGCCGCGCCAGACACAGATTTTTTTGGTTATCGATCCCCAACCTGCGCTATGCTGCGCGTGTTCTGTAATGTCGTAGAAAGTCGGGAGTTAACGCTAAAAGAGCGGGAGCAGCGCCGATGATCACTGTGCCGGAACTGGCGGTAAAGGCTCTGGACGAATTTCTTGGCGCCTATATGCGCCGCCGGTTCGGCACATCGCAGTCGCAACTGGTGGAGATCGTGCCGAACGCCGCACGCATTGCACTGGAATGCATCGGCAACAGCGACGCCCTCTACCACAATATCGAGCACACGATGCTCGTGACGCTTGCAGGACACGACATCTTCAGGGGGCATGCGCTCAACACCAATGTAACGGCGGAAGACTACGCCCATATCATCCTTGCCTGCCTTTTCCACGACATCGGCTATGTGCGCGGGCTGTTCCCGGAGGACGGCGCCGACGGCTTCGTGATCGACGCCGCGGGCAACAACAAGGTGACGTTGCAGCGCGGCGCATCGGACGCGGCCTTGATGCCCTACCACGTCGACCGGTCGAAACGTTACGTGTTGGAGAGGATGCCAGGCCTCCCCGGAGTCGACGCGAAGCGAGTTGCCGCCGCCATCGAGGGAACGCGATTTCCGCCTGTGGAAGGCCAGCAATGGGGCGCCGAAGCCGAGATCGTTCGGGCGGCCGATTTCATCGGGCAACTCGGCGATCCGAACTACCTGCGCAAGACCAACGCGCTCTACCACGAGTTCGAAGAGGTCGGCGTCAACCGTCAGCTCGGCTACGATTCACCAGCCGACATCGTCAATCGCTATCCGCAATTCTACTGGGACAGCGTCGCGCCCCATATCAAGGCCGAGATACGCTACCTGAACATGACGTCGAGCGGACGCCAGTGGATTGCAAATCTTTACGGCAATGTCTTCCGCGCCGAGCAGGACATCCGCCTGTCGGGACCGCAGCGATGAACCGGACGGCTGACGATCACGACCGCATGGCCTTGACCAATCGCTCGACGGCCGGCGGCATCATCTGCCGTGGATAGCCGCTGAAGCCCATCAGCAGCGCCGATCGCGGCGAA
>Ga0210410_10004782_pt1 | contig 11852 bp, 13 predicted proteins | sample IncBWC4MmetaG_FD_161058 | JGI IMG/M metagenome (GOLD analysis project Ga0210410, IMG submission 161058) | Forest soil microbial communities from Barre Woods Harvard Forest LTER site, Petersham, Massachusetts, United States - Inc-BW-C-4-M | ecosystem: Environmental > Terrestrial > Soil >... | reverse complement strand
CCTCTCGGTGGGGGTCACCCTGGTCGCGCTCGCGGTGTTCGGCTATGTGAAAGGCCGCTTCACGGGTGCGGCTCCCTTTCGGGGGGCCCTGCAGACCATGCTCATCGGGGGGCTGGCGGCGGCGGCCGCCTTCGTGATCGCCCGCCTGGTCTCCTGATCAGCGGGGGGTGGGGGGGGCGGGGACGGACTTGAGACTCTCCTGCTGGCTCCGCCCTATGTAGGCGATTCCCAGATAGAGGTAGGTCTGAGCGAGCTGGGGGGACATGGTCGTCCCGCCCGCCGCGAGGAGGCGCCGGGCGGCTGCGTCCAGGACCGCTATGCCGCTCTCGAACTCGCCGTTTTCCACCCGGCGGACACCTTCCGCCACATCGGGGTCCAGGGGGATGCTGATCGCGGCCAGGCCGAGAGGGAGGGGAAGCCGCGGGGTCCCTGGCTTCCGGGGGGCGGACTCCACGAGCACGCCAATGCTGGCCCGTTCTATCCCGGGTTCCCTGGCCATGGCCTCGGAGCGCTTGAGGGCCCCCCGCGCGGCCTCGGGGTCGTCGGTCAAAAGGTAGGCTTCGGCCAGCCGCAGGTACGGGTAGTAGCGGTCGATCTTGTTGGTCCCGTAGGTGACAACATTGTTTCCGGGCTCTGGCCGCAGCTTGAGGGCTCGCTTCAGCGCCTCTACCGCTCTTGGCCCCTGCCGCTGCTTTAGGGCCTCGAGGCCGGCGGTGTAGGCGTCATACCATTCCTCGGCGGCGAGAACGGGGGACAGGAGGACCAAGGTCAGCGCCCATCCCCATACCAGCTTCATGGGAGGACTGTACTCCCCTGGTTCACTCGCGGCAACAACCGCTGGTACACTAGAAGCTTATGGCTGGCGATCCCATCCCCGCCCCGCGCGCGGCCGAGCTGCAGGCCCTGCTCCGGGAGCGCATACTCATCATCGACGGCGCGATGGGTACGATGATTCAAGCCCGCAACCTCCAAGAGGCGGATTTCCGGGGCGCGCGCTTCAAGGACCACCCCCGCGATCTCAAGGGCTGCAACGACCTGCTCTCCCTCACCCAGCCGGGGGTGGTGGAGGCCATCCACCGGGAGTACCTGGAGGAGGGGGCGGACATCATCGAGACCAACACGTTCAACTCCACCGCCATCTCGCTCGCGGACTATGCGCTGCAGGACGCGGCTTACGAGATCAATCTGGCCGCGGCCCAGGTGGCCCGGCGGGCGGCGGACGCGTTCATGGCCGCAGCGCAGGGGCGGGGGGTCTTCGTGGTCGGCGCCCTAGGCCCCACCAACCGCACCGCGTCCTTCTCCCGCGACGTCAACAACCCGGGCGCCCGCCAGGTGACCTTCGACGAACTGGAGGGCGCCTACCACGACCAGGCCCGCGGCCTCTTGGACGGCGGGGTGGACGCGCTGATGGTGGAGACCATTTTCGACACCCTGAACGGCAAGGCCGCCCTCTTTGCCATCCAGCGCGCCCTCCAAGAGCGGGGACAACGGGTGCCGGTGATGGCTTCCGTGACCATCACGGACAAGAGCGGCCGCTGCCTCTCCGGACAGACGGTGGAGGCCTTCTGGAACTCCGTCTCCCACGTGGACTTGTTGAGCGTGGGGATCAACTGCTCGCTGGGGCCGCGCGAGATGAGGCCATACCTGGAGGAGCTCGCGGGCGTGGCCCCCGTGTTCGTGAGCTGCTACCCCAACGCGGGCCTGCCCAACCCCCTCCTGCCCACGGGTTTCCCCGAGACGCCCGCGGACATGGCTCCCGTGCTGCGCGAGTTCGCGGAGAGAGGCTGGATCAACATCGTCGGGGGCTGCTGCGGCACCACCCCCGCCCACATCCGGGCCATCGCGGAAGCGGTGCGGGGCCTGCCCCCGCGCGTCCCTGCCCGGCCCGCGCCCTACTCCCGATTCAGCGGCTTGGAGCCTCTCACCATCCGTCCCGACGCCAACTTCCTGAACATCGGTGAGCGGACCAACGTCACCGGCTCGCCCCGCTTCGCCCAGCTGATCCTGGGCGGCCGCTTCGAGGAGGCCCTGGCCGTTGCCCGCCAGCAGGTGGAGGGGGGGGCCCAGATCCTCGATGTGAACATGGACGAGGGGATGCTGGACTCCGCGGCCGCGATGACGAACTTCCTGAACCTGATCGCCGCCGAGCCCGACATCGCGCGCGTGCCCATCATGGTGGACAGTTCCAAATGGAGCGTGATCGAAGCCGGGCTGAAATGCCTCCAGGGGAAGGGCATCGTCAACTCCATCAGCCTCAAGGAAGGAGAGGAGCCCTTCAAGCGGCAGGCCCGCCTCATCCGGCGCTACGGGGCGGGAGTGGTGGTGATGGCCTTCGATGAGGAGGGCCAGGCCACGACCGTGGAGCGCAAGGTCGGGATCTGCGCGCGCGCCCACCGGATCCTGACCGAGGAGGTGGGCTTCCCCCCCACGGACATCATCTTCGACCCCAACATCCTGACCGTGGCCACCGGCATCGAGGAGCACAACGACTACGCGGTGGCCTTCATCGAGGCCACGCGAAGGATCAAGGCCCTCCTGCCCGGCTGCAAGGTGAGCGGGGGGATCAGCAACATCTCCTTCTCCTTCCGGGGGAACAAGGCCGTGCGGGAGGCCATGCATTCCGCCTTCCTCTACCACGCGATCAAGGCCGGCCTCGACATGGCCATCGTCAACGCGGGCCAGCTGGAGGTCTACGAGGAGATCCCCCGAGAGCTGCGGGAGCTGGTGGAGGACGTGCTCCTGAACCGCCGGGAGGACGCCACCGAGAGGCTGGTCGCTTTCGCGGAGTCGGTGAGGCAGAAGGACAAGGGTCCCATTCAGGAGGATGCCTGGCGGCGGGGAACGGTGGAGGAGAGGCGGACCCATGCCCTCGTGAAGGGGATCGTAGACTTCATTGACGCCGACACCGAGGAGGCGAGGGAGAAGCACGGAAGGCCCCTGGCCGTGATCGAGGGTCCCCTAATGGCCGGGATGAACGTGGTGGGTGACCTCTTCGGCTCCGGAAAGATGTTCCTGCCCCAGGTGGTGAAGAGCGCGCGGGTGATGAAGAAGGCAGTGGCCTACCTGCAGCCATTCCTGGAAGCCGAGAAGAAGGTGGGAGAACCAAGGCCGGCGGAAGCGCGGATCGTGCTCGCCACGGTCAAGGGCGACGTCCACGACATCGGCAAGAACATCGTGGGCGTGGTCCTGGCCTGCAACAACTACGAGATCGTCGACCTCGGGGTCATGGTGCCCTGCGAGAAGATCCTGGCCACCGCCCGCGAGGTGGGGGCGGACCTGGTCGGTCTCTCCGGCCTCATCACGCCCTCCCTCGAGGAGATGGCGCACGTGGCGCGGGAAATGGAGCGCCAGGGCTTCGAGGTACCCCTTCTCATCGGGGGAGCCACCACGAGCAAGGCCCATACCGCGGTGAAGATCGCGCCCGCATACCACGGGCCGGTGGTGCATGTCCTGGATGCCTCCCGGGCGGTGGGGGTGGTGGGCCAGCTCAAGAGCCCGGGGCAGAGGGGGGCTCTGGCCGCGGCGAACCGGGGGGAGCAGGAGCGTCTCCGCCGGGAGCATCTCGCGCGGCGGACGGAGCGCCCGCTTCTCTCCCTGGAGGAGGCGCGCCGCCGGCGAACGCTGATCGACTGGGGCGCCTATGAGCCGCCGCGCCCGTCCTTCCGGGGCGTGCATGCGCTCGATCCCGTCCCCCTGGCCGAGATCGTGCCCTTCATCGACTGGTCCCCCTTTTTCCACACCTGGGAGCTCAAGGGGACTTACCCGCGGATCTTCGAGAACGAGGACTGGGGAGAGCGGGCGCAGGAGCTCTTCGATGACGCCCAGCGGCGGCTGGGCCAGATCGTGAGGGACAGGTCCCTGACCGCGCGCGCGGTCTTCGGCTTTTTTCCCGCGAACAGCGTGGGGGACGATATCGAGGTCTACACCGACGAAGCGCGCTCCGGGATCCTCGCTACGTTCCACACCTTGCGCCAACAATCGGACAAGGGGGAAGGCGAACCCGACCAGGCCCTGGCCGACTTCATCGCCCCCCGCGAGACCGGCCTTCTCGACTACCTGGGGACTTTTGCCGTGACCTCGGGGGTCGGGATTGGGCCATTGGTCGAGGCCCTCGAAAAGGACCACGACGACTACGGATCGATCATGGTCAAGGCCCTGGCCGACCGCCTGGCGGAGGCCCTGGCCGAGTGGCTGCACAAACGGGCCCGCGCCGAGTGGGGCTACGGCAAGGACGAGTCGCTCGACGTGGAAGACCTGATCCGGGAGCGCTACCGAGGGATCCGCCCCGCGCCTGGCTATCCTGCCTGCCCCGACCACACGGAGAAGGGCCCCCTCTTCGATCTCCTCCAGGTGGAGAAGAAGATCGGGATCCGCCTCACGGAGAGCTATGCCATGCTTCCCGCCGCCTCGGTGAGCGGCTTCTACTTCTCGCACCCCCAGGCCCGTTACTTCGCGGTGGGACGGATAGAACGCGACCAAGTCCTCGACTACCACCGGAGAAAGGGCATGGACCTGAGGGCGGTGGAGCGCTGGCTGGCCCCCCACCTCAACTACGAGCCCGAGGGAGAGGTGCCGGGGGAGGCGTCGCCCGCGCCCGCACCCAACGGCGTCGCGGTCTGACGCGGTCCGGAGCCATCGCCCCCCCATGAAGCTCCAACTCCGCTTCCCGGCCAGCCCCGAGAATGCGCTCGACCATGCGCAGCTCGCGGTGGAGGCTTCCTGGGAGGAGAACGAGGTCGACCTCGACTACTCGCCGGCCAGCTTGGAGCGCCTGGACGAGCAGATCGAAGGGCTCCGCGAGCAGGGGTTGACGGGGGAGGACGTGGCCGAGGCCCTCTTCGTGTTCGGCTGCTACCTCGGCCAGGTCATGATTCAGGCCCTGGGGGGGCGATGGGTGGCGACGGCCCGCTCGCCGCTCCGTGACCTGTCCCCCTGGCCGATGGTGGTGGTGCTGCCCGGGGGCTCGGCCTGGGATCCCATCGGCAAGGCCTATAAGCGCCTCGAGCTGGGAGATTCCGAGTACCTGCCCGCCTTCTACGCGGCGGCGGTGGCCTCGGCGGCACAGGCGTGAAAGAAGACGACGCGGTCGAGATTCCCGTCACGGGCGAATTGGACCTGCACGCCTTTGCTCCCCGCGACGTTCCCTCCCTGGTCGAGGACTACGTGCGGGCCTGCCGGGAGAGGGGAATCCACCGTCTGCGTCTCGTCCACGGCCGTGGTCGCGGTGTGCAGCGCGCGGAGGTGCGGCGGGTCCTCGCCCGCCTATCCGAGGTGGCGGCGTTCGCGGACGCTCCCCCCGAACGAGGGGGCTGGGGTGCGACCCTGGTGGAACTCTACCCCGCGTGAACGACGCCGACGTGCGAAAGATCACAGGCGGCAATGGCTCAAGTCTTTTCTTAGGAGTTCTGGAAGCCGCCCCCGACGCGGCTTTCAGGAGGTCACACCCTTCGCGCCCGCGCAGGGACGGGATAAATGTGATCTTGACAAGGGAGGACCCGCCAACTACATTGCGATTGCGCCGCGAAACGGCGACACCGGATCATCAACCTATCTTGGACGGGAACAGCATGGGTGTCCCCATTGCGTAACCTGACGTTTGGCTTTTTCGACGATAGCGGCCTTCCTCGTGACACTCGGATCCTGATGTTCTACTCGTTCGAGACGGATGAGAACCTGCCGCGGTCTGGCATCCTCCACTACCACTTGGGGGAGGGGCGCTTCGTGGGACCTCGGCACGACCGAGAGCTGACCGCAGCCGCCCTCGAGTTCCTCACCCACGCCGGCCGCCTTCCCGCGGGATCCTGAGCTCTCCCCCGAGCCTGCGCCCGCGGAGCTGACCCCCTCGTCCTTCTGACCGACGAGTGTGCGGCCGCATCGTCGAGCCCTCGATGCGGGTCGGTGGCGCGTCTAGACCGCGAGCGCGTGGGCGATGAGGCCTTTCCGGCGGCGTCAGGGATGCGCGGATGTTGGATGAAACCGCCCGCGGAGGCGGGGCGAGGTTGCAATACCGACGCGGCCGTCCGGCTGGCGGTAGGCGATGAGACCGGCCGTCTGGGGGAAGGACTCGATGATGGCCAGGCCACGCCCCGGCCCAAGGATGAAGCCCACTTTGGACAAGGCATCGGCAAAGGTTCCATCGGGGGAGACGATGGTGGCGCTCAATGCCGCGTCCGAGGGTTGAAGGGTCCGGGGATCCAGGATGTGGCCATATGTCCGGTTGCCCGCGGTGAGGAAGTTGGCATTCTGGGCGGAGGTCGAGAGGGAGCCTTCCCCGACCTCCAGCACGCCGAGCAACTTGTCAGGTGCGTCGGGATTCTTGATCCCGACGCGCCATGAGTCCTTGCCCGGCGGGTGGCCGAGCAGGTACTGGTTGCCCCCGGCGTCGATGAACCCAGTGAGACCATGCTTGCGGAGCACGTTGGCGGCGAGCTCCACGGCGAATCCCTTGGCGATCCCCCCCAAGTCCAGTTCGACGCCGGGGCGGGCGAAGCGGGCCGTGCTCAGGCTCTCGTCGATGAGCAGGTTCTTGTACCCGACCAGGGGACGCACCCGGGCCAGCTCCTCCGGGGTCGGGACGTGCGGCTTCTTGTCGTGAAATCCCCAGAGGCGCACTAAGGGACCGACGGTGATGTCGAATGCTCCCTCGCTCAAGGCGCTGACCCGCTGTGCCGCCTCCAAGATGGAGAGCATGGGAGCGCTGATCTTCACTGCTATACGGTCCGCGTTGCCGTTGATTTGTGCGAGCTCGCTGTCGTCCCGGTAGTTGCTCATGAGCCGGTCGACCTCCGCGATCGCCGCGAAGGCTTCGTCGATGGCGGCCCGCCGTTCGTTGCCCGAGCCTCCGTAGGCCTCCACCTCCACCGACGTCCCCATGAGGTATCGGTATTCCCTGGTTGTCGCGTCTGGATCCGGCGGCTCCCCCCCCGACGAGGCTCGGCCGACCAGCACGAAGGCGACCCAGGCGAGGCCCCTCCCGGGTCGCGGCCTCACCTTGTGCCTAAGGGAATCCGGACGCCCCCCGTGAAGATGGCCGCCGCAAACCCGGTGGTGCTCCGGTAGTACTCGTACTCCGCGGTCAGAGCCGCTCCGGCTGGGAGCCAAAGGACGCGCCCCCGGGGCGTTAGCACCAGCCGTCCACTGTACAGGCTGGAGTCGAACGGCTGGAACCGAAAATCGCCCGTGAAGTATTGCGGGTTGCCGAAATACTCGGGGGCATAGAAGAAGGCCCCCGTCTGCTGGTACCAGCGATACGACACATTGGCCAGGAGTTGCCGGGTTACGTAGTGGGACAGACCCACCTGGAGGCTATTGGAGTGGATCGACCAGTTGTCGAGGTAGTGCCGGTAATCGGTCTCGAGATAGCTATCGAGCGGCAGCGCCTGCCGGAGCCTGACCGTCAGGGTCTGGCGGGTCCGGCTGTCCGGGGAGACTCCGACCACACGTTCGCCGTTGAGGAGCGCGCGGAGGAATGGACTGGATTGGTAGCCGTTGATTTGAGCGATCTCGTAGCCGAACTGCGCGATCGTGGATTTCGTGAGGGTTTGCGTGAGGGAGGCATAGGCGTCGTTCGCAAACTGGTTCTCCGTCTGCTGGGAGGGGTGGAGTTGCGGACGGTTGAGCGAGAACGAATACCCACCCGCCACGGTCGTATTTCCCTTGTTGAGGTTCTTGGAGATCGACGCGAGAACCGTCGTCGACTGGTAGAACTTCTCGTGGCCCACCTCGGCCCCGACGGTGAGCTTCGTGTCATCGCTCAGCTTGCGGATCAAGGAGGCGCCCGCCAGGACGCGGGTGTCGTTTGCGCCCGGTCGGTGACAACGCACGCAGGAGTCCGACGCCGCAGAGATGGCGTCCAGGCCGAACTTAACTCGGAGGCTCGTCCGGTCGGTGAAGTCCTTGGCGAGATCGATCGTTGGGCTGATGATCGTGGCGTCGCGCGTATCCTGGAACGAGTGGACCTGGACGTTGAGCTCGTCCTGCGCCCAGTCCACGCTCCCTGCGCCTCCCAGGGTGGAGGCACCGAACCCCACAACTAGGAACGCCCGCAGGCGTGAGCGCGGGCGAGACTTACTTGCAGCCACAGCCGCCCGACTGAACTCCAAAACCTCCCGCCGAGGCCTCCCGGGCCTCCTCCCAGTGGGTCTGGTAGGCCACCCGGCTCGCATCGGAATCGAAGGTCATGCAGGGGTCGGCGAGGCGGCCCCGTTGCCACGGCTGGACGGTCGCGCACCCCGCGTAGAGGAGTCCCATCATGCCCGCGAGGACGGCCGTGCGGCAGAGCCGAGACGTCAAGGCTTCCTCATTTCTGACCGATGACTACGAGTCCGTCCGTCCCGTTCCCGTTTTCCTCCAGGAGCGTAGCGATCTCCTGGCGGTAGACCTCGAGGGTGGCCGGCGTGTACCCCGCGTGACGGAATCGGATCTTGCCGCTCCGGTCGATCAGGAAGCTGCTGGGCATCGCGTCGGCGCCGAAGGCCTCGGGCACGCGCCCCTTAGGGTCGAGAACGACCGGCATCTGGTGGGGATGGTGCGAGAGGAACTCCTCGGCATCGTGACGCCGCTCGTCGACGTTCACGGCCAGCAAATCGAGGCCGCGCGGGTGGAGCTCCAGGTAGAGTGCGTCCAAGGACGGGAAGGAGCTCTTGCAGGGCGCACACCAGCTCGCCCAGATGTCCACCAGGAGTACCCGACCCATGAAGTCGGTGAGCCGTACGCTCTTGCCGTCGAGGGTCGTGAGCTCGAGGGTCGGTGCGACGGTAGGCGCCGGACGGGCCCGCGCGATCCCGGAGGCGAACACCATGGTAAACACCGCGACCAAGAACAGGGGGCGCATGCTACTGGCTCGGGGGGGCCCCATAGATCACCACCCAGTTGAAGACGAGTGCCGCTTTCGCCTGGGCGTCCCCGGTCCAATACCGGTACATCGATCCCCCGGGCTGAGTGTCGACGACCAAGACACTCGCCGCATCAAAGGGTCTCACATCCTTCAGGACCGCTGAGAGGCTGCCCATCGAATAGTTTCCGGCCGCATGGAAGTCGTTGTGACAGTACAGGCAGTCGTTCGTGAAAGCGGCCTGGAGATCCGTGTAGGCGACGGTGTGGCCGGTGGGGGCGGTTGGCCCTCCGGGCACACCGGGGTTGGAGGTGTCGGTTCCGGGCTGCCCGTTGACGCAGGCGAGCCCGAGGGCAGCGTAAGCCAAACACGCATACGCGAGGGTTCGGTGAAGAGCCGAAGGCCTCAAGCCACGATGGATCACTGGCTGCCTCGAAGCAATGGGCGTGCCACGAGGCCCGGGTCGGCTCCGGGCACGTGGGCGGAGAAAGAAGGCCGGGGGGAGTTCGGACGCCCCGGACGCGTCCCTCGCCGCGGACATGGAATGTCCCTCACCGATGACACCGTCATTGTAAAACAGTCAGCAGAGGCTGTCCCCACGGGGGTCGACTCCGCGTCGTCCCCGGGGGATGCATCGGAGGCATCGTCGGCCTTCCGGACCCCTTCGGTTGGTGTCCCGAGCCATGGTACGATCTCCCGTTTCGCGCCCGCGCGCGGAAGGCGCAACGGAGGATCATCGATGACGACGACGGGGAAGAACCGGCCCATCGGGAGGGCGGAGGGTAAGCTGGGCGTGCTGCTACCCGGCATGGGGGCGGTGGCTACCACCTTCGTGGCGGGGGTGGAGGCGATACGCCGGGGCATGTCCAAGCCCATCGGAAGCCTCACCCAGATGGGAACCGTGCGACTGGGCAAGCGGACGGAGGGGCGCAACCCGCGCATCGGGGAGTTCGTCCCCCTGGCCTCACTGGACGACGTGGTCTTCGGGGGCTGGGACATCTACCGAGACAACGCCTACGAGGCCGCGCGCAAGGCCGGAGTGCTCAACCCCGAGCATCTGCAAGCCCTCAAGCCTTTCCTAGAGACGGTGAAGCCTTGGCCGGCCGTCTTCGATCCCGCCTACGTCAAGAAGCTGACGGGCGAGAACGTGAAGAAGGGCAAGAACAAGCGGGACCTCGCGGAACAGGTCTCCGCGGACATCGAGGGCTTCCGCAAAGAGAAGGGACTGGCCCGTTTGGTCATGGTGTGGTGCGGCTCCACCGAGGTCTACCGGCAGGCCAGCGAGGTCCACTCTACGATCGAGAAGTTTGAGCGGGGTCTGGCCGAGAATCACCCCGACATCCTCCCCTCCATGATCTACGCCTACTGCGCGATCAAGGCCGGCATCCCCTATGCCAACGGGGCCCCCAACCTCTCCGCCGACATCCCCGCCCTCATCGACCTGGCCCGAAAGACGGGTACTCCCATTGGGGGCAAGGACTTCAAGACCGGCCAAACCCTCATGAAGACGATCCTCGCCCCCGGCTTCAAGGCCCGCCTCCTGGGGATGGACGGCTGGTACTCGACCAACATCCTGGGCAACCGGGACGGGGAAGTGCTCGACGACCCGGAGTCCTTCAAGTCCAAGGAGGTCTCCAAGCTGGGGGTCCTGGAGCACATCCTCCAGCCCCACCTCTACCCCGACCTCTACGGGAAGATCCACCACGTGGTGCGCATCAACTACTACCCGCCCCGGGGGGACAACAAGGAGGGCTGGGACAACATCGACATCTTCGGCTGGATGGGCTACCCCATGCAGATCAAGGTGGACTTCCTCTGCCGCGACTCCATCCTGGCCGCCCCCATCGTTCTGGACCTCGCCCTCTTCTTCGACCTCGCGGGGCGGGCGGGGATGAGCGGCATCCAGGAATGGCTCTCCTTCTACTTCAAGAGCCCGATGCACGCCCCCGGCCTCTACCCCGAGCACGACCTCTTCATCCAGCTCATGAAGCTCAAGAACACGCTGCGCCATCTGCGGGGGGAAGAGCTCATCACCCACCTGGGCCTCGAGTACTACGATTAGGAGCTTTGCATGGAGATCCAGGGTCTAGGGATGGGGACCCACCTCAAAGAGGTGGCGACCCAGGACGTCATCTACCGCAACTGCTCGGTGATCCGCTCCGACGCGGTGGGCATTCTCTTCGAGGTGCAGCGCACCATCACCGATGCCGGCGGCGACGTGGAGCACGTGCACAGCCAGCTGCTCATACCCTGGGCCAGCATCACCTACGTGCTGCTGACGGAGGAGAAGCTCTGAGCGGCGGTCGGACCGCGACGTCCCCTCCCGGGGCCTAGGCCATCCTCACCCTGCTGCGGGGAGTCCACGTGGCCGCCCTCGCCCTCTGGGTGGGCGCGGCCGCCGCTTACGCCCTCGCGATGGCCCGCGCGCCGCGGGTGGCCGCGGCCGCCCTCGCCGCCCGGCGCCGTCTCCAGCCCCTGCTTCTCTTAGAGCACGCCTGCCTGCTCCTGCTCCTCGTCTCCGGCCTCCTGCTCATGCGCCATCGGGGCTGGGGCCTCGGCCACGCCCGCTGGCTTATGGCCAAGCTGGGCCTGGTGGCCTTCCTGGTGGTGCCGCTCGAAGCCTTTCACGCCTGGATCGCACACGTCTGGATCGCCCGCGGCCTCCGTCAGACCGCGGCCCCGCCCTTCTCGAAGGACCTCGCCCGGGGCCTGGCCGTACAGGAGATGATCGCGACCCTGGCCGTGCCCCTGCTCGGCACGGCCCTCCCCTTGCTCCTGTGGCTCTCCCTGGCCCGGCCGTTTTAAGGGATCGTCGGGTTCTCTAGAGCCGGCGCAGGAGGATGAGGCGCACGCCGGAAGGTGAGGGAAGGGCGGCGGCCAGGCGCCAGCCGTCGAAGCCCAAGTGGTTCAGCTCCTCCGCGTCCACCTCCGGTCGGTCCAGCAGCCGGTATTCGTAGTGGGCGCTCGGCGTCGGATTCGGCGCGGGCAGGAACCCCTCGAGGGCAAACTCTTCGATGCG
>Ga0210410_10004779_pt1 | contig 11853 bp, 11 predicted proteins | sample IncBWC4MmetaG_FD_161058 | JGI IMG/M metagenome (GOLD analysis project Ga0210410, IMG submission 161058) | Forest soil microbial communities from Barre Woods Harvard Forest LTER site, Petersham, Massachusetts, United States - Inc-BW-C-4-M | ecosystem: Environmental > Terrestrial > Soil >... | reverse complement strand
GACAAATTCCGTACACAGGAAGGATCGGAGCGGCTGTTTTCCACGAAACTCAATCGTACTGTCTAGGAAGCCGTCTCCGAATTCAGCTACCGGATCTCGAGTTACTCGCGCAGGCAATGGTAGTTCCAAATATCGAAACAATTCGCGGCGCACTGCCTCGGCTAGGAGCCGATCGAGCTCATAGGCAAAGTGATACACGGAAGCTGTTGTCCAGGACTCTGGCTTCGCTTGCTGGGGGTGGTGTCCGGAAGTCCAAACTTGGGTTTTAGGTTCAAGATGGTAAGCATTATCGGAAACCGATTCGGCGGCGGAGCGCAGCGATGGAAGGTGTTCGAGCAGGAGATCTTGTAACTCTGAACACTGAAGCAGTTGCGTCAGCATTTCATATTCGTAGCAGTACGCGTTTCCAAACTTACGATAATGAAAGAGAGGCCTACTCAGGGGCCACGTTCCGTCTCTAAGTTGACACCTAAAGAAAGTCTTGAGCGCCATCCGTTGGGTACTGATTTGTTCGGGGGTCGTCCGGGAGCTGGGGGTGACGAGGGTGACTAACATAAGTAGGTAAGACACGGCAAATGGGTCGGCCGTCTTGGTATTGGCCTCCACGAGCACGAGTTGGCGCGTAAGCTCGGCCCATGCCCACTTGCTCACGGCGTCCTTGAGCTTGTCTGTGAGACTAGACCGATGCGCAAGAGCACGCACGACTAGCTGCGTCAAGTAGGCCGAGGGTGGATAGTCCTCGATCTTGACTCCTCCACCTCCGCGCTTCACAGCGTTTTGAAGCATTTTTTCCATTCTTGTGACGACTGCGGCATCTGCAGCGTCGAGAGGATCTGAGTAGTTTTGTAAGGCGGTCACAGCTTCCAATATCCAAGCGATCGTAAACGGATTCTTCTGAGGAAGACCAGCGCTAGTAGTTTTCTGGATAAGATAATGGAGTAGCTCTTTGGTTTTGAGCTTATTGGTATTCCATGACTCCGTAGCGACTAAGGAGAGGACGCAAGTAGCCGAACTGGAAACCGAGATCTTGGGAGGCTTTTTCCCTTTGTAATGCTGAAATCCGACACCGTGCGCGAAATACTCAAGCGACGTGACCTGATCTCGTAGCAGCTGTCTCAACGATAGTCGAAGATGTTCAAGTTCTCTGAAACCCAGCGGGGCTGCTTTGTTACTTTTGTTTCTGCGCGTCGGTCGCATGGGTTTCTGTCAATAGGCTAGTGCATGTAGGTGGGGAGGCCGAGCTTCAGCTTCAGTTCTGCCATATCATGACGAAGGCGATGTGCCGGATCGTCCTCGGAGGCATTCGGGCGAGTCAAAGTTTTTCCAATTCGATCGAGAATGCAGTGTGCCTCCTCGACAGAGGCATGTGGGTCAATAAGGATACCCGCAGGACGCTTTCGACGTGGATGCTGGTAACGATCTTCACCGCATGATCTAGCGTGGGCACGACCTTCACGTATTGATGCAACGTCAAATCGGTAGGATCATGGCTTGCGAAAATCGGTACGCCGGCAGCAGCGGCATAGCCAATCTCCATTGAACCTGACTGGCCGACGTAGCCGTCGGGGCAGACTAGCCAGACAAAATCTGCTATGCGAATGGACTCCAGATGCCGATCTTGGACAAGCCGCACTGACGTAACGGGGTCGCTCGCAACGTATAGGAATTCGCCTTGCTGAGCAACAATCCGAGGGTCGGCAGGGGACAGCACACGGACAGAGCGCTTCGCCAGTTCGTATACCGCAGCGGTGATGGCTTCCATATGGCGACGAAAACTACCAGAGACAGTGGCGTTTAGCATTGGAACCTCGCTACAAGCGGTCTTGCGATCAGCACACCGTAACAGCCACTGAGGAAACGCGTACGAAGACATTGGAGTATACACCCGTGGTCCACGTTGCAAGGTGCCTCAGCCCAATTGTTAATCCGCGTCATGGCTGGTCAATTATATTTGACCATGCGTCAAGCAGTCAAATATAATTGACTGCAATATGCCTGAGGACACTCAAGACTTCGCGCGAGCCTTTGGAGATGCACTGCTTAACTTCTTACGCGAAAAAGGTTTAACCCAGTCCGCTGCTTCCAAACGCCTCGGACTCGGAAAGGGAGGTAAAGCGCGACTCAACACCTATTGCCACGACTCCACCAAAGGTAAACGCCCGAAACCAGACGCAGAGGTGCTTTATCGAATCTGCGTCGAGCTAGGTTTTGAATTCGAATACAAAGGCTACAGAATCAGTGCGGAGACCCTAAACGGTAATCATTCCGAGCCAATTGAGAAACCGGCTGAGCAACTTCCGCTAGAATTCAGCGGTCAATTTGATTTGACCGACAATAAGGGGACTGTGTCCGTTAGCTTTAAACGACCACCCGGGCGCGTCGAGTTGTCTGTGTATCTGAAGGCAGTCTCGTAGAATGAATGGCACTCGGGCTATCGCGGCAGGGGGAATTCCGCCGGAGCGACACGATTCGCAGAGAAAGTCAGTTTAGTTGATCTGGGCTGGAGTTCTCAGCCGCGTCTGAAAAGTCGCGGGTTGCGTCGAGCTCTGGTTTCCCCACAAACTCCAACGAGCCGTTTCAATTTCTCTTGCCGGGCGTCCTCTTGCGGCTACAGGTAAAAATAGCTGAGACCTTCGGCGGTTACTCCGGATCTCTGCAGAGACGAGTGGAGCTCTTGTTTGCCAAAATGCCTGAAGGAACTGTTCTGCAAACACGACATCCGCTTGTACGCCCATCGGAGTTCTTTTTCATGCGGTACAGTATGGTTGAAGAACTTCCCAGATTCATAGGCTATTAGGTCCGCTGCCTGAAGTTCAGGTAGTTCTCCTGGTGTCCCGATTTTTATTGAATCCATAAACATGCCTGTCACACCCAGGGCGTCGACCTCTCGCATCTCATCCCAAAGTTCAGCACCTCTTCCGGAATAGCCGACGTTCTTAGCCAAAACAATTTGGATTTTGGGTGGAAACACGTTTGCTTTCGCTTCGGCAATTGAGTCGAAAACAGAATTCCGGATGCAATTCTCAAGCGCAACGAAGTATGGGCTTCCAAGTCGGAGTCGTTCAGGCTCTGGCATTTCAAGCAGGGCTTGCATACAGACGACGACACCGAGAAGTTTGACATGCGGTATGGCCACAATTAGTTCGACCAAAGCACCGAGCAACTCTCTTCGCCTTTTTTCAGGCCAATTTTTGTATGATCGCCTTCGTGAGGCAAAGTCCATCATGTGGAAGGGTTCCTTCACGCCAAACTGTTCGAGTGCGGCGATCCAGCGCGGGCCAAAAGTTTCCAAGCTCTCAGCTGGAGCCAAAAGGCCAGCGATACCAATGTGAAGCTTGGTGCGATCCTTCTCGTGGCCCGTTTCGTCGAGATATAACACCCAGAGCATAAGACCATTGTACGAGCGGGTTGCCATGAGCGCGTGTATCACTTTTCCCCGCCTTATAGCTTACCCCCTACATTTCTTGACCCTGTTGGCGGGGGGCAAGTACACTAAAGAATTCCAGAAGCTGCCGTGGAAGCGGCGGTTAGGCTCGACTGCGAGAGCCGCGACGCGATGCTTACGTCGTGTGCGGCATCTTTAAAGTGTTGCTGTGCGTGATGAACCCGTCTGGGCGGGCTAACACGTGCGCGCATCATTAAGGTGCTGCTGCGCATAGTGAACCCTGCTGTATTGGGTGAAGCGTGCGGGAAGTTGCGGTCTGCAAGACCGGGAAGCGGAAACTTGGGGTCGAATGCCCTGAGCCTCCCGGAGGAGTGTGTTACGGTCCAGCCCAGAAGGGTTTACGAAGACCTAAGCTCCTGAAGAGTAAGATTTAACTCAGCCGCAACGTATTCATTTAGGGGGATTGCTTTGCCGAAGCGCACATATCAACCGCGGAAACGTCGCCGCGCCAAGACACACGGATTTCGCGTTCGCATGAAGACTAAGGGTGGGCGCAAAGTACTTGCGGCTCGCCGCAAGAAGGGACGTCATCGCCTTACTCCCGAGTAAAGGCGAGGCCGCGCCGGAACAGCCGGTGGGCGAGAGCTTCACATTTCCACGCGAAGCGCGGTTGGTGCGAAAAAGTGAGTTCGATGCCGTATACCGCGCGGGAAAGCGCCGGTCGAATTCTCATTACACGATTTTCGTGCGCGCTAACCAACTGCCGGTCAGCCGCTTTGGCTTCAGCATCAAGAAGGCGTTGGGTGGAGCGGTGCTGCGCAATCGCATCCGGCGCCGCTTGCGTGAAATCGTGAGGGGCCATCGCCGGGAGATGCCCGCAGGATGGGACATCGTGGTACACCCGAAGGGCACGGTGGCGACCGCACCGTTTGCCGCGCTAACCAGCGACCTGCTCCGCTTAGTGAAGAATCTGTGAACCTGTGAATTCAGATCACATGCCATCGCCATCGGAAGAAAAGACTAGTGCGACACCGCTTGCGTCAAGAAGCGTGGGTGTGCGGGCGGCGCTGTTCGCGTTGAATTTTTATAAAGCGTACCTCTCCGTGTTGTTTGCGGGAACCTGCCGGTATCAGCCGACGTGTTCCCGATACGCGTACGAGGCCATTGAACGATATGGAGTGGCGCGGGGAGTGTGGCTGGGAATGAAGCGACTGGCGCGGTGCCATCCACTGTCGCGAAAGTTTGGGTACGACCCGGTTCCGGAGAAATGGGAAAACATGCAATCGAATTCGACGCTGCCAGGTAGGAGTAGCACGCACGAGGTTCGCTCGTGAGCACCCCAATGAATCAATTACCGCCGCTCGGGCCGAAGGACAAGTTCACGCCGGAGATGCGAATCCTGGTGGCGTCGCTGCTGTCGATGGCCGTAATTATTTTGTACATGAAATTTTTTGGGCCGAAGCCGCCGGTCAATCCGCCACAGCCGAATCAAGCTGCGCAGACTGCTCCCGCTACGCCAGGTGCGACTGCGACTCCTGCTCCTTCCGGCGGAAGCGCGGCTGCTGGTCCCGTTTCTGTTGCGCCCTCGACGGTTTCTGCTGCAACTGTTAATCCCGTAGGCGAATCGCAAGAACGTACGATTGTGGTGGAGAACGCGCTGTACCGCGTGGAATTTTCGAACCGCGGCGCGGTGGTGAAGAGTTGGCAACTTAAAAAATATAAGGATGATTCGAAGCCGCAAAAGACGCTGGATCTGGTTCACGCGAAAGCATCGCAAGAAACAGGCGGCTGGCCGTTTTCTGTAGTGATCGACGATCCGAACATGGAAAAGGCGGCGAACACTGGCTTGTACAAAGTGTCTACGGATTCTTCGTCGCTTGAAGCGCCGGCGGATGTGACGTTCACGTGGAGCGACGGGCATCTGGAAGTGACTAAGAAATTTCACTTCGATCATTCGTACACGGTGACGGTGGAGACTACCACCACAAATAATGGTGCACGCCTGCAGTCTGGACTTGCGTGGCGCGGCGGATTTGGCGATCTCACGGTGACCGATCCTGCGCCACTCGTGGCGGTGATGACGTTTTATGGAGACAACGGCAAGCTCAGCACGACGGCTATCAAGAAATTGGAAGGGCCGGAGAAGTGGGTGGGCGTTTGGCAGGGCGGGAAGAATTTCAGCGGAATTGAAGACCGCTATTTCACGGCGGCATTTTTGCCTCCACTGGAATCGCTGAATACGCCGCTGGAAACGCGCTATTGGAAAGAGTTTCACACCATTCAGGTGGAGGGAAAAGACCAGGCCGAGCCGATTGCTGAAGTGGCGACAGCGACCACCGCGCAGACCATGGCCATGCGCGTTTTTGTGGGCCCTAAAGATTACGACGATTTGAAGGCGATGAAGCCGCAGCTGAATTCGCTGGTGCAGTTTGGCTGGCTGGAATTTGTGGCCGACCCGCTGTTTCACGCGTTGAAGTGGGTGCACAAATACGTACCGAACTGGGGTTGGGCGATTGTGGTGCTGACCCTGGTAATTAACATGGTGCTGTTCCCGCTGCGCATTTCCACTTATAAGAGCACGCTGAAAATGCAGCGCGTGGCGCCGGAAATCAAACAGATTCAGGAAAAATATAAGAAATACAAGTTGAATGATCCGCGCAAAGCGGAGATGAATAAAGAAGTGATGGCGGTGTATTCGCGCGAAGGAATTAATCCGGTGGGCGGATGCATTCCGATGCTGCTGCAGATGCCGCTATGGATTGGGCTGAATTCGGCGCTGCGCGGAACGATTGAGCTGCGCCACGCCAGTTGGATATGGGTCACGGATCTTGCGTCGAAGGATCCTTATTATATTTTGCCGATTACTGTGGGCATTTCGATGTATTTGGTTTCGAAAATGACGCCGGTGACAACAACGGATGCGCAACAAGCACAAATGATGAAGATCATGCCACTTACCATGGCGGGCATGTTTGTAATTTTCCCGTTTTCGAGCGGCTTGGCGTTGTATATTCTCACCAGCAGTCTGGTGGGTATCGTGCAGCAATGGTACTTGAACCGGACACACCCCCTACCAGCCCCGGCAAAGCCAGCGCGCATTAAAAAGTAAGCGCAGACGCGTCTGCTGCGGGAGCCCTAACGAAGTCCTCGGGAGAGGTATGACCAAAGAGTTGGTTCGCGATGGCAAGCTGGACCGCGAGGCGGCGGCGGAAGCCTTGCAGGAATTTCTGCAGAAGATCGTGCGTGCTGGGAAGTTTGAGTTAAATGTGAAGGTGCGAACGGCAGAAGTGACTGCGGGTTCAGAGGGTGACGCGGAAGTCTTTGCGGACCTGGATGGCAAGGATCGCGAGATTTTGCTGGCACGCGGCGCGGAGCTTTTGAAAGCGTTGGAGCATATGGCGTTTCGGGCGCTGCGACTGGAGCCGGCGTTCCACGAAAAGATTCATTTGGACTGCGGTGGCTATCGGGCGCTGCGGTTTGAAGAGTTGAAGATGGCGGCTCGAGTGGCGGCGGAACGGGTGGAAAGCTCGAAGCAACCGTTTCAATTGAATCCTATGTCTTCGCGAGAACGGCGCATCGTGCATTTAGCGCTGAAAGATATGCCAGGAGTGCGCACCGAGAGTGTGGGCATGGGCGAAGAGCGGCAAGTGGTGATCCATCCTGTAAAGAGCGAGCCGGAAGCGAAGCGGTAGATCGCGAGTCGCGAACACTCGCACACTTACGGACCTCGATTTCTTTCCTCAAAATTTCTAAATTAATTACGGACTTAGTTGCGCACCCAGCCCTGCGAGATGACGTTGTCGTTGGCGTCGAACCGGACGCGGTAGGTGAAGGATGCGGGTCGGTCACGGCGGATTTGCGAGAAGCGGAGATCCAGGAACTCGACTACCGCTTCATTTCCTTCTTTGTGAAAACGGGTAACGGGAAAACGCGCGAACCATAGCACTTCCTGAACATCTGGCAGTTGACGCGCTTTCTCGATATACGGATTCGGGGGCGCGTCCGGATAGTAGGTGCGCTCGATGGCATCGCCATGTTTTGTGTCCGCGGCGTTGGCATCACTGCGAAAAATATCGTTGCTCACGTCCATGCGCGTTTCATAGACACCGCGAGGCGCCCGGACAAGTCCGTCCCAGTGCCACAGCGAAGGTGGAAGCGGGAGAGCGCCGATAGCTTCGACCTGCAGATTTTGGCTGGCGGCAAATTTTTGGACGCGCACGAACGCCAAGTGATGTGCGTAAGTGGCTAGCAGAAGATAAGCGATCGTGAGCGCCAGTCCCGCGCGATTCCACGTCAAGTAAGGGACGCGTTGCCCCCAGCCGGTGGCGCTGACGGCTGGCAGGAGAAAAAGAAGCGCGACGAGTAGGGTGGCGACGATGATGGCGGCCCCTGAAATTGGCGTACCAATATGTTCCGCAATTTTTGCAACGACGAACGGTAGCGGCGTAAAGATGAGCCACATGATCAGGCCGCGGCGGACCATACGCTTGGGATCGGCGAACGTCCAGGCGAGCCACTGCGGAACCAAAAGGATCGCGGTGAATGCGAAATCGATGATGAAGAGAATGTCCCAGGCGGGTCGCGACCATTTCAACGGCGACCAAATCATGGTGCCGAAGGTGGTGACCAAGTCGAGAAAAATGTGACTGAGAATTCCGATGCCCCACAAGCCGCACAATGCAGCAAAGGAGGGCGACTCCCATTTGCGCCAGCGCGCTACGGCCCGGGTGAGCGCGGCGAGCAGGATGGCCCAGATGGGCAGGCACACCAAGGAATGGGTGATGCTGCGATGCCAGGTGATGATCAGCATCGGATTGTCGGAAAAAAATTCGCGCAGCACATCGCTGTCGGGAAACATTGCGCCTAGCGTGACGACCCAAGTGATGAGCCGGCGTTTGTTCATCGAAGTGGCGGGAAGAAGATCGTGGCCGCCCAAGGCGGCTTTGCTCAGCAATGCGCCGGCAATTCCGTGAGTGATGGTGTCCATGACCGGGGCGAAATACCCTAGATGACTCTCAAGAGCGAAGTGGTCTTGGGACGAACAGTGCCAATTTTTGCAGCAGACACACCGTTTTCTTGCAGAGCTTTCAGCGCTTGCTGTGCGGCGGCTGGATCGATCGCGATTAGCAAGCCGCCGGAGGTCTGTGGATCATAAAGCAGGGCGCGGTTTTCTTCGGATACACGAGCATCAAACGTGACGCAATCTCCTAGAAAATCGCGATTGTTTTTCAGGCCGCCGGGAATCATACCGGCTTGAATGGCTTCGAGCGCGCCAGGTAGCGCTGCGATCAGCGTGTGATCGAATTCGAGCGAAACGGGTGAAGCATCGGGCGAGCCGTCGCCTAAGGCCATTTCGCGCGCATGGCCGAGCAGGCCGAACCCGGTCACATCGGTGACGGCGTGTATGGGGCGCTGTTTGAGGTCGAACTGCGATTCAAGTTTTGTGAGGGCTTCAGCCGCGGCGCGATTCAGCGTGGTCATAGAGCGAATCGAAGCATCGAGGGCTTCTTTGCTGACACGATCATTCTTCAGAGCCGTGGAAATGACGCCGGTGCCCAAAGGCTTGGTCAGCAATAGAACGTCATTTGTCTGCACGCCGACATTTCGCCAAATTTTCTGTGGATGAATCAGACCGGTGACCGAATAGCCAAATTGAATATCGTCGTTGCGAATGGAATGTCCGCCGACGACGGAGCACTTCGCTTCGTTCATCTTGTCCAGGCCGCCGCGAATGATCTGCTCAAGAATCGCGGGATCGCCTTTGTCTGGAAAGCCCACAATCGAGAGCGCGGAAATTGGCTTTCCGCCCATGGCGTAGACATCGCTGAGCGAATTGGTGGCGGCGATTTGGCCAAAGGTAAAAGGATCGTCGACGATTGGCGTGAAAAAATCCACGGTCTGCACAATCGCGAGACCGTCAGCGAGTAGATACACCCCGGCGTCGTCGTTGGTATTGAAACCAACGAGCACGTTTGGATCAGTCGGCTGCGGCAAGCGCCGTAAGATAGAGTCCAGAGTCCCGGGACTCAGCTTGGCTGCTCAACCCGCTGCCTTAACCATTGCCGTGAGTTTCACGGAATCGGTCAAGCCACACCTCGCTATACAGCGCCAATGATTATAGCGGGGCAGAGGCTTTCGTGCTTGCCGCCAGTTATGAGCAAGACCAGCAATCAGGAAACGGTGGTGAGAGCAGAGCTTGCGCCAGTTGGCAGGAAAGTGTTCTCATCGGCGGATGCCCTGGGATTTCTGGCTAATTTTTGTGTTTCTCGGCGCGGTCGTGCCGTGGCGCGGACACGTGCGGTTGAAGCGGCTGCTGGCAAAACCTCGCATTACGACTGTAGAGAGAGTGACTTTGTATGGTGCGACCATCGCGTTTCAGTGGGTCGCTGTGACGATTGTGGCTTGGCGCGCTGTGGTGCGGGGACTGACGGCTGAGCAGCTCGGACTGGCGTCGCACGACTCGCGCAAAATTATTTTTGTGACGCTGGTGGGTGCGGTGATCTTGGGAGTTTTGCATTGGTTCAACTTGCGGCGGGTAGGCAAAGTGCAGGCGCCACAGGTGGAGCTGATGCGCAAGATCGCGGCGCGCATATTGCCACAATCACTGCTGGAGCTGCTGCCGTACTCGGCGTTGGCGGTGACGGCGGGCATTTGCGAGGAATTTCTGTATCGCGGATTCGTGATGGGAGCGCTCAGCCGAGCGGGGCTGAACGTCTGGGTTGTGGTGATTCTCACGTCGCTCTTGTTCGGATTGGCGCATGCTTATCAAGGCCGGGGCGGAATTATTGGGACGATGTTACTAGGATTTCTCTTTGCGGGAATGCGACTGGCGTACGATAGCTTGATTCCGGTGATGGTGTGGCACGCGGCGGTGGATTTGGTGGCAGGCCTGGCGGGACCGCGTTTCCTGCTGCGAGCCGAGAGCGCTAGTACGGAATAAACACTGTACAATGAATGGATTACGGAGATAGTTACTTAAATGATAACAACGATTGAGAAGCCTTTATCCGACGATGCGATTCGCCGGGCTCTGAGCGAGTTTAATGTCTCCGTCAATCCTGATCAAGTTGCTTGTATTCAGTCATTTATACGCATTCTGCGGCAGTGGAATGAGAAGCTGAATCTGACGGCGATTCGCGACCCTCTGGAGATACTACATCGTCACTTCTGCGAATCCATGTTTGCGGCGACGGCAATTCCCTTGTCGTCTGGTCGGCTTGCCGACATTGGATCGGGTCCAGGCTTTCCGGGGCTTCCGCTGAAGATAATTCAGCCGGAATTAGACGTTTTCTTGGTCGAATCGAACATTAAGAAGGGCACATTCATCGCCGAGGTGATTCGGGAACTTGGCCTGAACGGTGCCAGAGTCTTAATTAGTCGGTATGAAGAGCTTGGGGAAGAAGTCGCACCTTTGGATTATGTTTGCTCGCGCGCGCTGGGAGAATTTGAGGCGTTTTTGAATTGGGCGGGGTCTGAGCGCGTTGCGGCCGGAAAAGTGGTTCTTTGGGTCGGAGGACGGGATTTGGAAGACGTGCGGAAGTCGGCGCTCTGGGACTGGCAAGAACCGGTCGCGATTCCGAATTCGCTGCGGCGATTTCTGTTAGTTGGGAGCAAGAAGCGTCAATTGTCGGCGTAGCGACCTTCGAGGGCTTCGGAAAGATGTCGATCTCAGACGATTCGAAGCTGTCTGTGTTCCACGTGAAACAGTTTCCCCAAACTGATCTCGGGGCCCGCTCCACGTAGCGTTCCAGGTGGAACCTTAAGGCGCATCATTTCCAAGTTAGCGAGCGTTCCACGTGGAACGCCTTCCCTCAGCGGCTGAAGCCGCAGGCAGATTGCATCGTTTTTGGCACGGCTAAAGCCGTGCCTTTACGAACACTTATTTGAGGTCGGTCTTCCAAGTAGGTAATGTCGGCTGGTTTCTCGACAGGCCCTAATTCTTTGGAGTGTTCCACGTGAAACACACTTTCCCAATTGAGTTCCAAGCTGCCGTAGCGTTCCACGTGAAACAGTGAGCCCTTCAGCGGCTAGCCGCACTCTGGGTGCATCGTTATCGGCACGGCTGAAGCCGTGCCCTACAAACGCCGAGCTATGTTTAAATCGTGACAGACATCGAGCTAAGGCTTAGATGGTCTACTGGGCCGTGCGGAACCACAGGGACACAAAACTTTTCATTCCGGCGCGGGCAGGAACTACATCGCCGAGCTCTGACAGGCTTAGGACTTCAGAGATGTCGGGTTAAAGTTAGATTATCAAGAGTATTTGGGATGTTTTCAACAAGGCTTATTATTTTCTTGAGGTGTTCCACGTGAAACAACTTGCAGCTTATTCTTGCGTCTGTTATTTTCGGCTCACTTAGGGAGATTACTTGGCGCGCGTTATCGCGATTGCAAATCAGAAGGGTGGGGTCGGCAAGACGACCACAGCGGTAAATTTAGCAGCGTGTTTGGCCGCGGCTGACCAACCAA
>Ga0210410_10004777_pt1 | contig 11854 bp, 7 predicted proteins | sample IncBWC4MmetaG_FD_161058 | JGI IMG/M metagenome (GOLD analysis project Ga0210410, IMG submission 161058) | Forest soil microbial communities from Barre Woods Harvard Forest LTER site, Petersham, Massachusetts, United States - Inc-BW-C-4-M | ecosystem: Environmental > Terrestrial > Soil >... | reverse complement strand
GTGCTGCTCTCCGTGCTCGCATCCCGGGTAGCTCTCGAACGCATAATTGCCGTTCCAACCCAGTTCGCGCATGCCTTGTTCGGATGAATAGTACGCCCCGACGACCCACTCTTTCAAATTGTGAAACGGTTCGCGGCGCTCGTCTCGTTTCGAGAAGTCTGTCAGCAGCTTGTCCTGCTCACTCGGCGTTAGCGCTGCGAAGTCGCGCCGAAATTGCTTTTTCGCGTCGTCTTCGACCGCCGCAAGCGACGCAACAAATTCTCGCTGGTGTTCGGCGTTTTCCACGCTCAACAGCAGATCGATGAACCGGTCTGCGTTTGCGGTTCCTGCGCCCGGTACCAGGGCTTCTGAAAGAGCCGCAAGCGTTTTGGCCTGCCCAGCGTTCAGAAATAATGGCTGCCAGTCCGGAGCTCCCCGCATTTCGTCGGCACGATCGAGCAGCACGGCATCGGTCAAATGTCGATAAATCGGATGTGAAGTTGCGATCAACGGCAATGCGGCTCCGGCGGCCATCCCCTCCAGTAATTTTTGGACAATCTCGCGCCGGCTCAACTTCGGTCGTTGTTGCGTGTGGGGTTGTTGCGTGCCTCGTTCCGTCACGTCTGCTTTTGCTCCCAAGACCCGGTTTGCTGATTCAGCCTGCTGCGAATTTCGGCCTGATGTTACCACTCGCCCCGACGGCTCACCAAGGATCTTCCAAGCGCTTTCTTCTTTGACCTGGCCGCCACCAATTGCTAGCATCCATTTCTTGTCTTGCCGTGATCAGAAGTCTCAGGATCCCTATGCCCGCTGAAAAGAACTTTGACGTCCTCGTGGTTGGCTCCGGCGCATCCGGAGGGTGGGCAGCAAAGCGCCTCGCCGAAGCCGGCCTCAAGGTCGCCATTGTGGAAGCCGGCCGCCCGCAATCCGACAACAATTTCTCCGAGCACAAACCCGCCTTCGACTTGAAATACCGCAATATGGCGCCGGAAATCGTGCGGAAAACCCGCCCCATCCAGATGAAGTTCGACGTGTGCAACGAATACACCCAGGATTGGTTCATCAACGATTTGGACGAACCGTACACCACTCCCTCCGACAAACCGTTCCATTGGCTGGGCCGCCTGCGCATGACTGGCGGCCGCACCAACGTTTGGGGGCGTGTCAGCCTGCGTTTCAGCGACGCCGACTTCAAGGCCGCGTCGCATGACGGCTACGGAGAAGACTGGCCGCTAAGCTACAGCGATATCGCTCCCTACTATGACCTCGTTGAGAAATATGTCGGCGTCACTGGCATGGCCGAAGGCCTTGAACATCTGCCCGACGGCCAATTTCAGCCGCCCATGCCGCTCACCTGTCAGGAATCGGTCTTTCGCAATCGCGTCAAACAAACGCTCAACCGCACCGTTACGCTCGCTCGTTCCGCCAACCTCACGCGCCCGATCAACGGCCGCGGCCCGTGCCACTACTGCGGTCCATGCGAACGCGGCTGCGTTACACATTCCTATTTCAACGCGGCCTTCACCACGGTTCCTGACGCGCTCAACACCGGTGCTTGCACGCTCATTTCCAACGCCATGGTCCACAAAGTTCTCATGGACCCCGCCACGAATCGCGCTCGCGGCCTGCTCTATATCGACCGCGTTACCCGCCAGTCGCACGAACTCTCGGCTCGCGCCGTCATTCTCTGCGCGCAATCGCAAGAATCCGTTCGCGTGCTCCTCAACTCCGCCACCCGCGAATATCCCAACGGCCTTGCCAATTCCAGCGGTGTCCTCGGCCACTACCTCACCGCCCACGTTCGCAGCGGCGGCGGTTCCGGCGATTTCCCGACGCTCAGGGGAAAACCTACGCTTGGCGCTCCCGTTAAGCCGGTCGGCATCTACGTCGCGCGTTTCCGCAATTTGAAGGGTGAGCCGCCGTACAAAAAATTCATCCGGGGATTCGGATACGAAGGGGAATCCAACCTAGACTTCAACTGGGGTGCTCCCGGCTTCGGCGCGGCGTATAAGCAGGCGGTACTCGAACCGCGCACATCCTTGAACGTCACGGGTTTCGGCGAAGTCCTGCCGCGCTGGGATAATTTTGTCGAAATCGATGCGAGTGTGAAAGACGCCTACGGCATTCCCGTTCTGAAAATTCATATGTCCGACGGAGAAAACGAGCGCGCCATGATTCGAGACATGGGCGACTCCGCCGGAGAAATGCTCGAAGCGGCGGGCGCAAAAAATATCCGCACCTACGCGCACCCCTCCGCGCCGCGCTGGGCGCTCCACGAAGCGGGCATCGCGCGCATGGGAACCGATCCAAAGAAGTCGGTTCTCAACCAGTTCCAGCAATCCCACGACATCAAGAATCTTTTCGTCATGGACGCGTCCGGCTTCACGTCCAATCCCTGCCAGAACCCCACGCTAACGATCATGGCTCTCTGCGTCCGCTCCTGCGACTACCTCATGGGTGAACTCAAGCGCTCGCCCCACCTGTAAGCCCTCCGGGCTAGCAAGGTACGGATGGATCGCGGTTAATCGTAGTCACCCGCTCGCCCGTTTGTACCTGTTCGTTCTGGAGGAGGTTAGAGTTCTTTGTTTTTCAAAGCGTTGATTATGAAAGACTTATGTCGGTCAAAAAATGAAGACTGAACTGTGCACTGCGTCCAGTTCGAATTCGCAGGCTTCTAAAAGCAGCTTCCGTGGGCGCCGGGCCCTAAGAGCCTGGCTCCGTGAAATGTGCTCCTGTTCGAACGTACGGCCAGCGAGGGGCCGGCCAGGTTGGCGAAGGTGGGCGTGAGTCATTGCGTGAGTCGATAGAGGACGCAGCCGTGTGGGCCGAGCGTTGCCGAGAAGGACTCGGCGGTCCCAAGATCCTTGTGTTCCCACAGATCGTGCACCTTGTAGTTGGCCTCGGTCAGACCCAATTCCCTCCAAGCATAGTGGGCTTTCTGCTCGTGGTCATCCAGATTGAAAACGGAGAGATAGCGGTCGTTTCCAGATTCAGCCTGAGCCGTCCAGACGACCGTGGTGTTTGTCGAGATCACAGGGCGATTCTGTTTCGAGTGCTGATCCACGGCGATAACTTCTGGATTGGTGAGCAGGGATGCGGTCCAGGCATCGCTCCTCGGCAAGTTGGCGCCGATCATTAGGGGGGATCGAAAAGTGCTCCAGAGCGTGAGCAGCGTGCGCTGCTCGTCGTGCGTCAAACGTGTCTCACGTGCTTTGCCCCAGCCGGGAGCTGGGCCCAAGTATCCGAGCGGCAACATGTCTGCATCTGGCCAGCCGCTGGGCTGCGCCAGGCCTGCCCACTTCGCGATTCGGGGGAACTGATCGCCGAGGCCTTGCGGGTAGTCCACGGTGCTGTGCCACAAGTCCCAAACGTCATCGGAGATTCGCCAGAGGTTCGCGTACTTGCGCATCTCGTCGATCTTTTCAATGGGCGCCGCACCTGGTGAAAGGCTCAACACGATCGGGCGACCGGTCTTGCGCAAGGCCGTGCTCAACATCCCGATCTCGTCGCCCTTATAGGGCCTGCTGCTGATGCAATCGACTTTGATGAAGTCGACCTCCCAGCTCACGTACAGGCGAGCGATGGAATCGTAATAGGCCTGGGCGGCGGGACTAGCGGCGTTCAGGCCGTAATTGTCGAAATTCCACGGACACGTGTCCGAAGTGTCCGCGGCATCGGCTGCGTGGTACGTGGAGCCCTCAATCGGAAGATTTTTTTCGACCGCTTGCTTGGGAATGCCTCGCAGAATGTGAATGCCGAATTTCAGGCCGAGTGAGTGCGCGTAGTCCGCAATCGACTTGAACCCCGTGTTGTTTGCCGAGGAAGGGAATCGATGAATCGCAGGGGAATAACGTCCGTAACCATCCATGCTGTACTGCGAGGATTTGGAATTTCCTTCGGGCGTCGGATTGGTAACGAACCATTCCATGTCCACAACGACATACTGCCAGCCGAATGATTTAAGGTGTTCGGCAAACCATTGTACATTCGCCTTGAAGTCGGCCTCGGTAACGGTGGTGCCGAAAGAATCCCAGCTGTTCCAACCCATCGGCGGTGTTGGCGCCGAGGATTCGCCACCGGCGGGAGCGCCGCCGTTCACTTTGGAATGCCGTGGAATCGCCGATGAATATAGGACGAGGACGGACAGCGCAAGAAGCGAAACACGAAGTTCCATTCTCAATTTCATGAGTTGTCCACTCCTGTACGCTCACAAGAAGGAGCGCGTGAGTTTAGAGCCGAAAGTATTACACGGACTTTTGACCGGTCGAGAGAGTAATCCTTTGTAAGGGTCGTTACCAAGCGAGAACCTTGGGACTTCGTAGTCTATGGCTGGGCAAGCTGGGCGCAGCAGTGCGGCGCCCCTGCAGATGTTGGGCCGTCGGAAAGGCCTTCGTGTCCACTTTAGGCGCTTGACGCCGCTAGGGTCGCTTAGGTCCCTACTCAAAATCTGCTTCGGGTGCAGGTAGTTTGTCGCCATCGCGCGCGACCCAAACGTAAAGCGCCGGCAACAGGAAAATACTCAAAAGCAGAGCCCCCAGGAGCCCGCCAACGATAACAATTGCGAAGGGGCGTTGCGAGTCTGAACCGATGCCGCGCGAGAGAGCGGCGGGCAACAAGCCCAGCGTGGCAACCAGCATGGTCATCATGATCGGGCGCAAGCGTAGTACCGCACCCTCGATGGCCGCATCCTCAATGGAATGCCCTGACGCGCGTAGTTGGTTGATGTACTCTAGCATGATGACGCCTGTTTCCACCGAGACGCCGAACAACGCAAGAAATCCAACGCCGGACGAAACGCTTAAGTGCGTGCCTGTCAGCAAGAGCGCGAGCAAGCCGCCAATCGGAGCGATGGCGACGTTCGCGAGAATCAGCCCCGCCCATTTGGCGGATGCGAACATCGTGTAGAGAATAATGAAAATCACGAGCAGGGTGATTGGCACCACGATCGCCAAGCGCCTTTGGGATCTCTTTTGGCTTTCGTACTCTCCCGCCCAGTCGATGTGATAACCCACTGGCAGCTTCACCTGAGCGTTCACCAATCTCATCGCTTCTTCCACCGCGCTGCCCAGGTCGCGGCCCCGCACGCTATATTTGATCGCTACGTAGCGGGAATTTTCCTCACGGCTGATTTGCGAAGCCCCATCCCGCACCGAGATGTTCGCCAGTTGTACCAAGGCGACGCGCTCCCCGGTTGGCGAGACGAGGCGAATATTTTCGATCGCCTCCTTGGTGCTACGATAGGGCGCTTGGTACCGAGCCACCAGGTCGTAACGTTGCTCGCCCTGCAAAACTTGGCTCACTGCTTTTCCGCCGATGGCTGTCTCCACCGCGTCCTGTACATCGGCAACGTTGATGCTGTGCCGCGCCGCCTGCTGGCGGTCCACTTCAATGTTCAGGTTCGGCTGCCCCAGCACGCGAAACAGTCCTAGATCTTCGACGCCAGGCACGTGCCGCATTACGTTCACGACCTCGTCCCCCTTTTCCTCCAGAACTTTCAGGTCTTCTCCATACAATTTGATCGCCAGTTCACCTTTTACACCGCTGACGGCTTCCTCCATGTTGTCCGAAATGGGCTGCGAAAAATTCCAGAGGACTCCCGGAATCTTCGCCAGCTCCCGGTCCATTGCTGAAATCAGCTCATCCTTGTCTTCGTGAAACACGCCACGCCAGGTGTTCTTGCTCTTGAGGTCGACAAAATATTCCGTATTGAAGAACCCAGTCGCGTCCGTGCCGTCGTCGGGTCTGCCCACTTGCGAGACAACCTGCTTCACTTCGGGAAACGACGCCAGAATCTCGCGCGCCTGGTTCGCCACTCGCGTGGATTCAGTCGGACCAGTGCTGGGGGCCAACGTGCCGCGGACCCAGATGGCGCCTTCATCCAGGTGCGGCAGGAACTCCGAACCGATCACCCCGCTGACCATCAGGAACACAGCCACGGCGAATGCTGCCGCCCCCGCACCCACGGTCACTAATCGATGCTCGATCGCCCACTTCACTGCCAGCCGATATCGCTCGCGAAGAAATTCCATCACCGGATTGCGCCACTCCTTGACGCCGTGGCCAAACTGCAGCAGGGCCAGAACCGGAGCGATCAGGATGCAGAACAACAGCGCGCCGAGCAGCGCAAAGGAAACGGTCCAGGCCATCGGTTTGAACAGCCGACCTTCTACGCTCTGTAGCGTGAAGATCGGGAGATAAGCCGTGATGATGATGGCCCGCGCGTAAAAGACCGGCCGCAACACTTCCATCACGGCGTCGCGAATGATCTCGAGCGGCGTTTTGTGCGCGTTGTTGGAAAGGCCGAAGTGGCGAACGATGTTCTCGATAATGACGACGGTGCCGTCAACAACCATCCCGAAATCCAGGGCACCCAGGGACAGTAGATTTGCCGGGATCTTGTTCAAGTCGAGGCAAATCGATGCGAACAACAATGAAAAGGGGATCGTCAAAGCGACGATCAGCGCTCCGCGGAAGTTGCCCAGGAAGAAAAACAGAATTACTGAGACGAGCAACACCCCCTCGGTGAGATTGTGCATCACCGTGTGGGTGGTCAGATGCAAAAGGTCGCTGCGGTCCAGAAATGGCACGATCTTGACGCCGGGCGGAAGTATTTTCTCGTTGAGCTCCGCAACCTTTTGGTGGATGGCAACCAGGGTTTCGTCGGCGTTGGCGCCTTTTCGTAACAGCACGATGCCCTCGACAACGTCGCCGTTGTCCACCACCGTACCATCAAAGCGGTGAATGGCTTTGCCGATTTGGCCTAACCGGATTTTTGGCGCCTGGGTGACCAAGGCGAGGTCCCGCACGTGAATCGGCGTGCCGTTTTGCGCCCGGATCACTGTCTGGCCGATGTCCTCCACGTTTGTGAACAGTCCGACGGCGCGAACATTGATCTGCTGCAGCCCTGCTTCCAAGAAACTCCCACCGGCGTTCACGTTGTTGTTCGCAAGCTGCTGCTCTATTTGCGAGATGCTAACGCCGTAGGCCACGAGCTTCGCTGGATCGAGCCGGACCTGGTATTCCCGCGTGGTCCCTCCAAAACTTGATACATCCACAACGTTGGGTACAGATTTGAACTGTTTTTCCAACGTCCAGTCCTCAATCGATTTCAGCTCCATCAAATCGTATTTGGGATTGGTGCTGCGCAACGTGTACCAGAAGATCTGACCAACCGGGCTCCAGTCTGCACCCATCTGTGGCTGGAGATTGTTCGGCAAGGTGACCTGCGACAGACGCTCCAGTACTTTTTGCCGATTCCAATCATTTTCCGAATTGTCGTCAAAAATAAGCATCACACTGGAGAGTCCAAACAGGGAGGCCGAACGGAGATGCTGCAGGTGCGGAATTCCATTCATCTGCACTTCGATCGGAATAGTTACCTGCTGCTCCACTTCTTCCGCGGCGCGGCCCGGCCACTGGGTGATGATTTGCACGTAGTTGTTGGCCACGTCCGGATAGGCCTCGACGGGCAAGTTGTGAAACGAAAGCGCGCCCCACACGAGCAAGAGAACACCAAGGGCGATCACCATGAAGCGGTTGTTCAAAGCGAGAGTGATGGCGTTTCGCATTACCGCTTTACGTTAAAGCTGTTCACGGTGCGGTGTTTCACTACGTACCGCGAATTGGGCACTTATTCCTCCACCGTATTCTGCAGCACAAGAGCGTTGGTCACCACGGACTGTCCGGGTTTTATGCCGGACACCACTTCTTGCATGCCATTCGGAAGCACATTTCCCGAAACAACTTCGACGCGGCGGAATTTCTTGTCACCGACCGGGACGTAGACCCAATCGCGATCGTGCAAATGAAGAATTGCCGATGACGGAACGGCGGCGTAGGTTTCCTTCTTCTGCGCGTGAAATGTGGCGGTCACGAACATGCCGATCCGCAGCAGACCTGGATTGTGTACCTCGATGCGCACTTTGGCCGTGCGGAGGCTGGGATCAAGTACAGGCCCCACATTGCTGATGCGGCCAATAAGGATTTTGTCAGGATACGCGGTGAGTCGGATATCCGCGGTTTCGCCAACGTGTGCGTTCGGCAGATCGTTTTCGTAGACGTCACACAGGATCCAAACGTTGGACAAATCTGAGATGGTGAAGGGGTTTGGTGAGCTTAAGCCTTGAGTGCCGGCAGCAGCGGTTACCTGCTGATCGGTGATCACGCCGGAGACCGGCGCAACGATGTCGACTATTGCAGCAGGGTGGTTGATATCCCCCCCTAGTACGCGCAAACGCTCGGTGGTGTTTTCAACGTCGACTTTAGCTTTTTCTTCCGCGTCCTGAGAGACTTGCAGATCGTTGAGGGAAATCGCGCCTTTGTCGTACAAAAGTTTGGAGCGATCTAACTGTGTGCGCGCGAGCTGTTCGTCTGCGACGGCCTTGCGGTAGTCGGAAAACGCTCCGGATATATCGGCACTTTGCACGCGAAGCAGCAGTTGGCCCTTCTTAACCGTGTCGCCGAGGCGCGCTCGAATTTCTACCACGCGTCCCGCCGCCAAGGAGACCACCGGAACGGTTCTCGAGACGTCGGGACTAATTGTGCCTGTCGCGACAAGCTGTGACGCCGAAGCATGTTCAACCGCCGTCGCGAGCGGGAATTGTTCTGGATGTTCAGTTTGCACAATGTTCGCGTCATCTTCATGTTCGACCTTAGTTCGCGGCGGCGCTTCGGCCTTTGGATCGCCCTTGGTGTCGCCGCAGCCGCCGAGCAGGGCAGCCAAAACAAAGAGCACCGCGCCTGCTTCGATGCGAAGGCTTCTCATTGGATGACCTCGCGGCCGACGGCAAGGTTTAGTTGACTCGCGGCGTCTAGATACGCGCCAACCAGATTCAGGTAGTTAACTTGCACGCCGCGGTAGTCCGTTTGCGCGCCGAGGAAATCGAGCAGCGAAGCGGCGCCGTGTTCGTACGAAAATGCAATCGTGTCGCGCACGCGCGATGCTTGCTTTAGATAACGATCTTTGTAGGGCTGCAGCAAGGTCACCGTGCTCTCCAGGGTGGCATACGCTGAATCCACGTCACTGAATACCTGAGCGCGCGTCACCTCCATCAGCTTCGCGTTGCGGTCGATATCCAGCTGGGTGCGCAGTTTTTCGCCTTGGTTACGGTCAAAAATGCGCAGTGGAATGCTGACGCTAGCGCCTAGTGTTTGGTGGTCATTAGGGTTGTTAAAGGACGGATTATACGAATACCACGCACTGAGTGTGGGGTCGGTCGAGCCCGTCGCGACCGCCAGGCGGTGATCGGTCTCTGCTTTGTGCAGCGATTGCAGCGCTGCCTTTAGATCGGGACGATTGTCCACAGCGATCTGCCGTACGTCATCGAGCGGTGCGATTTGCGTGGAAAAATCGAACGGTCCGGTCACGTCGAACTGCTCGAGGGGAGTGCGGTCATTCAAAAGCGCAAGCATTTGAATTTTGGCCGTGCGCAGATTCACTTCCGCGGTCTGGAGGTCGGATTCGTACTGAACGCGCTGCAATTCCAGGCGATCTAAATCGACTTGCGCGATGGCGCCGGCCTTGTAACGGTCACGATTTACGTCCAGCACATGGTCGTAGTAGGAGAGATTTTCCTTGGCCAAGTCACGCACCGCCTTTTCCTGGAGTGTTTGCACGAAAGCGCTCCGCAAATTGAACAAAAGTGTTCTCTCCAGATCGGATTGGTTTGAAACGGCGATTCCAGTGGCTTCTTTGGCGCTATCAAGTCGAAATTCTCGCTTGTGTTGCCGTTCGTGCAAATAGCTGAAGTTGGCCGAAAACTGAGTCCCGGTGAGAGGCTGCCAGACTCCTTTGTAAGGAGCGATTTGCGTCCCGTCGGTGGAGAGGGTGAGATTTGGATTCGGGCGCAAGTAGGCGGTGATTTCATTCGCACGCGATTCGTCGACACCGATCTGTCCCGCCCGGAGCGACGGATTCGCTGCTTCGAATTTGTCGCGCACCTCCTGCCAGGTCAGCGCCTTTTGAGCGAGACAGCTGTGTGCCAAAAGCGCCGTGACGATAGACGCTAAACACAGACGCTTCGATAAACCCTTCATGAAACCTCCATGTCCTTTCTTGCGGCGTCCCCGAACTTGAACAGCTTTCCCGCGTCTCCAGATGAGGATCAGTTTGCTCGGGGTAAAGGGCCTAACTTTAGCTCAGCCAGTTGGTGGAACTATATCGATGGCTGCGAGTTCGCCAGTTTACGCATGCATGAATGGCGTGTTTAAACGTGAAGAATGAACGGAGGCGCTCGGGCAAGAACGGAGATAGACAGACGAAAAGCGTGGTCGCGAGAGATTTCGGCGGCCAACAACCGGGGTACGGGTGACGCTTCCGAAATGCGATCGGTCAGCGCGCAATCACCGCTGGATCTGGCGAGCGCTACGATTGCGGCGTCTTTAACGTCCGGACGCGAAAAACGACCTATTTTCTTCGAATTCCAAACGAGTGCGGGGAAGGCGCCGGGATCGGTCAGTGTGAAGTTACCGTGGCCGTCGTTCAGTAGGACGGCGACTGGTTGGTCAAGCCAGGAGGTTGTGACAATCAAATCAAGGCGCTGGTCGCCGTTGACGTCGCGGGAAGTGATGTCAACGCCGCCAACCGGCGCGTCGACGCCGATAGGCTGCTGCGCTCCGGTGCTCAACTGGAATCCGATCCAGTAGCGGGCGCGCGAAGGGCCGATCTGGCCCATTTCCACTGTGGCGAGGTCGGGATAGCTATCACCATCAAAGTCCGCGATGGTGAAACGTGAAGTCAATTTTGTTTGCGCGGGTGCTGGAGGAGTGGCAGATAGCACCGCGGCCTTACCGCGGCGCCCGAAACATAAAATTGCGAACAAAAACATGAGCGCAAACGCTGCAGGTTTGCGGCGAGGGAAGCGCAACATCGAACTCATGAAATCAGACTCACCTTCCATAAGGCGAACGCGGTGCGAGCGAGTGATCCCGTGATCCCCTAGAAACAGATGCCCGTAGCTACCGACAGCAGAATATCACTGCTTGCTCCATGAGCGTAGCCTGTGGGGCGGCCGGAGGCGTGGAGATGTCACTTGCTCCGGGTCAGCTCCAAAGAGCGGACCGCCCTGTCTTTTCGACGAAGTTCGAGATATCGTATGGCCGCTTACAGACTGCGAGGATCGAATCTAGAGTCCGACATGGCCCCCGTGTTGGAGAGGAATGAAACCCGATGAACAAGGAAGAGGTTCACGCCAAGATTATGGAGATCGGCATCCTGCCCGGGGTGCGCACATCGTCGGCGGCGGAAGCGCGGTTTGCCGCTGAGACGATCGCGAAGGCGGGGATTCCGATCGTGGAAATCACGATGACGGTACCCGGCGCGATCGACGTAATTTCCCACCTGGTGCATAACCTGCCCGAGGTGATCGTGGGCGCGGGAACGGTCCTGGATATCGAAACGGCGCAGCTTTGTCTGAAGGCCGGCGCCAAATTCTTGACCAGTCCTGGGCTGGACTTGGAGATTGTGCAATTTGCGCGAAAAGAAAATGTGCTGATGATGGCGGGCGCATTGACACCGACCGAAGTGATTATGGCGTGGAGGGCCGGATCGGACTTCGTGAAGATCTTTCCTTGTGCACAGGTGGGCGGCGACAGCTATATCAAGGCGCTCAAGGGGCCGTTTCCACAGGTGCCGTTGATCGCGGCTGGTGGAGTGAACCAACAGACCGCCACGGCCTTTGTTCTGGCGGGTGCGGCGGCGCTCGGTATTGGCGGCGAGTTAGTCCCGAGGGCGGCGATCGAACTGCGCCAGCCAGAGCGAATCCGGGAGCTAGCACGGCGTTTCTTGAATCTGGTTAAGATGGCGCGGTTGCAGACGGCCGTTTGGGACGCTTCCAGCCGTGTGCACGTGCGAACGTAACTGTCGATGCAGGTGGGT
>Ga0210410_10004776_pt1 | contig 11855 bp, 9 predicted proteins | sample IncBWC4MmetaG_FD_161058 | JGI IMG/M metagenome (GOLD analysis project Ga0210410, IMG submission 161058) | Forest soil microbial communities from Barre Woods Harvard Forest LTER site, Petersham, Massachusetts, United States - Inc-BW-C-4-M | ecosystem: Environmental > Terrestrial > Soil >... | reverse complement strand
GACGAGATAGTCGTCGAGACCTTCTTCCTGGGCGGTGTTGCAGAAGGCGTCGGGAATGCCCGCGGAGACAACGGAGGTGGGGCCGGAAGTGTCGCCGTGATGGAGAAAGAGCGCGCCGGAAGGAAGGCGAACGACGCCGAGGACGCGGTCGAGAGCCTGGGCGAGCATGCGCTGAATTTCACCGCCGACGAAGCTGGAGGTGGCGAGATTGAGATTGGAGAGCGCGAGCATATTGCGCTCGACGCGGCGCTTTTCTTCCTCGTAGACAGCCATGACAAGGAGCATGCAGACGAACGCGACGGGAATGGCGGAGACGGAGAGGATAGAGTCGCCAATATATTTTTGCGCGGACTGCAGCAAGAAGAACAACAGAAAGACGACACCCCACAGAGAGAAGGCCACGCCGAGAAGGCGATCCGCGAGGGTTTCGTGATGACGGCTTTCGTTCCAGAAGAGATAGCCAACAGCGACGTAGATGAGGGCGGCGGGAATAAAAGAGGAGACCGGGAAGATCTGGAAAGCGTTGGCCGTGGACCAGAAAGCAAGGAAAATTGCGGAGCCGATGGCGGGTTTGAGCCAGAGTTTGCCGTGGGTGTAGAGCTGCGCGCCGAGGAAGAAGCAGATGGCAGCGAAACCGAAGAGCGCATGATTCAAGGAACTGAGAACGATGCTGGTGCCGATCCAGGGAGAAAGCGCGGGACAGAGATAGTGCAAAGCGTAGAGAGCCCAGCCGACGGTCCAATAAAGGAGATAGTTCTGGCGCTTGAGGGAATAAATATAGGCGAAGAACACTCCGATGAGGAGCGTTCCGAGAAGCAAGCCGAGCGCGATCACACTTTGTGACATTCGGGCCTAGTCAGAGCGTTCCGCAAGGCGCGGGGAATCCATGAGCGACTGGGAGAAGGAGTGGGCGGGCACTCACGCAAGAATAAAGATGTGCCTGAAAAAGAGTTACACGCACCCGGCCGTTTCTACCTGTGGCCCCCGAACCATGCAAAGAACGAATCAATAAAGATTATGAGGCAGGGGAAAAACGGGGGGCAAGGCTACCGGAGTACTGGTAGCGAAAGAGGTAGTAGGGGGAGGGACACGGGGGCGGAGGGAAGAAGCAGGCGGAGCCAGGGGGCAGGATAGAACCCCCACTACACGTAGAGACGGTTCAGAAGCAACCGGAACCGAAGAGCCATGCGAAGGCGGCGAATAAGGTGTCCTGGGCAGCGGGTTGCTGATCTGATTGTTCTTTTTCGCCGGTGGCTTCTGTGGCTGGCGCCAATACGACCGGGCGCGTGGTCTCGCTGTTCGGAGCCTGCGGCGTTTCGTTCTCGACCAAATTCAATTGAAGTGACTGCATTCTCTTTCTCCTTTAACTTTCGAAATGAAGCGGATTCGCATGCGACTATTAACTCTCGAACGAGACAATAATGTCCTTTGTTGAGCCTGAATTTTTTCTGTTATTTTTCTGACTGCCCGTGGGTGGGGAGCGGTTGGACGGGTTGCGGGGGGTTCCGGTAAACTGGGGGTTTCGAGGGAGAGAGCGAGAGACTACTTATCATGACTGACGCGGGGAAAACACAGGCGGGGAGCGTGCGGGTGCGGTTTGCGCCGTCGCCGACGGGTTATTTGCATGTGGGCGGGGCGCGGACGGCGCTGTTTAACTGGCTGTTTGCGCGGAAAGCGCGCGGGGTGATGATCCTGCGGATTGAGGATACGGACGCGGAGCGGAACAAGCCGGAGCTGCTGACTGGAATTATTGACGGGCTGAAGTGGCTGGGCGTGGATTGGGATGAGGGGCCGTATTACCAGTCGCAGCGGACGGAGTTTTACCGCGAGATGGGGAAAAAGGTGCTGGCGAACGGGAACGCGTTTTTGTGTTATTGCCCGCCGGAAAAATATGTGGGCGGGGACCACGCGGAAGAGGGTGGAGAGGGAACGAAGGTGCGGCGGATTGTGCGCTGCACGTGCCGCGATGGGAAGCCTTCGACGCCGGGGACGAAGCCGGCGGTGCGATTCAAGGTGCCGGTGGGGGGAACGACGAAATTTTTTGACGCGGTGTTTGGCGAGCGGGAATTTTCGAATGACGAGATTGAGGATTTCGTGCTGCTGCGCTCCGGAAAAGAGGGCGAGGAGTTCGGGCAGGCGATGTATCAGATGAGCGTGGTGGCGGACGACATTGATATGCGGATCACGCACGTGATTCGCGGCGCGGACCACATTTCGAATACGCCGAAGCAGGTGCTGCTGTATCGCGCGCTGGGAGCGGAGCCGCCGATTTTCGCGCATGTGCCGCTGATCCTGGGGCCGGACAAGTCGCGGCTATCGAAGCGGCATGGGGCGACGGACGTGAACATGTACAAGCGCGAGGGATTTTTGCCGGAGGCGTTCCGGAATTTCCTTGCGCTGCTGGGTTGGTCGCCGGGCGGGGACGAGGAGTATTTGCGGACGACGCAATTGCTGGAGAGATTTTCTCTGGAGGGCGTGAGCCGGACGAACGGCGTGTTTGACCGGGCGAAGCTGGAGTGGTTCAACACGCAGTATCTGCAGAAACTGCCGATCGAGGACTTGCTGCCGGAAGTGGAAGCTCAGTTGAAGCAGGACGGATTGTGGAAGGAAGAGTGGGCGGCGGGCGCGGGACATGAGTGGTTTGCGAAGACGGTGGACCTGCTGCGGCCGCGCATTCGGCTGCTGCCGGATTTTTCGAGCTGGTCGCAGGCGTTTTTCAGCGATGAGTTTCCGATTGATCCGGCGGCGAAGGCGAAATTCTGGAAAGACGAGAAGGTGCCGGGGTTGCTGGCGAAGCTGGCGGATGCGCTGGCGGCGCTGCCGGAGTGGAATCACGATGCGTGCGACCACGCGTCGCGCCAGGTGGCGGAAGAGGGCGGCGTAAAAGCGGGATTGCTGATCAACGCGACGCGCGTGGCGATTGTGGGGCAGGCGGTTGCGCCGCCCTTGTTCGACACGATGGTGGCACTGGGGCAGGAGCGGGTGGTGCGGCGGCTGCGGGATGCGTTGAAGGAGTGGAAGTAGGGACGAAGAAAGCCGCCAGCCCTTAGCCGCCAGAAGCTCGGTCATGGCCGCCGCCTCTCGGCGGCGGCGCTGCAGCTGCCGTCAAGGGCAGTCCAGGCGGCCTCCCTAGTATTTACAAATACAAGGTTGACATCTGTAAGAGAGGGACTATGCTTAGGCTCCCCGCGCAGTGATGGATGGTAAGAGTAAAGCGAATTGGTCCGCTCAGGTTGCAAACCGAAATATTGAAGAGGAGACAAACGATGCGTTCTCGCTTTGTGGTGGTGTTATGTTTAGCGATGGTGGTGATGTTATTGCCGTTTGGAGCGGTGGCACAGACACAGACGGTGCGCCAGATTCCGTTGACGCGCAGCGGGCCGCTGCCGACGACCCCTCCGATCAATGCGAATGCCCAGCAGGGGCCGGAGTTGGATTCCGCGATGGCGGGCGATGACAACGACGGTTCGGATGGAAATGGGCCGGCGATATCCGTGAACCGGGGAATTGCCAAGGGGCCGGGCGCGGGAATGAAGCATTCGGGTTCCGGGAAAGCGAAGTCCAATCCCGAATTGACCTTGTCCTTGGATGGGATAAATCATTTTGAGCAACGCTTTGTGGCGGCGGGCGGAAATCAGTTTTCGATTGAGCCCCCCGACCAGGGCATGTGCGTGGGAAACGGCTTCGTGCTGGAGACCGTGAACGACACGCTGCAGATTTTTGACACCGCGGGCAATCCGGTGAGCGCGCCCACGGCATTGAACAGTTTTTATGGGTATGCGCCCGCAATCAGCCGCACGAAATCGCCGCTGCAATTTGGACCGGAGATTACGGATCCGAGCTGCATTTTCGATGGCGCGACGCAGCGGTGGTTCCATGTGGTATTGACTTTGGATCGGGCAATACCCACCTCGCAGGCTCTAAATGGCGACAATCACCTGGACCTAGCGGTGAGCGCTACGGCGGATCCGACTGGTTCGTGGAATGTTTACAGCCTTCCGGTGCAGGATGATGGAACCCAGGGAACGCCGGACCATCACTGCGTGCAGGGAAGTCATGGTGCGCACGGGCCGTGCCTGGGCGACTATCCGCACATCGGCGCGGACGCGAACGGGATCTATCTCACGACGAACGAGTTCAGTCTGGCGGGGCCGGGATTTCATGGCGCGCAGATTTATGCGTTTTCGAAGAGGCAACTGGCGGCGGGAGCGCCGTTTGTGAACGTGGTGCAGTTCGACACAGCGGACCCGAGCCTGGGCGTTCAGCTGGATGGCACGCCGGGTTTTACGGTGTGGCCGTCGACTGCAACAGGAAATCAGTTTGAAAGCAGCCATGGCGGCACGGAGTATTTCCTGAGTTCCGAAGCCGTGTTTCAGGACAGCGGTGTCGACAGCCGGCTGCGGCTCTGGTCGGTGGGCAACACGAGCTCGATTGATACTGCGCCCGCGCTGAGTATCAGCGCGAACGTGGTGAACACGATTCCGTACGCCGTTCCTGGCCGGGCGAATCAAAAAGTGGGCGACTTCCCGCAAGGTGAGTGCCTGGCGGATTCGAGCATCCAAGTCAGCGCGACGCTCTTCGGCTGCTGGCGGCTGCTGGTTGGATCGGGCGGGCCGTTCCCGAACCCGGAAAAGCTGGTGGACAGCAACGATTCGCGCATGCAGCAAGTGGTGCTGGCGAACGGAAAGCTGTGGGCCGCGCTGGACACGGGGCTGATCATAGACGGGGATAGCGCGCCGCGAGCGGGTATCGCGTTTTTTGTGATCAACCCGCATGCGGGCAAGGTTGACCAACAGGGCTACGCGGGAATTTCGGGCAACAACCTGACGTATCCCGCGATTGCCGTGACGCAAAGCGGACGGGGCGTGATGGCCTTCACCGTTTTGGGAGACGACCACTATCCGAGTGCCGGGTATGCGGGCATCGATGCCAAGATCGGAGTGGGCGACATTCACATCGCCGCGGAAGGATTGGGGCCGGATGATGGCTTCACCGGCTACAATCCGACAGCTGCGAACGGAACGCGGCCACGGTGGGGGGACTACGGGGCCGCCGCCACCGACGGCAATTCCATCTGGATCGCGTCGGAATACGTGAACCAGACCTGCACGCTGACCGGCTGGCTGACCAGCAACTTCCGCTGCGGCAACACGCGGACGCAACTGGCGAACTGGGGGACGAGAATCTCGAAAGTCGTTCCCTAGGTTGGGTTGATTGGCGAAAAGAGCCGCTCTTAGGAGCGGCTCTTTTTTTTGCGGGGGACAAAAACGGGGGCCGGGAGCCTACGGTACTTTTGACAGTGTACCGATAGCCAGAGGAGAGAATACGATGCACAGACTGAGCCGTATATAACGCCATCGAAGCGACCGGGCTGGTAACTTGCGAAGCCGGGACTGGTCGGGAAGGGGCTGCCACATGCCATTTATCCCTCGTCCGCGGGAAGGAGTTTGCCTTGTTTTCGGCCGAATCTTGTTTCTCTTGTGTTGCGCATTCTTCGGACTTGCGGCTCAAGCACAGGGTCAAGCGCAAGCTCCCGCAAAATCCACGAATCCGTTTGACGCGGCAGTGGATACGCTGATCAAAAAGGTCTCGCCGAGCGTGGTGCAGATTATCGTGACTGCTTATGCGCCACTGGAAGAGACAGGGCGCGGGAATGCGGGCGTGGTGCTGGGGCGGCAACGGGCGAGCGGTTCCGGGTTCATCATCGATCGGGACGGATACATTATTACAAACGCGCACGTGGTGAACGGCGCGCAGAGAGTGCAGGTGGTCCTGCCGCCTTCGAACCCCGACGGATCGCTGGCCACGGCGCTTTCGTCGAGGACGGATGTGGTTGCGGCGCGGATTGTCGGTGTGGCGAGAGAGAAGGATCTTGCATTACTGAAAGTTGAGGGCGTAAAGCTTCCAGCGTTGCCCCTCGCTTCGTATCGAGATTTACGCCAGGGGCACGCCGTATTTGCGTTTGGCAGCCCGGAAGGATTGCGCAACTCGATCAGCCACGGGGTTATCTCGGCGATCTCGCGGCAGCTGGATCCCGATTCGCCGCTCATCTATATCCAGACGGATGCTCCCATCAATCCTGGAAATTCGGGGGGGCCGCTGGTGAACATGGATGGCGAAGTCGTTGGAGTGAACACTTTCATCCTTTCCCAATCGGGCGGCAACGAAGGGTTGGGATTTGCGATTCCGTGCGCGACGGTGCGAACGGTGTACCGGCAATTGAAGGAGTTCGGGCACCTGCGGCGGCAAGAGATCGGCGTGGGAATTCAGACCATTACTCCAACGATGGCGGCGGGGCTTGGGCTGAAGAGAAATTACGGCGTGATTATTTCCGATGTGCTGCCGGGAGGGCCGGCGGAGGCGGCGGGGTTAATGGTTGGCGATGTGCTTGTTTCGATTGATGGAGAGCCTGCCGATAATCTGCCCAGCGTGAACTACCATTTTCTGTTGCGGGACTCTTCGGACAAAGCGCAGATCACCGTGCTTCGAAAAAACGGCCAGGAGACTTTCAGCGTCGCACCCGTTGAAGATGGGCAAGATATAGATCAACTCATCTCGATGGCCGATCCGGAAAAGAATCTCGTTCCGGGACTTGGGATTGTGGGTGTGGAACTGGACAGAAAAACCGCGGCGATGATTCGCGGGCTTCGCGACCCATATGGAATTGTAGTGACGGCGCGAGTGACGGGTACGACCGGAGAAGTGCCGCTGCAGCCCGGCGATGTGATCCGGAGTTTAAACACCCAGCCGATGACCACGCTGGACCGGTTGCGGAGCGTTGTGAAAGCCGTGCCCGCCGGGGCGCCCATGGTGCTGCAAATTCAGCGCGACGGTAAATTGCTGTACATTCCCATCCGGCTGGAGTAACCCGCGCAGCGAGATGCTGCATTCGCGGAACCTCTAAAAGCAACAGAACAACTTCATTTTCACAAAACACGCGCTACAATGCGGGCACTGAGCGGCAGGCTCGAAGGACTTCCGCGGCGGGGTGAAGCTTGCGAGTCGCGGAGTTGGCTGCCGAACCGAGGTGATTCCGTATGAGCGATCCAAAAGAAAAACAAGCTGAAGTTCGTGAACAAGGATTGGTGCGGTTTGGATTGGGATTGGCGAACTGGAGCGAGCGGTGGTTTCCGGATCCGCTGATTTTTGCGTTGATGGGAATTGTGATTGTGTTTGTGGCGGGACTGTTGCTGCGGGAGAGTCCGGCGAAACTGGCGATTCAGGGCGGGAAGAATTTCTGGACGCTGGTGCCGTTCACGATGCAAATGGTGATGATCATTATCGGCGGGTATGTGGTGGCGTCGACGCCGATTGTTTACCGGGCGATTCAGGCTTTGGCGGGAATTCCGAAGACGCCGCGGGGCGCGGTGGCGATGGTAGCGCTGTTTTCGATGCTGACTTCGCTGATTTCTTGGGGACTGAGCCTGATTTTCAGCGGGCTGTTTGTGAGGGAACTGGCGCACCGGGTGAAAGGGATGGATTATCGCGCGGCGGGCGCGGCGGCGTATCTGGGGTTGGGCGCGGTGTGGGCGATGGGGCTGTCATCATCGGCGGCGATGCTGATGGCGACGAAAAGCGCGATGCCGGCGACGTTGTTCAACATCAGCGGGCTGATTCCGCTGACGCAGACTCTTTTTTTGTGGCAGAGCGTTGCGACGACGGTGATTTTGATTGTGGTGTCGGTGGCGATCGCGTATTTGTCGACGCCTTCGCCGGAGAATGCGCGGACGGCGGAATCGTACGGCATTGCGTATGAGCCGATTCGCGCGAGCCTGGAAGTGAGGAGCAAGCCGGGGGAGTGGCTAGAATACAGTCCGGTGCTGACGGTGCTGGTTGCCGCGCTGCTGTGCTGGTATTTGATTGATGTGTTCCGGACTTCGCCGCAGGGGGCGCTGGCGGCGCTGGATTTGAATGCGTACAACCTGATGTTTATTACCGCGGGGCTTTTGCTGCACTGGCGGCCGAAGCGATTTATGCGCGCGGTGGCGGATTGTGTGCCGGCGACGGGCGGGGTGCTGATCCAGTTCCCGTTTTACGCGGTGATTTTCGGGATGATTGTGGGGACGGCCGTGGCGCCGGCGTTGGCGAATTTGTTCGCCACGATCAGCACGCACAATACGTATCCGCTACTGGTGGCGGTGTATTCGGCGGTGCTGGGCGTTTTTATTCCGTCGGGCGGGAGCAAGTGGATTGTGGAGGCGCCTTATGTGCTGCAGGCGGCGAATTTGCACCAGGTGCACCTCGGGTGGGTGGTGCAGATTTATAACGCATCGGAGGCGCTGCCGAATCTGGTGAATCCGTTCTGGATGTTGCCGCTGCTGGGGATTTTGAAATTGAAGGCAAGGGACATTGTGGGATATGGAATGCTGCAACTGGCCGTGCACGTGCCGGTGGTGTTTTTTCTGTGCTGGCTGTTTGCGCGGACGATTCCGTATGTGCCGCCCGTGAAATAGGAGCGGGTTGCAGCAGGAAGGATTGAAAGTATGGCTTTACTGAGGCAACAGAGACGGCCGCGGATAAAAACAGTTTCACGCAGATGGGCTCGTCCCGCCGGTATACGTGCCGGAGGAATTACCCGTCCGTTCTGATTACGGCAAGTACGGGATTGACTCACGGCGATACATAGTACCGTCTAAAGAGGGCCGTGCCGCAAAGACCGCCCTGCGAGGTGTCCCTGCATGGTGCAGATTAAGGGATCGGCCATCAAGGAAACGATTAACCAGATTAAGTCCCGCTCCGGCGAGGATGCTCTCCAGAAGATCCTTGGTCTCCTGGATGAAGAAACCCGAACGATGTGCCAGGGTGAGATTTATTCCTCCTCGTGGTACTCGCTTGATCTTTTCACCCGGTTTCTCGAAGTCGAAATCAGGGTGCTCGCTGACGGAAGGGAAGAAATGATCACGCGCGGCTCCGAAGTGGTAATCGAAAAGCAGCTTCGTGGAATTTACAAGGTGTTTGTGAAACTCGGTTCGCCAGAATTTGTGATCAAGCAAATCGCGGCCGTTCATGCAACATACTTCCAGGGTGTTCCGATCGAGGTACACATGCAGGGGCCCGGCAAAGCGCTGGTCCGGTATACGGGATTTGAAAAGCAGCACCGCATCATGGGATTTGCGATTATCGGATTTTTCAAAAAAGCGCTCGAAATTTCCGGAGCCAAAGACGTGGTCCTCCGCTTCACCACACCGATCGAGGAAGGCAAGGAATTTGCCGAGCTCTCTATTGCCTGGAGTTAAAGAAAACGCGCGGAGACTCCACAATCCCGTGCTCTAAGGAGATCTCAGGGTTGGAGAACAACCCTTCGATCTTCATCAGGCTCAAAATAATCGTAGACCGCTTTCCTGATGGCATGCAAATCACTTTGTATCAGGTGCGTGGTCAAGTTTGAATTTGGCGGCAAGTAAGCCTTGCAGTCAACTTCTCGACGGCGTAGGATTCGCACATCTTTACTCCTCGCAGGACCTCCCTAGCCCATTCCCGAGGTGTACCAGAAGGAGATCCCAACATGCCAATCATTAAGGAGTTCACCATCCGCTTAGAAGACCGGCCTGGAACACTTGGCAAGCTCTGCCAAACACTGGCCGAGGAAAACGTCAACATTCTCGCGTATCAACAGTTTGCTCACGAGAAGGGGCAGGGCTCCGTGCGTCTCGTAGTGGACAATCCAGACAAGACAAGGGCGACGTTGGATCGCCAACGCGCTGATTACAGGGAGAACGAAGTCGCGAAAGTGATGCTAACTAACCGACCTGGGGAACTCGCTCGTGTCGCGTCGCGGCTCGGCGAGCAGGGAATCAACATCGACTATGGCTACTCCGGAGCTGAACCGGGGGCAAACGCATCATTCCTGATCCTCGGGGTCGCCGACGCGGGCAAAGTGGTAAAGCTCGTCGAACAGGCGGCCGCCGCGGGCGGGAAGAATTAAATTGACTCTCGTCGAGAATCAATCCTGCCAATATTTCCGAAACGGGCACCCCTGTAATTCAGTCGGGCGCATACCTTGAACGGGAATCGTTAACGACCCCATCTTCGGGGGTGCCCAACTCATCCAACTTGATGCGGCGGACCTTCGCGCTATTGGCAAGCGTAGGCAGGAGACGGACACCCTTGTCGGCAGAGGAAGACCATTCCCACACGAGTTTCCATTCGATGATCAGATCTGTGGTGGTGTCTGGAAGGAAGGGAAGCGAAGCGCCATCCAGATTGTCTATGGTGACTCGGAGCGCCGAGGAAGCGTCATCGATCTGAAGAGGGTGGATGGTGCCGTCGGCCGTGACGATGAAATTGAATGTTCCGCCGCCACACGCGTTCTTTTCTGGGAGTCGATCCACCACCGCTGGCTGACTTGGGACTAAATGCAGTCGCAACTGACGATAGATCCCCGCAGGAACTCGAGCGATTTTTCCGAATGGTGCTTGAACGGCCGGATCTGCCATGCCTTCCATGAGGTCGATTTGGACTGGATTCTGTTCGAGGCCGGCCGGCAATAATTCTTGCCAGTCCGACGAATCATCGCGCGCAGTCGCGCTCGAATTGAGTTCGATACTTCGGATGGTAAGGAAAATGTGTTGGACATGACCAGAGCCACCGCAGGAGCTACACACCGGCTCAGCGACCAGCCGGAGGCGGACGGCACTGTTAATCTTGGTAAGCATGCAAGCGGGTCTCGGATCACTCGTCACAATGCCGAGGGTGCCGGTGGGCGGGTTGGAAGTGAATGTAACGCAAGTGTTGCAGGCGGTGAGTCCGGCAACAAAGATTAGAGCGGCAGGAATTCGCAGGATCCAAAAATGGTGGCAAATCGTTCGAATTCTTCTAGTTGAGGTCACCCCATCCGACACCTCCGGACAGGCGGCAATTCTGGGAGGGATGCATTTTACGCCAAAGGGAACGCCTCAGCTACTGCATTCTCATTGCAGACAATCACCGCAGCAGACTGCAGAAACCGCTGAAGGACAATTCGACGTGGCGCGGCAAATTGTCTCCGAGGATACCCGTTAATATCGCCAGCGGATCACTCGCAGCAAATCGCAATAGTCGTCGGTCCACAAAATGGGCTCGGTGTGCCCAGGGAACGGTTCGGAGTGTTGGACGATTTCTGGGCGGGATAGCGGAGCGGGATCTTTGGAAAGCAAGAGCCAGTCCGATTCGGAGAAAGGGCCCGAAGGAAGAAGTGGATAGACACCAACAGAGCGAAGATTAAACTCCTGGGCAATGCCAGCGAGCACCGGCCGGAGATTCAGAGTCCGGTTGCTGATGTGGATGGCGATGACGGATTGGGGAGAGCGAAGATGACGCTGGTAGAGGGCGAATGCCTCTCTGGTGAGGAGATGCATGGGAATCGCGTCGCTGGAAAACGCGTCCAGAACCAGAACATCAAATTTCTGGAACTCGCCACGCTCAGCTTCTTGTTCGAGCGAGATCCGAGCATCGCCGAGAACCACCTCAATCCGGCCAGGGGAATCCCGTAGGTAGGTGAAGTAGGGGCGTTCGGCGCTGGACATTTTATAGACGTCAGCGTTGATTTCATAGAAACGAAAAAGGTCGCCGGGACGCGCCAGGGCAGCGAGCGTGCCCACACCCATTCCGACGATGCCAACGCGCATGGGATGTTCCGGCCAGTTGCTGATTATCAGGTTTGCGCCGCTGCCGGGGCCGTAATATCCGGTGGCGCGGCGCGCGCGCGGCGGGTCCTGATACTGGAATCCATGAAGGGTGTTGCCATAGCGCAACGCGAGATAGTTTTCCTTTTCCCCGTTCAAGATCGACAAGACACCATAGAAATTTCTGGACGATGCAATGACGTGATAGAGCGCCGCCTTTTGCGGAATAATCAACCCCGCGGCGAGCAATGC
>Ga0210410_10004775_pt1 | contig 11855 bp, 11 predicted proteins | sample IncBWC4MmetaG_FD_161058 | JGI IMG/M metagenome (GOLD analysis project Ga0210410, IMG submission 161058) | Forest soil microbial communities from Barre Woods Harvard Forest LTER site, Petersham, Massachusetts, United States - Inc-BW-C-4-M | ecosystem: Environmental > Terrestrial > Soil >... | reverse complement strand
CGCCATAAAACCGTCGTACCGGCTGCCGACGGTCGGCGTCAAGACCTTTTCCTGGTCGCTCGACACCGTTGGTGTGTACGCGGCAGGGGTCGAGGACGTCGCGCGTGGATTGTCGGCCATCACCAACCGGCCCGAGCTGTTGGCCGCGCCGATGACGGCGCCGAAGATCGGCGTCGTGACCCAGGATTTCGCAGGCCCCGCGGACAAGGAGGGCAACTGCGCGCTCAAGGCCGCGATATCAGCCGCCGAGAAGGCTGGCGCCTCGGTGCGCGAATTGAAAATGTCGCCGATCATCGCGGACGCCTGGCGCTTGCACACCGTCGTGCAGCAATTCGAGGCGCACCAGGCCTTTGCCTGGGAATATCGCGAGAATTACGACGCGATGCCGCCGCTCTTGCGCAAGCGGCTCGACGAAAGCCGCGACATCCGGCCGGCCGATTATGACGAAGCACAGTCGGTCGCGGAGAAGGCGCGCGTGGTGCTGTGCGACACCTTTGGCGAAGTTGACGTGATCCTCGCTTTGTCGGCGCCGGGCGCGGCGCCCAAGGGGCTCGACTGGACCGGCGATCCCCGTTTCAACCGCCTCTGGACCCTGATGGGCACGCCCTGCGTCAACGTGCCGGCCTTTGTCGCCGAGGGCAATCTGCCCGTCGGTGTGCAGGTGATCGCGGATTATGGCGACGACGCCAAGGCGCTCGCCGCGGCGCGGTTCCTGGAGAAGGCGCTCAAGGCTTAGAGCTGAGGTTCGCGAACTCCGACAGCGGAGCCGCTGCGCTCCCTCTCCCGCTTGCGGGGGAGGGCCGGGGTGGGGGTGTCTCCGCGAGTCGCACTGTTCGCGTGGATAGAGCCCCCACCCGCATCGCATCTTTCGATGCGATGCGACCTCCCCCGCAAGCGGGAGAGGTGAACAAGATCAAGCGTCGACCAGCTCCCGCTGCTCCACGACAATCACAGGCTCTGCCTGCGCTGGCGTCGCCACCGGCTTCGGTTCCGTCGTTCCCCGCAGCCAGCGATCCGCGGCGCTGCGGCCGCGTTCGTGCAACAGCGCGATGAAGCTGCGGCCGAGATCGGCCGGGTTGCGCTGGGCAAGGCCGTCGATCTCGTCTTCGGCTGCGATGCGGTGAATGGTGGTCGACGTGGCGCCCTTCTCGCGGGCCCATTCCAGCGCGGCGAGTTCGGCATTGAGCGCCGCATTCGCCGTGATCTGGTCGAGCCGGCGGTCGATCGCGGCCGCGGTCACCGGTACATAATTGTCGCGCGAGGGCGTGATCTGTACCACGAGCAGGTCCGACGCCGCGCTGTCCTGCACCAGCCGCAGCAGCGGCGGATTGGGGCCATAGCCGCCGTCCCAATAGGATTCGCCGTCGATCTCGACCGTGCAATGGACCAGCGGCGGGCAGGTCGAGGCGAGCAGCACGTCCGCCGACATCGAGGCGTTGTCGAAGATCTGCTGCTTGCCGTCGCGCACGCGTGTCGCTGCGATCCGAAGCTTCGGGCATTCGGGCGCAAGAAGTGCGGCGAAATCGATGTCGCGCGAGAGAGCTTCGCGCAGCGGATCGAGCTCGAACGGATCGAAGTGACCCGAGCGCAGGGTCGGACCGAACGCGACCGAGCTTCCGGCCGGCGAGAAGCCGCCGACCAGCATCAGCGAGCGGAACGAGGTCTCGTTGGTCATTCGCTGCCAGAATCGTGCGAGCTGCTTGCGCGCGCCCTCGCGGCCGCCCTGCACCAAGCCGGAGGCGAGCAAGGTGGCATTGATCGCGCCGACACTGGCGCCAGAGATGCAATCGAAATTGCAGGTCGGTTCTTCCAGCAGCCGCTCCAGCACACCCCAGGTGAAGGCGGCAAACGAGCCGCCGCCCTGCAAGGCCAGCGACAGTTTTTGCGGGGGCCAAACGCGCGGCGGCGGCAGCGCGGTTTCACGCGCCTTGGCCAGGGCCGACGCCGCGTGTTTTTCCAACGCGCGAGCAATCTCGACATCGATCGATATTTCTGATGGCAGCGGAGGAGGCGCTATTTCGGCCTGGTTCTCCTGAACTCGCTTTCCGTGCGAGGAGAAAAAGCGGGCTTCGGCCAGCACCTCCGACGGCCGCAGCCGGCGGGCGGGAGCTGCCTGCTCCGGTGGGTTGGCTTCCGGCGTTTCCACGACAGCCGATGCTGCGGCCTCAGCCGTTTCGACAACAACGGGCGCTGCGACCGGCGCTATCGCGGTCTCGGTCTTTGCGCTCTCGGTTTTGGCGTTGGTGACGCATGGTGCCGCGACGGTCGGGTTCGTCGACCAGATTTCAGCGGCAGACAGTAGCGCGGTCGCGGCAGTTCGAAGCAAGACGACAGCTTCCTTTGCTGCGCCGTTCCCTTCCAGCCCGTTATCCGCGCCTGATGAAACTTTCTCGTTCATCTCAGGCATTCCAAATGCACGAACTACCCCGCCGCCAACATGGCAGTAGCGAGAATGATTTGCCAGCCGATGGGGTCAGTTCCGAAGAGATATCGGTGGATTGATATGCGGGTGTCGCACCGACGCAACGTCGGTGGGTCGCATGCGCGGCGAAAGGCCGTAATATTACGCCTTTTGCCCGATCTTGCCCTCGGTGCCGGCCATCAAGCGCTTGATGTTTTCCCGGTGCATGTAGATGAGGAGCAGGGTCAGCGCCGCAAACAGCGTTGCAAGCGCCGTGTGCCCGATCAACCACAAAACGATTGGCGTAATCACGCTGGCGGTCAGAGCCGACAGCGAGGAGTAGCGCAGCGCGAACGCCAGTGCGAGCCAGATCAGGCAGAACAGGATCGCCGCCGGCCAGATCAGGCCGATCAGGATACCGATATAGACGGCGACGCCCTTGCCGCCGCGAAATTTCAGCCAGGCCGGGAACAAGTGGCCGAGAAACGCGCCGAGGCCACCCAGCATCGCCGCATCCGGCCCGCCGAGATAGCCGCCGATGAGGACGGCGGCGGTGCCCTTCAGCGCGTCGAGGATGAGGGTTGCAGCAGCGAGTCCCTTGCGACCGGTGCGCAGCACATTGGTGGCGCCGATATTGCCGGAGCCGATGGTGCGCAGGTCCTGCGTGCCGGCAAGCCTGGTCAGCACCAGCCCGAACGGGATCGAGCCGAGCAGATACCCGATGACAAGGGCGAGGGGATAGGAGATTTCAGGTGCCATTCCAGCTGTCATGGATGCGGCTCCTTACGTCAGACATGCTCATAGACGGTGCGGCCCCCGACAATGGTGCGCATCACGCGGCCCGAGAAGCGCGCCTCGTCGAACGGCGTGTTCTTGCACAGCGATTTCAGGTCGTCACGATCGAGGATCCAGGGCACGTCGGCATCGATCACGATGATGTCGGCGGGCGCGCCCGGGCGCAATGAGCCGCCCGGCAGGCCGAGCAGCTCGGCCGGCCGCGTCGACATCGCGCGGATCAGCGTCTTCCATTCCATCTCGCCATTATGGATCAACCGCAGCGCCGCCGGTAGCATGGTTTGCAGACCGACCGCGCCAGCAGCGGCTTCCGCGAACGGCAGGCGCTTGACCTCGACGTCCTGCGGGTTGTGGTCGGACATGATGACATCGACAAGGCCGGAGGCGAGCGCTTCCACCAGCGCGCGGCGGTCGTCCTCGGTGCGCAGTGGCGGCGACAATTTCAGGAACGTCCGGTAGGGGCCGATGTCGTTCTCATTCAACGTGACGTGATTGATCGAGACCGAGGCGCTGACGGCGAGCCCCGCGTCGCGTGCGCGCTTCAAGATGTCGAGCGAGGCCTTGCAACTGACGGAAGCGGCGTGATAGCGCCCGCCAGTGAGCGCGACCAGGCGCATGTCGCGCTCCAGCATCACGGCTTCGGCGGTATCCGGGATGCCCATCAGGCCGAGGCGGGCAGCGAACTCGCCCTCGTTCATGACGCCTTCGCCGACGAGATCGGGATCTTCGGTGTGATGCACGATCAGCGCATCGAAGTCGCGGGCATAGGTCAGCGCGCGGCGCATCACCAGCGCATTGGTCACGCTCTTGTCGCCGTCGGAGAACGCCACGGCGCCGGCGGCCTTCAAGAGGCCGATCTCTGTCATCTCTTGGCCATGGAGGCCCTTGGTCAGCGCCGCCATCGGATGAATGTTCACGATCGCGGTGTCGCGGGCGCGGCGCAGGATGAAATCCACCGTGGCCGAATTGTCGATGACAGGTGAGGTGCCGGGCTGGCAGATGATGGTGGTGACGCCGCCGGCTGCCGCCGCCTGGCTTGCGGAGGCAAAGGTCTCGCGATGGCCGTAGCCGGGCTCGCCGACAAAGGCGCCCATGTCGACCAGACCGGGCGCGACGATCCGGCCGGCGCAATTGATGACATCTGTTCCTTCGGGCACACCGGCAGCACCAATGCCGCGCTTCAGGTCACGGATCACGCCATCGGCGATCAGGACGTCGCCGGGACCGTCGAAGTCGCGGGACGGATCAATCACGCGCGCGTTGGCGAGCAGGATCGGTCGGCGGTCGGTCAGCATGATCCTCTATCCCGCGTTAAGCGTTCGGCAGGTTGCGGGCGAGCGCTTCCAGCACCGCCATGCGCACTGCCACTCCCATTTCGACCTGTTCCCGGATCAGCGATTGCGCGCCGTCGGCAACGGACGACTCGATCTCGACGCCGCGGTTCATCGGGCCCGGATGCATGACGAGTGCATCCGGCTTGGCGAAGGCGAGCTTCTTCTGGTCGAGGCCCCAATAGTGGAAATATTCGCTGGACGACGGCACGAAAGAGCCGTTCATGCGCTCGCGCTGCAGCCGCAGCATCATGACGATGTCTGCGCCTTCGAGCCCCTCGCGCATGTCGCGCGCCACTTCCACGCCCATCCGCTCGATACCGGGTGGCAGCAATGTCGTGGGCGCCACCACGCGCACCCGCGCGCCCATGGTATTGAGCAGGATGATGTTGGAACGCGCCACGCGCGAATGCAGCACGTCGCCGCAGATCGCGACGAGTAGCCCCTCGATCCGGCCCTTGTTACGGCGGATGGTGAGCGCATCGAGCAGCGCCTGGGTCGGATGCTCATGCGCGCCGTCGCCGGCATTGATCACGGAACCGTCAACCTTGCGCGCCAGCAGTTCCACCGCGCCCGAGGCGTGGTGGCGTACCACCAGGATGTCCGGGTGCATGGCGTTCAGGGTGACGGCGGTGTCGATCAGCGTCTCGCCCTTGCGCATCGAGGACGAGGAGACCGACATGTTCATGACGTCGGCGCCGAGCCGCTTGCCCGCGATTTCAAAGGAGGACTGGGTCCGGGTCGAGGCCTCGAAGAAGAGGTTGACCTGGGTGCGCCCTCTTAAGGAGGTGCGCTTTTTGTCGATCTGGCGGTTGAGCTCGACATATTCCTCGGAGAGGTCGAGGAGGCCGGTAATGTCGGCAGCGGAAAGGCCCTCAATACCCAGCAAATGCCGGTGTCCGAGGACGAAGGTCGATTTCGATTGGGATGTCATTAAAGCCAGAGCTATAGGCGGGGATGCCCGGTCTAGCAAGGGCGAAAGGGGGACGAAAAAGTTATCCCCCGATGGTTCCTGGGCACGGTATAGCCCCTCATCCTGAGGAGCCGCGAAGCGGCGTCTCGAAGGATGCGGCAAGGTCCGGGGCCTCATGGTTCTCCTGGCGATGCGCAGCATCGTCGGGAGACGCGCGTTCCGCGCTCCTCACCATGAGGGTTTTGCGACGCGAATTGGATCGATCAAATGAAAGCTAAATTGATTGCGTTCCTGGTCGCAGCGGTCATGTCCCAAGCCCACGCCCAATCCTTGCCTGGCGGTTTCGTCTACCTCCGCGACATCGACCCCAGCATCGTCCAGGACATGCGCTACGCCACCTCGAACAATTTCGTCGGCCGGCCGATGCATGGCTATCAGGCCGGCGAATGCATCGTGAAGCGCGAGGTCGGCTTGCGGCTGAAGGCGGTGCAGCAGGAGCTCGCGAAGCGCAAGCTGTCGCTGAAGATGTTCGACTGCTACCGGCCGGCGCGCGCCAGCGCCGACATGCTGGAATGGTCGCGCAGTGGCAAGGATACCGGCCGCTTCAATCCCTCGATCAACAAGCGCGACCTGTTCCGGCTCGGCTATATCGCGTCCTATTCGCAGCACTCGACCGGCGGCGCGCTCGACCTGACATTGGTCGATCTTGCCGCCGACAATTCGGCGAGATTCGATCCCGCCAAGACCTATGCCGATTGCACGGCGCCGGTGGAGAAGCGTGCGCCCGAGGGCTCGATCGACATGGGAACGGGCTATGATTGTACCGATCCGAAGGGGCATACGGCCGCGACGGGTATCACGCCGGAACAGCGCCACTGGCGGGGTGAGCTGATCGCTGCCATGCGCAAGCAAGGCTTTGTGAACTATTCGAAGGAGTGGTGGCATTTTTCGCTGCCGGGAGCCGGCGGGCCCGCCTATGATTTCCCGATCACGCCGCATCACTGATTCCTGCGTCGCCCTGCAAAAGACCTGCCTGAAAGACACCTGATGGATTCCCTTGATCCCGCAAACCCGGCCGTCACCGTGGATCCGGCCGCGCCCGAGCCGCGCGTCTGGAAGTTCTGGGGCACCGCGCTCTGGGGCTTTGTAGTGTTCGCCGCGATGTTCGTCGGACAGATCGCGGTCGTCGTCTTCTTCGTGCTGCGCGGCGGCGGAGCAGGTGATCTTGGGGAGGCGATCAGGGTGGTTGCCTCCAGCGGTCTTGCGATCTCGCTTTCGGTGATTGCCGGCCTGCCGGCGGTCGTGCTGGCACTGTGGCTTGCGATCCATTGGATCGGCGCGTCCTTTGCCGATTATCTGGCGCTGCGCTGGACGTCGTGGAGCAATTTTGCGATCGGCGTGATCGGCCTCGTCGTCCTGGTCGAGGGCTGGGACTTCTTGTCCCGCGCCACCGGTCACGAGGTGACGCCGGATTTCATGGTCGATGTCCTGAAATCGGCGGAGGGCGAGGGCGCGCTGTGGCTATTGGTGCTTGCCTTCTGCGTTGCAGCGCCCATCACGGAAGAATTTTTCGCGCGCGGCTTTCTCTTTCGCGGCTGGTCCGAGTCTTTCTTGCGCGTGCCCGGCGCGATCGCGCTGTCATCGCTGGTCTGGACCGGGCTGCATCTGCAATATGACTGGTTCTTCTTCGGCGAGGTGTTCTGCATCGGCCTCTGGTTCGGCTACATCCGCTACCGCGGCAACTCGACCTGGCTGACCATCGTGCTGCATGGCCTGAACAATCTCGGCGCGGTCGTGCAGACGATGTTGCTGGCAGGCCATGCTTGATCCCGAACATGTCTGATCCCGAACATGTCCGTTCTCCGATCTCGGTTTCGGTGCGGCCGCCGCGCATCTGGGATTTCATGGAGACGCTGTTCGTCGCGCTGCTCGCCGACGGTGCTTTTAAGCTGACATCAGGCCTTGCGCTGACGGTTATGCTGATCACGCACGAAGGCGTTGGTTCGCTGTCTCCGGCTGAACTTCGGTCCTTGTGGATGCAAGGAAACTGGCTGGGCGTTGCGCTTGTGGTCGGCTGCCCACCCGCAATTGCGGTGGTCTGGATCGCGGTCCGCAAGGCCGGCTGGGATTTTGCCGAATATCTTGCGCTGAACTGGCCGAGCGCAGGCGAGATCGTGCGTGCGTTCGTCATCATGGCCTTCTTGCTCGCGGTTGAGCTTGTGACCATATCCTTTGCGGGCGCAGACTTCGGGACGGGCCACTATCTTGTCGTAAAGGACGCCGGCGGCTTGTTCATCCTCCTGATCGGCGGCTGCGTAGTAGCTCCGATCGCGGAAGAGTTCGTCGTGCGCGGCTTCATGTTTCGCGGCTGGTCGGAATCTTTTGCAGGCCCGATCGGGGCCATCGTGCTGACGTCGGCCTTATGGGCGCTGAATCACACGCAATATGACTGGTTCGGGCGCTTCTGGGTCTTTGTTACAGGTCTTGCGCTCGGCTATTTCCGCTGGCGCTCCAATTCAACCTGGCTGACGGTGATGGTTCACTCCGCCATCAACACCTTCTTCTTTTTCGTGGCCGGCCCGTACACTTAGGACGCCGTTGCCACCAGCGCGATCGCAATCGGCATAGTGATTGCCGCCAAGATCGTCTGCAGCGTGATGATCTGGGCGAGGAGGGGCGCGTCGCCGCCCAGCTGCCGCGCCAGCACGTAGGCCGAGGGCGAGGTCGGCACCGCCGAGCAGGCGGCGACGATCGCAAGGCTGGTGCCGGAAACGCCGAACCACAGCGCGAGCGCAATGGCGAGCGCCGGCATCACCACAAGCTTGAGGAGGACGCCGGCCGCAGCGGTGACGCTGCCCTTGAGCAGGCCTTCCAGATGCAGCCCCGCGCCAGTCACGAGCAGGCCGATCGCGAGCGACGAGCTGCCCAGCGCATCGGCAACCTCATGCCAGATCTTCGGCAGCGGCAAATGCACGACATTGATGAAAAGCCCGATGGCGCAGGCCCAGATAAGGGGATTTTTGAACACGGTCATCACGATCGAGCGCGCCGATTGTTTTTCCGGCGAGGCGTAGTGTGCCAGCACGGCGACGCTGAACACATTGACCATCGGGATGATCGCAACCATCGCGACGGAAGCCAGCGCAAGGCCCGCCGCGCCAAAGAGATTGCGCGAGACGGAGAGCGCGACATAGGTCTGCCAGCGGATCGCGCCCTGGAAGATCGAGGTGAAGGCCGGCCCGTCGACGCCATGCCGCGAAAACAACGGCCATAGCGCGAGGCAGAGCAGGGAGACGACGAGGGCCGAGAGCATCAGCGCGCCGCCGACACCGGCGACCGGAACCGAGCTGAGATCGGCTTTCACCAGCGTCTGGATCAGGAGCATCGGAAACAGCACGTAATAGGTCAGGCGTTCCAGCCCGTGCCATTGTGTGTCCAGCCGCATCAGGGTCCGTTTCAACACCGCGCCCAGCACGATCAGCAAAAACACCGGCAGCAAAGCCGCAATCACAATGGCCATTTTCGTTAGCTTTTCTTGATATTGGCGAGGCGGTCGAGTGCTCCCTGCAGGATAAAGATCGCCGCATGCTGGTCAATCACCTCGGCGCGCCGGGCGCGGCTGACGTCCATGCCGATCAGCTCGCGCTCGACGGCTGCGGTCGACAGCCGCTCGTCCCAGAACCCGATCGCAAGTTCGGTGAGGCCCGAGAGGTTGCGGGCGAAGGCGCGGGTCGATTGCGCGCGAGGGCCCTCGCTGCCGTCCATGTTGATCGGAAGCCCCAGCACGAAGCCGACCGCACTTCGCTCCGCCGCGATCGTGAACAGCCGGGCGGCATCGGCCTTGAACGCCTTGCGCTGGATGGTCTCGACACCGGTCGCAAGCTTGCGGTCCGGATCGGACACCGCCACGCCGATGGTCTTGGTGCCGAGATCAAGCCCGACCAGCGCACCGCGGGCGGGCCAGTGCGTGACAGCGTCGATCAGTAGCAGGACAGGGGCGGGCATCTTCTTGCGCATAACATTTGATTGCCTTCCCGGAAAGCGCCGAGGAGGCACACGACGTGAACCGTTCGGCATGGCGAAGCGACTACGACCCTAGGAGTTTCGCAATGCCATCCCCGCAACATTCCCTGCCTTTTCCCGATCCAGCCGAGCCGGCCATCGCGCTCGTCCCGGCAAAGCCGCCCGCGCTGCCGCGTTCGCCGCGGACCTGGTATTTCATCGGCACCACGCTGTTCGCCGTCGGCATCTATGCCGTTCAGATGCTCGTCCAGCTCGTGATATTCATCCTGATGATCGCCTATGGCGTCGCGCCGACAGGAACGGCGGCGGAGTTGCGGGCCCTGACGCTGAACGGCGGCTGGCTGGCGCTTTGCCTGATCGTGACCTGTCCGTTCACACTTGGGGCGATCTGGATCCCCGTCAGGATCGCGCGCCAGTCATTTTCGGACTATCTCGGCTTGCGCTGGCCGAGCCGTAGCGAGGTTATCAGCGGCCTTGCCATGCTGGCCGCGTTCCAGCTCGCCGTGCTCCTGTTCAGGCTCGCTTTGGCCCAGCCGATACCTGCCTTCATGACCGAAACCTACGGCAGCGCAAAAACCGACGGTACACTGACGCTATATGTCGTCGGCATGTGCATCGCCGCGCCGATCATGGAAGAATTTCTGTTCCGCGGATTTGTCCTGCGCGGCTGGTCGCTGTCCTTTCTCGGGCCCATCGGCGCCGTCGTGCTGAGCTCGCTCGTCTCGGCGGCCATGCACACGCAATACAATCTGTTCTACATGTTCTGGATCTTCACCTTCGGTATCCTGCTTGGCACGCTCCGGCTCCGCAACGGCTCGACCTGGTTGACGCTGATGTTGCACGCGCTGCACAATCTGCTCGCCATTGCGCAGGTCGCGTTGCTTGTCTCCAGCGTTTGATGCCTGGCGGCTGCTTTTTCTGAGGCACCAACTGTTTCGTTTTCCAGATCAGCCTGTTCTCCATTATTGAATTTTGGCGGATGTGGCCGCAGCCTATGATGGCCTTGATGTTGTGCTTGGGGCCATAAGGGGGAACGGACATGCCGCTCGATACAGCACTGACCGCGCGTCTTGGGATCAAACATCCGATCCTGTCGGCGCCCATGGATATCATTGCGGGCGCGCGTCTGGTCGCGGCGGTCAGCGAGGCCGGCGGCTTTGGCATCCTGGGTGGTGGGTACGGCGAAAAGGCGTGGCTGGAACAGGAAGCGGCCAAGCTGAAGGATTGCCGGGCGCCGTTCGGCGTCGGCTACATCACCTGGAGCATGGCCAAGCAGCCGGAACTCCTTGATGTTGCGCTCGCCGCAAAGCCGCGCGCGATCATGCTGTCGTTCGGCGACCCAAAACCGTTTGCGCCGCGCATCAAGGCGGCCGGCGCGCTGCTGATCTGCCAGGTTCAGACGGAAGACATGGCGAAGCAGGCGCTCGACGCGGGCGCTGACATTCTGATCGCGCAGGGGACGGAGGCCGGCGGCCACGGCGCCTCGCGCACCACGCTGGACATCGTACCGGCGATTGTCGATCTCGCGGCGGGTCGGGTGCCGGTCGCGGCTGCCGGCGGCATCGCTGACGGGCGCGGCCTTGCAGCCATGATGATGCTGGGCGCCTCGGGCGTGCTGCTCGGCACGCGCTTCTATGCCAGCATCGAATGCGACGGGCCGGAGGAGGCGAAGAGGCGCATCTGTGCCGCAAGCAGCGGCAACACCGTCCGCAGCATCATCTTCGATCTCTCGCGCGACAATGTGTGGCCGGCGCCGTTCAACGGACGCTGCCTGATCAACGGCCATGCCCGCCGCTGGATGGGTCGTGAGGTCGAGCTCTTGCAGAACGTGAAGGCGGTCGCGGCCGAATATTCCGCGGCCAAGGCGGCCGGCAATTTCGATATCGCCGCGGTCATCGCGGGCGAGGCCGTTGGCCTGATCCATGACATCCCGAAAGCGGGGGAGATCGTGGAGCGCATCACCCTGGAGGCCGAGCAGATCCTGCAAGGGCGACGCAATTCGTCGACGACCTCACAATCGATCGCGCGCTGATCAACCAACCGAAGAAAGAACAAGAAAATGTGGCCGGACCGTCGGATAACTGACCTGTTCAATATCGAATTTCCGATCCTGCTCGCACCCATGGCGGGCGTGATGGATCACGAGCTTGCCATCGCGGTGGCCGAGGGCGGCGGGCTTGCGTCGCTGCCGTGTGCGGTACTCTCGCCGGATAAAGCGCGCGAGCAGGTCAATATCGTGCGCCAGCGCGTCTCCGCGCCGATCAACCTGAACTTTCCTTGCCACATACTCGGCGATCCCGATCCCAAGCGCGAGGCGCAATGGAGGCAGCGGCTGGCCCCGTATTACAGGGAGTTGGGGCTCGATCCGGCCTCATCGGTCAATTCAGCTATC
>Ga0210410_10004774_pt1 | contig 11858 bp, 11 predicted proteins | sample IncBWC4MmetaG_FD_161058 | JGI IMG/M metagenome (GOLD analysis project Ga0210410, IMG submission 161058) | Forest soil microbial communities from Barre Woods Harvard Forest LTER site, Petersham, Massachusetts, United States - Inc-BW-C-4-M | ecosystem: Environmental > Terrestrial > Soil >... | reverse complement strand
ATGGCCGCGATCGTAGGAGCCTAGCGCGGCGCGGACACCGAATCCGCGCTCGGTGAAATTCAGGCCGTTGCGCGCGGCGCGTCCCACGCCATCGTGCTCAACCCAGCGGATTAGCGATTGATCGACACCGCCTTGATAGAGGAGATCCTGCAGCAGGCGGCCAACGGGATCATCGGCGAAGGCGGTGACGACGGCAGTGTCCAAACCGAAGCAGCGCTTCAGGCCGCGGGCGACGTTGTATTCGCCGCCGCCTTCACAGACTTCAAACGATCGCGTGGTGGCGATGCGCTTTTCGCCAGGATCGAAGCGAACCATGATTTCGCCGAGGCTGACGAGATCCCAGCGGCACCGCTGTTTCGATTTGATCTGCAGGGTCACGCGGCCTCTCAGGTGATTGGCATCAGGTCATTCTGGCCGGCTCCAGTTTAGGCGCCAGCAGATGAATCAGGAATAACGCGATGAGGTAGGCGCTCCCGGCCATCAAGAATGGAATCATGTAGCTGCCGGTCCACTGCAACACATGGCCGACGACTTCAGCGATGAGCATGCCGCCGATGGCACCGGCCATGCCGCCGATGCCAACCACGGAGCCGACGGCGCGCGCGGGAAACATGTCGGAGGTTAGCGTGTAGAGGTTCGCGGAGAAGCCCTGATGCGCGGCTGCGGCAAGACCGATGAGAAGTACGGCGCCCCACAAGCTCTCGATGCGATAGGCGAAAATAATCGGCGTTACGCTGAGTGCGCAGATGAGCATGGTGATTTTGCGGGCGGCGTTGATGGTGCTGCCGTGGCGAATGAGCCGCGAGGAGAGCCAGCCGCCGGCGACGCTCCCGACGTCTGAAATCAAATAGATGGCCGCGATAGGAAGACCGATGTTCTTCAGAACCAAGCCGTGCTGCCGTTGCAAGAAGTCGGGCACCCAGAAGAGATAGAACCACCAGATGGGATCAGTGAGGAATTTGCCGACGACGAAGGTCCAGGTTTGCCGGTGCGGAAGCAATGTCGACCACTTGGTTTTTCCGAAGGGTTCGGCGGGATCGGAGCGAATGTAGTCCAGCTCGGCTTTGGAAACTCGCGGATGCTCGTCTGGCTTGCGGTAAATCAAGAGCCAGAAGAAGAGCCAAACAAATCCGAGCGCGCCGGTTAGAAGGAAGGTGGAACGCCAGCCCCAATGCGAAGCGATCCTGGGCGCGATTAGCGGGGTGACGATCGCGCCGACGCTTGTGCCAGCGTTAAAGATGCCAGTGGCGAAAGAGCGCTCTTTTTTGGGGAACCATTCGGCTACGCATTTGATGCTGGCCGGGAAAACGCCGGCCTCTCCGAATCCAAGGGCGAGACGTGCCGAGGCGAAGCTAACGAAGGAGCCTGCAGCGGCATGCGCCATCGACGCGAGACTCCAGAAGGTCATGGCTAGGGCGTAACCCAGACGCGTACCGAGACGATCGATGAGGCGGCCGACAAGCAGCATTCCGGCGGCGTAGGCGATTTGAAAATAAGAAACGAGATGACCGTATTGAATGTCGTTCCAGCCGAAATCGTGCTGCAGAGTAGTTTTGAAGACGCCGAGTAACTGGCGATCCATGTAATTTTTTGTGACGCCGAAGAGGAGGAGCGCGCAGATGACCCAACGGAAATGGCCTACGCGGGTGGAGGCTGCCGCGGGGGTTAGTTCGGCCGCTTGCGCGGGCGTGAGATCGGCGGACGCGGCGAGCGCGCTGGGCGGAGAGATGGGGCGCGCGGGATCCATTTGTCAGGAGTCGCGGCGGCTATTCGCGCGACCGGCTTCGAGGCCCGTGGGACCTTGATTGAAGCCGGGCTGCACGTTGACGACTCCGAATTGGCGGTCTTCGACTTCGCGATGCGCGGCCATGGCCCAGAGGAAGCAGATGCGATGGCCGGGAACGGAGACGTTGGGATGATAGCCGCTGGGGATGAGCACCGCGTCGCCGTCGCGGACTACGGTGACGAGCTCGGGATTTTGCGTGTCGCTGTAGACGAGCTGAATGCCATAGGCGGGGTCGGGCATGTCGAAATAGACGTAGATCTCTTCGAGCAGGGCGGCGTGCTCGTGGGGCGGCCAACTGGTCCAGTTGCCGGGATCGGCTTGTGTGATTCCAGCAATGAGCCTGCCGGCTTGGATATTTTTCGCGAGGAGCATTTGAAGATGGCGGACGCAACCGGGAGTGCCGGTGGTGAATTGTAAGCCGGGATCTTTGGCGATTTCGGAGGCGCGGACGACTTGCAGCGGGTAGCGGTTAGCTACGTCGCAGGAGAATTCAGCGAGGTCAGCGGACAATTTGGTGGTGATTTTCACTGTTGAGTCGCGGGGGATGTAGATGGCATCTCGCTGGGCCAGCGTGGTTTCCTTACCATCGACGGAGATGGTTGCTTCACCGGCAAGGCAGATTAGGCCGGTTTCGCGGTCGCCGGTGGAAAGAGATTCGGTGGGATTTGCTGCGCTGAGAATGATGCGGCTGTACGCGAGATGGCTCATAGAGCTGTTTTTGGGCGTGATACAAACACGGCGACCTGTGTGCGCATTGGTCTTGCGGACGATGTTTTTTTCTGTGGCAGTTGAGACTGGAGCGGTCATCAGTAACTCCCTAGGGAATGGTGGACGGCACCGCTGACTATAGAAACGGGCTGGTGTTCTGTCAAACCGGAAAATCGGAAGGTTACGGATCGAGATCCCTAAAGAAAGACGATCTTCGCTTCGCTCAGGCTGGGACGCGCTAAAGCACGCCCCTACAACTACCAACTGTGCATGGTGCCATCTAGCTTGCGATTTATGGGCAGGTACGCGCGGCTGTATGGATATTTTGCAGCGAGCTGCTCGTCGATATCGACGCCTAGGCCGGGGGTTTCGCCGGGATGCATCATTCCGTCGGAGAAAGTATAGGAGTGCGGGAAAACGCGATCGGTTTCAGTGGCGTGGCGCATGTATTCCTGAATGCCGAAATTGGGGACGCTAAGATCAAAATGCAAAGCCGCGGCTGTACAGACAGGGCTCATGTCTGTTGCGCCGTGACACCCGGTGCGAACCTGATAGATTTCAGCGAGACTGGCAATTTTTCGGAGATGCGAAATTCCGCCGGCGTGCACGACGGCGGTGCGAATGTAGTCGATCAATTGCTCTTGAATGAGCTGCTGGCAATCGTAGATGGAATTGAAGACTTCGCCGACGGCGAGCGGCGTGGTGGTGTGGCGGCGAATCAGGCGAAAGCTTTCCTGTAGCTCGGCAGGCGTGGGATCTTCGAGCCAGAACAGATGATAGGGCTCGAGCTCTTTGCCGAGGCGGCCGGCTTCGATGGGAGTGAGGCGGTGATGCGCGTCGTGGAGGAGATGCAGGTCGGAGCCGAATTCGTTGCGCAGGCGCTCGAAAAGACGGGGAACAAAGTTTAAGTAGAGTTCGGAGCTCCACGCATCTTCGACCGGGGCATCCTTTTCGGCCGGCTCGTAATACATTTTGCCGCGCCCGACGCCATAGATGCTGTTGAGGCCGGGTACGCCGCTCTGTGCGCGAATCGCTTTGTAGCCGAGCTTCGCGTACTCGGCCACAGCGGCAACGGTGTCGTCGATATCTTTGCCGCTGGCATGGCCGTAGACGAGGACGGCATCGCGGGAGGCGCCACCGAGCAACTGATAGACCGGAACGTTGAGGGCTTTGCCCTTGATGTCCCAAAGCGCGGTATCAACCGCGGAGACCGCCGCCATGGTGACAGGGCCGCGGCGCCAGTACGCTCCTTTGTAAAGATAGTGCCAAGTATCTTCGATGCGGCGCGCGTCGCGGCCGATGAGAATCGGGATTACGTGGTCGGAGAGATAGCTGGCGACGGCGAGCTCGCGGCCGTTGAGCGTGGCGTCACCCAGACCGTAGATGCCGTCTTCGGTCGTGATTTTTAGTGTGACGAAATTTCTGCCCGGGCTGCAGACGATTACTTTGGCATCCGTTATGCGCATCGCGGAATTCTCACCTTCCCAAACATTTTATTTCAAACCGAATGACGACGACATTACACCGTATTTCGGGGACGTTCACGCCGGACAAAATCGGTGTCCTGCAAGGGCTCGGATTCACACTCGATGGCGATGGTGGTGACCGGATGATCCGGTGCTTCGGTGGGCAGGCCAGTGAAGCGCACGCGGAAGCGATCCTGCTGAAATTTGACTTGCTGGCCGCTGGCTAGAAGCCGCGCGGACTTCACGCCGGTTTTTAGTCCCGCGAGCGCGACGGTTTCTCCGGGCCAAAAATAAACGTGCATGTAGAGAGTGTTTCCCCTGCGCGTGAAACCTGCGTAGTTCGAGGCGTGCGGCTGGCAGCGGTCCTGCGTATGGATGGACTCACCGTTGCGCGCCGTCCATCGGCCGACCTCGGTCAGGATGCGCACGGATTCCTCTGGAATGGAGCCGTCCGGCTTGGGGCCGATATTAAGCAGATAATTTCCCGTATCGTGCGCGCAATAGACGAGGTTGCGCACGATCGTCTTTGGAGTTTTCCAGGCGTCATCCGCATGGTGATATCCCCAACTTTCGTTCAGCGTCATGCAGGATTCCCAGGCGCGGCCGCGTTTGTCCGCGACAATCTCCTGCTCAGGCGTCGAGAAATCACCGGGAAGCGCGTTGCGATTGTTGACGATGATGTCCGGCTGAAGCTCGAAGACCATCTTGTTCATGCGATCGGATTCCCACCCGCTGGCGTCGAGTGGCCAGGACACGTCGTACCAAAGTACGTCAATTTTTCCGTAATTCGTCAGCAACTCGCGTATAAGGCCGTGCGTGTATTCGACGAAGCGCTTGCGAGCGTCTTCGTTCGTGGCGCATCGCGCGCCATCGGGATGGTGCCAATCCATCAGGGAATAATAGAATCCCACGCGCAATCCTTCGGCACGCGCGGCTTCGAGGTATTCGCGGGCAAGATCGCGGCCCGGGCCTTGCTTTGGTGCGCAGTAGTTGGTGAGTTTTGTGTCGAAGTTGCAAAAGCCCTCGTGATGCTTGGAGGTCATCACCATGTATTTCTGACCGGCTTGTTTCGCGAGCTTGGCCCAGGCGCGGGCGGCATTTGGTTTTGGCTGGAAGCGCTTGGCGAGTTGTTCGTATTCGCTGACGGGAATGCCTTCGCTTTCCATGACCCATTCGTGGCGGCCCAGGACACTGTACAAGCCCCAATGGACAAACATGCCGAAGCGGGCTTCGTGCCACCATTGCATGCGGCGGGCGCGGTTTGCTTCTTCAGCATCGGAGCTTTTGGTGGCTTGCGGCTCCGCGGGAGCAGCCGTTGTGTTGGCGGAAGCGGCCAGAGTGAGTAGAGAAGCTCCGGTGCCAACCAGCCAATCGCGCCGCGGGATTCCATTCGGTTTCATGAGCAGCAGTCCCTCCTGTTTAGCTAATTCCGTGCGCTTACGCTTCTAGCTTGAAAATTCGGTCCATCAGCAACCACTTCTCGCCGGGCTTGGCTTGTTGCAGCGGCTTCTGGAATTTCCACATCAATTGTTCCCATTCGTGGACTTTGGGATTTGCGCCGTCGGCCTTGGCTTTAGCGTCGAAGGAAAATGTTTCGTCTACCTCCATCATCATGAACATGCGCGTGCCGAGCAGATAAATTTCCATGTCAACGATGCCGGCGTCTTTAATGCTGCTGGTGATTTCCGGCCAGATTTTCTGGTGATAGCGCCGATACTCGGCGATCAACGCCGGGTCATCCTTTAGGTCGAGAGTTAAGCAGTATCGTTTGTTCATCGATTTGGTTCGCGAATCGGACAAGAGCGCTCCGTTCATGTCAGAGCGCGATCAAGATGAACGTAGCCGCCGTCCACGGATACATGCTGACCCGTTACATGGCTGGCCTGCGCCGACATGAGAAATAAGGCCATGGCGGCAATTTCATCCGGCTCGGTCATGCGTTTGCCGAGCGGAATTTTCGCCGTTACCTGCTTGAGCTTCCCTTCAGGATCGGGGAATGTGTCCAGCCATTGCCTATAAAGCGGCGTCATAACTTCGGCGGGAAGCAGCGCGTTGACGCGAATTCCATACGGGAGCAGTTCGACAGCCCAATCCCGTGTGAGCGAGAGAATGGCGCCTTTTGCGGCAGCATAGCCGGAGGTGCCGCCTTGGCCGGTCACGGCGACTTTGGAGGCGATATTAAGGATGCAGCCCTGAGATTTCTTCAAAGCAGGCAGGGCGTAATGCGCCATGTTGTAGTAGTGGTGAAGGTTGAGCTCCAACGAGCGCAGAAATTTTTCGGGGCTGCCGTGCTCGAGCCCCGCATTGTCGTTGATGCCGGCGTTGTTGACCAGCACGTCGAGTCTTCCGAAATCGCGCAGCGTTGACTCGATTGCGTCGGCACAGTTTCCGGCTGGCAACAAATTCGTGCAGTTCAAGCCGTAGGACGCACCCAACTTTTGCAACTCGATCCGCAACTGCTCTCCTGCAGAGCAATCTTTATCCACCACTATGGGAATTGCGCCTTCACGCGCGCAAGCTCGCGCGATGGCGGCGCCAATGCCCTTCGCGCCGCCCGTGATCAGGATTACCTTGCCTTTAAGCTGCAAATCCATGCTGTGCCGTTTTCACCCCATAAAAATGCGCGGCGTTGCCGCCGAAGATTTTTTCTTGATCGGATTGGGAGAATCCTTTGACGTAGTTGTCGATGAGCTGCTTCACTTGGCCATACGTCGCGGCCAGCAGACAGACCGGCCAATCGGAACCGAACATCAAGCGGTCCGCGCCGAAAGCGCTGAACACCACGTCAAGGTAAGGCTTGAAATCATCGGCTTTCCCGTCCTTCCAATCCGCTTCGGTGACCAAACCTGAAATCTTGCAAAATACGTTTTTGTTTTGCGCGATTTCTCTCATTTGCGCAGCCCAGGGTGAAGTGTTCCCGGACTTTACCTCTGGCTTGGCTAGATGATCGACAACGAATCGCTGCTCAGGAAGCTGGGTCGCAAGATCAATGGCGGCGGGCAGTTGTTTCGGGTAGACGAGAATGTCGTAGGTAAAGCCGAATGCACACAGTTGCGCGATGCCTTTCACAAACTGTTCCCGCGCGAGGAAACGATCATCCGGTTCAGACTGTGCGACATGGCGAAAGCCGCGCAGCTTTGAGAAGTGGGAAAAATATTCTAGCCGTTCCGAGAGGCGGGCCGAAAGAAGATCCACCCATCCGACAACGCCGGCAATTCGCTTGTCGTTTTCCGAAAGGGCGAGGAGAAACGTTGTTTCGTTCTCGGACTGGTTAGCCTGAACGGCGATGGACGCGTCCATACCGTTTGCGTTCAATTCCGCCGCGAGATGCTCGGGCAGAAAGTCGCGCTTCAAGACGGCCATAGAATCCGTGATCCACGCATCACGTGCGGCATCATAGCGCCAAAAGTGTTGGTGCGAATCAATCTTCATGCAAGATTCCGCTCGCACGGACGAACGCACGCTTTTGTTTACCCTCGGAGATTGAAGAATCCTCCGTCAATCGGATAATCCGTTCCGGTGATGAACGCGGCCTCGTCGGAGCAAAGGAAAAGCGCGAGCGCGGCCACTTCTTCTGGTTCGCCCATGCGTCCGATGGGCTGTGACGCAGATAGCTTTTGAAACATTTCCTGCTCGCGGCCGGGGTAGTTCTTTTGCAGGTAGCCGTCGACGAACGGAGTATGCACACGGGCCGGTGAGATGCAGTTGCAACGGATCTTGTGCGCCAGGTAGTCCTTCGCGACAGAGTAGGTCATGGCAACGACCGCGCCCTTGCTCATCGAATACGCAAAGCGATCGGCCAGCGCGGCTGTACCCGCGATGGAGGCCATATTCAGGATCACGCCGCCGCCTTGGGATTTCATGTGGCCGATCGCGGCGTGCGTGCAGTTGTAAACGCCTTTGACGTTGATGCGGAAAAGGCGGTCGAAATCGGCTTCCGTCGTAGTCTCGACCGTCCCGATGTGCGAGACGCCGGCATTGTTTACGAGGATATCGAGGCGTCCTTGGCGCGCCAGTTTATCGAAGACTTCTTTTGTGGCCGCCTGATCGGAGACATCACACGCGTCAGCCTTTGCGTCCGCGCCACAAGCCACAATTTCCTGCGCCGCGGCCCTGGCTGCCTTTTCGTCGAGATCGAGGATGCGCACTGCCGCGCCTTGCTGCGCGAACCGTCGCGCAATGGCGCGGCCGATTCCACTAGCAGCGCCCGTGATGACGGCGACCTTGCCGTCGAGCCGGAAAGCATCCCGATGTTGCGGGGCGCCGTTCAGAGAGAGACTCCTCGCTTCCACGGGATGAAATCGTTTTGCGCGAGCAAGTCCGCTTTGGTGACGAGCTCGCCGCTGGCTACTTGTATGACGCGCTCTAAAATGTGCTCGCCCATTTGCTCGATGGTCGTGTCGCCAGAAATGATGGCACCCGTATCGATGTCGATGATGTCCGGCATGCGTCGCGCTAAATCGGAGTTCGTGGATAGTTTGATGACCGGCGCGATGGGGTTTCCCGTGGGCGTGCCGAGCCCGGTGGTGAACAGGACCACGTTCGCGCCCGCGCCGACTTGCGCGGTGACGCACTCGACGTCATTGCCAGGCGTGCATTGCAAGTTCAGGCCGGGCTCACTGGAATATTCAGGATAGTCGAGAACTCCGGTTACAGGCGATGTGCCGCCCTTCTTTGCGGCGCCCGCCGATTTCATGGCGTCGGTGAGCAGCCCGTCACGAATATTTCCGGGTGAAGGGTTCATCTCGAATCCGGAGCGCACGGCTTTGGCGCGCGCCGCGTAGTCACTCATCAAGTGCATGAACCGTTCCGAGACGCTCGTACTCACGCAGCGATTGATCAACTCCTGCTCTACGCCGCACAGTTCCGGGAATTCCGAAAGAATTCCTCTGCCACCTAGCGTGGCAAGAAGATCTGCAACGTGGCCAATGGCGGGATTGGCGGAAATTCCGGAAAATCCATCGGAGCCGCCGCATTTCAGGCCAACGCAGAGCTGCGACAACGGCGCGGGCCGGCGCTGGGCCTTGTCGGCTTCGACCAAACCGAGAAACGTTTCGCGAATCGCCTGCGAAATCATGGAGGCTTCGGAGGCGCTCTTTTGCTGCTCGAAAATGAGAATCGGCTTGGCAAAGTTTGCATCGCGGCGCTTGATTTCGTCCTGCAGGATGGCCACTTGCGCATGCTGGCATCCGAGGCTCAGGACGGTAGCGCCGGCAACATTGGGGTGATGAATGTAGCCGGCCAGGAGAGCGCACAGATTCGCGGAGTCCTCGCGCGTCCCACCGCAACCGCCTTCGTGCATCAGGAATTTTATGCCGTCGATATTGCGAAATACTCGTGCAGTGGAAGCTGGCGGTTTATTTCCGATGAAGGAGAAATCGCGCAGGTCCTGGCTCTTGCCCTCTCGATAGAGGCGCACCATTTCCGCAACCTGGCGTCGATAGATTTGCGGAGCAGCAAAGCCGAGCTCTTCTTCGAAGGCTTGCTTCAGGACGGCTAAATTGCGGTTTTCACAAAATACCAGCGGAAGCACGACCCAATAGTTGCGCGTGCCAACCTGCCCGTCGGATCTTTTGTAGCCGAGGAACTTTTTTTCTCGCCAGCGTGAAACGTCCGGCGCCGACCAGTGCGGGGCGGCGTCTCGGCTGTGAAATGCGGCGGCGGCGTGACGCAGATTGCGCGTCGACAACAGATCGCCGCGAGGGACGGGTTCCGCCGTGCGACCAACGAGCACGCCGTACATGATGACCTCCCCACCCGTAGGAAGATCCTCAGTAACGAATTTGTGTTTGGCCGGAACGTCGGAGAGCAAGGTGTAGTCGACGCCCTCAAAGCTCACGGTTTCACCCTTGCGCAGGTCCGTCAACGCTACGAGAGCGTTATCTCTCGGGTCAAGGCGCAATACTCGGCGTTGTGATGCTCCGTTTCCTGACATGGCGTTCGATTCTATACCACGCGGGTTATTGGTTCAGCGCGGCAAAGTCTTCCATCAACGCTAAAGCTGGCGCACGGTATTTGTTAACGTTCCGATTTTTTCGATCGTGATGCTCACTTCGTCGCCGTCCTTGAGCCACAAAGGAGGATTCTGCGCCATGCCTACTCCGTGCGGCGTGCCGGTAAAAATGGCGGTGCCGGGGAGCAGGGTCGTGCTCTGGCTCAGGAATTCGATCAGCGCTGGGACGTCGCGTACCATGTCGCGCGTATTGCCGTCCTGCATCACGCGGCCGTTCACTGTGGTTTGGATGCGCAGCCCGCTGGGATCCGCGATGGATTCCGCAGTTACTAGGCAAGGACCGATTGGCGCAAACGTGTCGAAGCTTTTTCCGCGGCACCACTGGGTGCCGCCTTTCTTCAACTGCCAGTCGCGCGCGCTCACGTCGTTGCCACAGGTGTAACCAGCGACGTACTCGAAAGCTCGCTCGCGGCTCACGTCTTTACAAGCTTTCCCGATGATGACCACGAGCTCGCCCTCGTAGTCCAGCTCGGCGGTTCCTGCGCGAGCGGGAATGACAATGGGCGCGCCGGAATCCTGCAGAGTGTTTGCGCCCTTTGCGAATACAACGGGATAGTCGCCCGAGCTCATGCCGACTTCGTCCGCATGGCGGCGGTAATTCTGACCAATGCACCAAATCATGACGGGAACTACGGGCGCGAGAATCTTGGCAACGCTAGCGGGCTCTTGAGTGACCCGGTTTTTGCCGAAGGGATCGCCTTCGAGCCGCAAGTACGCGCCGCCAGCCTGCTCGGCGGCATGCTGAATCTTTCCTGAGTGGTCGAGATATCGGATTAGTTTCATATTCGACGAATGGTCTCAATGACCGCGGGAGCGCGGGGATGGCGTAGCGCTTTCGGCTCGAACCCTTGCGTGCGTGCCGCGACGGTTGAGCGCAAACATCAGCGCACCGAACGCGAGCAACACGACTCCCCAGTAGAGGTTCACGTTGATTCCAAGGGACTGCTGGTAAAGCGAGGGATCACTCACCGCTCCGTAAACCAGCAGGACAGCTCCCAGCAGCAGAAACAGACCGCCCAGCGGTAAGCGAATATCAATTCCCATCAGCTCTCCTACCAGAAAATTATATTCAACACGACGGTTCCGGCAATGACCATGATCGCGAGGGACGCCGGCCTCGCATACCACGCCATCGGCTCTTCCTCCGGTTTTGGCGTGAGCGAATAGACCAGGCCGACAAGTTTGCTCTCATCCGGCGCACGCGTGACGAGGCTCACGATTAGCGTGACGATGAAGCAAGTGCTCCACGCGTAAATCGCGGTCCAAAAATTCTGCGCCATTTCACTCGGATATATATGTGTTACCACGAGCCATCCACCTTTGATGCCCGCGACAGCTCCGGCCGGAAGCGTGAGCCCGTGATGAATCGCCGCAGCAGCGGTTCCCGCGAGCAAGCCGGTAAAGGCGGCGTGCCCGGTGGTGCGCTTCCAGAACATGCCGAGCAAGAACGTGGCGAACAGCGGCGCATTCACGAAGGCGAAGACGAGTTGCAGCATATCCATAATATTGTTGAAGCGATTGGCCATATACGCAGCGGCGATTGAGAACGCGATTCCAAACACAGTGGCCGTGCGGCCCATCCAAAGATAATGCTCGTCGGTTGCGCCGGGCCGAATGTAGGACTGATAGATATCGTACGTCCAGACGGTGTTGAAGGCGGTCACGTTGCCGGCCATGCCGGACATGAAGCTGGCGAGCAGCGCGGTGAGCCCGAGGCCGAGCATACCCGGCGGAAAATAATGCAGCAGCATGTTGGGAACGGCGAGATCGTAATCGAGCTGCGGCTTGCCGTCTTTGTCGAGCATAGGCTTGCCGGAGCTTGCGTCAACCTTCATGGGAATGATGCCTTTGCCTGGGGGCTCTGCGCGGACAACCACACGTGCGT
>Ga0210410_10004771_pt1 | contig 11859 bp, 7 predicted proteins | sample IncBWC4MmetaG_FD_161058 | JGI IMG/M metagenome (GOLD analysis project Ga0210410, IMG submission 161058) | Forest soil microbial communities from Barre Woods Harvard Forest LTER site, Petersham, Massachusetts, United States - Inc-BW-C-4-M | ecosystem: Environmental > Terrestrial > Soil >... | reverse complement strand
CGCGGAAGCGGACAAAGACGCCCGAGTTGTCGTTGTTGTTGCCACGCGGGTGCGGCAGCAGGAAATCGACCCGCAAAACGAAGTCCTCAAAGGGCTGCACTTTGTAAAACAGCAATCCGATCCCCCGCCCGTCCTGTTGGGCGATCAAGGTCCGGCCAAACCGGGCGAAGCTGCCGCCGCCGGCCATCTGCCAGTTCGCGAACTGGGCATCGCTGCCGTCGAACAGATACGTGAAACCGGCTTCCGGCGTTGGCAACGGCGGGTCCGGAAGCAGGTTATCGCCGAGGCGGCGAACCAGAGCAATGCCGGTCAGCATTGGATTCGGAGAGCCGATCGTCGGAAACAATGCCGGCCCGACGACATAAGCGTTCGCAACATCATGGAACCGACAACTGGCGTCGGTTACCGACTGGTTGGGATCGTCGCCCACCCGAAGAGTGCCGGCTTCGTGGTGGGTCGTCCCCAGACCGTCACGACGCCCGATACCGCTCGCATCCGAGAATTTATAGGGAAGGATCGTCGGAAGCGTACTCGGATCCACATTCGTAGCGATCACCTGCCCGTTTTTGATCACGTCGATATTGTGCCCATTAGCGAAGACCTTCGCGGCATCGTCGGAAGCCTTGTCCATCGCGTCCCACAACGCCAGATCGCGCGCGCTCAGCGTAACGTTCACAAAAGCACGACGAGCATGGAATTCATCATTTTGCTGGGGATCGAGATCGAGGGTGACCGAGTTTCCGAAGTCGCCATCCGGTTTCGGTTCGGTCTCGCCGATGCCGCGGATAGTGAGTACGACGCTCGTGTCGGTCGCGTTCTTATGCGCCTCGAAGGTGTCGATGTCGGGGATCTTCTTGAACAGCTCCGCCTCGGAATCCGTCCCACCCGCGGTGAACCCCGACGCGGTGATCTGGAAATGGAAATGCCCGAAACCGTCGGAGGAGCCGTCAGGCTTTTTGAACTCGTGCCGCCCCTTGACAAATAGCGCCGCCGCTTCGAGCGCTTTCGCAGTTGCCGGCAATCCCGAGAATGCTGCGCGCGGTACGCGAATATCGATGTTCGAGCGCAAGTGAACAAAGAGGCGCCTGCCGATCCTTCCGTCACTGCCGAACGACCACAGGGCGAGGCGCGCACTCTCCACGGTGCCGAGCGCAACGATGACCTTGGCATCGGGCGAGACCGGCACCGATCCCCGTTCCGTGACGATCTCGCTGACCCGCCGGCCGCCCATGTCGTTGACCGTGTTCAGCTGGATGACATGACAGCGCGCCACGTACATCAGGCGCTTTCTGACATCGTCGAAGCCGGATTGACCGGCGGCCTCACGCGTCGCCTTGGTAATCAACGGCACAGCACTGAACTTGTTGAATGGGAAAAATCCCGCGTGACCCGATTGTCCTTGCACCGCCAATGGCGCTTCGAGTTTTAGCAGATTACGGAGCTCCTGCTCGGTGGGCGGCGGACTAGGCAAGTCGATCCCGAGCAGAGCAGCCAGGTCGCTGGGGGACAGCGGCATGTCGCTATAGGCGACGGCCGGATGATCGGGCAACGTGGACAAATCCACGGCGTCGGAGATCGTTCCCAGCCCATTGAACAGCTGCGTTCGCATTGCGTGATGCAAATCGCCGAAGATAAAGTCGTTGGTCTGCGTGACGCCGATTTGATCGCTCGACTGGCGGAAATAACCTTTGCGGCCGTCCGGCAGTCTGCTGGGCCGTAAATCGTCCAGCATCGCTTGTGGCCAGACCGGGACCGGCGTTTCCGAATCCAGCAATGTCGGCGACCATCCGCCCCAAAACACGGAGCGGCCGCCAACGCAGTACGCCAAACCGGGAAAGCCGAAGGGGTCACTGGTATTCCAGGCGAGCCCCCAGACCTCGGCTTGCGCCGTATGATCCTTGCGCGGGCCCGGGGCATTGAGCCCGAGCACCGGAAGGTTCTGCACGTGCTCCGCCAGCACGAAGGGTCCGCCGTCCAATACTAGGATCCGCTCGCTGCGGTTGGTCGTGCGGAACCAGAGATGTTCGGCGATAGCGGAGCCAAACGTCCCGCCTCCGATGACAATAAAGTCGAATGGCCTAAGGTCGCCGCGTGCCGGCAGCCCGGCAGCGGCACGGGCATTCGGATCAATCGTAACGATCATCTCGTCAAAGGTGTTGCAGATGTAGCGACCGAGGACGTCCCGCGTGAACGTCGTATATTCCGTCGTGAGCGGCATCACCGTTTCTCCCCGTGTTGAACTGCCCGCGATGGGCGTCAGCTCTTCCGACAGCCGAAAGACAGCTTCTCTGGATCAGACCGGGTCGTCGGCCCCGCCTCATGGGCGGCTTCGATAACGGCTTCGAGTTTACATCTCCCGCCGATCAGCGAGTGTGAAGCGCCTTACACTTAGAATCCTTTATACGCCTATGTCCAGTTACGACGACGCGACGTTGAGCGGCGTGTACTGGCGTTGCCGACTGACACCTCGCCCTGATCACGAACGACTAGCGTCCGCGGCCGGGTACCTCGTGGTCTGAGACTTCGGGTGAGTCGCGTGAACTGACCGGCAAAGTTCCCCGGGCGATCTTCGCTTTCCAGCCCAGCATCGCTCTTCCATCGCTTCCGCTTCGTCCAGTTCCGCTCTGCCGGGCAAGGCAGGACGAGTCCATGCCAATCGCGCCCTCAGTCCAGGCATCCAAGCCAATTTTCAATCCCGTAAGGAAATTTGATGCCAAATTCTGTTTACGGACCAGAGGTAGAGAGTGCATTTGCCAGCGCGCGGCGACCTGCCCGCCGCACGATCCGGGTAGACGGCCACGACGTCGAGATCGTCTGTCCGTTTTCCTCGCCGCAGGATTGGCGGGACCGCTGGATCTACTTTCTTCTCGTCGATCGTTTTAACAACCACGATGCTCCGCCGACGGAGCGCTGGGATCAACCTTTCGGCGGGTTCCAGGGCGGCACGTTGGAAGGCGTGCGGCAACGCCTGAGCTATCTGCAGCGCCTCGGGGTGGGTGCCATTTGGCTGAGCCCCGTCCTGCAGAATTGCCAAGGGCAGGATGGGACCTATCACGGCTACGGCATCCAGCATTTCCTGACCGTCGACCCTCGTTTCGCGACCGACAAGTCCGATCCCGATAGCGAGCTCAGGCGTCTCGTCGACGAAGCCCATGCACGCGGGATGCATGTCATCATGGATATCGTGCTGAACCATTGCGGCGACGTCTTCGCGTACGTGCTGGACGACGGCTCGGAAGCCAATGCTGTCCCATGGCGTGACGGCGGCTATCAAATCCGCTGGCGCGGAGCCGATAACAGGCCGGTTGCCGCGTGGGTGGAAGCGCCGAGGTCCGGCGACCCGCAGCTCGGGCCGGCGGCAGCCGTCTGGCCTGACGAGATCCGATCCAATCTCGCGTTCCGGCGGAAGGGCAAGGGTGGAGAGGACGGCGGCGATTTCGAGTCGCTGAAGGAATTGGTGAGCGCCCGACCCGAGGTCCGCTCCGCGCTGATCCGCAGCTATCAACACGCCATCGCGAAATGGGATATCGATGGCTTGCGTATCGATACGCTGAAGTACATAGAGCCGGATTTCGCCCTCGTCTTTGGCAATGCGATCCGCGAATTTGCTCTCGAAATCGGTAAAGCGAACTTTTTTACCTTTGGCGAAGTCTATGATGACGAATTCAAGATCGCCAACTTTATCGGTCGCCGGACCAACGATGGCGGCGATATGGTCGGGGTTGACGCCGCCCTGGACTTTCCGCTGTTCTTTCGCCTTCCCGGGGTGACGAAGGGACTAGCGCCGCCGACCGAATTGGCCGCGGTCTACGCTTTGCGCAAAAGCGTCGAGCAGGAGGTCATAAGCTCGCACGGAGAGGCGGGTCGGTTCTTCGTCACGTTTCTCGACAACCACGACCAAACCAGTCGGTTCCGCTTTGTCGATCCGGCTCATCCGGGCCGCTATGACGGCCAGCTCTCGGCGGCCCTCGCTTGCCTGTTCTCGCTGCAGGGTATTCCCTGCGTTTACTATGGCACCGAGCAGGGCTTGTCGGGCACGGGCTCGGCAGATCAAGCCGTTCGCGAAGCGTTGTGGGGGCGTCCCGGCGCTTTTGACGAAGCCGATCCGTTCTTTGTCGCGTTGCGCAACATCGCGACGGTCCGCGCCCAGAACGCGGCACTGCGTTACGGACGGCAGTATTTCCGCCCGGTATCGGGTGATCGCAAGACCTTTAGTCCGTCGACCTTCGCACCCGGCGTGCTGGCCTTCTCGCGCATCCTCAATGAGAGCGAGACCGTGGTAATCGCGAACCTAAACACAAACTCCGGGGTAGAGCTGTCCGTTCTGATCGATGCAGTGCTGAACCCGGCCGGGGCGCCTTTCACGACAATCTTTTCGAGTACCGGCAGCAACCAGGCGTCCGGGGTCGAAGAAATTGCCGACGCCGATGTCAATGATCGCGGAATATCCCATGGAACTGTCCACGCAATCCGAGTGGCGCTCGCTCCTGGGGAAGCGCGCATTCTCGCTAGGCCGCGATAGGCGTCACCAGCCAAGATCGCTGCGCAGCCTGGTGAAGGTGTCGAGATTGCGGTCGGGGTCGCCGGTGAAGCGCACAATCATGTGGTTGGCGCCGGCATCGGCGAAGCCCTTGAGAAACGCCGCGGCACCACCGGCGGGGCCGGCGTAGCAGGCCTGACGTCGGCGCATCACCGCGGCCGGCTGCCCGTAGTAGTTTTCGAGGAAAGCATCGAGCCGCTGTTCGGCGCGGCCAGCGTCTGCGTCGACCGCCAGGGTCACGTAGATCGCGGCGACGAAACTGGTGAGGTCGCGCCCGGCTTCTTGGGCGATCGCTCGCACCTCGCCCCATTGCTCGCTCCAGCGGGCGAGGCTGGCTTCGTTGGCGAACCAGCCGTCGAAATGCCGGGCCGCTCGCTCGAAGGCCGGGCGAACCGAGCCGGCCATCCAGATCGGCGGGCCGCCCGGGCGATGGGGTGTCGGGCCGAGCACGCCGCCTTCGACCCGCCAGCGCCCGTCCCAGTCGACCGGCTTCCCGGTCCACAAGGCTCGCGCGAGGCGCAGCCCCTCCATCATGCGGCCGACCCGCCCTTCGAACGGTACGCCGGCGGCGACGAATTCCGCCCGAATGTTGGGCACGTCGCTGGCGATGCCGGCGCCAAGCACCAGCCGGCCCTCGCTGATCTGGTCGAGGGTGGCGAGCTGGTGCGCCAGCACGACGGGATTGCGCAACGCTGGCAGAAACACCGCGGTGCCGAGCTGGACCCGTCGGGTCCGCGCAGCCGCTGCGGCGAGCAGGGTCAACGGGTCGTGCCGCGGCCGCGCCAAGAGCGAGTCGCCAACCCATACCGAGTCGAAACCGAGCCCCTCCGCCCTTGCCGCGAGGTCGAGCAGCGGGCCGGTTTCGGGCCGGCCTTGCATGACCCGCTCGCGGGTCGGCAGCAGGTACCCTATCCTTGGAGCCATTCTGTCCCCCATCCCTTGCCGCCCCTCACCCTCCCGCTTCGCGGGCCCCTCCCTCTCCCTGCTTGCGACGCTTGCGGGGAGAGGGCTGGGGTGAGGGGCTCCGCGTTACTCGGCACCGCCACGGCGGTGCGAGAAGGTTTGCTCCTGGCTGGTGATGAATTCGAGCAGTGCCGCCTTGCCGTCCTCGTTCTGCCGGCGAGCGCGCAGGATCGCGTCGCCGATCTGGGCGGGATCCTCTACCCTCTCGCTCCACCCGCCCAAATCGCGGCCGATATTGGCGTAGTTGCCACCCAGATCGCGCGCCCGATAGCGCTCGTGCGATAGTGCCATCGCATGGGTCTCGATCGCCATCGTCGAGTTGTTGAGCACGATCGTCGTGATCGGGATGCCGCAGCGCACGGCCGTCTCGAAGTCGAGGCCAGTCATCCCAAAGGCGGCGTCGCCCATGAAGTTGACGCAGAACTTGTCGGGGGCTGCGACCTTGGCGCCGATCGCCAGCCCGAGCCCGGTGCCGAGCTGGTGCGACTTGCCCCAGCCGATGTAGCCGCGCGGCCGGGTCGCCCGGTAGAACGGGTTGAGCTGTTCGCGCGGGCTCCCGGAATCATGGGTGACGATGGCCTCGGCGGGGTTGATCACCCGCATGAACTCGGAGATCACCCGGTAGGGGTTGATCGGCTTCTCGTCCGAGCGCAGCTTGCCTTGCCAGCGGCCGAGCCATGCCTCGCGCTGGCTCGCGGCCTCTTGGGCAACGCCATTCGAGCGCGCCTTCCCGCCGAGCCGGTCGCGCACCGCCTCGATCAGCTGCCCGAGCACCAGCTTGGCGTCGCCTAGGATGCCGAGATCGGCGGCAAACGCCTTGTGCAGATCGCGGGTGTCGTTGGTCGCGTGGATGATCTTCTTTCCCGGCGGCAGCGCCGGGGTGGCGATGCCATGCTTGGTGAAGCTGCACCCGATGCCCAGCACCAGATCCGATTTATGCAGGAAATGACGGCCTGGCCCGGTGAAGGTGCCGCCGCCCGACCCGAGCGCCAGCGCATGGTCCTCCGGAAACGCGCTCTTGCCGTCGAAGGTCGTCATCACCGGCGCCTGCAGCAGCTCGGCGAGCTGCCGCAGCTCGTCGGTCGCCTCGGCATAAAAGACCCCCTGCCCCGCCAGCAACATCGGGCAGGCAGCCTCCAGCAGCATGCGTGCCGCCTCGTCGATGTCGCGCTCGTCGCCCGCCGAGCGGGTGGCGCGCACCGTCCGATATTGGTTCGGGTCGACACCGACATCGGTGCTGTGCACATCCGCCGGGACCTCGACCATGACCGGTCCGGGCCGTCCGTTCTTCGCCTGGCTAAAGGCGCGGCGCATCACATTCGCGACCTCCTCGGGCAGGATGACTTCCTCGACCGATTTGGCAATCGAAGCGTAGGTCCGGCTCGATTTGAACATCGGGAAGAGCTGTGCGGTCTCGCGCGGATGGCCGAGCGGCAGAAATACCACCGGGCTCGAATCCGAAAAGGCCGTCGCGACCCCGGCGAAGGCGTTCTCCGCTCCCGGCCCGTATTGCATCGCGAAGACACCCGGCGGCCGGCCGTTCGAAACCCGCGAGAAGCCGTCGGCCATATGGACGCCGACCCGCTCCTGGCGGCAGATCACCGGCTTGATCCCGACCGCGGCGGCGGCCTCGATGATCGGGGTCGTCGGAAAGCAAAAGAGGGTCGACACACCCTCGCGTTTCAGGATCTCGGCAATGACGTTCATGACGAGCATCGGTCGTTCCTCCCGCCGGATTGCGCTGTTGGACGAAATCGAGTGTAGCTTTATCGACGTTGAGCGCCAACCTGGCAAAAGGCGAGAGGCCCGATGTCAGCAGGGAGCGATCCCGGCCGCGAATCTCCCTGCTCCTCCCTGTAACGCAGGGAGAAGAACCGATCGTCACCCGCAAAATCGCCCGGATCAACGCTAAGAATACTGCTGTATCCACCACTTACTGTCCTCGTATCAGATAATTCGACCACGCCCTGAGGGAGGGCAGCAGGGAAGGGAGCGAACACCCCGGATATCCAACCTCAGGCGGGTCCGAGATGGCTTGCGAAGAACGATACCCTTGCCGATATTACTAATATAGCAAGCACTGGTTTGCTCGTCAAGTATTATGCTTGGCCCCTGCGCCACGAGCTTGTAGCGGGCGCCGAAGACGGGGGGAGAGGATGCCGGAACGGTTGGGGCTCGGCTTGATCCCGGGAACGGGGTGGCGCGCCAGCGCGGTACAGGACATCGCGCGAGCTGCGGAGGATGCCGGCTTCGAGGCGGCTTTTTGCGCCGAAGTCAACAACGACGCGGTGATGACCGCACTGCTGATGGGCCTCGCCACCCGTCGGCTCGAGGTCGGCACCTGGGTCGCCCATATCTATCTGCGAACCTCCTATCTCTCTGCCAAGGCTGCGGCGCTAGCCGCCGAGGTTACCGGCGGGCGGCTGATCCTCGGGCTTGGCGTCAGCCATCAGCCGGTCAACAAGGCACTCGGCATAGACATGCCGGACCCGGCGGCGGCGTTGCGCAAATACGCCGTCGAGGTCGCGAGCTGGCTGCGCGGCGAGGGGCCAGCCACGCATCTCCCGCAGCAGCCTGCGCCCTACCCGGTGCCGATTTATCTCGCGGCGTTGACCTCGCAAAACGTCGAGCTGGCCGGCGAAATCGCCGACGGCGTGATGCCGATATGGTGGTCTGTCGAGCGGGTGGCGCGGAGCAAACGTTGGGTCAACCGCGGCCGCGCCAAATCCGGCGGCCGGGGCAAATTGGAGATGACGCTCGGCCTGCCGACCTTTGTCGGCGACGACATCGACGCGTTGCGCGGTGCGGCTCGTGCCAATCTCGGATTTTTTACCGCCTTGCCGTTCTTCCAGCGCTTGTTGCGGGCGAGCGGCTTTAGCGCGGAAGCCGACAAGGCCGAGCAAGCGGCGGGCGGCGAGGCGTTGAGCGATCGCGTGCTGGACGCGATCTGCCTGATCGGCCCGGTCGCGCACTGCCGCGAGCGCCTCGCCGCCTATCGCGACGCCGGGCTCGATCTACCGATCTTGTGGCCGGCGATGGGCGTCGACAGCGCGCGCGAGGTCATCGCCGCGTTTCGGCAATAATGCGCTACCTGCGAACCTCTGGCGCTGCTTTGCTCGGCAAGAACTAGCCGGTCACCAAATTCAGTCATTCCGGGACGCCCTTGCGGGGCGGGCCCATGAACACTTGCGTCTCCAGTTGCTCGAAGTTCTGTGTTAGTGGATCCCGGACTCGCGGGGTCGCCTGCGTTCTGGAATGACAGAAACGGGGAGTGAAGGCCGGCTCACTGAAGCTGTATCTGCACTGGTTTACCCAGCTCTCTCGCCGAACCCGGTGCGATGATAAGATAGCGGCGGGGCGTGTCCTCCTCGCCCTGCACGATCTGGCGGATCGGGCCGATAGAGTTGACGATCGCCGACCCCGCCGGGTTGGTCATGAAGCCTTGCAATGGCTCCAGTTTGCCGCTGCCGTCGGCGTGCTCTGCCAATGCGAGCACGTAGGGGTGCCCCGGCTCGAGCCCGGTGACGGCCGCCTCCAGAACCTGCACCAGCCCTTGGTCGAACAATGTCACGCTGGTCGGCGCCTCGCCGCCGGCCGCCGCAGTCTGGCCGGGCGGCGCCATCGTAAGGTGGGCCGACTGACCGGCGACGCCGAGCGGCTGCAGCCCTGCCGTTCTGACTTCGCCGGGCACGCCGGCGCCGGCGACCGACATTGCCGCGTTACCCAATTCCGTTCCGGCCCTTTCGGGCACGGCACTCGGCACGTAGACGATCGCCTGAGCCGCCTGGCCGATCGGCACGTTCGCGATCACCGTGTTGGTCAGCGTGTCGATCGCGGTCAGCTGGTCGTCGTTTTCCAGCCCGACATAGACCCGCGAGCCGTCACCAGAAGGCCAGACGCCATGCGGCAGCTTTCCGACAGGGATCGTCGCGACCTGGCTGAAGTCGCCGGTGCGGAATACCTTTACCACGTTAAGACCGCCGATCGTGACATAGGCAAACTGGCCATTCGCGTTGCGCGCGATGTTGACGTGATTGGTGATCGGACCCGTGTCGAGGGTCTTCAGGAGGGTGAAAGGCGGCTTCGCGTCGAAGACCTGGGTCTTGCCGGTGTCCTTCAACGTGAACCAGACCTGAGAACCGTCCGGCGTCGCGGCGATGTTTGGGCAAAAGGGGCTCGCCTGCTGCACCCTGCCGACGATCGTGTGGTCGGCGACCGAGACGATGTCCGTCTCTGGATTGAACGACGAGCAGACGTAGCCGTACTTGCCGTCCGGCGAGAAAATAGTCATGCCTGGACCGTTTGGCGTGATGATCCGCGTCTTCTCCTCATAGGTTGTGCCGTCGAGGACGGAGACGTAGTTTTCCCCGCGGACGGTGACCCATACCTCCTTGCCGTCCTGCGTGAAGAACGCCTCGTGCGGCGAGCGGCCGACATAGGTGATGTGCTTGACGGCATTGGTCGCCGTGTCGATGAAGGTGACGGAGTTCGAAGCGATCGACACGACGTCGAGGGTGCGATGGTCGGGCGAGAAGCCCATCCCGTGCACCAGGAGCTGCCCCTTGTAGAGCGGGCTGAAATTCGCCGGTACCGGTTCCCCGAGCCGAATAACGCCGAGCAGCTTGTTCTCGGCGGGGTCGGTGACCGACACCGTGTTGGAGAACTGCTCGGCGGCATAGACGCGGTCGTGGTGGCTGACCGGGATGTCAGGCGCGGACGCTGCCGCTGGAGCCTGCCCGGCCCATGCAGAAGCGCTGCTCGCGAACGCAGCGGCGCTCAGCACAGCAGCGACGAGCAGATTGCGGATCATTTATTCCTCCCTTCGCATGTTCATTGTGGGGTGCGCGTCGGCTGGGGCATTCCTGGCGACACGTCCGAAGGCTGGTCGGGGGCTGCGAGCGAGGGCGGCAGAGGCTGGCCGAGCGCCAGCCGCATCGCGGCGATCTCCTGCTGCTGGGTGACGATGATCTCCTGCGCGATCCGCCGCAGCTGCTCGTTGCGCCCGTGGCGCAACTCCGCCTGCGCCATGTCGATCGCCCCCTGATGGTGCGCCGCCATCATCGCGGCGAAGTCGGTGTCCACATCGCCGGACGGCATGATCTCCATGCCGACCATCATCCTCGTCATCGCGCCGACATTCTCGGCGAGGAACGGTGCCTCCTCGGGCGGGGCGGAGTGGAATGCCGCGGAGCAGATCGCGGTGATGTACTCGGCCAGGGACGGCACCTCGGCGGGATCCGCCGCCAAAGCCGTTGCCGTGGCGATGAGACCGGCGGCGGCCGCCACCGAGCTCAGGCAGAATCGCGAACGAATGAAAAGCAGCATCGTGGCTCCTTGCCGACGCGCACTTCAGTCATGATCGGGTCCCACGTTGTCACCTCGGTGCCGATGCGGTGGTCGAAGGCGCGCGGAAAACGGCCGCAGCGCTGTTCGAGATCGGCAAAGACACGATATCTTCCCCCGCGCACAGCGCCTCGAGACTGTCTTTGAAAAAGGCCTCGTAATCTATGCCGGCCGCTGCTGGTTGCCGTCACTGAGACGGAGGGTGAGCGCTGGTTTGCTGACCCGGGGCGGCTGTGGTGAAGTGGTTGACAGAGCTCTCCACCCCATCGCTCTGCCCACCGGACCCCATCGACGTCACCTTGTAATAGTAGGTGGTGTCCGGTTTCAGAGGTTGCAGGCGCACCCGAAAAATCGTCTCCGCCTGGCCGCGGTTGAGCCGGATGTGATTTTTCGCTGTCTGGCTCAAATCGTTGGGATCCGTGCCGTAGTACGCGACCGCGTAATGATCGTCATCGCCGCCAGGGTTGGTGCTGGTCCATCTGATGATGGCGAGGTCGTCGTGGGAAGTTTCGAGCCCTGGGCCCTTTAGGATCTCGACGTGCTCAGCCTTTTTCTGCGGCGGAGGTATCTGAGCGACGATTGGGCTGGAGCAGAGCAGGCTGCCGGCTGCGGCGATGATCGCCAGTTTCACGAGCAGTCGGTTCATTGAACAAATCCCCGTTGCTGTTCCCTTGGGGACGGAGTATGGGGGCCGGCACGGCCTCCATACATGTCCCGGGTCAGTTCTACGGGACCGGATTCGGGCCCGGCAACGGCGGGACACCGCAGATATCCGTCGCACACGGGAATTGCGCAAGATCCCAGGTGGGGATGATGGTCTCATTACCTTGGGTGGATGCCGTCTGACCGGGCAAGGTGGTCGAGCACTGACCGGTAAAGGTATCGATATTCTTGTAAGTGCTGACGGTCGGGTTGGCCGGGTTGAAACCGTCCGTCAGTGTTTGCAGGAACGCTACGATCTGGTTCTCCTCCGTATCCGTCAAGCCGAGGGCACCGGTCGTCATGTCGATGTT
>Ga0210410_10004770_pt1 | contig 11860 bp, 7 predicted proteins | sample IncBWC4MmetaG_FD_161058 | JGI IMG/M metagenome (GOLD analysis project Ga0210410, IMG submission 161058) | Forest soil microbial communities from Barre Woods Harvard Forest LTER site, Petersham, Massachusetts, United States - Inc-BW-C-4-M | ecosystem: Environmental > Terrestrial > Soil >... | reverse complement strand
CGCGCTAGCTCCCACCACCCAGCGCCGATAATCTGCTAAACTACCCTAGTCGGTAAAGCGATCCAGCAAGCCCACCCGCGCGCTTGAGCCTCAAGGAAAGCACTCTCATCGACATCTCACCGCAGCACACATTCGGGGCGTAGCGCAGTCTGGTAGCGCACCTGGTTCGGGACCAGGGGGTCGGAGGTTCGAATCCTCTCGCCCCGACCATTTTTCCCTGTAGAGTTGCCAATCCGGCCTTGGATGAAAGAAGCTTGGTGCGAACATCTTTCATCTCCCATCAGAGGTCTACGGCTGGATATGCGGATTAAGTCGATTTGCCTGCTCTTTCTTTTTGAGCTGTTGCTGCAACCTGCGCAGTCGCAAGGCACCGTGCCAACCTTTCAGCACTCCGCAGGCCAGCGCTCCTACACTCTCGCCGGACGCGACCCAGTACAGGGAGGAACCACCACCATCCCCACTGTGCTGGTTCCCATCGCACTCTCCTTCGAGGCGAAAAAGACAGCAGGCAAGCCCTTCGTCATGGACGCAGCCGCTGACGTATCGCCTGTCCTCGGTTCCCCTATCTTCTCCAGGTTCGCCTTCGCATCCGGCAACACCACCCAGTATGCCGACGCCATGCTGCGCTCCACTTTCCCCAAGGCCGATGGATGGCATACGCTGCTCGGCAAGCCCGAGGTGAAGCCGGTCAAGATCACTGTTCCGGTCGGCTACGGCTACATCCTTACCTCGAAGAGCACCGGCAGCTCCTTCGCCGTTGTCGATATCGAGTTTCTGCAGCAGGAGCTTTTCAAGCAGCTTCCCAAACAGGATGGCAAGCTCGTCGTTGCCGTGACGCATAACACCACGTACTACACCGAGGGCGACGCAACACTCTGTTGCTCGTGGGGAACACACGGAATCGACTCCGCCACCGGAAACTCCTTCGTACTCGGCTCGTATCTCCATGCCGCCCCGGCCGTGGTCGAAGAGAGCGACGTGCAGCCACTCACCCAGCAACTCGCGGAGTTCATCAACGATCCCCTCCACGACCCTCTGTTCCACGGCCGCAACGTCCCGGTTGCGGGAAACACCTTCGGCGGTTGGGTGCGTCCTGCGTCACGCGCGGGCGACCCGGGCAGTTGCGGCGGCACGCACATCGCCACCGCCTACTTCCTTCTCGAACCCACGGATACCAACCCGAAGAACAACTTTCCCGCATCGAAGGCGTTTGTCGCTCATGCCGGCGCAGCCACGTTCCACCTGCAAAACGTAGCTCTGCTCCCCTGGTACATCGGCAGCTCGGAAGGTTTAGGCAACACGTACAGCTTTCCGGACGCACAGGCGCTCACTGGACCCGCGAAACCCTGCGCCCCAGTCGGTGTCAGTCCGGTACCCTCCAACCCGACAGTCGCGGCAACTCCCCTCAGCAGATCGCCCAACAGACATCAGCTTATCGGCTACTGGACCGGCACGTTTCCGCTCCGCGAGGTCTCGCCTCAGTGGGACCTCATCCTCGTCGCCTTCGCTGAACCGGACAGGAACGCACCGCAAGGGACCATGCAGTTCCATCTGCGCCCCGGACTCAATCCGGAACAGTTCAAATCCGACATCGCCTACTTGAAGAGCCAGGGCAAAAAGGTCATGATCTCCCTTGGCGGCGGTGGCAGGTATTTCACTCTTAACGATTCTGCGAGTATCCCGACCTTCGTCTCGTCGGTAACACAGATCGTCGCCGACTATGGCTTCGATGGGATCGATCTAGACTTCGAGACCCCCTCACTCAACATCGATCCCGGAGACACGGACTTCAAGCATCCCACCACGCCCTCCATCGTGAACGTCATCTCGGCCCTCCGTCAGTTGCACGATCACTTCGGCCCCGGCTTCATGATCAGCCTCGTACCCGAGGGTTCGCAGGGCCCCGCCGGCTACACGAGCTACGGCGGCCAGTTCGGCTCCTATCTCCCCATCACCTACGCCATCCGCGACATCCTCTCCTTCATCGACGCGCAGGACTACAACACACCACCCCTCGAAGGTCTCGATGGTGAGATCTATCAATCAAGCTCGGTCGACTATCACGCCGCCATGACGGAGCTCCTGCTGCATGGCTTCAAAGTTGGAGGAGATGCGAAGCAGTTCTTTCCGCCGCTGCCGGCCAGTAAGGTTGCCGTCGGCTTCCTCACGGGATACACCTCGCCCACCATCGTCAGTCAGGCGATGGACTACATCATCTCCGGCAAAGCTCCCGCCGGAACCAGATATAAGTTGCGCAAGTCAACCGGCTACCCCGGCATGATCGGCGCTATGTTTTGGACCATCGACGCCGACCGCCGCGGCAACTACAACTACTCAAACATCGTCGGCCCACAACTCCACAGTTACCCGGCAACCAGGTAGGAAGCGCCCAAACGGACCCCCAGGAATTCTGACCTCGGAATGTTAGAAAGACGTCACCACATTCCGATCGCACGCTAATTCCCAGAGCTACTCGCCACCGTAGCGTTGCAATCAGCAGGGGCGTTGATCGGGTTGCAACGAGCAACAGCCTTTCCCGGAAGCATGACGACGAAGTTGCCCGACCACCGCGCAGGTTCATTGACCGGGTAGTCCGTGCTGAGCAACTGGGCGCCACTCGCCATCATCGCATCGCGAACCGTAGTGTCGTTTGTCCGCGCTTCCTTGGTATCGGAGTCCGTGCGCGCCCGAATGAGATAGCCCTTGCGAACGAGCGCCGCAATCTCAGACGCAGGCCCTTCGTTGCGCTCAAGGAAAGCAGCATCCGGCTCTCCCGCCGTCGCGTTCGTGAAGATGACACGTCCTCGCAGTGACGGGTGCCCCGCAAGATACACAGGACCCACAGCATGCTGGTCCATGAGAAAAACAACCTTGCCCCGGGAGCTGGCAAGACTCGGCCAGTTGCCTGCGAGTACAGCCTCGTTGAGCGTGTCGTAGTGGCCACGCACGTCGTCGGGAGTAATGATTTCCTTGGCCGGAAAGACAGAAAGAATCTCGGCATCAAGAGCATCGAAGGTGCTCGAGGTGAACGGCTCCGGCTCCGTCAAGTGCAATTCCCCGCGCGGTTTGCCCTGTTTCGTCTCAACCAGAATGAAGATAGGCACATGATCGGGATGGGCGCGAGACCACTGCCGCACCTGCTCCAGACAGTCAGTAAAGGGTTGGCAGGTGCTCCGGTAGTCGACGTCCTGCACATGCATCACCTTGAACCCCGGCTTGCTCATCACTCCATTCGGATCAAAGTCAGGATCGGGCGGAAGCTTCGCAGCCGCAACCATCGATGGACCGGAGGGATGTGCATAGAGCCCGCCTTTGCTATCCGCATAAACATCAAGCTCAATCTGACGAACACCGCTATCGAACTGCTGCGGCAGCGGCTGATGCTGGTAGTCAAGACCCTTGTAGGCGTCGGCATACTTCGCCTGCCAGATCTTGCTCTCATTCGGCGCAATCCCGGCGTGATAACTATTGTGCGTGCCAATGACCTGAATCTGATTCAGCTTCAATGTAGCGTCGGCAGCCTGAGCCCAGATAGTAGAGGTATGGCAGGCCAGAATCGCGGTCAAAGCGATGGCGGAAGAAATGCGGAAGCAGCTCAAGTCCAAGGGAACATCCTTTAGTTATAAAAAATAAATGTTGCGAAGAGACGATCGTTTCTCAGCTGGCGACATACGCCTTGCTGTAGTGCGTGGACCATTCCACAAGGCTCTCGTTCATAAAGCGCCACGTCGCGTGCTTCGTATCGACCTCCATCAGCATGTAGGCATTGGGGTCGTAGCGAGTGGCAGCCATAGTGTAGTGTTGCGGACCGTAGTCGTGGTGGTAGTCCACCCACTTGTGCTGGTGACCTGAGACCACAAGCTGAATGGTGTCCTGGTATTTGCGCAGAAGCGGATGCAGGCCGTAGTCACCGAACTCAGTCGCCTTGTCCTGGATGAGCGGATAGTGGATGAAGATGAAGGTAGGCTTATGCTGCTGAAGCTGAGCCTCGAACCAGTGGAGTTGTTCTTCGCCAAGCGAGCCAATGTTCGGATGAAAATCCGGCGAAGTGTGATCCTGCGTGCTCCCGAGAAAATTATTAAGGTGAATGAATTTGTAACCCTTGTAGTCCAGAACGGAATGCGGATTCGTATTGAACTTGGCCTCGAAGAGTCGATGACTCATCTCGCGTGAAACCCTTTTGACGTCGTAGTCATGGTTGCCGAAGCCCAGATGCACCGGCATCTTGAAGCCGTCAGTGATGACCTTGGCATTGTCGAGACGAGTCGTGTTCTTGAAGTAGAAGTCGTAGTCGGTTGAGGGATAGTTATGGAAGTAGTCTCCGATCAGAAACACCTGTTCGATGGCAGGTTGGAGCGAATTGATGAGATCGCGCGCCGAGATCAGACGCGGAGTAGTGAGCAGAATGCTCTCATTATCCTCCACCCCATTCTCGCTGCCTTTGACATAGAAGTCGTCGATGATATGGGTATCAGCGACGAGCGCAAAGTAAAACTTGTCCGGTGAAGCCGTCGCGCGTGCCTGCTCCGCCCACAGTCTCCGGGTAAGCAGGCTGCCGAGCGATGCGCCGGCAAGCGATGCGAACTTTCTGCGATCCATCATAGTGCGACCTCCTCAGCTAAGTTTAGAAAATAATCTTGCCCGCGAATTGCAGGATGCGAGCCGGAAACGTAGAACCGGCAGCAACAACGCCGAAGGTGCTCGACCCGAAACCGCTCTGCGGAAAGGCATAGTTAGTCTGGTTCAGAAGATTGAAGGCTTCAACCCGGAAGTCGAAGGATGTACCCTCCGGATAGAGCGGGAAGTTTTTGTGCAGCCCAAGATCGAGCTGATAGAAAGGGTCGAAGCGGACAGAGTTGCGGCCCGCGCTCCCATAAGGATGGTTGGGATCAGGCAGGCTGAACAACGCAGGATTCAAAGCGACCAATGTCTGGTTGCCCGGCTGCCTGACCCGCTGACTCTTCGGCAGAACAGCGTTTCCAGGCAGTTGATTCGGACGCAGGTTCAGGATAGTGCTCACCTGCTGGGCGCCGTTGGGCGAGTAAGTAATGTTGACGGGAAGGCCGCTGCTGGCGCTGTTGATCGCCGTAACCTGCCATCCTCCGAGAATCTCCTGCATCGCAAAAGGAGCGCTCGCGCCGAACATCCGGCCCCTGCCGTAGGGCAGGTCATACACGATCGACAGAACGTCGTTCAGTGGCTGGTTGTAACCCGACGGGCCGCGCTCGCCCAATGCATTGGCAAGATTGATGCGTGAGTTATCGCCATCGTTGGCATCCAGGTGGCCGCCCGCGTTGTCGAGCGCGCGAGACCAGGTAAAGGAGTTCAGCAGGTAGAGTCCGTGACCCGTGCGGTGCTCAAACTTCGCCTGCAGCGAGTTGTACGAAAGAAATCCCTGGGGCAAGGTCTCCTCAATGGTAGTAAAGGTCTGAATAGGACGCCGCTGCGCCAGACTCAAACATCCTGATGTGATCGAAGAGTTGCAGGTAGCGGTCACAGCATTGGCCGCAGACTGATTGAGATCAGCAAGGACCTGCAGCTTGACTCCATGCTCGCCAACATATGAAACCTCAAAGGTGTCGGCGTTGCCGATCTGCCGCTGCACCGTAAGGTGGTAGCCCTGGACGTAGCCGGTGGGCAGGTCCTTGGGAATGTAGCGAGCCTGCGCCGTCAGATTGCTGGCCGCAGTGACATTGGCAGGACTGGTAAATCCCGAGGGGTATCCTTGCGTCGTGGTCCGGTAGCACGGCGTGGGATTGCTGGAGCTAAACGGTGCATTCGCCTGCGCAGCCGTGCAGACCGGCAGCAACTGCTGCTTTCCTGTAACAATGGGATTGGCGAAGGCGGGAGCCTGCACGATATTCGTATTGACGATGGCTGGCAGGTTATAGACCAGCAGATTCTCTCCGCCCTCGCGATTGAACTGCGCATAGTTCAAGCCGTAGCCTGCACGAACAACCGTCTTCGAATCGAGCGAGTAGGCGAATCCGAAACGAGGAGCAAAGTCGGTCTTCGGCATATTGACCAGTGCCCGATTATAGAGAGAACCCGGCTTCGCCTGAATAAGTGACTGAGTTCCCGGATCGTAGTTCGAGAGCAGATTGTTCGACTCCCACTGCGGAGTCACGAGTTCATAGCGCAGACCCGCATTGACCGTAAGACGGGAGTTCACCCGGATGTCGTCCTGAAAGTAGATGTAGTTCATACGCTGATTCAGATGAACGTTGACGAAGTTGTTGAGCTGGAACGTATCGCGCGCACCGAAGAGAAAGTCAGAAAGCGAAACCGCCTCCTTGGTGCCGGTATCAGAAGAGCTCAGCGTGTTTGTCTTGCCGGGAGGCACAAAGCTAAACCCGCCGTTGTACGTGTCCTGACCATAGGTTGGGTTGAAGTCATCGATCGTCGTATAGATGGCTTGATATTCGTACCCGACCTTGTAAGTGTTGCGCCCCCGAATCAGCGTGTAATTGATCTTCGGGTTGAAGATGTACGGATTCTGATACTGCGGATTGCTGCCCTGATTGCCGAACTGCGAGAAGCCCGAGACGCTTTGCACGTTGAGGCTCCGGACGACAGCAGGATCGGTGGGCAGGCCCGGGATGCCGGCCATCAGACTGGGAAGGCTCGCGCCGTAAGGGCTCTTGCCGCCATCGGTGCGGGTGAAGGCAAAACGTGCATCGAGAATCGAATTCTGATTAAAGGTGTGCGTAACGCCGCCGGCAATCTGCTGGTTGAAAATGTTGACATTGCCGTTGCTGTTACCGCCGGCCGGCCCTTGAATGTTGGGCGGCGAAGCGATCTTGCCCTGATGCTGGCTATAACGGACGAAGGCCGTAGTGCGCGCATTAAAGGTGTCATCAACACGGATGTCGCCCTTGTCGTCGTTGATGGTATCGGCCGGAAGCGAGGCGAAGTTATTGCTGAAGGGACCGCCCGGAACGTTGGGCTGCGGCAGAGCGTTGAGCACTCCTTTCGCAAAAGAGGAAACCGAAGGGTCGCCAAACGGAATGACGCCATTGGTGTAGGACTGCCCGGTCAGGGGATTATTCAGTGAAACCGCCGAAACATTTCCGTTCTTATCCGGAGCCGTGAGGAAGGTGTACCCTCCGTTAGCCTTTGCCAGAGCGCTGGTGCCATTCTGATCCGCAGTCGGAACCGTCGCCTGGTTCACGGCGTGAACAACCTGCCGCGTGCCCTCATAGTCGCCAAAGAAAAAGATGTGGTCTTTCCAGATCGGCCCGCCAAAGGTTCCACCAAATTGATTGCGGATCAAAACGGGCTTCTGCGGCTTGCCGGTAAGCGGGTTCGATGGCGGAGTAAAGGGCCCAATCGCGTTGAAGACCGTATTGCGAATATAGTCGTAAGCCTTGCCATGAAACTGATTCGTGCCGCTGCGAATACTGACGTTCACAACCGCACCCGCGGAACGGCCATACTCCGCGCTGTAGTTGTCCGTCTCCACGCGAAACTCAGAGATAGCGTCCGGCGAAGGAGGAATCGCCTGATTTGAGAAGCCCTGGTTCGATGTGCCATACGCATTGTTGTCCAGACCATCAAGAAGGAAGTTGTTGAACTCGCTGCGCTGTCCGTTGACATTGAACGAAGCGTCTCGGCTGGAATCAGTCGAGTTCTCGAGGATGTTGCGGCGAACCCCAGGCACCAGCGCAGCAAGATCGGCATACGCGCGGCCATTAAGGGGAAGATTCTCGACCTCGCGAGTGCCGATCACCTGCCCGCGTTCGCTGCTGTCGGTCTCAAGCAGAGCCGCCGCCGCGTCAACCGTCACCGTCTCGCTATTGGATCCGATCTTCAAGGCAACATCGACGCGCTGGCGGGCATTGACCGTAACCGTGAAGAGCTGCGTGGTGCTCGTGTCAAAGCCATTCGCCTGTGCCGTGATCTGATACTGCCCAATCTTCACATCGGTAAACTGGTAGGCGCCCTGAGCATCAGTCTGCGCAGCTACCTGTGTCTTAGTCTCCTGATTGACCAGCGAGACGGTTGCGCCCGAGACCACCGCGCCCGACCCATCGCGCACATACCCGAGAACTGAGGCGGTTTCAAACTGCGCATGAATGGAAATAGGACTCGCCAGGAGAAGACATACTGCCAGAATGACAAAAAGAATGCGTTTCACATGATCTCCAAAAAGTAATATCGAACCCAGACCCGGAGCTTCTTATGAGGCTCAAAGTTAACGGTGACTTAGAAGAAATTACGGGGAGACTGTGTATATCAGATATAACGATTGTTACTGCGCGAAGAAAATCTTTGCGACGTCTTTGCGTTCCGTGGAAATCCTTGTCCTCCTGCTCCACCAACACAGATAGCCCTGTCGCCTCACACAGCGCTGCTATCCTTTACCATGCCAGCTCACCCCTCCGTCATCGATGCCCATCATCACCTCTGGCTCTACTCGGCCGCCGAATACGAATGGATCGACGACCGTATGGCAGCTTTGCGCCGCGACTTCCTGCCTGCGGAATTTATCGACGAGTTCACCAGCGCCGGTATAGACGGCGCCGTAACCGTACAGGCACGCCAGACGCTCGAAGAGACACGCTGGCTGCTCGAATTGGCAGGTAAACATAAAAAGATTCTCGGTGTCGTAGGCTGGGCCCCCATCGCATCGCCAGATTTTGCGGCCTCGCTCGACGCATTCGCCGCCGATCCAAAACTCATAGGTCTACGTCACATAGTGCAAGCCGAACCGCAAGGCTTCCTCGATCGCGCAGACTTCAACCGTGGCATCCACGCCATGCGTGAAACCAGCCTCGTCTACGATCTGCTTATCGCCGAGCATCAGCTCGACGAAGCGATTCGCTTTGTCGACCGCCACCCTCAACAGATGTTTGTGCTCGATCACATCGCGAAGCCAAAGATCGCAGCCGGAGAGATCGAGCCGTGGCGCGCCCGGATCCAGGAGTTGAGCAAACGCGGCAACGTATTCTGCAAACTCTCCGGCATGGTGACAGAGGACTCCTGGTCGCACTGGTCCATCGACTCATTGCGGCCATACCTGGACACTGTAGTTAACGCATTCGGCCCAGACCGCCTGATGGCCGGCTCCGATTGGCCTGTGTGCCTCGTAGCCTCCAGCTACACGCAATGGTGGCAGACCCTCCGAAACTATTTTGCAGACTTCAGCAACGACGAGCGCACAGACCTCTTCGGCGCGGCAGCCGCCAGAACCTACAATCTGAAATAGGGAGACCTGTATGAAGGCCGTAGTCGTCCACGTGGACATCTTGGGCTCGCGCAATGCCCTGCCCAACGATTTCCGCGAGGTGATCCGCATGCTCGAAGAGCGCCGCTTTCCTGTCGACGATGTCATCTCAGCAATCGTGCCGATCGAAGAGACCCCCGAAATACTTCGGCAGTGGAGCAGCAATCCCGCAGCATTTACAAAAATCATGGTGCAGGTAAGTTGACCAAGCCACCCCCGCAACCGAGCATTGTCTCCGCGGTTTTCCCGTTACAGAATCCATCATGCCCTCACGTAGTATGGTCACGTAGCTATCCAATCGTGAGGCCGAAACCGTGCAACAAACCAACGACACACAAACGAAAAGCAACGAAGAGCGCTATCGGCAGGCAGCAGAGGCAGCCGCGCCTCCACGTCCCAAAAACGCTCGGCCAATCGTGATCCTCGGCGCAGGCGGCATCGTTCGCGCAGCCCATCTTCCCGCATACGCCAAGGCCGATTTTCCCATCATCGCCATCGCCGATAGCGCAAGCGGAAAAGCAGCCGAATTGGCTGCGGAAAAAGAAATCCCCCACGCCTTCAATTCCATCGCGGAAGCGGTGCGTTTCGCCCCTGCCGACGCCATTTTTGACGTAGCCGTTCCAGCCACGCAGATCATGACCATCCTGCCTCAACTTCCCTCCGGCGCCTCAGTCCTGATACAGAAGCCCATGGGAGAGACTCTCGAAGAGGCCACACTCATACGCGACCACTGCCGTCAGCGCGGACTCATCGCCGCCGTCAACTTCCAGTTGCGATACTCGCCAAACAACCTCGCCGCCGTTGCGCTGCAGCAAGCCGGCCTGCTCGGCGAGCTGCATGACATAGAGGTACAGGTTCGCACCTACACCCCGTGGAAGCTGTGGACCTTCCTCGCAACCGCTCCCCGGCTGGAGATCCTCTACCACAGCATTCACTATCTCGATCTCATCCGCTCCTGGCTCGGCAACCCCACAGGCGTCTACGCGAAGACAGTGCGCAATCCGCAATCTGCAACCCTGGCCGCCACCAAGTCCTCCATCCTGCTCGATTACGGCGAATGGAAGCGCGTCTTCGTCGTCACCAATCACGGCCACGATCTTCCCTCAGAGACCCACCGCAGCTTCGTCCAGTGGGAAGGAACCGGAGGCGCAATCCGCATGGACATGGGCGTCAACCTCGACTACCCCAAGGGCGTCCCCGATACCCTCACCTATGCTGAACGCGGCGTCCCAGGCGGCCAATGGAAACATCTTCAAGTAAAGGGCAACTGGTTCCCCGATGCCTTTGTAGGCAGCATGGGCGCACTGCAATGCTACGTCGAAGGATCGACCACGGAGCTGCCCATCGGATTCGAATCGGCCTACGAAACCATGGCCCTCGTCGAAGCAGCGTATCGTTCAAGCGCCCGTCCAGCCGAACCTCTCCCTCTCTGACAAAGACAATTACTTCTGAATGCCTTAACCAAAAAAATGGCCGCTGCGAACCTTCCCGCAGCGGCCCAAGGGACTTCTCGCCTTACTCGCCGTTCTGATTGCCACCGTCCGTATGCACGACCCGGTAGCTCGCATTTCCCTGCGACCACACCAGCAGCAGCAGGTCCTTCCCCGCCGGAACCGCATGCGCCTCGTTGACGAACTGCTCAGCCGACGTAACCGGCTTGCGATCCACTTCGAGAATCACGTCTCCCGGAGTGAGTCCCGCATCCTCCGCCGGACTCGCCGGGCGAACGCTCTGCACTGCTACACCATTTACGTGCGACGGAATATGCAGCTGCTGCCGCACATCCGGAGTCAGCTCGGCGACAGCCAGTCCCAGCTTGCCCTTCTGCGGACCCGCTGCCTCGCCATCGCTGGCCACCTCGGCATTCTTCTTGTACTCGCCGACCTTCACATGGACAGTCTGCGGAGCGCCGTTGCGAATGATGCCCAGCGCAATCTCCGTCCCCGGAGTCTCTTCACTCACCGCGACCTGGAGCGCACTGCCGTTCACGATCTTCTGTCCGTTCAGCTCATTGATTACGTCGCCATTCTTCAACCCCGCCCGACTGGCCGGAGAATCCGGAGTCACCTGCGCCACAATCGCGCCAGTAGCCTCGTTCAGTTTGAAGAAGCTCGCATTCGCCGGCGTCACATCGTTCAGGCTGATGCCGAGATAGCCATGATGCACCGCGCCCGTCTTGATGATCTGCTCCGCCGTCGCCCGCACAATCTGCGAAGGAATCGCAAACCCAGCACCGGCAAACGAGCCGCCGTTCGAGATGATGAACGCGTTGATTCCCACCAGCGCACCGCGCGCATTCACCAGCGGTCCGCCGGAGTTGCCCGGATTGATCGCAGCATCGGTCTGGATATACCCACCCAGCTTCCGCGCATCTTCCTTGTAGGGATTCTCCCGGTTCACCGCGCTCACAATCCCGCGCGTCACCGAAAACTGGAAGTAGCCAAACGGGCTGCCGAACGCGAGCACCGTCTGCCCCGGCTTCAGCTTCGTCGAATCGCCCCACGCAATGCTCGGCAGATCATGCGCGTCAACCTTGATCACCGCAAGGTCGGTCAGCGGATCCCTGCCCACCAGCTTCGCATTCAGCACGCGCCGGTCGTTCAGCGTCACACGCATATTCACCGCGCCATCGAT
>Ga0210410_10004769_pt1 | contig 11860 bp, 12 predicted proteins | sample IncBWC4MmetaG_FD_161058 | JGI IMG/M metagenome (GOLD analysis project Ga0210410, IMG submission 161058) | Forest soil microbial communities from Barre Woods Harvard Forest LTER site, Petersham, Massachusetts, United States - Inc-BW-C-4-M | ecosystem: Environmental > Terrestrial > Soil >... | reverse complement strand
CGTCGCCTTCACAGGGGCGTCCAGGGCTGAGGCGGAAAAATCGCGACTCCAAAGAGTGAGACAGATCCAGGCGTTAGAAGCCTCGAACGTGTGCAACCTTACGGCTGCTCAGAACGCGAAAAGGGACTTCGACGAATGCAAAGGCGGCGCCGAGCGAGCAGAAGAAGATGTGATGAACCTGAAAAACGAATGGCGCGGGTTCAGGGCTGTTCCCGCAGGAGGAGGGTCCCGAATTTCCGGATTTTCCGAGCACAGGACATGTCTTGTAACCTGTAGGAGAATGAAGGGACTAACCTTAGTCGGGGAGTGGCTCCGCCTGGGCCGTATTCAAGGATAGTTGATTCGTTGATTTGGTGGTTCGGTGAGGCCGTCAACATCGAAAGCGAGAATCGATCGCATGAGTCTGACACGTAGAGACTTCGCCAAGCTGGGCGCGCTCTGCCTCGCAGCCCGGTTTGCCCCGAATCTGCATGCCGAGTCCTCTGCCCCTCGGAAGATCGGCTACTGCGTCATCGGCCTCGGCCGCATCGCAGGTCACTTCATGCCCGCCGTGCGCAGCACTACCACCTCCCAGATCACCGGGCTCGTTAGCGGCCACCGAGACAAAGCAGAGCGGATCGCGGCCGAGTACGGCGTTCCGGCAAGCTGTATCTACAACTACCAAAACTTCGATGAGATCGCGCACAACCCGGCCATCGATGCGGTCTATGTGGCGCTGCCCAACTCGATGCACGCCGAGTACACGATCCGCGCGGCCAAAGCTGGCAAACATGTGCTTTGCGAGAAGCCGATGTCAACCAATGTGGCCGCGGCCGACGCGATGATCGCGGCCTGCAAGGCGGCCCGCGTCAAGTTGATGATTGCCTATCGCTGCCACTACGAGCCCACGAACCTGAAGGCGATCCAACTGATCCGCGAGGGCGCACTCGGCCAAGTGCAGGCCATCGAGAGCACCTTCGGCTTTAACATTGGTCCCGGCGAATGGCGGCTCAGCAAGAAAATGGCCGGCGGTGGTCCGCTCTTCGATGTCGGCATCTATTCACTCAACGCATGCCGCTACCTGACCGGCGAAGAACCGGAGCACATTCAGGCGAATGCGTCGGTCATCGATCACGACGGCCGCTTCAAGGAAGTGGAGGAGAATGTTTCCTGGACGATGAAATTTCCTTCTGGCATCGTCGCCAGTTGCAACACGACGTACGGCGCCAACATGGAGGGCTTCTATCGCGTTCACGGATCGAAAGGCTGGCTCGAAGTCGATTCGGCGTTTGTCTACGAGGGACTGCGGCTGCGCGCCGAGTATGCCGGCACAAAACTCGACGAACTCAACCCGGCTCGCGACCCTTCGCACTTCCAGGCCGAAGCCGAACACTTCTCTCACTGCATCCAAAACGGACTGGATCCGCAGTCGCCGGGCGAAGAAGGTCTGCGCGACATGCGCTACATCATGCAGATTTACCGCTCGGCGGGAATTGCAATTCAAGCCTAATTTAATTTAACCGCTGAAAGTAAGCTGCTGATTCGATGATCCGCACAATCCGCATGTTCCGCTCGGATCGCAAATCCTGTGTGCGTTTTGTGTGCGGTCGCCGATGGAACCCTCTCACCCCCGCGCCATCCTCGCCGGCAGCAATCTCAGGAGCACATTCCCGATCATTCGCGCTGGCGCATCCGATGCAGTCGTCGGCCAGCGTCCGTCCGTTGGTGACGTCGATTGGCCGCGCGGAGCTGTTGCCGCCGCGCTCGCTGCCGCCACAGTGGGCTGCAGTAGCATTGCCCGCGATCGCAACGGCCGCAGACGCAGAAAACGGCGCCACAGCCACGGCAGTTACGGTTTCGGAGCAGACCTTCGGACATGACCATCCCGGCTCCCACGCTACACCTATAGCAGATGACGGATGATGCGCGCCCGCGGCGCGGATGACGTTGAGGTGTTTACTCCGGCAGAGTTCAGAAAACTACGTTTTCAGATGATCGGATGACAATTATCGAGACCGAACTAGCACAGCGAACGGAGTCCAGTGAAATCAAGCAACTACAAGAAAAAGTTGGAGGCGCGGGTCGGAATCGAACCGACGCATAAAGGTTTTGCAGACCTCTCCCTTACCACTTGGGTACCGCGCCCCTGCTCCTTACGTTAGCGTTCCGGCCGGAAAAAGTCCATCTGCGTAGAACAGGCTGGAACAGGCTGGGGGGACCAAGAAATCTGGAGCGGGAGACGGGATTTGAACCCGCGACTTCGACCTTGGCAAGGTCGCACTCTACCACTGAGTTACTCCCGCTCGTTCGTTCATTCTACAACACTTGCGCTTTTTCGATCTACTGCACACTCCCGCCTCCACTCCCGAAAGGCATGAATGATGAGGAAATGGCGATTCGCCAGTCATCCGTCGAAGGATCGATTCGCTTATAATCTGGTTTCTCAGACGACGTTTTTCCCAAATGGGACGCACACAACCGTTGGCACACTCTTTCGATAAAAGTCTCGCTCTTTGAGTACCGAGGTGATGGCTTCCAGTTCGACTTTACCCGCATCCTCGCCGCCGGGGCACTTGTCGATACGGTACTAAGCACCGGCCGCCCCGTGGGGGGCGTAAGAGCCCGGAACTCCCTCTGAAGGGAGTTCTTGCAGAGAAAGAGATTTGCACGAAGCCGCTGGCCGGAATCGGCCTCACGCGGATGCTCGCCGCCGAGGCACTTGTCGATACGCCCTAAGATTTTACGTCAACAATCCAGCGTGCGACGATTTGTGACCAAACGCCATGTCCGGGATTGCGTCTTTCATCAAAATGCCGAAGTCTGCCGCGATGGACTGCGCACCGCCGCAGCCCCGAAGAAGCGTCTGTTTAGCGCAGACTCCCGCCATCGCTGGAAGGTGATAGAAGGTCGTTTACCCTTGGTAACCACCCATCAGTGCCATATCGCCCAAGCGTGCCTGACGGGCTAATTGCACGATGACAGTTGAAATCACTAGCCGGCAATCCAGAAGCTGGAATCCTGTCCAGGTTAAGAACAAATAGAGGTGCTGTCGTAATCACTGAATAGTCCGGCAGAGCCATGCGAATCATCGGCTTAACGGTGGGCTGAGGCTGGCTATCGAGGTGCACCTGACCGTCGTAGGCTCGGCCTTTCTGTTTGGCACAACGCAGTTGGCGACTGGATAGCTCTGATAACGCCTTTGAGCTGTTCTCGCCGAGCATCGACTGGACGTCTCAAAACAATCCGCCCGATGGCACTTGCAAGTCGCCATCTTAGAAAGTGTCTAAATGTCACGATCCAGGCCCTTGTGGAAGCACGTTGTCGCTTTCGCTCTGTTGATCCTCGTGATTCAGCGCGTCGGATTTCGGGTTTTGGGAGACGGTCCAGCGGGATCGTTGTTTATTGATATCTTCGCCATAGCAGCCAATATTCTTGCCATAGCCTGTTCCTTTTCTGCCTCTAACCGAGGCCGAGGCGTGTCCCGCGCTTTTTGGATCTTGTTCGCTAGCGCCATCACACTACAACTCCTTGGCGACGTGGGCTGGGCCTACTGCCGATACTTCAATGTCCCGATTCTTGAGGCAGCACTCTTTCCTTCCCTCTTCTATCGACTCTATGCCGCGCCCGTACTGATTGCCCTTTTTCTCTCCGATAGCATTCGTAAATCGAGGCTAGTAACATTCGTTGATGGCTGTATCATCGTTGGCCTCGCCGGCCTGGCGATGTATCAAGTGCAGATGGCGGAACTAAGCTCGCGGGACCCGAACAGCTGGAAACTGGTTACTTTCAGCACAGAAATCGATGCCACCCTCGCGTTGGCCGCATTGGCACGGTTTGTTTTCTCGCAACGCGGCGGCCTACAGCGTCTTTTCGGGCGTCTGGCAATCTATCTCACGGTTCATGCCGGAATCACCCTCATCACCAGCTATGTAGATGCCTACTTCCCGAAATTCGGCTCTTCCGCCGACCTGATCTGGATTGTCACTTGCCTATCGGGTGCAGCGTTGGCCATTACCTGGCGCTCCTCCGATATAGGGGATAAGCACGGCCAAGCGCGGATTAGCAGGCTGGCGGCTCTGCTGTGCTTCAATATCTGCCTTGCTTCTATGGTGCTGGGCAGCGCGATCCTCGGATTCCGAATCGCCGATTCGACTCGCATGATAGGGCTGCTCGCCGTCGTAATTGTGCTGCTGTTGTACGTCATCCGTTGTTCCCTGATGCAAAATACGCTGGAGAAATACCTGGTAGCCATCGACGACAGCAAAGCCAAGCTCAGTTACCAGGCCCTCAACGACGAACTAACAGGATTGCCTAATCGGCGACTTCTGAAAGATCGACTATCGCAAACATTAGCCAATGCCCGGCGCGAGAAGAGTATGGTCGCCCTTCTGTACATTGACCTCGATGGATTCAAGGGAATCAACGATAGTTTGGGACATTCCATCGGAGATCGTCTCCTTAGCCAGGCCGCAACTCGCATGCTTTCACGGGTTCGTACATCCGACACCTTGGCGCGTATGGGAGGGGATGAGTTTACTGTGGTCGTGTCCCATCTCTCTGAAAAGGAACAGGCAGCGGTTGTGGCCAAAGGATTGTTAGACACTCTGGCTGAGCCATTTCTCGTTGATGAACATACGGTTCACATCAGCGCGAGTATCGGCATTAGTATCTTTCCCGAGAGCACCGTCAATCCTGCCGAGTTAATTCAACAGGCCGATAGCGCAATGTACGTCGCAAAACGGGGTGGCAGGAATGGAATGAGATATTACACGCCCGAGATGGGATCTTTGGTACGGGAAAGATCAAGCCTGGAAACCCAGATGCGCGGTGCGGTTGATCGAGGCGAAATCGCCCTGCATTACCAACCCGAATTCGACGTGGTCTCGGGCTCTTTGGTGAGGTTCGAGGCTCTGGCCCGCTGGACGCATCCCGATCTAGGGAGCATACCTCCCGACAAGTTCATTCCTATTGCGGAAGAGAGTGGAATGATAGTGGCTCTTGGCACAAATATTCTGGAACGAGCGTGCGAAGAAGCGGTTCACTGGCAAGCCCTCGCGCCCTATCCGATTCAGGTCGCTGTGAATGTGTCTCCTCTTCAGTTCGCTCGCGACAATTTCGTCGACGAAGTGACCCACATTTTGAATCGCACCGGCCTAAGCCCGAGCCTGCTTCAGCTCGAACTAACCGAGTCCGTCGTGTTGAGTGGCGTAGCCCGTGCGGCTGATACCATGAAAAGCCTCCGTGCCCTTGGAGTCGGCCTCGCAATTGACGATTTTGGGAAGGGATATTCCTGCTTGAGCTATTTGTCAGACTTGCCGTTTGAGGCATTGAAGATAGATCGCTCCTTCTTGAAAGATTTGACCACAAGACGTCAAACCCGAGTCACGGTTGTGTCGCTAATAGGGTTGGCTCACAATCTTGGCATGCGCGTTATTGTCGAGGGCGTCGAAAACCAGGACCAAATGGATCTCCTGAGAGAGTTGGGGGCCAACGAGGCGCAGGGTTATCTCTTGGGACGTCCGACCGCAGATCCCGCGTCCCTGATTTCCCTGTTGTTTCAGCGGCTAAAAGGGCGAACAGCCTTTCCGAAACCGTTTCTAGATAACTCCCGTGGCCAACCTCACCCAGAATGCGTAACCGCCACGGTAGTTGGATCAATCGGGCTCGCAAATCAGAGCGTTCACTTGAATTAGCCATGGCGTTTCAACGACCGCCCCGAGAAGGACTTCGACTCGGTTCAATCAGGAACGTGCGACTTACCAGGGTGGTTGATTCGAAGAAAGGTCATACCTGGGGGACGGAGAGAAATGAAGTCGGATCAGTCAATATTTTGATATTCCGTCCGAGTCACGGGCAAACCGGACGTTAACTCCGCATCTACAAGGTCGGACTCCTGCACGAACTCGTCGCGAAGAATCCACTCACACACGTCGAGACGCGCTCCAAATCCAGTTACCGGGCGATCACCTTGACCCTGGCACAGACGCTTGCCTTCCGTCCGCTTGAATTCTTCATTGCGACCCGCTACCTACGCGCCAAACGCAGGCAGGCCTTCATGGCAGATTGGGCAACTGGTCGTGAATGCGAGGTCAGTCGATGAAGCCGATACCGCACTGGCGGCACAGGTATGGCTGGATTCCCCGGACGCGTCGTTCATCATCCGCTCGGGCATGAGCACGGCTTCGACCAGGCACCGGATGCGCGAGACATTCTCAAAACGGAGGCTGAGTCCCCGCGATGTTGCCGTCATGTCTACGGAAATTCAGCGTGCCTTCGATTCGCGGCAGAAACGTCGCTAGGGCTCAGCGGTCTCGTGTCCGGCGCGGTGAAAATGCGCTCCAACCGGTCGATTTCGGCAATGGTCTGCTCAACGTCCATCCGTGTCAATCATCCAGTAGGAAACGGGAATCGGTCAAATGGAAGGGCATTGGTCTTTCCTGATTGATTCGTCCGTGGCCAATCAATCCGCCACCGCCCTCCTGACATCGCCACCCAGAACAATTTTTTCGGCGGTGTTCCCCGGGCAAAGTGGTAAAGAGCCCCCGCTCGTTCGTAGAAACCACGTGTGTGCCAAGAATCCCTAAACTCGAACTTCTGATAGTCAAGATGGTGGCAGAACTCGTGGCAAAGGGTGCTCAGGAACGTGCCGAACGATGTGACTTCCTTCCGTACCGCCGTCCGCATCCAGACTCGGATCAGCATGGGTTCGGGTGAGTAATCCCCGAAAAGTTCGGTAGCCCAGTGTTCGCGAACTCGCAGTGGTCGGGCTGCAAGCACTCGGATGCCGCAATCCGGGACTTTGTAAAAGTTCGACGCGGCATCTAGAAACTCGGCGCAGGCGCGGCGAACGGCCACAGTTGTTCCGGCTTTCATCACCGATTCAATGGACTTTGTCGTCTTGAGCAAGCCCTCATCCTGCGGCAGGTCGAGCGTCCTAATGCGGTCGCTTTCCAGAAAACCTGTCCGGTTCGCCTTACGCGGTGGAGCGTCCGTTAGCATCGCGTCCTCACTAAGACTTGCTGAAAATTAGAAGATACAGGAACAGCAAGAGTGCCAAAGCACTGAGCACACTTCTCACCGCATGCAACCCGCCCCAGCGTATGAGCAGACGCTCTGTTTCTGCGGACGACGTGTCCAGTGTCGGATTCAACAACTTCTTGTTGGTCGGCAGAATCACGATCAGAGTGAATGGGATGACAGAACCGAGCCAGCCTCCCGCAACGAGCCACCAGAATGTCGCCCCGGCGAGCTACGCAGCGAGCGAGGACGGCAGGCCCAAAGTCGCCAGTTCCACTCCGCATGCCATTCTGGCCGGATGCTCAACGAGGCTGATGTAAACAGACGGACCCGCGAACAAGCTGCACAATTAGGAGAACAACGAATTCAGCAAATTGGCACATGTCTCTGTGCAACTGGTTCTGCCACAGCATGCTTCGCTGCCTGAGGCAAAAACTTTTCGAGCAGTGACCTGAACTGCGAGCTCAATCGCAGCTTCTCACTCTCCCTCTCCAGCAGCACCCGAGCATCGGCAGCCGTCTTGAGGGCGTACCGAACATATGAGAGCCGCAACAGCCACAGGCCATGGTTGAGGTCTTCTTCAGTTCGGACACGGAAAGTAGTCCAACCTGAATTCGGAATCCAATGGTGCTCCTCGGCCAGCCCATCCGCTAGCAGCGCATCGCGAACCGGGCGCGGGAACGGAATGTCCACGATCCCGCCAGTGTGAACGTGCCCTACCTCTGCGCTCCCGAATCGGAATTCTCTTCCGCCAAAGCGGTGCGGGTGAACCGAGATACTTGGCCACGTGGAAACTTCGTCTTCCATCTCCTTCAGGTTATTCATCGTCCAGACTCCAAGGACTGCTTTTTCGATGCCTGAGGATGATCGCTCGATTCAGCCAGAGCACGCGCTAACGTCGCCACTCTCCAATGCTGCCGTGTTGCACCGCCTGCGGCCAGCGGGATGGGTGTATGATGAGTGCCATTTTTGAAACAGCATACACTGCTCTACGTACCGGACTGACGTTTTCACCATGATAAGGAGGTCATTCTGATGCTACTTCGCACTTTCGCCATTGCACTAGTCGCTATGTGCCCGCTCGTTGCCTCCTCCCAAACTGCCCCCCAAACTGTCCCTCAAGTTGGCGAACCTGCTCCCGACTTCACCCTTACCGACTCCACTGGTGCACCAATCAAATTATCTGCGTACAAAGGGAAAGTAGTGCTGCTCGACTTCTGGGCAACTTGGTGCGGCGGCTGCAAAGTCGAAATTCCTTGGTATGCGGAGTTCCAAAATAAATACCAAAAGGACGGACTTTCTGCCATAGGCGTTTCCATGGATGAGGACGGCTGGAAATCAGTGAAGCCATTCCTCGAAGAGCACAAGCTGAATTATCCAGTCGTGATTGGCAACCAAGACCTAGCCAGCCGATACGGCGGACTCCCTTCTCTTCCTATGACCTTGCTCATTGACCGCAACGGGAAGATTGCTGAGTCACACGCTGGCATGGTGAACAAGGACGATTTTGAAAAAAAGATTAAGGGGCTCCTTCACGAAAGCCCAGCATCGTAAGGCCGACGCCCAGTGAGTTTTAGAATCGGGCAAGTGATGTGCTCCTCTGAGACAAAGTAAGTCACTTCGCTGTGGTGATTCTTAAGGGAGCTTACTCTTCGCCAGTTCTTGGCCAGTTCTTGTGCTTTGTCAAGCGCATCAGCGATTTCACCGAGACATCGGGCTCAGATTTCCCGAAGTGCAGCGCTGGCCCCATCGTTCGCAAAAAGCGGGAGTAGCGGGAGTTCCACGCGGAACCTGCTACCGCGGCCTTCCTGGCTCGAGACTTTGATTTCGCCGTTATGGGCGGCACAGATCGCTTTGACGATGGAGAGCCCGAGCCCGGCTCCGCCGCTGGCGCGGGAGCGGGCCTTGTCGGCGCGATAGAAGCGTTCGAATACGTGAGGCAACGCGTGAGCCGGGATGCCAAGGCCGTTGTCGGAGACTGCGAGCACCGCGATATTCCCCTCTCGGCCAACGCGAACCTCGATCATGCCACTTACCTGTGTGTATTTGATGGAGTTATCGATTAGGTTCACGATTACCTGTTGCAGGCGAATCCGGTCCCCCACGACTTGAACTCCAGCTTCCGCATGGATGCGCAGCCCGATCGATTTCTCCTCCGCCAACAGCTTCATCTCGCCTGCTGTCGATACCGCCAGTTCTCCCAGATCCAAACGCGATTTATCCATTTTCACTTCGCCGACGTCAAGACGCGAGATAGTCAGCAGGCTTTCGACGATCCGGGACATCCTGTGAGTTTCTTCCAGCGCGCTGCCAATCTGATCTCCCAGAGCCGCATCCCTGCGATGGTTCTGCGCAATGCCTTCAAGTTCTAATTGCAGAATCGTTAAGGGTGTTCGCAACTCGTGAGATGCGTCGGCGGAAAAGCGATTGATGTGCTCGAAGGCATTATCGAGCCTCTCGATCATGCGGTTCAGGGACATGGAGAGCCGCTCTAACTCGTCACCGGACCTTATCACCGGCAGGCGCTCGCTCAGGTTCGTGGAGGTGATCCCCTCCGCCCTTTTCGTGATCTCGTCCACCGGTTGCAGGGACCGCCTCATGAGCCAATATCCGCCCGCCACGGCGAGAGAGACCACGAAGGGCATGTAGATCGCAAGGGTCAATAGAAGCCCATGGAGCACGACCTCAATTTGATGATACGGGGCACCACTTTCGACAGTGAACCGATTCCCATCGGGCGTAGTCAGGGTCATCGAATTGATAAGCAGGCGATTGCCGGATTCGAATTGAAGTTTCCGAGAACCATCCATTTCCTTGTCGCTGGGAAACGGAATTCGCCATGGATCAAAGGTCCCGTCCTTTGGCGCGCCCGAAAGGTAGACCACTCCCTTGTTCTGGTGGACGACGCGAATAAAGAGGCCATTGACCTCCGGGGCGTAGGCCTCGTTGATTTCAGTCTCCAGCCATGCCGTGTCCTTGGCCGGTAATTGCGAAAGCAATTCGGTGGAGATGGTGCGGCACTCCGCCACCAGCGTTCTCTGCAAAGTCCAATCCAGGTACCGTTCCAGACCCAGATATACCGAAGCGCCGAACACGATCAGCGTTCCCGCCAGCAGGCCGGCGTACCATGCCGTGATGCGAAAGCGCAAAGACCGGGTATTCATCATGGCTGCGCACCGTGACCGATGCTGTAGCCCACTCCGCGCACCGTGCGAATCAACTTCGGGTCGAAAGCGTCGTCCACTTTGCTCCGCAGGTGCCGGACGTACACGTCAACGATGTTGGTGATGCCATCGAAGCTGTGATCCCACACGTGTTCGATAATCATGGTTCGCGACAGAACTCTGCCGGCATTCGACATAAGATATTCCAGCAGGGAAAATTCCTTGGCCGTCAGGTCGATCCGCTTGCCCGCGCGCCTGACCTGCTGCGCCAGACGATCGAGTTCGAGATCGGCCACGCGCACCACACTGCTGCGGCTGACGGGGCCGCGCCGCAGCAAAGCCTTCACCCGCACCAGCAGTTCGGCAAAGGCGAAGGGCTTGGTCAGGTAATCATCGGCGCCCGCTTCGAAATTGCCGACTTTGTCCGCCACTGCGTCGCGCGCGGTCAAGATCAGGACCGGAACTTGAACGTTCTCCGTGCGCAGCCGACGAAGAACCTGACCGCCATCGAGGATGGGCAGCATGAGATCGAGAATCACCAGATCGTAGTGGTAGGTTGTCGCCAGATCCAGGCCCGACTTGCCGTCCGCGGCAACATCCACGGCAAACCTCTCCTCGGTCAATCCCCGCGCTACAAAGCTCGATACCTTGGTCTCGTCTTCGACCAGCAGAATACGCATCCGATTTCTCGCCCCGCAAGTATATTGCGGTTCTTACCGAAACCGTTAGAGAAGCCAGATGAAAATTTATTCAGAAACATGAATTCGGCTTCCGCCGATTCTTTGTCCGTGTCATCTCGCGATCATGAATAACGTTTCATCTGGCCTTCATTGAGTGTTAATGTGGACCCGCCACGATTGACATCCCGCCATGCTGACAAAATACGGTGCCGGGTTCCTGCTATTAGTCTGCGCGCTGGCTCCCGCTCCTGTACCCGCTCAATCGACCTTGCCCGGAGATCACTGGATTGCGGTCCGCGCCGGTCGACTGTTCGACGGAACCGAGAAGCTCGCCACCAACCAGGTGATATTGATCAAAGGAAATCGCATTGCGAAGGTTGGTTCGGCAGAGCAAGTACAGGTACCCCCAGACGCCGAAGTTGTGGACCTGAGTCACGCGACTGTCCTTCCCGGACTCATCGACGCCCACACTCACGTTTTCGGCAATGGACCAGATTTTGATAACCAAATCCTGCGCGAGTCTTACCAGTACCGTACGCTGACTGCGCTGACCAACGCGCAGAAAGATCTGATGGTCGGCTTCACCACGCTGCGCGATCTCAAGACGCTGGGCGCAATGTACAGCGACGTGGACCTGCGCAATGCGATTGACCGCGGCATCGTCACCGGGCCTCGGATGCAGGTCGCGACCAGAGGAATTCAATCCACGGGCGGATTTGTCATGCGCGGCTATTCTCCCGAGGTCCCGCTGCCCAGCGCCCTCCAGGTGGTGGACTCGCCGTGGGCCGCTCGTGAAGCTGTGCGGGACCAGGTGGCCCATGGCGCTGACCTGATTAAGCTGTACTCGGCGTACGACTTTTACTTCAACAGCGATGGCAAACTGTTAAGTCCGCCTACTTTCACCCCAGAGGAAGTGAACGCCATCGTGGACGAGGCTCACAAGAAGGGGCGCAAGGTTTCCTGCCACGCTTTCACTGGAGAAGGCGTGCGCAACTGCTTAAACGCAGGCGTGGAGGCGTT
>Ga0210410_10004768_pt1 | contig 11860 bp, 9 predicted proteins | sample IncBWC4MmetaG_FD_161058 | JGI IMG/M metagenome (GOLD analysis project Ga0210410, IMG submission 161058) | Forest soil microbial communities from Barre Woods Harvard Forest LTER site, Petersham, Massachusetts, United States - Inc-BW-C-4-M | ecosystem: Environmental > Terrestrial > Soil >... | reverse complement strand
CGCCAACGAAATCCTCGGCGATGTCGAGCAGCGCGCAGCGTACGACGAACTGTTGGAGCTCGCGCGCCTGGAACGGGACCAGGAGTCCAAATACGCCGTCGCCGCCCGGATCCACAAACTTGCCTCCGGCGTAATCGCGCTCTCCGGCGCCTCGCTCGTGACGGTCGGGGGATATCTGCTGTTCATGCACATGTCCGCGGCGTCGATCGCCCCGGCAAACATTCTCGACCTCGCGCGCGCATTGCCCGAGATCGTCGCCGCCGTCAGCCCGGCGGCGTCACCCGATGTGCCCGGGGAAGCGAACGCGCCGACCTCCGCCACGCAGGATACCCATGCGGAGCGCGTCCTCGTGGCCAAGACCGGCCCGTCCACAAACCTCGCCGAGAGCGAAGCCAGCCACCCGCGGGCACGGGGAATTTCCGTCGCCGCTAACGGCGATCAGACCGGCTCGACCGCAGGCCAGGATCCGGCGCATCAGCCTGATCCAAGATTCCGGCCTGCCTATGGCGACCGCGGCATCATCCTCTATGGCCTGCACAAATTCGAACGCGCCTTCGCCGACACCGCGCCGGCGAGGCGGATTGGAAGGCCGAGCCATCCCAAACCGCCGCTCGCGATGGCCAGGAAGCCGCACTTTGATCCGGCCGCAATCCCACCTTGGCTGACGCCGGCGTTCCGGCAGCAAACCGCCGCGCACGATCCTTCGCGGGAGGAAAGCGTGGTGATCATGCGCTGAAGCCCAGCGCGGGATCGCGAGTTATCGCACACGATTCCGGGCATGTCGGCGCTGATGGACCGGCGCCGCTCAGGGCGGCGTCTTTCGTTTTGATATTGGCTCGTGGTCCGGAAATTCAAATTCAGCACGGCGCGACAAAATCAAGCAATTATGGCACGTCGTCTTTTTTGAAACTATATAGGTTTCACGGGGGCCGAATTCGGGATGCGACTTTCCGTTGCCCCCTGCGAACCGTGGGTCGAGCAATTGACACCGAGAGTTCTTGCCGCCATCGGCCTTTTCGCCATGGCACCGGCCTTCGCGCAAGGCGATCTCCGGATCGCGCCGGCGCAGCTTTTGTTGACGATCAGGAACGAGCCGCCGGACGAACTCTGTCGCCGCTTCGATCCCATGGATAGCAGCCCGCTGGCGACGCTGTCCCTGCACCGGACCTTTCACGATGATTTCGACACCCATCCGCTATCAAGCGGACGATGGGTGCCGCACTATGCCGGAGGCGCCGCCTGGCCGGACGCGCGCTACTGGGGCGGAGACGGCTCCGACTTCAAGCGAAAAGATGCCTGGAACGGCGAACAGCAGATCTACGTCGATCCGCGCTACGCCGGACGCGCAACGACGCCGCTCGGGCTCGACCCGTTCAAAGTCAGCAATGGAATTCTCTCGATCGTCGCGCGCCGGACACCGGCCGAGCTCAAGCCGGTGCTGTTCGATAATGAATACACCTCGGGCATCCTCACGACCCAGGGATCGTTTTCGCAGAAGTACGGATATTTCGAGATTCGCGCGAAGATACCGGTCGGGGTCGGGGTGTGGCCGGCGTTCTGGATGCTCGCCGACGACGGCGGCTGGCCGCCCGAGATCGACATCATGGAAGGACGCGGGCAAGAGATCGGCGACATGGCGATGACGACGCATTGGCGGATCCGCGCGACCGGATCCGTGCAATCCTGCGGCTTCGACTTCCTGGTGCCGGACGCATCGAGCGGCTTCCACGATTACGGCGTGCTGTGGATGCAGGACCGGCTCGTCTATTTCATCGACCGCAAGCCGGTATCGGATATCAAGGTCCCGATGGGTTTTGACGATCCGATGTATATGATCGTCAACCTCGCCATGGGCGCAAAGTATTTCAAGGGCGTCGGACTCGTGAACGCTGAATCCCCTGCTATGGTCGAATTCCAGATCGACAGGATATCCGTCTATCAAATCGATCCTTAGGATCGCATCACGCCTCGGTCGGAAGGCGGATGCGGATCAACAGAACCGGGAGAGGTCATGTTCGGTCAATTCTCGCGCCGGGATTTCGCCAGGCTTGCCGGCTTGTCCGCGCTCGGCATGGCGGCAACGCCGGCCAAGCCGGCCGACGGCGAGCCGAAGCCCGCGCCCGACCGCCACGCCCCCGCCAGTTTCCCGGACGGATTTTTGTGGGGCACGGCCACGTCAGCCTATCAGATCGAGGGCGCCGTCGATGAAGACGGCCGCGGCCGCTCGATCTGGGACACCTTTTCCCACACCCCCGGCAGGATCGCCGATCACACCAACGGCGACCGCGCCAACGAACACTATCACCGCTACAAGGAAGACGTCCGCCTGATCAAGGATCTCGGCGTCAAGGCCTATCGCTTTTCGATCGCGTGGCCGCGGGTGTTTCCGCAGGGCTCGGGTACGCCGAACCCGAAAGGCCTCGACTTCTACAATCGCCTGGTGGATGAGCTGCTGGCAGCCGGCCTCGAACCCTATGCGACGCTATATCACTGGGATTTGCCGCAGGCGTTGCAGGACCGCGTCGGCGGATGGCAGTCCAGCGACACCTCGAAGGCGTTCGGAGAGTACGCAGGCTACGTGGCGGAGCGCCTCAGCGATCGCGTCAGGAATTTCTTCACGGTCAACGAACCCGGAAGGTTCGTGAATTTTGGCTATGGGTGGAACATCGACGCTCCCGGGCTCAATTTGCCGCCGGCAGAACTGAACCAGGTCCGTCACCATGTCGCCCTGGGCCATGGTCTTGCGGTGCAGGCGATCCGCGCGAAGGCGCGCGCGGGCACCAGGGTCGGCGCCGCCGACAACATCGCGGCCTGTTTGCCGGCGATCGATACGCCGGAAAATATCCGCGCCGCCGAGATCGCCACGCGCGAATTGAATGCGGGCTTCCTCGGCGTCATCCTGGAGGGCAAATACACCGACGGGTTCCTCGAGTTCGCCGGCGCCGCCGCCCCCAAATTCACCGCCGACGAATTGAAGATCATCGCCTCGCCGAGCGACTTCGTCGGCCTGAACATCTACGCGCCGCAATTCTATGTGGTCGCGTCCGACCGCAAGCCGGGGTTCACCGTGCTGCCGTTCCCGGCTTCGTTTCCGCACATGAATTCCGAGTGGCTCCGGATCGGGCCCGAGACCATCTACTGGGTGCCGCGGCTGGCGGCGAAGGCCTGGAACATCGATAACATCTATATCAGCGAGAACGGAACCTCCTCCACCGACGAGCTCGCCGCCGACGGCAAGGTCTACGACCTCGATCGCATCATGTACCTGCGCAACTACCTGGCGCAGCTGCAGCGCGCCACCGCCGAGGGCGTGCCGGTGCGCGGCTATTTCCTGTGGAGCCTGATGGACAATTTCGAATGGATTTTCGGATTTGAAAAACGGTTCGGCGTCTATCGGGTGGATTTTGCGACGCAATCGCGCATGCCGAAGCTGAGCGCGTCGTTTTACCGCGACGTGATCGCAAAGAACGCGATCGGGATGTGAGCAGAATGCGGCCTGCCCTCCCTGTCATTCGTCCCGATAAGCCGAGCGGCCGAAGAAGCCCGGCATCCTGAACAGATCGAAATGCGGCTCTTGCGGCTCGGATACGACCACCTCCGGCTCATCGACCTCAAATCTGCGCGGCTTCATTCGGGCGATGGTGATTTCCCTGAGCTTTCGCTCGGCATATCGCTTTTGCCGCTCGCCTTTCCGCTCGGCCGTCTTCCTCGGCTCGGCCTCTTTTGATTCCGCCTGCTTTGGCTGTTCAGGTTGCCTTGCCTGCCCGGCCGGCTGCGTTGGCGCCGGATCCTTCGCGCGTTCCGCCCCGCTTTGCACATCCGGTTTCGGCGGCTCCGCCTGAACAGCGGGGACGGGGGCGGGGGCCGGAGCTGCCGCAGGCTTAGCCGGCGTCGCCTGCACCGCCTGAGCTTGATCCCGATCAACCGAAGGCGCCTGTGCAACCGGACCCACCGGGTTTTCCCGGGAGCTCGCCACTGGAACATCTGCCGTTTGCGGCGCGGGCAACGGTTCCGAACGGGCGACCCGCTGCACCCTCGTCGGCCCAGCCGGATTCTCTTTCATCACTGTGTTTGTCAGAAACGCTCCGCTGCCGAAGCCTATGGCCAGCGCGCCGACGACGGTTCCAACACCCAGAATGTACGAGCTCAAAGAGAACGGCATGGTCAGTCCCTCCGTATCCACAAGGCGAACGCTCAGATTGCGGCGGGAGTTCCTGGAGTAATTGCAAACTTGGCGCGGGAACCATCACACGTCCGCGCGGACGACGACCAGCAATGATCTGCGGAGCGTTGGTGGCGCGGAACGCGATCGGGATATGCGCGCAGGCGTCAGAGCTTGATGAGCCGCATCGGCGGTTGCCTGCGCAGAGCTACTTCGATGCGGGGCTCAGCGCGGCCGCCGCGGTGCTTGCGATACCGACATCGGTCTCCTTGCTCAAGCCGGCAACACCCACCGCGCCCACAACTTCGCCGTTCACGCGGATCGGCATGCCGCCGCGCAGTGCCGCGATGCCGGCGGTGACGAATGCTGTTCGGCCCTTATTGATGGCGTCCTCTATCTCCGCCGTCGGCCGGCGTAGCCGCGCCGCCGTTCGTGCCTTTTCGATGGCGAGGTCCGCGCTTGCGGGGCGGACACCATCCATCCGCTGGAAAGCAAGCAGATCCCCGGCGGGATCAACCACTGCGATGGCCGAGGGCGCATTCCGCTGCTGGGCCTCCTTCTTCGCTGCCTGCAAGACCGTCTGGGTTCCGGCTTGATCGAGGGTCACTACGCTGATGGTCTGCGCCCAAACTGGCAGGGAGAAGACCGTTGCCAGTATTCCAACGCTAATTCCAAGTTTCGTCATGGCGATCTGATCTCGATTCGTTAGAGTTTGGTCTCTTATGGTGCGCGGCGACTTGTCGGACCTATGATGCGCCCTTGCCTTTGGTGCGAACCAGATAGTCCACGATCGCTTTGGCGTCGTCAGGGCTGACAGGAGCCTTGTAGGCTGTGATCATCTTGTCGACGACTTCTTGCCAGGCCATCCGGGACAGCGAAGGCTGGTTCAACACATGGTCGGCCGAGTGGCAGGCGAGGCAGTTGTTGTTGATCGCATCCGATCCCGGACCGGCGGGGAACATCGCATCGCTGGTGGGGACATCCACCTTCGGCGACTTCAATGTTGTGATCGGTGCGGTCTGGCCGGGATGCGGCAACAGAACGAGACCCAGAACGGCGACCATCGGCAGAACATCACGTAGCATTGCTGGCTTCCCCTCAGGCCGCGATCACATGGGTTGTCTCGATGGTATTGAACAGGTAGCCGGCCGGATTCCAGATCCGGAAATCGGGCTGCGCCTCGTTCCTGGTGTTGGTGCAACGAACCATCAGGGTGTGCGCGCCGCGCGCAGGCAGCGTAAATTGCGTCTGCCATTGCCGGAAGCCGTATGTCCCATGGTCGGCACCGAGCTGGGTCGGCTGCCAGCTGTTGCCGCCATCGATCGACAGATCGACGCGGGCAACGCCGCAATCGCCGCCGAAGGCGATGCCCCGCGCCGAAGCCGGTGTCGCGGCCGGCACGCTGTCGCCGTTACGGATGTTGGTGACGAACGACCGCGGAACATTGCGGGTCACCGGCACCATCTTGAATCCGGTCTCGCCGGGCTTGACGGAATTGTGGGGCGTATCGGGCACGCGGTAGCCCGTCGCCGTCCAGTAATTGGTGTCGGGCTGATCCAGCACTTCGATGTCGTTCAGCATCTTGACCCAGTAAACTCCGCACCAGCCGGGAACGACCAGCCGCAGCGGAAATCCGTTCAACAATGGAAGCTGCTCGCCGTTCATGCCGAAAGCGATCATCACCTCGCCGTCGCGGGCGTGATCGATGGCGAGCGACTTCAGGAATTTCGGCGCGCCCGGCACCACCGGCTCGTCCAGTCCGCCGAAGCGGACCTGAATGGCGCCCGGTTTTACGCCGGCACGGTCAAGCACGTCCCTGAGACGCACACCGGTCCAGATCGCGTTGCTCATCGAACCATTCGCCCATTGCGCGCCGGCGACGCGCGGCTCGGCGTAGATGCGCGAATTGCCGGCGCATTGGTTGACCGCGGCGATATCGAATCTCGGCATGCCCTGCAAAATATCCTTGAGCGACAGCGCAAGCGTCTGCTTGACCTGGCCGCGCACCGTCAGCCGAAAGCGATCCACATCGATGTCGCCCGGAAAATCCGCCCAGTGCCAGCTGACATAGTGCTGGTCGTTCGGGGTGAACACGTCCTTGTCGAAGATTTCGAAGGGCGTCTCAAGCCACGGCGGGCTCGAGCGCTGCAGGATCATTCGGCCCTTTTGCGGATAGGATGTGGTGATCGTCCGTGTACTCGGACCGCCCGGCACGTGTAGATCGATCGTCTGTTGCGCCAATGCCGGCGAGGACATCAGCGCCAGGCTGGCTATCCCCATTCGACCCAGCACACGCCGTCGCGTCAGCCCCGATGGTTGCACGTCATGATCCTGCATCGGCTGCTCCTGTCCCGTGCCCCTGGGTTAAGACAAGGCAAAGTCCGCCGCGTCAGACGTGACGACAGCCGATTTTGCCGGGTCGATCCCACGAGAGGATCAGTCCCGCGGGGGTTGGCGGCACTGTCTGCAAGACCGTCGGTCGTAGCGTTTTCTCGAACGTTCGTGCTGCCTTCGAGGTCCCGGTTCTCGTTTCTTCGTCGGAACGCAAGCCAAGTGCTTCATTTCAAGTGCTTCATTTCCTGAGGTAGGAAGAAACGAGCACCATGCTCATCACGCTTGCGTGTTCGGCGACGCCGCGGAAGGGCTCGCGAATCCAACCGCGAGGCTTGGCCGCGAGATAGAGCAAGAGCTGTGAAGAGACCGCAATTGCCGAGGGTTTGATTTCTCCTTCTCGGGCCGTATTTATTTCGGGTGACTTGGCCACCGATCCTCGATCGTGAGCGCCTTTGAAGGTTCGGTTGAACCGCAAGATTCTTGCAGTCGCAGCTTATCAAGAGAGTCGGCAGGTCCCGTGGATATCAAGCCCTTATTCGGCCTCGGCGGTGTCCTGATCGCTGCGATAATGTCCGAATTCAACAACCAGGTGACAGCCATCGCGCTCATTGACATCCGCGGCGCACTCGGGATCAGCCATGATCCCGGAACCTGGATCGATAGCCTGTACGTGTCGGCCCAGATCGTCGGGCTGGCGATCTCACCCACTCTGCTAATGACCTTCACGGTTAGGCGCTTGATGCTTTTTGCGATCGCGCTGTGCACAACTTCCAGCGTGCTGATCCCGTTCAGTCCGAACATCGAGGCGATCTACGCCCTGCGGCTGCTACAGGGGCTCGCGGGGGGCCTGATCATCCCTCTCGTGCTGGGCACCGCGATTCGCACTTTCACGCCGAAGATCCGGCTCTACGGCCTCGCCGCCTTCGCTCTGACCGCAACCTGCACGCCCGCGCTGGCTTCAACATTGGCCGCGTTCTGGACGGATGTCGTGGATTGGCGTTTCGTGTTCCTACAGACGATCCCGCTCGGCTCTCTCGCAGCCGTTCTCGTCTGGTACTGTGTGCACCAGGATCAGCCGAATTACGAACGGCTGCGCAGACTGGACTGGCGCGGCATACTGCTCCTGGTGATCGGAGCCGGCGCCTTGAGCACCATGCTGTATCAGGGCGACCGACTCGACTGGTTCAATTCAAAGCTGATCTGCGTCCTGGCTCTGGTTAGCGGTGTGGCCATCCCGCTGCTGCTGATCAACGAATGGTTCCACCCGTTGCCGCTCCTCAAGCTGCAAATGCTCAGCCGGCGCAACGTCGCCTACGGCGTGCTTGGAATGTTCGTCTTTCTGCTGATCAGCCGGGCCGGTTCGAGCGTACCCTTGCAGTACCTTCAGCAAGTTCAGGGTTACAGACCGCTGCAATCCAACCTGATCACGCTGGAGATCGCGATCACCCAGCTCGTGATGCTGCCCGCGTTGGCGCTGTTACTGGATTACGAGCGGATCGATTCGCGCCTGGTCAGTCTGGCCGGTATGGGATTGATGCTCACATCCTGCATTGGTTCGGCGCTTTTTCTCACGATCTACTGGAACCGGGATCAATTCTATTTTTGGCAATTGCTCCAGGCCGTCGGTCAGCCGATGGTGATCATGCCGCTGGTCTTGATGTTCACCAATTCCATTACCAACCTGGCAGAATTCCCCTTCTACGGCGCGCTGCTCAACTCATCGCGCGGCCTCGCCGAGGTAGTAAGCGTCTGGTTACTGGATTTGATCCATCGCTGGCGCAACGCGTTGCATTACGATCGCATCGCCGATGAAGCCGGCCAGGACCGCTGGCGGTTGATCCAGAGCAACGGCGTGCTGCCCCAGTATCCGCCGCCGATGACGCCGACCGGTCACCCACGCGTGCCGAACGCCATGGAACTCTTCCGCCACTCTGTGGAGCACCAGGTCCTGATCCTCTCGGCGAGCGACGCCTTCCTGATTCTCGGAGCCATCACCTTGTTCTTCATGGTCGTGGTGATGACGTTGCCGGTGCGCACCGTTCCACCCCGCATCCACTTTGCAAAGCAGTAGGCAGTCCAAATGGCAGAGGAGGTAGCCGAACTCGAGACGCGCCCAGCCGGGCCGAAGCGGAACGAAGGGACGGATCTCGCCCCGGTCCGCGAGTACGACCGTCAATCCAAACAAGAGAGCGGAAAGCCTAAGGACCGGCAGGTCCAGGACGTCGGCAAGCTTCCCGCGCCGCTCCCGCGCTGGCCCTTCGCTCTGGTCGGGCTTATCGTGGCGATCTTCTTCGCAGCGGTGCTGTACATCATATTCTGGCCACGCGCGGACGTATGGACGGCCGATGCCTATGTCATGGTCCATTACGCCACGATCGCGCCGCGCGTGTCCGGTCAAGTCGCTACCGTACCGCTTGACGACAACGAGACCGTCAAGGCCGGGCAAGTGCTCGCGACTCTCGATCCGCGCGACTACGAGACCGCGGTCGCGTCCGCCGAGGCGGCGGTCGCCCGCGACAGCTCGCGACTGGAGGAGATTTCCGCGACCGTCTCGCGCCAGCCCTCGATCATAGACGAGCAGCAGGACGCCGTTGCATCGGCGCGCGCCAAGCTCACTTTCGCCCAGGACGATGCGCGCCGCTACGGCAATCTCGCCGTGACGGGAGCCGGCACCATGCAGGAACATCAAAAGGCCGACACCACGCTGCGGGAGACCCAGGCCTCGCTCGACGGCGCCCAGGCTTCGCTCGACGCGGCACGCCGGCAACTGGACGTGCTCAAGGCCCAGAGATCTGCGGCGGCGGCGACGGTGAAGGCCGATGAGGCTCAACTTGAACAGGCAAGACTCAACCTGTCCTATACGCAAATCCGGGCGCCGATCGACGGCATGGTTGGCGAGCGGTCCGTACAGGCCGGCAACTATGTCAGCCCCGGCACGACGTTGATGACGGTTGTGCCGCTCGACGAGGTCTATATCGAGGCGAACTATCGGGAAGTGGCCCTGCTTCATGTCCGTAGCGGCCAGCCCGTCACCATCCATGTGGACGCCTATAACATCGACCTCAAAGGGATCGTGCAGGGCGTCCCACCCGCTTCCGGCGCCGCCTTCGCTCCGATCGCGCCCAATAACGCCACCGGGAACTTCACCAAGATCGTGCAGCGGCTGCCGGTCAAGATCGTGGTGACGCCGGGGCAGCCATTGGCTAAGCTTCTACGCGTGGGTTTGTCGGTCGAGACTACCATCCATACGGGATTGGAGGATGTCGTGGACGAACAGCGCAGATCAAGTGACCGCGTGACCGGACGTTGATACGTGCGTGCGTTGCACCTCCTGGTGACGGCCGCAGGCCCGATGCTGGGTATCGGACTGACCGGCTGCACGGTTGGACCAGACTACCAGAGCCCCGAGTTGCGTGAAACGCCCCGGCGGTGGGCGCCGGATGGCGGGAGCGTACCCAGCCGGACAGTCGAGGGTGCGGTTGACACAACCTGGTGGAAAAGCTTCCGGGACTCCAGGCTGTCCTCGCTCGTCGGAAGGATCGCCACCCAGAACCTGGACCTTCAGACCGCGGCGGAACGCATCGTCCAGAGCGTGGCGCAGCGTCAGGTCGCAGTCGCCCAGGGTCTGCCGCATATCGAAGGGCTGTCATCAAATACCTATAATCGGGTGAGCCCGACCGCCGACATATTTGCATTGCTGCCCGGTGCGTCCGTGGAATACGCGCTTTTTCGGGAAGGCCTCACATCATCATGGCAGCTGGACCTGTTCGGTCGCGTGCGGCGGGCCGTGGAAGCCGCAGACGCCAGCGCGCTGGCGGCCGCGGAGAACCGGCACGGCGTCGCGCTCGCCGCGGTCGCCGAACTGGCGCAAAGCTATATGCAGTTGCGCGGAACGCAGCAGCGTATTGAAATCACGAAGCGCAATCTCCGTCTTGTCGAAGAGAACGTGGAGCTCGTAAATCAGCGCTTCGCCAATGGGACCGCCACCACGCTCGAAGTGGCGCAGGCCCGGGCGCAAAGGGCGACGATCGCAGCAACTCTGCCGCCACTGCGCAGCCAGGTGGCGGAGCTGATCAATGCGATCGGGCTTCTGTTGGGCGATGCTCCCCGCGCGCTCGAGGCCGAGCTGAAGCCCGCTCAAATGATACCGCGCGTGCCGCGCAAGGTTCCGGTTGGCCTGCCCGGAACGCTGGTACGGCGCCGCCCGGACGTCCGCGAAGCGGAGGCGCGGCTGCATGAGGCCACGGCGCAGACGGGCGTGGCGGTGGCGAACTTCTACCCTGACGTAACATTGAACGGCACCGCCGGCGTGGAAAGCTTCCAGCTGAGCAATCTGTTTACGCCGAACTCGGTAATTTTCGCGGTCGGTCCCTCGATTTCCATTCCGATCTTCGAAGGCGGGCGGTTGCTTGGCACTCTGGAACTGCGGGAATCGCAACAGCGGGAAGCAGCCATCTCCTTTCAGAAAACGGTGCTGCGGGCCTGGAAGGAAGTCGACGATGCGCTGACCGATTACCGCGAGGCGCAACGCCGGCGCGCCGATGTCGCGCAGTCCGTCACCGAAAATCGAGCTGCTCTGCAAGCTGCCAGGCAACGTTACACGGAGGGGGCAATCGACTTCCTGAATGTCATTACGGCACAGGCCCAATTGCTACAGAGCGAAAATGATCTCGCCGACAGCGACACGCGGATCGCGACCGACCTCGTGAACCTTTATCGTGCGCTCGGGGGAGGATGGGAGGTCGCGGATGTCGTCTATGGTGCAGATGGCCCTCCGCCAAGGAACATTGAAACGCCATAGAACGCCGCCGCCGAGGTTGAAAGCTTCGTGTTCAGCGAGCGTCTGGGTGTCACACCCGCCCATTATCGCGCGAACTTTCGAAGATCCGAACCACTCGGCAGCGGCTAAATTAACCCGGCGAGCATTGCGACATCGAGAGTGCTCATGCCTCCACCCGCCCGGGCCTTGCTCTTAGACCGGCTGTATCGGCAGCCCTCTGATGCGGCGCCCCGTCGCCGCGAAAATGGCATTCGTGACCGCGGGGGCCACAGCGGCTGTAGCCGCTTCACCCAAGCCGCCAGGATCAGCCGTGCTCGCCACTATATGGGTCTCGATTGGTGGCGTTTCATTGATGCGCAGCGGCGGATAAGAGTCAAAGTTGCCTTGTTCGACTCGGCCGTCCTTGATCGTTATCGCGCCGCGCAGCGCAGCCGTGAGTCCGAAGATCGTTCCGCTTTGTATTTGTGCGTCGATCATCTTCGGATTGACCGGCAATCCACAATCCACCGCGCAGACGATACGTTCCACCCTCACATTTCCTTTCTCGTCGACGGCCACCTCCGCCACTTGCGAAAGATAGCTTC
>Ga0210410_10004766_pt1 | contig 11863 bp, 10 predicted proteins | sample IncBWC4MmetaG_FD_161058 | JGI IMG/M metagenome (GOLD analysis project Ga0210410, IMG submission 161058) | Forest soil microbial communities from Barre Woods Harvard Forest LTER site, Petersham, Massachusetts, United States - Inc-BW-C-4-M | ecosystem: Environmental > Terrestrial > Soil >... | reverse complement strand
CCTCCGAGGGTTGTAAACAGGCCGTTGCCGAACTGCAGCGTCGTCGGAAACGCCTGAAACGCCGCTTGCGGATTCGGCTGCGAGAACGGCGCCGAATACCATTGGCCGGAAACGACCAACTGGTTCACCGCTGTCCCACTGAAGAAGTGCGTCTCGTTGATTTGGCCCTGGTATTCCGGCTGGTTGCTCACCGCGTTAAACACCGGGTTGATGGGGTCCGTAAACGTCGCTTGCACGCCTTTATCCTGCTGGTAGCGTCCGTAGATCGTGTCCTTCGCCCCGATGTTGTAATCGATGCGGAACGAATACAGCTGCTCGTGCGTCTTCGCATTCACGTTCGAAAAGAAAAATTGCGCGCAGGGCGAAGTCGACCCGTTTCCGAATCCCGGATCGACGTTTGGAAAAAGCAACGGCCCGCCGGCTGTCGTCTGGCATCCCGTTGGATCGTTCGGCCCCCCTCCGGCCTGCGCTCTGTTAATCCCCGGAGCATTGTTGTAAAGCTTGAACATGTTCTGGTAAAACGCCACTGAATTCGTCAGTCCCTGCTGCTGCAGGTTGGCGATCACGTCGTTTTCAAACTGCTGTGTCGGCACCACCGTCTTCGTCGACGTCGGAATCACCAGGTACAGCCCTTCCGTGTTGAAGTACCCGAACAGCTTGTTCTTGATGATCGGGCCGCCGGAATCTCCCCCGTATTGATTCGCATTTACGAACGAACGTGGCGTGTCGCTGGAATTGTTGAACGTGGGGTTTGCGTTCAAAGTCCGGCCGTTCCAGTAATACTTCAGGTCGCCGTGAAAATCGTTCGTTCCGCTGCGCGTTGTGATGTTCACGTTCGATCCCGCCAGCCCGCCAAACTGCCCGCCGTATCCGTTCGTCACCACGCTCACTTCCTGCACTTCGTTCTGTCCTAGTGTCAGGTTCGTCGCGCCGGAGTTGTTCAGGCTCAGGTAAGGATCGTTGGAGTCCATTCCGTTCACCACGAACAAGTTGCTTGTCGCCGAAACGCCGTTGGCGGAAAAATTCCCGAATCCCCCGGCCGTGTTTTCTGTCGTGCCCGGCGTCAGCAGCGCCGAATACGTGATGTCGTTCCCGGGATTCGGAACGTTTTGCACCGTAGTTTCCGAAATCGTGGTTCCCACGCTCGCATCGGACGCCTGCAGCAACGGCGCCTGCTCTACCACCGTCACCACTTGCGACGTCGCTCCAATTGTAAGTTGCAGGTCCACCGTCTGCGTCGTTCCCAGCGTGACCTCAACCGTCCGGACAACGCTCTCGAAATCCTTCGCCTCGATTCTCAATTCATACTTGCCGGGGGATAGCAGCGAGAAGCGATACGATCCCGTGCTGGTTGATTGCGTCTCTCGCGTTTCGCTCTGCGAAAGGCTTCTCAGATGGATCTTGGCTCCGGGAACAACCGCTCCCGCCGGATCATTCACCGTTCCCACAATTTCGCCCGTCGTCGAGTTCTGCGCCTTTGCCGGCAGACAACTTCCCGCAAGCAGCCCGCAGAGGCACAAGACGGGTACAGACACACGTATCCATCGCTTGAAAAAGTTCAAGTTACACCTCTCTCAGTTTTTATTTACTGAATACTGCATGGCGGAAACTAGACCGGACCCCCACCACCAAGGCGAGCCAACCTTCCACTCAACTGCAAGAACACTGCCAATCTCTCCGCGTCCTGCAAGTTCTTGCTTTTCAATCTGCACTAAAATAGTGCAGTTCCTTTTTCCTCCGGATCGTACGGTTATTCATAAAATCCCCGCCGTTCCGTCCCATTTTTGAAAACCACTTTCGAATTTCGTAAAAAAATCCTACACCCCTCGCACTCTTTCGATGGGACCATGCACCAAAAAGTTGCACCCCCGCCCCAAAATAATTTCGCTGTGCAAGAAAAGTTTTTCAAGTGTCATGACAGTTGGGAAAAAATCGTCGGAAGAAATTCTCCAGTGACACTCGCCGGGTGCCCCGCGTGCCGGTTTTACACGTGGGCTCTTTCTTTTCCTGGGCGGGTGGCACAGGTAATATTCCACCATTTCCGAAGCCGAAGGGTCACAGTTCACCAGTCACTCTTCACCGGTCGCTGGCCACTGGTCGCCGGCCACTTCTTCCCCTATACTCCCATCGAGGTGACTCCCCAATGATCCCCATGACTAACGAGCAAGCCGCCTTTCTCCTCCAATACCAACTCCCCGCCGTCAAAAACGAGTACCGCACCACCAGCGGCATCATCGCCGCTATCCCCACGTCCAACGCCGACTATCGCCCCGACCCGCAAGCCCGCAGCGCCGCGGAAATCGCCTGGCACATCGCCGCCGCTGAGCACCGCTTCTACGGCGGCATCGTCTCCGGCGCCTTCGACTTCAACAATATCCCCCGCCCCGAAGGCGGCATCACCCGCGAAAACATCCTCAAGTGGTACGCCGACTCCTTCGCCAAAAATTTCGACAACCTCACCCGCCTCACCCCAGAGCAAGCCGCCAAAATCATGGACTTCCGCGGCATGTTCCAGCTTCCCGCCGTCGCCTATCTCGATTTCACCATCAAGCACACCGTCCACCACCGCGGGCAACTCTCGACCTATTTGCGCGCCATGGGCGGCAAAGTCCCTGCTATCTACGGAGAAAGTTACGATTCCGCCGAAGCCAAAAAATCAGCATCCGCGAGCTGACCTGGTTCAGGAGTGCGCCCGCGTCCCCGCCACGGGCAAAAACGCCACCCCGCACCGGAACATTTTTAATTCCGGCAACTCCGCAATATTCACCACGCGCGCCGGCACATAAATCGCCGGCGCGTTAGGCGATTCCGGCGAAAACGGCACCGCGATCGTCACATCTGTCGAAATCGCATAAGCATTCTTCGTCCGGAATCCCAGCCCGCCCCGCGACAGATCGATGCACGTCACCACATCCTTGCCAAACGCCTCGCTCTGTACGCACGCAAAGTAATTCACCTTCGCGCGCACCCTCGCCCGCCGGTCTTCCACCGCCGTCGTCGAAGTCGCCGCCGTACTCGCAGCAGGCGTCATTGCCGCCCGCTTCTCACTCTCCGTTCGCGTCTCGACTCGCTGTTCTGCGCGTTCTTCCACCCGCAATTCCGCCCGTGCCTCTCGCGGTTCCACATGCACCGCTTCAAGTGGTCCAGCATAACCGGTGAACGGCTGCACCAGACTCTCCTGCTCCTCAAATTGCAATCCCTCGTGTTCCACAACAACCGCTGTCCTCTGCGGAAGCTCCAGCTTCCGCCCCACTCTCGGCGCGGCTTCTCGCGGAACACCGCCCGACTCCGGCCGCTTCCACACGGTCGCAAATCCGCACTCCGTGCAGTAGCGCACCAGCCCGCCATGAATCGCACACACGTCAAACTCGTAGTCGCCGTTCAGCAGCGTCACTGTTTCCCCGCAACTCCCGCACTCCAGCACCAGTTCCAGCGGCCGCTCTGCCGGCAAAGGCGGCGCGGGAAAATCCATCTTCCAGAAATCGAGCTCGTCGTCCAGAAAGGCCACACCGTACGTATAGCGCCCGTCCTCCGACCCGATCTCACCTACAACGCGAATCTCCGCCTCACGATTCGATTCCATCGAGCGCAGAATCAGTTCCTGCTCGGCAATCAGTTTATTATTGGAAACAATCCCCGCTCCGTGCAGACTCAGCACCACCGTGTGCGTTTCTTCTGTGAACACGCGGCCTTCCGCATCACTTCCAATCAAAAGGATTGGTACGGATTTCGACACGCGACCACTGCGGCGAAGTTTCTTGGACGACATACCGGCAACCTGGGGAAGGGGCGGAACCTTATCGGCCCAAGCATATCGGAAAATGAAAGGGACAGCACGTATATTGTGCATTAATGGCGGAAGAAGAATTACTAGTGGCGAGGTGAAAAGCCGTTTCAATTAGAAACGTCTGCGCAGCAATTCATCGGGGCAGGCCGCCGCTGGTGGGGCACCCCTGCAAATGCCAATGAAGCAGCGCCCGATGCACCGCAAACTTCTCTCTCCACCGCGGCGATCGTCCCAGTGTGACGGTTGTTAGCCACCCGCTCACCGCCGAATCCACGGCCAATCGCAACAGCAAACCGCAACGAAGTGCGATGCACACGATCGAACTCCGGTGCTTCGCGAAATAGGCGTAGCGAGAGCGCCAGTATTCAATCCGCGCCGCCGGCTGATCCTGCTTCGCGGTTTGTCCCTGCGCGTGCCACACGCGCACCTGCGGCAAGTGTACGGTCGCGAATCCCGCTTGCCTCGCACGCAGGCAGAAATCCGTTTCCTCCAGGAAAAAGAAAAACCGCTCGTCCATTCCTTCCAGCTTCTCCCACACTTCCCGGCGAACCAAAAGAAATGCGCCGATAACGGATTCCACCTCCATCGGCTCGCCATATTCCTGTTCTTTCCCAGGGAATCGCCCCGGCCACAAGGTGCGCAAGAGAAATTTGTTCAAGAGTTCCGTTGCCAGCGAAGGGAAGTTGGCGATCGAGTTCTGTTTCCTTCCATCCGCATGAACCAGTTGCGCGCCGGCGACGCCGCAGCCAGGATCGGCGCGCATCCACTCCACGGCAAGCTGCAGCGCATCCGGCGCCAGTCGCGCATCCGAATTAAGCAAAAGGAAAAAATCGCCGCCAGCCTCGCGCGCTGCAACATTCACGCCGCGTGCGAATCCCACATTGTGTTCCATCCGTTTGTATCGAATGTCCGGGAACGCCGCCGGCAAAACACTCGAAGTGTCGTCGGTCGAACCGTTATCGATAACGTGAATTTCTTTGGCAAGAGTGTCTACGGAAGAAAGTACCGACTCAATGGCCTTACGCGTTTGCTGGCAGGTGTTGCGCGTCAGAAGAATAACGGAAACGTCCAAACAGTGCGCTCCTCAAAGGGTGGAAGATCGCAGCGCGCCAGGGCGGCGCGATGCAACGCCCAAAGTGTATCAGGCGCCAAGCCAGGCAGGACAGTAACCGGAGGACGCAAAAGGATGGGTCAATACAGGCTTTTGAAGCTGTGGGCAAACTCGACAAGTGGGGGCGAGGCGGTCCGCCCCCACTTGTCGGGTAGAGAAAAATCTCAGGCCGCGGCTCCGCTGGTGTGCGGGCGAACGTCGCACCCGTCGCGTTTCAGGTAGCGATACAAGCTGGTGCGTCCAATTCCCAATATCTGCGCGGCTCGCAACCGGTTGCCATTGCACATCTGCAGCACTTTCTGGATGTGCACCTTCCGGATTTCGTCGAGCGACAACGGCCGCCAGTCTTCGTCCCCAGCCAGCCGCGTGGTCCGATGCTGCAGGTGTTCCGGCAAATCGCTGATATCAATGAAGTCGCCCATCGCGGTAATGCACGCGGTCGAAATCACATTCTCCAGTTCCCGCACATTGCCCGGCCACGGATGTTGCAACAGCACCGTCTGCGCGCGCCGCGTGAGCCCGGCGATATTTTTTCCATACGAATCGTTGTACTTCTTCAGGAAAAACTGCACCAGCAGCGGAATATCCTCCAGCCGTTCGGCCAGCGAAGGAATCCGAATCTGAATCGAGCTCAACCGGTAGAACAGATCCTCGCGAAACCGCCCGGAGAGCACCTCCGCGCGCAAATCGCGGTTCGTCGCGGCGATCAGCCGCACGTTCACCTGCTTCACCTCCGGCGAGCCCACGCGCTGGATTTCCCGGTTCTGGATCACGCGCAACAATTTCGCCTGCATGGCCAGGGAAGTCTCCCCCACTTCGTCGAGAAACACCGTGCCGCCGTTGGCATACTCAAACAATCCCTGCCGCGTGTCTGTCGCTCCCGTAAACGCGCCGCGCACATGCCCGAACAACTGGCTCTCCAGCAGCGTGTCCACCATCGCCGAGCAGTTGCACACCGCCAGGCGCTGCGTGCCTACCGGACTGATCTGATGAATCGCCCGTGCCACCAACTCCTTGCCTGAACCTGTGGGACCCACCAGCAGCACGTTCGTGTAGTGCCGCGCCACCTTGCGGGTGAAATCAAAAACCTCCAGCATCGCCGGGCCCTTGCCCACAATGCCGTGGAATTCCAGGTCCTTCAAGAGTTGCTCTTCCAGCGAACGCACCCTCCGCCGCTGGTCGTACAGCGCCGCCAAATCGTCCAGAGTGCGTTTCAGCCGCACGTGGTCCAGGGGCTTCGGCAGAAAATCCGCCGCCCCGCGCCGGATGGCCTCGAGCGCCCCCTCCAGCGTGTACTGTGCGGTCATGATCATCACGTGCACGCCGGGGTCGCACCGCAGCGCACGGTCCAGAAAATCAAATGGGTTGGGATTTTCCAGATGCGTGCTCGCAAAGACCACGCGGCAGCGACCCATGCGAATCAGCCGCAACGCCTCTTCGGCGTCCGGGGTGGACACGGGCTCGTAACCCATGTCGGTAATCAAATGCGCAAGCAAATCCCGCTCGGTTGGGTCGTCGTCGAAGACGCAGGGTGTAAGTGAACTCTGTATGGGGGATACCGCCACAGATTTGTAAGTTGCGTAAGCCATGTCCCACAAAGAGGCAACCGCTGTGCCAAAGAGGTGTCCCATCGACATCTTCGCTGAAAACGATTGGGGATGCGAGCGAGCCAGCGATGCTTCTTTACTAAGTGGAACTCTTTCAGTGGGGTGGAAGCCTGGCTGGCAGAATTCCTGGGGCGGGAAATTGGAAACGGAACCGTGAGAAGAATCAGAGAGAGCTGGGAAATCACTGCCAAAACGGGCCATTGTCCCGAAGTGGATGGGAATCGTTCCTCAATTCACCGTGTAGTTCTCATGGCTGTGCCGCGGCTGCACTCCATTCAATCGGAACTGGTGGTTCCCCTCCGGGCTGCAGCCCACAAATTCCGTTGCATACGGAATCGGATTCGCGCGATGTAGCGCCGTTGGCTGGATCGGCCGCACAAATATGATGGAACCCTTGGACAACATCCGCGACAAGGTCACGTGTTTACCCGCGTATTCATCCCAGCCGAGCTCCGAGCGCTCCACAAAGAAAACCTCGTCTTCATCCCAGCCTGACACTTCCACCATTCCGGTCTGCGTCAGCGCGTGCGTGTCCGAATTGGCCATCCGTCGCCTCCGCAGGCGAAAGAGCAGTTCATCGGCCATCGGAGGCACGGCAACCCCACAAAGCATAAGCACTTAAATCCGGCACACCGAGGCATGTGTACAGGGAAGACACAGCGCATCCATTCCTGCTCCAAACTGGATTGAGATTAGGAAAAATTCAGGAAACCCGGCAGATCGAATGCTCCTTCAACGCCTAAAAGAAGACCCGCATCGCGAAATCTTCAATGTAGGGAAAAACCCTGCTGAAAACGTACATTCCCACCAGCAAACCGGCCATCGCGAAACTGTTTCCGCGAATCCAGTCCAGGTATTTCTGCGCTCGTGTTTCGCTCATGAACAGCATGATGCCGGTGCTGCCATCGAGCGGCGGGACCGGCAGCAGATTAAATGTCCCCAGCAGCAGATTTAGGAAAAACACCACTCTTAACACGGTTCCCGCAAAACTCGCCGCACCCGTAACTGGATCGCGGTGGAATAGCTGCAGAGCCATTCCGCCGCGAAGCAGCGCGACCGCCAGCAGCATCAGCGTAAAGTTGGCCGCCGGGCCAGCAAGGGCCATCCACGCCGATCGCCGCGGATGCCGCCGCTCCCACAGCGGATCGTACGGCGCACTGGCCCAGCCGATCATGCCGCCGCCCAAAAGGAAGAAACTCAGGATCGGGAAAATGACCATGCCAAAGAACGAACGCCGGATATGCGGAATCGGGTTCAGGCTCAACTGCCCGCCAAGTGCCGCCGTGGAGTCTCCGCCAATTTTTGCCGCCAGCGCGTGCGATGCTTCATGGCAGGTCGTGGAAAACAGGAAAACAATATAAGAAATGAACCCCATCATCAGCATTTCGGGCGTCAGGTCATTCATAAGTATTTCAGCCTAGAGTCTCAGCCCACAGAAAGCAAGCCGCCCCGGGATCGCACAGTGAGTCAGTTTCCGATTACCCGACCAACCAGGACTTGGCGCGGTCCTGCTTCAAGATTGGCCTATGCTGCGGATTGAGCCAGCCCTATGAACTGAGGAGGCCAGGATGAAACCGTTGCTAATCACCTTTGCGTTGTGTCTCGTTGCGGCTTCCGCCAGCGCGTGTCCTAATCTATCCGGCCACTACGTGCTTCAAGGCGAGGACGGGGACGTTCACTATACAGTTAGCCAGCGAGGGTGTACCCGCGTGGAAATAGACAGAACCGCGACGTACCTTGGCAAAACCTCGGCTGTCGAAACTCAGGTATTTATTGTCGATGGGAAACCGCACGGGAAAAGCGGCACGATCAATCATTGGGTGGGCAACAGACTCCAAATAGGACCGACTGCAAATCATGTGTACTACGGAATGGATTCATCGCGGAATCTTCATATGAGCGACGGACGATCATACCCTCAATGCAACGGACCTTGCGATGAAGTCGCGGAAAGGACGAATTAGCTCCCAGAATTTCAGTTTCCGATAATGACTAATTAGGAGTTAGCCGTAGTGGATGAAAGTACGGTTCGCAAATGAGGGCCTGTTCCTGCGCAACACCAAAAATCCAATTTGGGTACGTGCCCGGTAAAATTGTGCTTGGCCTGCTTGGTTACGGAGGTTTATTTCCGCCACGTAGTTTGGCAACCCGGTTTAAAGGGTTGATGCCGCCCCCAATCCTCCCACGTTATTGATAATCCCTAGACTACCAGTCCCCAAAAAGGATTATAATCGGCCCGTTGTGAGGAAATTGGCATGGCGAAAGTAGGCAGGCACATCCACCGGCTTTTCTTGAGGTTGTTGAACTTTACGCCAGAGTTACTCGCCAAAACTCAAGAGGAAGCCAAACTTCAGCACACCAGCATTGATGCGCTCATCCGCGACGCCCTGGAGAAACACTTAAAAGACCTAAAGGTGGCACGCGAGGAAGAGAAGGAAGAGGAGACGAGAGAGTATGCGCGTTTGGTATTGAGAGCCCATTTCGCAGAAGATCGCAACGAATTTCTGACCGAAAACGCCATCCGTTGGATCGGCAAACATCAGAGTTAGCCCTATGCTAAGGATAATTCGCAACAACAGCCGCAATTCCCAGAAACCCTAACGCCTGATTACGCGCTTACCGGTAACTTAGAACCGGCAGTTCGACTGCGCGGGGCTACGTCACCTCCGTGCTACCGTGAGCGCAGCTAGAACAAACAATGTGGCGAGCGTTGCCAAGTGAAGGATCACGTGCAGAGTATTCGGTCGAATCCCTTTGCGTTCGGGGAGGAAAGCGTGCGTTGCCCCGAACATCGATTTGTAGCGCGCTGCGCGAATTGGCTCGGAGCGAAACAGGTATGGAACCCACCAGGCCTCTAGCTCACCGATGAATAAAAGGCTATAGCTGATCCAGAGCCACCAGACCAACCACGACGGATAGGCTCCGCCAAGGTGAATAGCAGTGGCATAGAGTCCAATCGCAAAGGGAGTGAGACTGATCAGCGTCCCACCGACCAATTTGTGAATGGGGTTCGCCATGCGTACGGCCTTCACATCGTTAAGCGATCCCAGCGGAATCCAGTCGTGCAAGGCCAGGAACAGCACATGGAAACACTGAAGCGCGAACAACGCGCCGATTGTAATGGGATGCATGATGGTCCCGAGTTTACAGCCAATGGGCTTGTTTTTCCGACCTAGCTCCCGATTACCGGGAATCCCTAGGCGTTCCGCGGGGAAAAATCGGCTTTTCTTCCCCCGTCATTTTGTGTATGTTTCTCGCACCACGTGTGTTGGCCGCCTTCTTCGGTGCGCGGGGGAACTCTGGATTGAGGGCTGATGATGAAGGCCTGTTTCCTCCGCGCACCGGCAAAAGTTGAATCCAATCCCCTCGAATTTGGCGAGGTGCCCAAGCCCGAACCGCGGCCCGGCGAAGTGCTAATCCGTGTGGAGGTGTGCGGTGTTTGCCGCACCGACCTGCATGTTATCGAAGGGGAACTTCCCCCGAAACAATCTCCCGTTATCCCCGGGCATCAAGCGGTGGGACACGTGGCCGCAAGCGGAATTGGAGCGGATCGCTTGTCCATCGGTTCACGAGTTGGCGTCGCCTGGCTGCATAAGACCGACGGCACTTGTGAATATTGCCGACGCGGTGAAGAAAATCTTTGCGACGATCCGCAATTTACGGGATACACGGTAAACGGCGGCTACGCCGAATATCTGGTGGCCCCGCAGGATTTTGTTTACCCGCTGCCGGAAAATCTGCCCGCGGAACAAGCCGCGCCTCTCCTTTGTGCCGGGATCATCGGTTACCGCTGTTTGCGCCTGAGCGGCGTGAAGGCTGGCGCCCGTCTGGGGCTCTACGGCTTTGGCGCCGCCGGCCACGTGGCGATTCAAGTGGCCAGATACTGGGGTGTAGAAGTTTACGCATCCTCTCGCGACGCCCGGCATCAAACGCTCGCGAAAGAATTGGGCGCGGTCTGGACAGGCGGTACCTTGGATGCGCCGCCCCAAAAGCTCGACGCCGCCATCGTCTTCGCACCTGCGGGCGAAATCGTTCCCGCGGCGCTCGCCTCGCTCAAAAAAGGCGGTCGCCTCATCCTCGGTGGGATTCACATGAGCGATATTCCCTCCTTTTCCTATGATCTCCTGTATCAGGAGCGCAGCATTCGCAGCGTGGCCAACAATACGCGCGAAGACGGGGCGCAGTTTCTGCGGCTTGCCGCCGAAATCCCCGTGCGAATGCGTGTGCAGGTCTATCCTCTGGCGGAGGCCAATCGCGCGCTGAATGCGCTAAAGAATGACGCGATTCGCGGAGCCGCCGTGCTTCGCGTAAAATCCTGAACGGCAAGGTGCAACCATGAATGCAACACGCAGAATAAAGTTTGTATGGGTGGCTCTTCTGTTGGGCATCGCCGGTTGCTCGCTCGGTGCGCCGCAAGCTGACCGGTCCGCACCGCAACAGACTCCGTCGGCTACGAACTCTCCCGCGGATTCACTGAGCTCGAGCGGTCAGGCACAATTGCGGGCACTTCTCGATAAAGGCCGCCTGGAAGAACTACAGTGGCCCAATTTTTCCGACTACTCGCCGCAGATCAAGGAGTTTTACGAAAAAGCCGGATACGCCCTCGAATGGAGCCGTGGAGGAAAACCCACCCAGCAGGCTCTTGAGCTCATCGGCATCCTGCAACAGGCCGGAAATAAAGGGCTGGACAGCAAGGATTACGATGGCGAACGCTGGCCGGCGCGCGTGAAAACGCTTTCGGCCGCTTCGTCCAAAGACGAAAACGCGCTGGTGAACTTCGACGTCGCGATGACGATCTCGGGGATGCGCTACTCTTCTGACCTGCACCTGGGAAAGGTGGATCCTCGCACCCTGCACACCGATTTTGAACCCGAGCGAAACGAATATGATTTGTGCGATTTTCTCCTGAAACGCGTGGTTCCAGCAGCCAATGTCAGCGATGCCTTCGCGAAGCTTGAACCGCCATACCTTGGTTATCAACGCACTCTGCAGGCTTTGCAGAACTATATGGGGTTGGCCGGGGAGGAGAAATTGGATCCTTTGCCCACGGTCTCCAAGCCCATTTCACCCGGCCAACCCTATGCAGCTGTGCCTCAAATCATGGAGCGCTTGAAATTTCTGGGAGACTTGCCAGCCAGCGCAACGACAGCCAGCGCAACAACAGTCGAGGGTCCGCAAATCTATCAAGGAGACGCCGTTGAGGGCGTGAAGCGCTTTCAGGCCCGCCACGGGTTGGACCCACAGGGGAAACTCGGTCCGCAAACCATTGCGGAACTCAATCGGCCGATGAGTGACCGCGTGGAACAATTGCGCTTAACCCTGGAGCGCTGGCGTTGGCTGCCACACAATTATGGGCAG
>Ga0210410_10004765_pt1 | contig 11864 bp, 12 predicted proteins | sample IncBWC4MmetaG_FD_161058 | JGI IMG/M metagenome (GOLD analysis project Ga0210410, IMG submission 161058) | Forest soil microbial communities from Barre Woods Harvard Forest LTER site, Petersham, Massachusetts, United States - Inc-BW-C-4-M | ecosystem: Environmental > Terrestrial > Soil >... | reverse complement strand
AGTCAGCCATGACACAGCGCCGGCAACATCGGGCATGCCGAACTTTGCCGCCGGCACCCCAGCTGCTATAGCCCGCGACAGCGAGAGCCATTCTTGCAGGTACGTCCTGGCAGACCATGTTTTTGGATCGCGCAGGTGCCGGTCAAACAGATCCGCCTCGTTTCCGATCTGGAAGTACTGAAGGCGGTCTCCCAGCGTCTTGGCTACAAAGACCGCTTCCTCGGCGGCGCGTGCCGCTGTATTCGCGCCCATCCCGATGCCGTACACGCAAGTCCAACCGGTGGCTTGGAGGAACTCCGCCAGGTTGCTAACTGCCTCGGGCGTCACGGCGTAGTAATGCGCTTTCGGCTCGCCCACGACCTCACGCACTTGAGGATGCTCTGGTTCGGGAGAGTCAGGCTTAGATTTCCAATAAGCGAACTCGCTGGTGTTGCCCCCAAGGCGGAGAACACCAGTTGACGAAAGTGCCTTGAACTCGCGAATCAAGCCGCTGTTCTGCGCCGAAAAGAAAGTAGGATCCGTGAGTTGCTGGACCTCATAGGACAGGCCGACAAAATCGATCGGGATATGCGGACCAGTCGCGTCCTTGGGGATGCTGAGGGCAACCCGGGGCTTACTCTGGCCGTGCGCGTGAACACGGATTGCGGCAACAGTGCAGGCTGCGGTGGCAAGGAATTTTCGTCTTGTAAGCATTGGATCTCTCGATTCATGAAATGATCCTAGGTTATCAAACCCCTTTCAAAACCCTCCGCAAAAGAGTTTAGAGCAAGACAAAGGAAGGTCGAAATGTGATCAATCATTTGGCCCGATCCCGCACGGGCATCCGCGACTTGACCATGGCTCGTATATCTCGGTTTTCGAGAACCAAGCTTTGGCGCTCCTGTGTTTGTCGAAGCGCAACATCCACCATTGCCCAGGCTAAGTCGTCCGCGCGAATGACCTGGTTCGGGAACAGCAATCGAAACACGGGATAGAGAGCGCGCATCAGCCGGTAACTGAAATTCGGTTCCTTTCGTGGCTGCACAGGGTAGATGTATGCCGGTCGGAAAAGGTAAACGTGGGGGAACACGGCCGCGAGTAACGCCTTCTCCGCCTCTCCTTTGTAGCGTGCGAAGGCAAGCCGGCTTCGTCCTGTCGGGTCGGCACCATTCCCGCTCAAGAACGAAAAGGCCGCGTTCGGACTGCTGTTACGGAGAACTCGCGCGAACTCGATCGTGTAGCCGGCGGTTATGGTGCGAAGTTCCGCGCCTGACACCGAACCGGTGTACGTCCCCAGGCAATACACCGCCGCATCCTGGTCCGAAAGTGCATCCGTGAGAGCGGAACAATCACCGAAGTCTTGATGCAGGATCTCTTTCAGCTTGGAGTGCGTAATGCCGAGCTTCTTGCGCCCGATCGAAGTCACGCTTTTGACGGCGGAGTTATCGAGCGCATAGCGAAGCGCGTAGCCACCGACCATTCCAGACGCGCCCACAATGACGAGACGCTCTTGGTCGACCGCGGGAACGCTCATCGACGTGCTCGAAACCACCTTGTTCGTAGCGGTCATGACAGAATGCGTTCCTCGGTCCAGTCAACGTACAGTAGGCGCTCCGCAAATAACCAATCGCCGTCTTGCTTCACGAAGGTGTCGTAATAACGCAGCGCGGCAATCATAAGCTTTCGCTTCGCACCGTCAACAGTCAGGTGTTGGGGCATGCAATAGGTTTCGCCCGTGCCTCGGTCGTTGGCCAACGTGAGGACCGTCGTCTGTCCAAGGAAGTGCATGGTCGCAGTGTACTTGTTCAGATCTGTGAACACCTGAGCCAAAGCCTCACGAGAGTTCAGTTCCTGCGAAGGCTTCGAATCCTTGGCATTCATGTACACGACGAAGTGAGTATCGGCGGTAAAAAGCGCCATCTGACCTTTCGCATCGCGGCGATCGGCGCAATGTGCGTAGGCCTCAACAAGCTCGCGTATAGCGACTCGATCGGCGGCTTCGTTGGGAGAGATACTGACGTGCTTGCTCATGAACTCCTCCTCTCAGTTGCTGTGCGTTTGGGATTACTCAAGGATCGCCTTTGGCTCAAGGAAGGCCTCAATCCCATATTTGCCATATTCGCGGCCGACGCCAGAGTATTTAAATCCGCCCCACGGTGCCTGCGGATCGTCCGTCATGTTATTGATCACCACCCGGCCGGCCCGCAGTTGAGAGGCAACACGACGTGCGCGATCGAGGTCACCTCCCATGACGGCTGAGTGAAGGCCGTATTTCGAGTCATTCGCAATGCGAATCGCTTCGTCTTCGGAGTCGTAGGCGATCACACTGAGCACGGGGCCGAAAATCTCTTCCTGCGCAATCGTCATGTCGTTCTTCACGTTGACGAACACCGTAGGTTTCACGTAATAACCGGCTTCTAGACCCTTCGGACGTCCTTCTCCGCCGACCAAAACTTCAGCACCTTCTTCAATGCCTTTGCGAATGTAGGACTCCACCCGCTGATACTGTTTTTGTGACACCATGGGTCCGACCATGATGTTGGGATCGGCGGGATCCCCGACCGTATAGGCCCGCATTCCTTCCTGGATAGCTCGTTTCACCTCGTCGAGCCGGCTCTTAGGCACCAGAAGCCGCGTTCCGGCGGCGCAAGCTTGACCGCTGTTCAAAAAAGCCAAGATAAGTGCCGATGGAATGGCCTTGTCGAGCGCGGCGTCATCCAGCACGATTGTGGGCGACTTCCCGCCTAACTCAAGCGTGACTCGCTTCATGGTTGTCGCACCATCGCGCATGATGGTTTCACCCACGGCCACCGAACCTGTGAACGAAATCTTCGCGACGTCCGGATTGCGAACCAGTTCAGCACCAACGGTAGTCCCGAGACCCGTGACCACGTTGTAAACGCCATTTGGCAGCCCGGCCGCATTCAGAGCCTCAACCATCACTCGCGTCTGCAGCGAACTCATCTCGCTGGGCTTGATAACGACCGTGCAACCGGCTGCTACGGCCGAGGCCAGCTTGAGGCAAATGAACAGGGCGTTCGCGTTCCAAGCTGTAATCAGACCGGCTACGCCGACAGGTTCCAGCGTGACTGTCGTCTTGCCCCAACTCTGTTTCAGTGGCAGTTCTTGAAGTCCCTTCTCAGCGGCTGCAAAAGCGTTAACGCCCGACTCCACAGTAAGCCGAGCGAAGCGGGCGACCCCGCCGTACTCCTCAACCATCACGGCCGTCAAATCGTCGATGCGGGCTGAGACAGCCTCGTGTAACTGGCGCAAGTAACGAGAGCGATCTTCTTTCGTTGTCCGGCTAAATCCGGCGAACGCACGTTTGGCAGCGGCTATCGCGCGGCGCGTGTCTTCCTCATCGCCCAGTGTGACGCGGGCGATCACTCTTCCGTTAGTCGGTTTGGTAACGTCTATGACTTCGCGGCCATGGGATTCAACGAATACTCCATCAATGTAGTGTGTCGTTAGGGTTTTAATTGTTTCTGCCTGGGCGACGGTTGTCATGGACTCTCCTTGTACGAACCTCTACGATCAGAACGAATGAACGACGTGCATAGCGAGGCGTCATCCGGTACCGCGAAATTATTAACAGCGTCGCGCGGCGAGATTGCTCATACAGGTTGGACTGCAAGCCTATTTCCACGGCAATCGATGTTCGATCTCCTCTAAGTCGCTGGATGACTGCCACTTACTCAACGGGAGATGCCTTGGGTCTGGCGTGAAATTGCCAGTGTCCATCCATTGACAGCGCATCTCGCTGAACACACCTACTCAATTCTGGCCAGCTTCTTGATAGCGCTAGTGCAAGCTTCCCGAACTTGGGAACGCGAGGAGCCAAGAAGAAGAGCACACTCATTTTCCGGATATCGCTCCAGAACGCGAAGTACGAAAACAAAACGATCAAAGTCAGCAAGCCCTAGCAGAGTGTCGGCGTCGAAGTATCCGGTTGGACTAGTTGACTCTCGGGTTGGAAAAGATGGCAGCGAGGACGAGTACGAACGAGTCGGTCGCGGCGTTAGTTCACGAATTGCGTTTTCCACCACAAGGTGGATCGTCCGGGCACGAGTGAATTCCCTGAACACCCGGTTCTCATCAGCACAGGCCTCAATACCGGCTACGAAGCACCTTTCCGCCTTCTGATGATCTCCCGTAAGAAAAAAAGCAAGCTGATAGAGGCGATTGAGGTCCTCGCCAAGACCCTTGTGACAATCTTTACTAGTCGCGTATAGATCTTCACTGTTTGCAGCTATTTGGGTTCGGACCTGCTTGGCCATCTCTCGACCCCTCGGCTCTGGCACCATGCAACCTGCTCCAAACTTTGATTCACATTTGACGAACTGTCTTGCGGCCCATCTAGCGGAAATCCAGTGCTTGCACCCTCGAATGGCTAGTTTCGATTGGTCGCTGCCGTTGACGTAACGGGCAAGGCCAGGGGCACCGGCGTCAGCAGTTTCTCGATTACTCGTTCCATTGTGTTGCTCATTTCTGATACCACCGCAGGAACGTCGTGTTGGTTGACCACTCCCACTTCCGAAACAGCTTTACTCCAAACAATCGTGCCGGTGTCACGTCGGGTCATCTGGGCGGAGACTACGACCTCGACCTTGACGCCGCCCTCATAGTCAATTTCCTCAAGCTTCTCCAATCGTCCACTGACCACGTAGTCAGCGTCAGGCTGGCCGTCGTAACGCTTCACGTGGGAAAAGGTTCCTGTGGCACCTAGGCGATCGATAATCGAGTCGGTCACAAAGTCGCACGGATCAACCGCCCAACGGTGGTACGCATAGAAGCCGATTTGTTCTGGAGATGGTTTGTACACGATGGCCCCCTGCCTCAGGTAGGTGGGCGCGCGGAATTCGCGGATCGCCACCGTAGTGTGCACATTTTCCGCGACTGGCGGATCAGGAGGGGCAGGAAGATTGAGCGTGTAGTAGTTCGCACGTCCGACCTTGCCTGCGCAGCCGGCCAGGGAGACGATAGCTAAAAGTGCAACGATGATCATAGCCGGACTTTTTCTCATTGTTAATCTCCCATGAAGCTGGAAAGAAGCGAGAAGATCCATCCTTGGTTCAACTGATCTATTTCGGCACCTTGCGATCTTCAGGCTGTTTGATTCGAATGAGACTCCACGGACGCTGTTTCACCGAGTCCGTCAACTCATCTAAGTTTTCCGTGGCAGTCCGCAAATGTTCGATCGTGTCATCGATCTTGTAATCATTGGCTCGCACCAATACCTGCATATCAGCGAGCACTTGCTTCGCTTGTAACAACGTGCTCTGTAGGTTAGCCAGATCGTTGCGGATCGGTTCGTGCAAATCGCTTACGGTACCATTCACGTTTTGAATGGTCTCATCGGCATGCTGGCTAAGCGCGTTCAATTCATCAGTCAGACGATCGATCTTGGGGCGGTCAGTCGCCAGCATTGCGTTGACGTTGTCCAAGACGGACTGAATTTTTTGCTGGTTGGCCCTGCCGGTTACCATGTTCAGATTTGCCAGCAGCGCCCGTGCATCTCCGCTGATCCCTCCCAGTTCTCCCCGGACCTCGGTGATCAAGCCGTTGGCGTTGTCTGCCACCGTCGCCATTTTGTTGGTTATCTCGTCCAGACTCGCGGCCTCCTGCGATGCAATGATCGAGCCTGCAGGAAGGCGGCGAGCATCGTTGGTGCCCGTTGTGATGGACAGTGCGGCGCCACTCATCACGCTGACCAGCCCCAATTTGGCTACGGAGTTTTCGTTCAGCGGAGTGTTGTCCTTCACGTCCAGCAGAATCTCGATCTTGGTCGGATCTGATGTCCAAGGCCGGACCGCTGTTATTTTCCCCACGCTGATTCCCCCGAAGAGGACTTGCCCGCCCGGCTCTATCCCGCCCGCGTAACGAAGATAGGTGCGATATGGAACGGTGTGGCCATTTAGCTGGGCGTTGACTAGATGGATGATCGTGAATGCCAGGACCGACGCGCATGCAAGGACAAACGCCCCGACTTTTGCTTCTGTGGTCACTGATATGCCTCCGCGGAACCCAGGTATTTTTCGAAGTGCGTCGCTACTGCCGACGATTTCGCTATGTCTTCGGGAATCCGATCAAGAAACTGCCGCACACGTGGATTCTGGCTAGCTTTGATTTGGTCTTTTGTACCGACCGAGCTGAATGAACCTTGATAGAGCATGGCTATGCGGTCGGCAATGCGGAACGCGCTTGGGAGTTCATGCGTGACCACAATCATCGTCATCTGTAAGGTCTGTTTGAGCAGCACCATCAGTTCGTCGAGTTCTGCCGCAACGATCGGATCTAGCCCGGCCGACGGCTCATCGAGCACAAGGATTTCAGGGCCGAGCGCGAGCGCGCGCGCGACTGCCGCACGCTTCTTCATCCCGCCGGAAAGCTCCTGGGGGAATAACTTCCCATGGTCCGCAAGGCCAACCGCGGCCAACTTAAACCACACCACCAGTTCGATGATTGAGGGTGCCAGCCGTGTATGTTCACGCAGGGGCAACCCGACGTTATCTTGGACGTTCAACGAATTGAACAAAGCCGCGCTCTGGAAGGCCACTCCGATCGAGCGATGCACCTTCTTCAATTCCGACTTTGAGCAACAGGTAATGTCCGTACCGTTTACATGGATGTTGCCCGACTTCGGGCGCTCCAGTCCAATGATCTGGCGTAACAGTGTGCTCTTGCCGCAGCCACTGCCGCCCAACAAGACCATCGTTTCCCCGCGCTCGATGTCGAGATTCAATCCATTCAGCACTCTGCGGCCGTCGTACTCAACCACAAGATCGCGAACGGAGATGATTGGCATCAGTGTTTCCCCGTGTAGTAAAAGATGGCGGTAAAAATCGCATCCGCAACAATGACCAGGAAAGTCGACTTCACAACAGCGCTCGTGGTGGAGCGACCGACCGAGTCTGGACCGCCGTGAACACGAAGACCCTCCAGACATCCAACCTGGGCGATAATGGTGCCGAAGACAACGCTCTTGATGAGCCCCATAACTACGTCGCGCAAATCTATTGCCTCGAACACATAGTGGAGGTACAACACGGGCGCCAAGCGAATGCTGAAGAACATGAACAAAGCCCCCGCCAAAATGCCACACACATTCGCGACAACGCTGAGGCAAGGCACCGCAATCAAAGCGGCAAGATACTTGGGCGCGAGGACAAACTCGATAGGATCGAGTGCCATGACGCGGAGGGAATCGATCTCCTCGGTCACTTTCATAGTCCCAATCTCGGCCGCGAAAGCGGAGCCGGATCGTCCACTTACGGCAATTGCCGTCATCAACGGGCCGAGTTCGCGGGTGAAGCCGACTGCGACCAGGTCAACTACGTAGCGCAGGGCCCCAAAGCGCCGAAGTTCTGACGCCCCTTGCATGGCGAAAATAAATCCGGTGCATATGGACATCAAAGAGACCATGGGCATTGCATCGACGCCGATTTCCAGCATCTGCCTCACCCCAGCCTGCCAGCGATAGCGATTGCCGACAAAAGGAAGCGATTGCAACATCGCTCGCAGTGTGGCCCACCACTGAATGTTCAGACTTCCGACGTAGTCGAGATGTTCGATTGTTTTTTCGCCGATACTTTCGAGAACATCTGCCATCACGCCACCCCCTTCCCGCCGGGTATCGTCTCGAATAGCGGAAGCAGCCCCGTGACCTCGAACAGCCGCAGCACAGAACCATGCAGTCCCTGCAAATGGAGTCGAATCTGTCGATGGCGGGCAACTTTAAGAGCTTCAACCAAGGTCGCGACTCCCGACGCTTCAATGAACATGACGTCGCCCAAGTCCATGGTGACCGCATGAACTGATTGTTTGCCCGATAGAATGGCTAGAAGGCAATCCCGGATGTCAGGCGACGAATCGACATCGATGCGCCCATTCAAGCGGACGAACACCTGCATGCCACTACGATCGACCGCAATTGCGAGGTGGCTGGTTGGAGTGCTCTCGTGACTTTTCAAACGTTGACCTCTCTCACGGTTCTGCGCGGCATAGCCGCAAGATCCGTTGTCATCTCCACTTGCATACAGGTCAATTCCAATTGTTTCGATTTCATTCGCGGAAGTGCTTAGCAGTGAAACGCTGCAAGCTTTACTGCTGCCAGCCCTCCCAAAGCTTCTTACACCTGAACCAGTGCCGGCAATTCATTCTGGTGTGCCTGTACGACGGCAAGTTCCGCCGAGAAAGCGTTAGTCTCGTTCGTCAGGACTTACAAATAGCCCGTGACACCGCGAGTATAACGACGACGGCGATTTTGTTCCCCACGTGGATCCTTCCCACAACTGCGCTGCACACCTACTTTCGCAATTCCTCTGCCATACAATTGACGCTGGAAATCGCGATAGTCCTGCGTCGGCTCTGCACGCCCAGGTTCGAGCCGTGACCAAACGTGAACAGTGGCAGGATCCTGACACTTTAAGCTTCTCGTGTCAGTTGAGGCGCGCCGGTATTTATGCAGTGAGTAGAAGAAGGCAGAGTATTGGCGCACATGGTAGTGCACTTGCTTTTTGTTCGTCCGTCATCGCACGGTTGATCAATTGAGGTCAGCAAAGCGAGAGCGCTCGATGCAGAGGACAATTGCGCCAGTATCGGATGGGTTCACCGTTGCTGGAGTGGCGCAGCTCAACACCCGTGCGCGGTGGCTGAAGACCTATACCTGTCTAACACACTTGGTTACTGGACAGTTTACTGTTGAGCGCCGGATCGCAAATACTCTCCTCGACAGGTCGGAAAATCCGATGCTTTTTCATGCGGGCGATCAGCGTAGTGCGTTTCATACCCAATTTTGCGGCTGCGCCATAAGGTCCGGCGACCACCCATCCCGATGTCTCTAAAGCTCTCACAATCATGGCGCGCTCGGATTCGCAAAGCGTTGTGCTCACAGGAAAGCCAATAATCGAGGCGACGCGAGTTGGGCGTAGAAGATTGGGAAGTACGCCTTCATTTGACAGCACTACCGCGCGTTCGATCATGTTCTGCAGTTCTCGAATGTTTCCTGGCCACGAATACGACTGGAAGGCGCTAACGAATTCGTCCGGGATGTTTTCTATGTGCTTCCCCACTCGGCGGGAAAAAACTTCAACGTAATGTTCCACCAGAGGACCGATATCTTCGACTCGCTCACGCAGTGGCGGCAGCGGGAGTGGAAATACATTCAGGCGATAGTACAGATCGCTGCGAAATTGGTCACGCTTCACCATCAGCTCAAGGTCGCGGTGAGTCGCTGCGACGAGCCGCACGTTAACACAATGCGTGCGACCGCTCCCCAGGCGCTCAAATTCTTGCTCCTGTAGAACACGGAGGAGTTTGGGTTGTAGTGCGAGTGGTATGTCTCCGACCTCATCAAGGAACAGAGTCCCTTTGTCGGCCAATTCGAATCGGCCAATTTTTTGCGCAATGGCGCCAGTGAAAGCCCCCCGCTCATGGCCAAAGAGCTCACTTTCGAGCAGGTCAAAAGGAATGGCGGCGCAGTTCAGCTTGATCAAAGGTTTGCCGCTGCGCGGACTGGCATTGTGGATTGCGTGAGCGATGAGTTCCTTGCCGGTTCCGGTTTCTCCGTGAATGAGTACCGTGGTATCCGCCCCTGCAACCCGCTCCACTTGCTCCAAAACGACTTTCAACGCGGGGCTATTGCCGATGATCTGCTCGAATCGCCGGGCGCGACGGTCTTGTTCAAGCACTCTCATTCGTTCGACTCCGAAAGCCTTCGCGACCTAGTCCCCTAGCGCGGCATGGACCAACTCGAGTAGCACCGCGTTGTCAAAAGGTTTGGTCAAGAACTCCACTGCCCCGTCGCACATTGCTTGAATCCGCATCTTGGTATCGCCATGCGCCGTGATGAAAATTATCGGGATCGGGCATCGCTCAGCTTTAAGCTTCGCCTGCAGTTCAAGACCGGACATGCCCGGCATGCGAACGTCGGCGATCAAGCACGCAATCTCAGGAAGTCGACCGGAGTTCAGTAACTTTTCGGCTGATTCAAATGAGACCGCACCTAACCCTGAAGCCTTAAGCAGGCGTCGTAGTGCATCCCTGAGCAAGGCATCGTCATCGACGACGGCGACCAGCTTCGCTGTTCCTGCGGCGCTCATATCTGAAACAATCTATCGCGGATGCAAAAAAGTGCAATTATGATTTCATATAGTCCCGTTATATTTGCGGATATCTACAGGGCAAGAGGGCAGAACTCCCGCGAGAGGGGGATCCCGCCGCGGTGGCGGCCCAAAGCTTATCTGTTTGCGGAAGGTTTCAGTCTTTCCGCCATGCTGCCCAATTCGGCGGGAGAACCCGCCTGCATTTTATGCATTACGCGTCCCCGATGGACGGCGGCGGTAATTTCGCTCGTCCCGAGCTCCGAGGCGATCTGCTTAGTCTGCATACCAGAAACTACGAGGTCCATCACTCTACGCTCGCGCACAGTCAGGCCTTTGTACCTTTCCTGCAATTCGGCCATCGCGTTCCGTTGTCGGCGCGATAGCTGGTCGCGGTGCAATGCCTGCTGAATCGCGTCCAGAAACTCCTGATGACGGAAGGGTTTTGTCAGGAACTCAAAAGCACCCGACTTCATGGCCTTCACCGTCATGGGAATATCCCCGTGGGCAGTGATGAAGATGATGGGGATATTGATCTCCGCTTCAATCAGCTTCTGCTGGACCTCGAGTCCGCCCATTCCAGGAAGGCGCACATCCAACACCAGGCAACTCGGAACGTCTGGGATATTCCTCTGCAGAAAATCTTGCGCCGTGGCAAACAGTTCCGCTCGCAAGTTGACCGTCTTCAGAATGCGCTGCATCGCTAGCCGCATGTCCTCTTCGTCATCGACGATGAAGACAATTGGGGAAGATGAAGTAGTCATGTCGCCTGCACCTTGTTCGGCAATATGAATTGGAAGGTGGAACCACGTCCGGAGTCGGAAATGACCCATAGGCGCCCCCCATGTGATTCAACGATTGAACGGCTAATTGCCAGACCCATACCGGTGCCCTGCGGTTTGGTGGTAAAAAACGTATTGAAAATCTGGTCTATTTTGTCAGCTGGGATACCGACTCCAGTATCGCTCACGGAAATTGACAGGTGCCCATCATCGGTGGACCGCGAGGTTATCGTCAGATCTCCCTTGGCGTCGCGCATGGCCTCAATTGCATTCAGCATGAGGTTCATCAAGACTTGTTCCAGTTGCACGCGATCCCCTGCGATTTCTGGAAGGTTTTCTGCCAGTTCGAGCCGGACTGTCACGGAGTTGCGCCTGATGTCGTTCTTCAATAGAAGAGCGATTTCACGAATGAGTTCGTTTACATCAACAGGTTCACGCTGTGGGAAACCCTTCTTGAAGAGGGAGTGAACGTGGTCGATGATTTCCGCCGCACGCCTTGCGCATCCAATGGTTCCAGAGGCGGCTTCCCTGGCTTCTAAAATATCGGGACGTTCTCCCTCGAGAAATCCCAGACAAGCACCCGCATTGGCCGCCGCCGCGGCGATAGGCTGTTTGATTTCGTGTGCCAGAGCTGCGGCGAGTTCTCCCATCATGTTCACACGATTGATATGCGAGAGATCGGCCTCTAGTTGGCTAAGTCTTTCACGCTCCTGCTCGGCGTGTTTTTGTTCCGTTATATCCATCGTGATGCCGACGTATTCACCGATTTCCTGCGAGGGGTTGTGATGTCCGATGCCACGCAGAACCCTGATGGCGCCGTCTGTCCGACGAATCCGAAATTCGACATCGTAATCCGCGCCTTCGCGGATCGCATTCTCGAGTTTTGCACTGATAGCCGATTCGTCTTCGGCAAGAATCGTATTGTAATAGTGGTCGAATGGAATCGGGCCTTGGCTAGGATCGAAGCCATACAAGCGAGCGTTCTCGTCCGATGAATGAACTA
>Ga0210410_10004764_pt1 | contig 11865 bp, 10 predicted proteins | sample IncBWC4MmetaG_FD_161058 | JGI IMG/M metagenome (GOLD analysis project Ga0210410, IMG submission 161058) | Forest soil microbial communities from Barre Woods Harvard Forest LTER site, Petersham, Massachusetts, United States - Inc-BW-C-4-M | ecosystem: Environmental > Terrestrial > Soil >... | reverse complement strand
AAAAATTATAAAGCCAAGCTAACAAAAATCATTTCTACTATTGAAAGTTGGATAAGTGCTAGAGGGTTAAATAAAGTCTCAGAAATATTTTTTGACTTAGACAACGACAATAATAATGTACCAAAATATAATGAGTTTGTTAGTGCTTTTGAATTTTACATAAAAAACAAAAAGACCAAATATGAGGCGCAAATACTTGGTAGTTCTATAATATTTATGACTAAAGACAAAAATTACAGAATGGACACTTATCAAGGACAATGTGCAGAAATTAAAAGCTATATCAAAAATAATTCATACGACGAAATCGCTTTGATGACCGAGGAGTGGATTTGGAGTGAAGTATATATAGATGCAGGCATTGAAAAACATGAATTTATGCCTGTGTTATTAAAAAAATGGGAACAATACTGGGACGAAAAATATGAAGAGATACAAAAAGAAATAGGGAAAACAAGTCATTTAGATGAATTTAAAGATAAATCATGGCGTATAATCTTAGCTTTTAGTGAAGCATATGAAAATTGTGGAAATATTATAGAATTGGCAAATAATTTTGACGAAGAAACATTATACCCCTTAGCTATATTAAGCATGCTTGATATTTTTAACTTAGAATGCTGCTTAGATGAATATTGTGAATTAACCTTCTATCATGGAAATGAATGGGAAAGTATAGATAGTGCAGACTACTCGGAAAGCGAAGAGATATTTTATATCAAAGAAGACGAGTATTAATGCAAAAAACACTTTTGGAATTTAACCCTATTTTGCTGCCAACATTAGGGATTGTGGTGGATTTTTTTTACTGCAAATAAAGATTTCTCAGTCGTGCCTCCTTCGAAATGACATAAGAAGAAAATAAATTTGTAAAATTAGACCGAACGGTTTATATTCGTATTATGCTAACAAAATCGGACAGAACTAAGTTGTTTATTATAGAAAAATCAGCGCCGATTTTTAATACAAAAGGATACTCTGCCACTACTATGACCGATATACTGAATGCAACCGGTATGGCCAAAGGAGGCATTTATGGCAATTTTAAAAACAAAGATGAAATTGCACTTGAGGCTTTTGAGTACTCGTTTAATAAAATGCGCGAGGCTTTAAGGTTTGTATTGAAACAACAAAGTACATCGGCAGGTAAGTTAACTGCGATATTGGATTTTTATCATGATTATTCTATAAAGCCTGTTATTACAGGTGGTTGTCCGTTACTTAATACGGCTATAGATGTGGATGATACTTTACCTTTTTTAAAAGAAGCTGCCGCTAAAGGCTTAAAAGAAATGTTGGGTGCTTTGAAACATATTATAGAACAAGGAATAAAACATGGCGAGTTTAGTAAAAAGCTGGATGCAGGAAATGAAGCCGAATTATATTTTGCTACCATTGAAGGTGGTATAATGATGAGTAAACTAAATGATAACCCGGCCATTTTAAACAGGCTGCTTGAAAATTTGAAGCAGCAAATTAAGACGCGCTATAAGAAATAGATTTTTTTTGAAACAAATAAGACCGATTGGTCTTTTAAAATAAAACAAACATGGAAAAACAAAAACTGAAACAACAATTAGTAGAAAAACACAACATATTTACAGATTATGTGCTGAGTTTAAACGAAGCCCATTTTAATTTTGCTTTGCCCGAAAAGTGGAATGCAGGGCAGCATTTACAACACATTTTGATAAGTGTATCGAGATTGGGTAAAGCCATTGATAACCCTAAGTATGTTATATCGATTGAGGAGGCGGGACTAACAAGAGAAGGGATGAGTTACGATGCTTTGGTTGCTGTGTATTTAGAATTTATAAAAAAAGGAGCCAAGGCAAGCGCGCCTTTTGTACCTGAGTTGGTAACAATAGAGAAACGCCCGCAATTGGTAAAAGATGTACAGGCTACTGTTGCTGAGTTGTGTTTAAAGTTAGATGGGTATAGCGAACAGCAATTGGATGAACTTACAATTCCGCATCCATTATTGGGAAGAATAACCTTGCGCGAAATAATTTATTTTACGATAAAACATGCCGAGCATCATTACGAATTAACTAAGCAATATTTACAATAAATTATTTTTTTCTATCGTACTGGCAGCAAGGAGCTAATTCGGCATAAGCTTTATCGTTGCCTTTGTAACCGGGGTTATCGTAACCTGCTTCGGCGATGGCTTTTTGAATGGCATCAACAGTAGTTTCGCGGCTATCGTAGGTTATGGTACAAACTTTGGTACCGGTATCCCAAGAGCAAAAGGTAAGTCCTTTAATGCGTGCGGCGGTTTCAATATTATCTTTACAGGTTTCGCAATTGCCCCAAACTTTAAAACTTGCTTGTACCACAGCACCATGTACAGGATGGGTTTCTATAATGCCGTTATCTTTTTTTTCGGTGGCTTGTTCTTTATTACCTGAACAAGCAAATAGAGTAGCTACGAATAAAACGAGGATGGAAATTTTTTTCATGTTGTTGTTTTTACTTAATACAAAGGTGCAATAAAATTTGACCGAATTGAAATACGTCTTCAAAAGAATTATATAATGGTACGGGTGCCATGCGAATAACATCGGGCTCGCGCCAATCAGCAATAACGCCGTGCTGGGTTAGTTGAGTAAACAAATCTTTACCACGACCATGAGGTACGACCGATAATTGGCAACTACGTTCAGCCGGAGTAATTACTTCGAAATATTTATCGGCAGTTTTTGTCAGCTCGTTTACATGATTAACGATAAACTCTAAGTAACTAGTAAGGTTTTTGCTTTTTGCAACCAACCTATCCATGCCTGCCTCATCAAAAATATCTAAGGAAGCTTTGTAAGCCGCCATTGACAACACAGGAGCGTTACTTAGTTGCCAACGTTCGGCTGTAGGAATTGGAATAAACTCGGATGCCATTTTAAAACGGGTTTCTTTATCATGTCCCCACCAACCGGCCAGTATAGGTAAATCGAAATTTTGTAAATGTTTTTGGTGGACAAACGCTCCGGCAACGCCACCCGGACCAGCGTTTAAATATTTGTAGCTGCACCAGCAAGCAAAATCTACCTGCCAGTTGTGCAAATCTAATTTTATGTTTCCGGCAGCGTGTGCTAAATCGAAACCAGCATAAGCACCTGCTTTGTGTGTGGCTTCGGTAATGGTTTTCATATCAAGCACATGACCACTATAATAATTTATGCCGCCAAAAAGCACAACCGCTAATTCATTTTTATTATCCTCGATGGCTTTTAAAATATCTTCGGTGCGTAAAGATTTTTCTCCGGCACGAGGTTCAATTTCTACGAGCGCATCTTTATAATTAAAGCCATGATATTTTACCTGCGATTGCAAAGCATATAAATCAGACGGAAAAGCTTTTGCCTCGCAAATTATTTTGTAGCGTTGTTTGATTGGACGATAAAAAGAAATTAAAAGCAAATGTAAATTAACCGTAAGCTGGTTCATCATTACCACTTCTTGCGGAAGAGCCCCAACTATTTTAGCTGTTTTATCGGTTAGGATTTCGTGGTACGAAAACCAAGGGTTACGTGCATGAAAATGCCCTTCTACACCAAAACTTGCCCAGTCTTCGAGTTCATTTAAAATATAATCTTGTGTGGCTTTGGGCTGAAGTCCTAAAGAGTTACCCGTAAAATAAACTGTTTGTTTGCCATGCAGGCGGGGGAAATAAAACTTATCTCTAAAGGCTTTTAGTTCGTCGTTTTTATCTTGTGCTTGCGCGTATGCCAGTGTATTTTCCATGAGTTAAAAAGAGTAAAAATATAGATGCTGAAATTAAGTAATTTTTTGTTTTAAAAACACAGCGAATAACATACTTTCGTAGAACGAAATTTAGACAATATGAAATACCCACATCAAGTAAAAACATTAGCCGAATACAAAGCCGCTTACGATAAAAGTGTGAAAGAGCCCGAAGCCTTTTGGGCAGAGGTTGCCGAAAACTTTAGCTGGAAAAAGAAATGGGACAAAGTGTTAGACTGGAATTTTAGCGAACCAAAAATAGAATGGTTTAAAGGCGCTAAACTAAACATTACTGAAAACTGCTTAGACAGACACCTGGCTACAGATGCTAACACGCCTGCTATTATTTGGGAATCGAACAACCCGAAGGAAGCAAGTGTTACTTATACTTATAAAGAATTGTACGATAAAGTTTGCCAGTTCGCTAATGTTTTAAAAAACAACGGCGTAAAAAAAGGTGACCGTGTTTGCATTTATATGGGCATGATACCGGAACTTGCTATTGCTACACTTGCCTGCGCCCGCATTGGGGCTATACACTCGGTTATTTTTGGAGGCTTCTCGGCACAAGCAATTGCGGATAGATTGCAAGATGCAAAAGCAGAATTTATTGTTACCTGCGATGGTGCTTTTAGAGGCGCAAAAGATATACCGCTAAAAAGTGTGATTGATGAGGCTTTGGCAACTTGTGCTTTTGTAAAAAAAGTTATTGTTTACAAACGCACCAATACAAATGTCACGATGAAAGCCGACAGAGATATTTGGTGGCATGATGAAACCAAGAAAGTTGAAGCGCAAGGAAACCCTGCTTGCCCTGCTGAAGAAATGGATGCGGAAGATATTTTGTTTATCCTATACACATCGGGCTCAACAGGGAAACCAAAAGGTGTTGTACACACTTGCGCGGGTTATATGGTGTGGACAAATTACACGTTTGTAAATGTGTTTCAGTACAAGCCGGGACAAATACATTTTTGCACGGCCGATATTGGATGGATTACCGGACATAGTTATATAGTTTATGGTCCGCTTAGCGCAGGGGCCACCAGCCTGATGTTTGAAGGTGTGCCAACCTACCCCGATGCAGGACGCTTTTGGGAAATTGTAGATAAGTTTGCAGTAAATATTTTATATACCGCTCCTACTGCTATACGAAGCCTGATGGGTTTTGGTTTAGATTTGGTAAACAATAAAAATTTAAACTCGCTTGAGGTGTTAGGTTCAGTAGGCGAGCCAATAAACGAAGAGGCTTGGCACTGGTACCATACAAACATTGGTAAAGAAAAATGCCCTGTGGTAGATACGTGGTGGCAAACCGAAACAGCCGGTATTTTAATTTCTAATCTCGCTAATGTTACACCGCATAAACCATCGTTTGCAACTTTGCCTTTGCCGGGTGTGCAACCTTGTTTGGTTGATGAAAGCGGGAAGATACTTGAAGGTAATGGTGTGAGTGGAAACCTTTGTATAAAATTTCCGTGGCCAGGAATTATACGAACAACGTATAACGACCACGAACGTTGCAGACAAACTTATTTTTCTACCTACAAAAATTTATACTTTACAGGCGATGGTTGCTTGCGCGATGAAGCCGGCAACTACCGCATTACAGGTCGTGTAGATGATGTGCTGAATGTTAGCGGACACCGCATTGGTACTGCCGAATTAGAAAATGCCATTAACTCGCACACAGGTGTTATAGAAAGTGCTATAGTTGGTTACCCGCACGATATAAAAGGACAAGGCATTTATGCTTATGTTATTTATGATGGCGACCACGACCATACCGAAACACGCCGAGAAATTGCTGCAAGCGTTACCAAAATGATTGGCGCTATTGCTAAGCCCGATAAAGTACAATTTGTAAGTGGCTTACCTAAAACACGCTCAGGGAAAATTATGCGCCGTATACTACGCAAAATTGCCGAAGGCGATACCGGCAACCTTGGCGATACAAGTACGCTTTTAGACCCAAGTTTGGTTGATGAAATTAAGCAAGGTGCGCTGTAAATCAGGCTGGTACTAGGGGGTTAATATAAAGTGCAAAACACAGATTACATTCTTTATACCTACTAATAAATTACTTTTATCTTTGCGCGCATAATTTAAAATTATGGCATATATATATCACATTAACGCACGTCAGATTCTTGATTCGCGCGGAAACCCAACAGTAGAAGTAGATGTTTACACCGATAGTGGCACAATGGGTCGTGCAGCGGTTCCATCTGGAGCATCTACCGGAAGTCACGAAGCGGTTGAGTTACGCGATAACGATAAAACCCAGTATATGGGCAAAAGCGTGCATAAAGCAGTTGAAAAAGTAAATACTGTTTTATTGGAGCAATTAAAGGGCATGCATATTTTTGACCAAAATGGCATTGATGATAAAATGCTTGAAATTGATGGTACCGAAAACAAAGCTAACCTTGGTGCTAATGCTATACTAGGTGTATCATTGGCGGTGGCTAAGGCTGCTGCCGAGGAGTTGAAACAACCTTTGTTTAGATATATAGGTGGTGTAAATGCAAATTTATTGCCTATACCAATGATGAACATTTTAAATGGTGGTGCACATGCTGATAACGGAATAGATTTTCAGGAATTTATGGTGATGCCGGTTGGTGCCGAAAGTTTTTCGGATGCATTGCGTATGGGCACTGAGGTTTTCCATCATTTAAAGGCGGTGTTAAAAAAACAGGGTTTATCTACCAACGTAGGTGATGAAGGTGGTTTTGCACCCAACATTAAATCGAACGAAGATGCTTTGAAATATGTTATTCAAGCAATTGAATCGGCGGGTTATAAACCAGGCGAAGACATTTATATTGCTATGGATGCAGCAGCATCGGAATTTTATGATGCGGAGAAGAAAATATACAAGTTTAAAAAATCGACAGGCGATGAGTTAACTTCAGTACAGATGGTTGATTATTGGGCTGATTGGGCAAAAAAATATCCAATCATTTCTATCGAAGATGGTTTTGCTGAAGATGATTGGGATGGTTGGAAAGGCATTAGCGACCGCATAGGCAACGATGTACAATTAGTAGGTGATGATTTGTTTGTTACCAATGTAAACCGTTTGGTTGAAGGAATAAACAAAGGTGTTGCAAATTCTATATTAGTAAAGGTAAACCAAATTGGTACACTAAGCGAAACTATTGAGGCTGTGCAATTGGCACAAACACATGGTTATACTTCGGTAATGAGTCATAGAAGTGGTGAAACAGAAGATACTACAATTGCTGATTTAGCGGTTGCTCTGAGCTGCGGACAGATTAAAACAGGGTCGGCATCACGTAGTGATAGGGTTGCAAAATACAACCAACTATTACGCATTGAAGAACAGCTTGGAACTAATGCGCGCTTTTTAGGCAGCAGCTTTAGATTTGCGAGATAATTTTTGGAAACCCTCTTATGTAAAACGTAAGAGGGTTTTTTAATGACAGTAAAACTAATACTCTATTTTATCGGTTTTCTTTTTCCACTCATCAAAAGCAGTTAGGGCTTCTTCTCGCGATAGTTGAATAAATTTCATTTCGCGTTTGTCGAGTGGTTTTGCAATTTCCTGATAAATAAAATCGTCGTCGAAATTTATAGCAGCCGCATCTTTTTTTGTGTTGGCGTAATATACTTTATCGGGGCGTGCCCAATAAATGGCACCCAGGCACATTGGGCAAGGCTCGCAACTGGTATAAATTTCGCAGCCTGTTAATTGATATGTGTTTAAAATTTTGCAGGCTTCGCGGATAGCATTTACTTCGGCGTGTGCTGTGGGGTCGTTAGTGCTGGTAACGCTGTTTGCAGCGCGCGCAATTATTTTCCCATCCTTTACCACAACTGCACCAAAGGGTCCACCCCTACCCGACTTAACGTTGTTTACAGAAAGCTCAATGGCTTCCTGCATAAATTTTTTATCGCTCATGCTCTCTTTATCTAATTACTAAATGATACAAGCAAATATAGCCAATTCTGTTTTTAATTAAAATAATTACTTGGCCTTAAGGTGCTATGGTATATTTTGTACGTATAGCATAAGCACTAAAAAAGCCCAAGGCGTTGTTGCTTAAATTTGTTGTTGGGTTGCCTGGCACGGTAGTTTGTATACCGGTTTGCTGTTTGGTTATTTGTGCAAGCGTTCTGTAATATTCGTACACATTGGCATCTATGCTTTCTAATATAACACTTATGGTATCTCCTTTGTGTATGGTTGTATCACGTCTTACAACATTTTTAGAAATTATAGCGCCATCTTGTCCTTGGTCAGAAATGATAGATATGTTCTTATAATTAGGCACATGGTTTACACATTCGATTAAACGGTAGTAATTGGCTACTCCCGCAGGGTCGGTAAAAACAGCAAGTACAGAAACGCCCACAACAGGCGTTGTATTACCCCCTCCGCCAAATCCACCACCTCTAGTACGACTTGAAGTATCTGCAATAACCGAATCTAAAGCTACAGGTGCAGGCATAGTTGATACTGCCGTATAGTTTTTACCGTTAGAAGTAATGGAAATATGATAAGCTCTGCCACTTGTACCTTGCAAATGCGAAGCCACATAATTACCTGAACCTGTTTCGGTAAGAGTTTCGGTGTTGCCTGCGTTATCACTAATTACAACCGTTGCGCCTGTTACCCCAGGAAACACATTGTTATCGCTAAAGTTTACGGTTTGTGTTAGGTTTACGGTGTAAGGCCCCGGTTGGTCAGTAATTTCGGCATCTACTACAATGCTGGGGTTTGCCGAGTTTAAATCGATGTTAACTACTTTGGTGCAAGATGTCAGTACACTGCAAATTATGAATAGGAAGGAGATAAATTTTTTCATGGCGATTAAAATTTAAAGTTGTAAGTGATTGATGGTACCCAGCGAAATAAATAAGTCATAACGGCTTGTGTTTGTTGCGGGTTGTTTGGGTTTACCTGAAAAGTTACGCTGTATGGGTTTTCTCGTCCGTAGGCATTATAGCAAGAGAAGTTCCAACTTGTTTCGGTTTTTGCAGTTTTTTTTGCCTGGTAGGTAAAACCAACATCTAACCTGTTATAAGCAGGCATACGATAGCCATTGCGTTGTGTATAATAAAAAACTACCTGCCCATTTACCTCGTACTTGCCACTTGGAAAAGTAACCGCGTTACCCGTGTAATAAACGAAAGCAGCTGAGGCTGTCCATTTTTTTGTAAGCTGAAGGATGCCGACTGCAGTTATATAATGCGTAATGTCTTGCGTGGCAGGATACCAGCTATCGTTGTTGATGCCGTTAATTTTTCGCTCGGTGCGAGATAACGTGTAACCCACCCAGCCTGTTAAGCGGCCATATTTTTTCTTGATAAATAATTCAGCACCATACGACCTACCTATGCCATATAATAATTGAGATTCTACATTGGCATTTAAGTTTAATTGCGCACCATTTATATAATCGATTTGATTTTGATAGCTTTTGTAATAAGTTTCGATAGAAGTCTCAAACATGTTATCTAAAAAATTACGGAAGTAACCTAATGAAAATTGGTCGCACAATTCGGGTTTTACATTGTTGCTACTTGGTATCCATAAATCGGTTGGGTTACCCGATGTAGTGTTTTGCAAAAGATGCAAATACTGTGCATTACGCGCATAGTTACCTTTTATAGAGCTTTTGGCATTTAGTACATAATTAAATGTTGCGCGAGGCTGAAGATTAAAATAGGTTTTTACCGATTGTGTTTGCGTGTATTTTGCCGAATCGGTTATAACATCGTTAGCATTGTAGGTATAAAAAGTACCGGGGCCAAGCAAGGTAAAGGAAGTAAGGCGCGCACCGTACTCAACACTAAATTTATCGGTAAACCTGACTTCGTGCGAAAGGTAAAGGGCATTTTCCCAAGCATATTTATTAGGCACGCCACGTTTGCTAAGTGGAGAACTGCTGGTTGTTGTAATGGAACCCGGAATTAATTTGTGATAAGTAGATTGAAGGCCAAATTTGATTTTGTTTTTTGAGTTTAGGAAATATTGAAAATCTTGTTTTAACGAATAATCCTGAATGCGCGAGATGATATCTAAACTGTTAGCGCCAAAGTTTGCAGTTATTTTATAATCGTAATTGGTAAAAATTAAACTGGTGTTAGAAAAAAACTTATCGTTGAACAAGTGATTTAAACGAAGTGTACCTGTAATGTTTCCGTAATTAAGACCAAAATTATTAAAGCCTAACACATCTTTACCCAAGTAACCCGACAGATAAATTCTATTTTTATCGTTAAGGCGATAATTGGCCTTTAGGTTCACATCATAAAAATAAAGTTGCACACCTTTTAGCATTGGGTTTTTAGAAACAAGTTTTAAAATTGCATCGGCATAGGTGCGGCGAGCCGAGATAATAAAAGAGCCTTTGTTTTTTTTAAGCGGTGCTTCGATATTTAAACGCGATGCAATTAAGCCAATACCACCACTAACACTCAATTTTTGGTCGTTACCATCTTTCATTTTAATATCGAGTACAGAAGATAAGCGTCCGCCAAACTCGGCAGGCTGTGTGCCTTTGTAAAGTGTTACATCCTTAATAGCATCGGAATTAAAAACAGAAAAGAAACCGAGTAAGTGAGAAGCATTATAAACAGTAGCTTCATCTAACAAAATAAGATTTTGAGATGAGTTACCCCCGCGTACATAAAAACCGCTACTACCATCGCCTACCGATTTTACACCAGGCAATAACTGAAGTGTTTTAAGTACATCTTTTTCGCCGAAGAAAACAGGCACTGCTTGTATCTGTTTTATATCAAGCTTATCAACTCCCATTTGGGTAGCGGTAATGTTTTGGTCTTTTTTCTCGTCGGTAACAATTACTTCGTTAAGTTCGGCTACGGCATCACTAAGGGCAAAATCAAGCTTTGTGTTTTTATCTAAAATAATAGTGTCTGCTTTTGTTTTATAACCCGTAAACTGTGCCATTACAGTATATTTACCCTCGGGGATGGTTATAGAGTAAAAGCCATAGGCATTGGTGTTGACACCCGTGGCAGGGATTTCTTTAATAACAAGCGAGGCACCAATTAATTCCTCGCCGGTTTTTACATCTTTAATGTAGCCGCTGATAGTATATTTGTTTTGAGCAGATAAGTTGAAGCTAACACTTATAAAGAAGAGCAGAGCACCCAGTATAATTTTACGCATAAATGATTTTTTGCTAAATTTGGTAAGAAACGCTGAAATTATAGATTTATTGGCCTTAAATGATGTTTAATCACATAAAATCTGTTAAAAGGGATAAAAATGATTTATATCAGTGGCATTACGAGCCGGGGACTTAATAGCATATATTTGACCAATTTTTGTACTTTTGCAGCCTAACTGAATTAAAAAATGAAACAAACGTTCGTATCTAATAGTCAGGAATCAACCAGAATGTTTAAAAATGATATTTTCGAAATGTTTTCGAAAATACATTTTGTAACACCTTTAGTTCTTTTTGTGCCTGTGGTAGGCTATTTTATTTACAAAACTTTTTTTGTTTTTCATGTCGCTGTGCTAATGGCTATTGCGTTATTTGCAGCGGGTGTGTTTGCGTGGTCGCTTACAGAATATGTAATGCACCGCTTTTTATTTCATTACCACCCAACCTCAAACTTCGGTAAACGTGTACACTTTATATTTCATGGTGTACACCACGACTACCCAAATGATGCTAAACGTTTAGTAATGGCGCCAGCGGTAAGTGTACCGCTTGCTTTTTTATATTACTACATGTTTCGTGCCCTATTAGGAGCAGATTTGGTTTCGCCTTTTTTTAGTGGTTTTGTATGCGGTTATTTGTTTTACGATATGACACATTATGCTATACATCATTTTCAGTTTAAAAATGGGTTATGGCAAAAAATTAAAATGCACCACATGGTGCATCATTATAAAGACGACGAAAACGGTTATGGAGTAAGTTCTAAGTTTTGGGACATTATTTTTAGAACTGATTTTAAAAAAGCAAAATAACAGTCCTATACTTAAATTCCAAGCGTTGAATGATTGATATTAAAGACATCACAATAACCGACCCGGTTTACAAAGAGAAGACAAGTTACAATTTTATTGAACGTTTTTTTATTAAGTTGCTTAATGATAAGCGCGATATGGCG
>Ga0210410_10004762_pt1 | contig 11866 bp, 18 predicted proteins | sample IncBWC4MmetaG_FD_161058 | JGI IMG/M metagenome (GOLD analysis project Ga0210410, IMG submission 161058) | Forest soil microbial communities from Barre Woods Harvard Forest LTER site, Petersham, Massachusetts, United States - Inc-BW-C-4-M | ecosystem: Environmental > Terrestrial > Soil >... | reverse complement strand
GGTCGAAGACGGCAGCCGCGATTTCGGCGGCGGCAAGAACGGCGGCGAGCGGGTTCTGTCGCAGGAGGAGATCGACAACCTGCTCGGTTTCAATGCCGGCGAAGTCAATCTCGACAACAATTCCGGCATCCGCGCGATTATCGATTCGGCGATGGTCTCCTACGAGCGTCTGCCGATGCTCGAAATCGTGTTCGACCGCCTGGTGCGGCTGATGACCACCAGCCTTCGCAACTTCACCTCCGACAATGTCGAAGTCTCGCTCGACCGCATCACTTCGGTCCGGTTCGGCGACTACATGAATTCGATTCCGTTGCCGGCGGTGCTCTGCGTGTTCAAGGCCGAGGAGTGGGAGAATTTCGGCCTGGTGACGGTGGATTCCAGCCTGATCTATTCGATGATCGACGTTCTGCTCGGCGGCCGCCGCGGGCAAACCTCGTTGCGCATCGAGGGCCGTCCCTACACGACCATCGAAACCAATCTCGTCAAGCGGCTGGTCGAAGTGGTGATGGCGGATGCCGAACAGGCCTTCCGGCCGTTGTCGCCGGTCACGTTCACGATCGACCGGCTGGAGACCAACCCGCGCTTTGCCGCCATCAGCCGGCCCGCCAACGCGGCGATCCTGGTGCGCTTGCGCATCGACATGGAAGACCGCGGCGGCAATGTCGAACTGCTCCTGCCCTATGCGACCATCGAACCGATCCGCAACGTTCTGTTGCAGATGTTCATGGGCGAGAAGTTCGGCCGCGATCCGATCTGGGAAGGCCATTTCGCCACCGAAGTCGCGCAAGCCGAGATTGCCGTCGACGCCGTCCTTTACGAAGCCGATATCCCGCTCAAGGAATTGATGAAGCTGAAGGTGGGCGACACGCTGCCGCTGGACATGCGGGCCGATGCGTTGGTGGCGGTGCGATGCGGGAATGTCACCCTGACGGAGGGGCGGATGGGCCGGGTGGGGGATCGTGTGGCCATCCGTGTCACCAAGCAGCTGCGCAAGCCCAATACCACCTTCGCGATGTTCGAGAAGGCCGACGAGCAGACAAAGATGATGGAGGCCCAATGAGTCACTTATTCGGGGTTGCGATCGAGAGTCTCGTGGCGATTTTGCTCGTGGTCACGATCGGTTATTGCATGCTGTTGAACACGCGCCTGAAGCGGCTGAAGGCCGACGAACATTCGCTCAAGGCAACGATTGCGGAATTGATCACGGCAACCGAGATCGCCGAGCGGGCGATCGGCGGCCTCAAGCATACGGTGCGTGACGTCAACGAGAATCTCGGCAATCAGCTCAACTCGGCGAGCGAGATGTCCCTGCAATTGAAAAAGCAGCTGGCCGAAAGTGAAAATGTGGTGCGGCGGCTATCCAGGATCGCGGTCGCCGCGCGGCCGCCTGAGCCGCAGCCGGCGACGCCGGAGGCCACCCCCGCCAAGGCGGTCGCCGCGGCAGCCCAGGCTTTCAGCGACCGCAGAAGGTCCAATGGCCTTGCCGCATGAAATCATTTCGTGACATTCGCGTCCTTCCAGTCGTCCTGGTCGCGATTTTCGGCCTTGCGGTGCTTAAGGTCGCAGGCCTCGTGCTCGACGGCGGTTATGTGTTCGATTACCGGCCGGAATCGACCCAACCGTCATGGGCGCAGGAAACCTTCAACTTTCCCGGCAGAAACAGGCCGGAAACCGCTGACATCACGGGCTCGGTAAAGGAGAAACCGAAGGAGGAGGCGGCTGCCAAGATGGCGATGCCCGATGTCGGGAAGGCCGAGCCCATGCGCGCCGAGCAGCAGCCTCAAACCGTCTCGCCTTCCGAGCGCGCCATCCTCGAACGCCTGCAGGCGCGTCGGCAGGAGCTCGAAACCCGCGCGCGCGAGATCGACATTCGCGAGAGCCTCCTGAAGGCCACCGAAAAGCGCGTCGAGGCGCGCGTGGAGGAGTTGAAGGCGATCGAGTCGCGGATCACCACGGCTACCCAGCAGAAGAACGAAGCCGAGGTGGCGCGCTTCAAGGGGATCATCACCATGTACGAAGGGATGAAGCCGAAGGATGCCGCCAAGGTGTTCGACCGGCTGGAAATGCCGGTGTTGTTCGAGATCGCCTCCCAGATCGCGCCGCGCAAGATGGCCGACATTCTCGGACTGATGGCGCCGGAAGCGGCCGAGCGCCTCACCGTCGAAATGGCGCGCCGCGCCGGGACCGACAAGTCCGCCACCATGGACGATCTGCCGAAGATCGAGGGCAGGATGCTGGCGCCGCAAAAGGCAAATTAACGGGGATATTTAACAGCTCCGTAAATGCGCTTATCCAACAGCGCCCCTTAACGGACTGATCAACTTACAGTTTCTTGAGTGTCCCGTTCCGCGTTCCCAGCGCGTTCCTAACTTTTGTTTACGACCCGTTCTTCGCCCGGAATTGCCGTCGTGCCGCCATCACATTCCGATGGACCTGCATATCGACAACGCCGCGCTCATAGTAGATCGGCGTCAGCATGGCCTGCCAGCCGGCGCCGATCATCCTGTGATGCCCCCGACAGCCGCGCCTCGGTGATGCCGCCAGCACGGGTGTCGCGATTCCAGATTTCCTTCGGAATGCCGGCCGCCTCATAGTCCTTCCGCCAGCCTTCGTTGAAGGCCTTCGGCCGGTAGGGCAGGCCGGTGCTGCGGTTGATGATCATCGGACCTTCGCGGACGGCGTCATGCGCGAGTTCCTCGACCACCATGTCGCAGGCCGACAGGTCGTAGGTGATTTCGACCGCCGTCGAGTCTTCGGTCTTGGTTGGCCGGATCCTCAAGACTCCGTCCTTGATGTCGGACCAATGCGGTCCGACCCATTTGGTGAACCCGTCGATCACGGCGGACGGTTTCGGGTCCGACAATGGCAACCAGACGCCAGTGAAGTCCCATTGCCGGGCGGTCGTCTCGAACTGCAGAGCGTAGACGAGGGCCCGCTCCGGCGCCCCGTGCTTGTGCGCAGCAAGCCGGGCGGCAATGATCTGCTGCGGCGTCGGCGCCTGCTTGCGGTGCTTCGGCTTGGGAAATTCCAGTTCAGCCAGAACGTCCTGAAACTCTTTCACGCCATCGAGCCGGCAGATCACGCCGAATGACACCGCTGCCTTCAACACCGACAGAGCCATGTTGGCCGCCGCAAGCTGGTCGCGGCCATCTACACCGACACGCCACTCCGCGAACCATTCCTTCACGTCGAGTCCGGTGGAGTTGTTGAGCGTGAGTGGTCCGATGTGCCGGATCATTTTGCGCAGGTAGACGAGATACGATCGCCGCACATTCGGCTTGATCTCGTGGAATGTGCTTTTCGGCTGCGTCTGGTAGCGCTCAAAGAGATCGCGGAATGTGCCATTGAATTGCTTCTCCGGCATCTTTCCTTGACGCATCCATAGATTCATTTCGGCCTGACAGCGCTCCGCCTTTGCCTTCAGCAAGTCGGGGCGGTCGGCATACATGGTCAAGTTCACCGACTTCACCGGATAGCCGGCCTTCACCGCTGCCTCGTTTGGCAGCCAATACCAGGCCGTTCCGTCAGTGCGCTTGCGCGACTTTAGGCCGTGCGGGTGGTCTTTGTTTCGTGCCATGGCCCTCTTTGCTCCCGTGACGAGGACGCAGCCGTGACCTGCTGGTCGCTTTCGATGAATTTTCGGACAAGTCGTTTAGGACGGCCGCCCCAGAACGGATCCACTTTCGGCATTCCGTCGATCTCGCGCAAGTCGGCAAGAGCGCGGAACTGTTCACGCTTCTTTTTCCCAAGTACGACTTCCCCGATCTCCTCGTCATCAGGATATTCGGGCAGATCGTCCCATGTGAGAGGATCGCGGGTCATGAGGCCTCGGTGTAGGGGAGGGGGCCGGACATCAGCCGACCGCCCCCTCCAGACGCACACTCCGCTCCTTTGCGAGGCGCTTGACCTGCGCTTTGGTGCGTTCGCTCCAAGCGTAGTGCCTCTTCGGCTCGCTCCACTTGCGGCCGAGTTGACATCCGCAGGGACATTCTGCCCATGCGCCGGACTCGACCCATTCAGGCGGAATCCAAAACCTTCGGAAGCCGTTGTGGGTGACATGGTTGTGTGCCGGCAGATAGTCCTTCGGGATCCGGCCGCCGTAGAGCTGTTTTCGGTCTTTGGCCATGAGGTATCCATTGAGCACTCGGCCCCGCCAAGGCCCAGGTGCATCAGGGTTTGCATTCCGCAAAACGCCGAGGCTCAATGGAAGCCGGGTTTTGCACCACTCGCTTGGCGACGAGGGGGATTCAGTTACGGTCTACTATCGATCGGCGAGCACCCTATATTTTTGGCGCCGGTCACCGGCCGGTTATCCACGTCCGTCTTGGAAATCGGCCACGAGCGAATCCGTGGGGAGTTCGGTCCGTGCATTTTATCCGATTTTGCCGAACCGCAAGCGGATGCGCGAACCATTGTTGAATTAAACTATCCCCATATTATCGGCATTTAAGTGTATGAACGGCATCACGACGTGGCGAACTGATCCGATCGCCATCGCATCTACATTTTTGGGTATGCACACGCGATTCAGACTCAGGTCAAACCATGGCGAAGCAAGGACGGAAACTGAATCAAGCTCTCGGAAGGCCTGGTGGTTGCTGCCAAGAACGCTGCAAAAGCCGAAGCCACCGAAAAAGGGCTTCCGCGGTGCATTTTTGGAATCCGCCCTTCTGCGGCGATCTCGACATGAGAATCGCCGGCGACGGCACGTGGTATTATATGGGGACGCCGATCGACGATCCTCAAGCGCGAGAACGGCAAGCACTTTCTCGTGGCGCCGGTCGAGAAGGTCGGAATCCGGGGGAAACAAAAACCCGCCGGCATGACGCGACCGGCGGGCTTCTTATCAAACGTCACGGCCGCGACGTCAGTCTGTTGGTTGTTGTCTAATCGGAGGCTTTGGTCATTCCTTTGCTCGGATCATCCGCCGGGTTGACGTAGGTGATCGCAAAAGGCCCGTTGCCGTGAATTTGCACAACTGTCCCACCGTCAGTCCAGCCATAGTGGCGCATGCCCGCAGGCACCGCACCAAAACCACCCGCATTGAGCACCAACCCTTTTTGCATGTCGAGTTTGTCACCCATGCCGACGTGGAAATCACCCGAAATCACGGTGACGGTTTCATCCTTCGGATGATAGTGAGCAGGGACGTTGTAGTTCGCAGGCATCTTCAGCCGAACAACATAAGGTCCGTCCGATGATGGGTCACCAGCAAGGACGGCGATTTGGGCTCCTGCTGGAATATTCGGTGGGGCAGGCCCCCATTTTACCTCATCTGCATTGATCGGCGGTTGCATTTCTTGAGCGAATGCCACACCCACCGCCACCGCGCATACGGTTGCGATTGTTGCACAGCCCGCCAAAAGCAGCGCCAATGTCGATGTCGATTTGCGCATTGCAACCCTCCTTCGGATGTCAATGGTTTCAGATTAGCATTCAACCGCGTGTTTGTCTTTGGACAGCGTGGCATTCCGGCAGGGGGTGATTATGTTCTGCTCATGCAGTTCGAGCCCGCCATCCCGAAGGTCGAGGGGGAAATGAGCAGGAAAGTTGATCAGATCGATAAGCAAACGACCGATCGAATCGCTGCGGCTCTGGATCAAATGGATCATCCGACAAGATCATCGGTGCGGCTGCCCTGGCTTTTCAATGCGAGAACCCGGCTGGCTTGGTTCATTATGAGAAGCGCGAAGTGGTTCGCGACCGGCATCGCGCCTTGGCTGAGTTAGCTGAACACCGCCGACTTTATCCATGTGGAAGGGCTGAAATGCAGACTGCCGATTGGGCGCTTGTGATCAGCCTCTGTTCCGCAGGAGTCTCGCTTGCGAGCTTCATCTGGAACGTTTGGTCCAAGTTCATATACCCAAAACCGGTCGTCCAGGTTTCATTCCAGATGATGAGGTCGATTTAGCCGGCGCGGGGAGTGGTCGGCGAACAGGTGTTGGCACTCATCGCGACAAATATGGGGCCGGCGCAAGTCACGCTTCGCACCGCCATCGCCCGACCTAGAAAGAGATTTCCCTTTCAAAAGACCAGCTCTTTTTTCCTTTTGAATCCGATACACAACTATCCGCAAAATACTGAACTTTCGATCGGTCCTTTTGCAGGCGGTCTGCCAAAAAAGCTCGAGGTTGGAGAGCAGTTCACGGCCTATTTCATTCCCGATCACGAGAGCCTCGCTAAGGGGGAAGCTGCGCGGATCGGATTTGACGACACGTTCGATTCTCTGCATTGGGCGCCGCGCCGCCATATTCTAGACGCTCTACAAAGCATTCGCGAGGCTTGCCGGATTGCTGGCAAGGACTGGCGTAGCGCAGAACCATAGGCACCCAACCCCTAGCGGCTTCACTCACGGCCCGATCGGCGGAATCATGGGGCATGGCCGGCCCTCAAAAAATCACCTTCGGCGACATGCGCGCCTCCTTCGGTCGCCGTCTCTTGGCCGTTGATCTTCTCGGCTCGACGACGGGCGATCTCTCGCAGGCCTTGAGACGCATTTTGCCTGGGGAAAAGAACAGCCACGCCTTGAATCGCAATAGCCGTAGCAATCAGTTCGATGGTCGTCATGGCAATTTTCCCCAATCCTTCCGTCAGAGCAGATCAACGCTAATTGCCTTGGTCTTCCCTGACTTAGGGTCGGTACCGGCCTCAAACGTGACGGCCTTGTCCTTGAGGATTTCGTCGCCCTCCCGCAGAGCGGTAACGTGAAAAAAAATGTCGGAGCCTCCGTCGTCTGGTTTGATGAAGCCGAATCCGCGCTCCTCATTGAACATTTTGACCTTGCCAGTTGGCATCTTTCTATTCCTCATTTTCGATGATTGTGATTTGTAATTAGCATCGCAGGGCAAATCGGTGCCGGTACATCCGCGGCAGCCGACCGCCTTGCGCGCGAGGCCCGAAGGCCCCGAACTGAATTCAACTCGTCGATCCGTTCGTGAAATAGCGCTGGATCACGACAAACGCCGCCAACGTGATGACCGCGAACAGTAGAAACTTTGACAACACCGGTTGCGTGACCAACGATACGGCGCCGAAGATACCGAGCCCAATGACAGCCACGATGCTCGCCAACGTGAGGGCTAGGACCACTCGCGGGTGACAATTCGCAAAGCAAGCGATCCTGCTGAGGGCGCGTGTTAACGCTTTCATTTTGTGAAAGCCATCGCTGCAACGGCGAATGGTTTGACGTTCCACCAGAGATGGCCGTTGCTGCGATCGCCGGTGCCGCGCACAAGCTCGGGCATCCGATGCTGCCGGTCACGGTCGACACCGCCGATCAGATTTTGAGCATTGCCGGCGGCGGTCAGACGTCGTCCAATCAATTCGTCAAACCACGTGATCTCATCATGTCGACCATCGTCGTCGGGGTCTGGTGCTGGATCATCTATTCTTTTGTATTCGCCTCTTAAGGCCCCATCGTCCTGTTAATCGGAAAAATCTGCAACGTCGGCGGGAAATAGAGCTTGTGCGCGATGCCGAGCTATTTAAGCTTCAGGAATTATTTTCAACGCAAATTGCCGGAGGATTCCTATGCTTCGTATTTCAGCATTTGTTGCCGTGCTAACGGTGCTATTGACCACCGGCGCTTTGGCGGCACCAAAGGATCAAAGCAATTCGTACCCAAACTGTTATTCACAAAAATGCACCTCGGAATGTGCGGCTAAATCAGTCTATAAAGGTTGCGAAATAATTTGCCAACGGATGGCGAGCACCAAGCCACCTTGTAAGTAGCACCCCGTCGCTGGCTTGGCTGATGACATAAGACTATCCGATCTCGAGCCGCGGTTTGTCTGCAGTGCTTGCGGTCGGCGGGGCGCCGACGTGAGGCCGAACTTCCATTGGGAAGAAGAGGTCCGACGATTACAGGACGACACGTCGGGTAAGGTTGATCAGCTAGCTTAATTGTCAGCTTTCATTGAGCCGTCGCCACATCACAGTATTGTGTGCGCCTGAACCCCAGAATTCCCGATACGACAAATAGGCAAAGTCCTCTGCAACCTAATCATCGTAGCGCCGTATCTATTCAATGAACATCGAATCCAAATTGCCTGATGAGCCCCCGACGGGCTTGCGGAGGCGCGTCAGAATATGGCCATGGGCATGGCTAGCTCTGGCTGGAGTCGCCACGATTGGATGGTTTATCGCGATAGGCTGGGCAACGGTCGCGTTCGCTCGATGGCTCTTTGACTAGTAGACCACGAAACGTTGGCCAGTTTGCATCGCTGTGCAAAGGATCATGCCCCAAAGGGCGAGGTTGATTTCAATAGTGACCCGCATTTGAGACGCCCCCCTCGAGTCTAGTCTGCCGCCCGCAAACGGCTCACCGTGAGTTCAATCTGCCCGTTGGGTAATGGCCGCCATTGCTCGACAACGGCCATGTAACCGTCCTGCGGAGCCTGTTTGATAATCTCGCGAGCCATAACGCGAGCCGCTGCGACCGGCAGCCTGAACATAATTCTTTCGGTGGGCTCGCGTAGGTTAGAAATGCGCTCTGCGAGTTCGCTCGGTCGGTAGGCCATGGACTAGCCCACCGCCTCAACTAGGGGAAAGTCAATTTACTTTTTGGAAGCGCCGGAGATTTCCAAGATATCCACAGCCAGGAGGCAGCTTTAGTCAGTGCGGCCACACAATTGGCATAAACTTCCGGATCGACGAAATCAAATATGACGGCTGCCGGTTTCGGGTCTCGATCAATTCGTGTCGACGAACACGCATGTCCAGAAGGCATATGGCTGGCCGTATAGCCCAGAGGGCTAATTTCCAAACTAGAAATAAGTAGAAATGGCAGGCAGGCCAAAAGGACAAACCAAGAGCGGCGGCAGGCAGAAGGGAACGCCTAACAAGCTGACCGTTGAGCTTAGGAGGGAGTGCCATTCCCTCCGTGAACTGTGACAACAGCGACAAGGGACAAGGTTCAAGCCAATGAAAAATGCATAGAGCCCAGAACGAGCGAATCAAGCGCGCTTACTTTGTCTACTTGGCCGAAGCTCAGGGCTTTAGCGAGTCAACGCTCGACGCCCTGGCGAAGGCTTTGAATCGCTTCGAGACGTATACGAAATTCCGAGACTTCAAGGCATTCCATATTGAACAAGCGCAGGGATTCAAGGCGAACCTCGCGGAGCGAATGAGCCTTCAGACTAACGAGCCTCTGAGCAAGGCAACGCTTTACGCTACCCTGAACGCCCTGAAACGGTTCTTCATTTGGTTGGCCGGTCAGCCGCGGTACAAATCCCGAATTTCGTACTCCGACGCCGAATATTTCAACCTGTCGGCCAAAGAGACCAGGATAGCCAAGGCCCGTCGGGAGGAGCGGGTGCCAACGCTTGAGCAAATCAGACACGTCATCCAGACGATGCCGGCCACCACCGAAATCGAACGCCGCGCCGCTGGCGGGCGAGGCTCGTGGCCAGCCCTTTGAAAATTGGTATGAATCTTGATGCGGCGGTCTCGCTTTTTCCGCTGGGGTTGGATTCCTGGCCCTGTTTTGATCCGCCTCAAGGCGGGGGTTCATGAAAGTGTCATACAGTGAACCTGTGGCTGGCGGGTTCCGGCCATGGTTGAGAGGCGTGGCCTGACGTCGGGGGGACACTCGGGCCGGCTGCCTTTTCCAGTAGGAGACATGGTGACTGGCCCGGTGTTATCGCGCCGGGCCTTTTCTTGTGCCGCCCTCCGGACGCCACGCTGAACCGCAGGCCGTCGCACCATGTGGTAGGCTATCGCCAGGCCCTCTGACTGCCGATAGGTCGCAGGGGCTGCGCCGCAACGACGCGGCTGCTACCTGGGGCTTGGCGCCGGAAAGCCGCCCACCGTGCCTCGCTGGCCGTCTGGCTGTTCGTCTTCTTGCCCTAGAAGCGGGCCGGTTTTTCGGTTGATGAAATGCAGTCCGGTGCAGGCCTTACAGACAACCGATTCATATTCGTAGTCTGGCGTATCCTCACCGCCATCAAGCCAATGCTGGACCTTCATCAGCGTTTTGGGGCAGGTGAATAGCAGGGTGGGCATACCTCCTTATCGGAGGGCCAAAGTGGTCCGCCATGATCTACGTCAATTATTAAACGCGCCGCCCGCCGCACGTGCCCTTTCTGGCCGTCCTGGCCGGCTTGGCGCGCATTGTGGCAGCGTCACTAACTCGAAAACGGACAGTTTGAAACGTATATTCGCGAGATGGCACAAGGCTTGTCTGGACCACCACTGACCCACGAAGAATTCGTATCGCTGCGGGGCTGCGCCAAGGGTCCGATGCACCGCGCAATCCCGCCTGAACACAAAGACCGACTGATCCAACTAGGATACATACTGGAATTGCCGGGCGAACTTCGACTAACGAACGCTGGCAGGCAAAGGATTGCGGAAGGCGAATGACAGAGGAGCACCCCAAACGCCCTAGGGAGTCCTGTCGCCGCGCGAACCGCAAAACAAGGCCTGACGAGCGGCGCAAGAACAAACCCCAGACGTGAGGGAACGCTGGGGTTTGTAGTTAGGTGGCTGTTCCGCACGGGAACGAATTCACGCTACCGCCTACCCGCGCTGCCCGTCTTGTGAAAATCTGTCGTGTATTGTCCTATTCTGCTATCGCGAGTTTCCTACGAGCCCGAGGCGATGGACGCTACAGCCCGACCGCAATAGCTCCGCTTGCGGTGGAGAGAGCCACCGTATCATTCCCCCTACTTTACCTAGCTCCGCCTCTCGCGCGGGGCTTGGCCCAGCGTCCTAGTTTAAGGTTAGCGGTGTCCTAAATTCATTTAGGGACCGGAGTGCATCCGCATGAAACGGGCCGAAGAATGCCGGAAGAAGGCCGAAGAAGCCGAAGCTAGGGCGGAAGCTACACGCGATCCTAATGCGAAGCAGGCTTATCTTGAGATCGCCCAGCAGTGGCGACAGTTAGCCGAACATGCAGAGCACATGGAACGCTAAGGCCACCTCAGTTGGCGGCCTCTTTCCATTGAGCAGCGTCAGAACGGCACGGCGCTTGTCCTCGTTGGTGGTGCGAGGCACGCCGTGCGCCGCGTTGGCCGAAAGCTCCCCGGCTACGGCTCCGCGCGCCTGGGAATGAGCGGTGTAAGCTATGGCGATGAGGATTCCTAGCCATCGTTTTTGCGGTCGCCGGTGCTGTCTGCTGGCTCTGGCCCGGCGCGATCGTCGGTTTGCTATTCCCTGCCCTGCCCGTCAGTGCCCGTGAAAGTGTGATTATCGGAGCACTGTTCTTCGTTGGAGCGGCCATCCTACTATTCGTCCGACCGTCAGACGACGAAAAGCCTTGAGACAACATGCACCAGCGCTGCCGGGAGATGACGCAGGCTAGACGCTAGGGCGCGACAGCCATCCCCTTGCGGTGCTCGCACCGCATCACGAGAGACTCCAAGAACTAGCCCCGCCTCTAGCGGGGCTTTTTGTTTGCGCAGTCATCGAGGCGATTACGGAATGTTGCTGGACATATTGGCGGCGATTGCCAGGAAGTACCACGAGGACCGCCGTCGCGTGTGCCTTTGCTCCCCTGCCGAGAGGTGGGGAGCATTTTTGTTCGTCTGCCGATTTGACCAAACAGAAACGGCGCCGTTGCCGACGCCGTTCTGTGGGTACTGCGCTTGGACCGGCCCACTTTGACTGGCGCTCTGACGCCTCTGGGCGTGGGACGCCTCATCACGATCCAGGCAGTTAATTTGTCCGAAAATCGCCCAAGGCGCTTTGATCTGCCGCAACCCAGCTTCATTTCCGTCCACCTGCTAGGCGCAACGGCCCTGCCAAGCTAAGAACATGACAGGGCCGCCGACCCGACGGAGGGGGGTATTTCGGGGGGACGAAAATCCGTCGAGCGAAATTAGCCGTACACCTCTCCCCGAAATTGCGCTTGCTTTAGCTTAGGACA
>Ga0210410_10004761_pt1 | contig 11868 bp, 16 predicted proteins | sample IncBWC4MmetaG_FD_161058 | JGI IMG/M metagenome (GOLD analysis project Ga0210410, IMG submission 161058) | Forest soil microbial communities from Barre Woods Harvard Forest LTER site, Petersham, Massachusetts, United States - Inc-BW-C-4-M | ecosystem: Environmental > Terrestrial > Soil >... | reverse complement strand
TCTTCGGGGGCGTTGAAGAGAATCTGGATTGCATCACCGATGATCTTGGCAACGGTGCCTTCATGGGCGAACACGATGTCGGTCATGCCGCCCACATATTCATTGAGCAGCGCGCCCAGCACCTTCGGCGCGGCAGCTTCCACCACGGTAGTAAACCCGGTGATGTCGGTGAAAACGGCCGCGACCTCCCGCCAATGCACCTCCAAGCCGTTGCCCTCGCCGACGGCCGCGAGCCGGGAGGCGATCTGCGGCGAAAAATACCGCGACAACGACGCATGCGCGCGCTCGGCTTCGGCCTGGCGGCGATGCGCCTCGCGCATCATCTCGACATGACGGATGGTCTTGTCGATCGTCATTTCCAGATCGCCGAAATCGATCGGCTTGGTCAGAAAATCGAACGCCCCGCAGTTCATGGCCGTGCGGATGTTGTTCATATCGCCGTAGGCAGAAACGATGATGGTCGACTTCTTGTCCTCCGCCTCCTGCAGTTTCTGCAATAACGACAGGCCGTCCATCCGCGGCATGTTGATATCGGATACCACCATGTCGACATGCGGGCATTGTTCGATGGACTGCAGCGCCTCGACGCCGTCATGGGCGAACACGAACCGCATCGCGCCGTCGCGGATCTGCTTGCGGAACTTCTGCAGCACGAGCCTCTCGAGATCGAGCTCGTCGTCGACCACGAGGATGGTTGCGGTCATGTGGACTGCCCGAGCCTGGTGTCGATCTTACTGCGCAGCAGCGCAAATTCGATCGGCTTGGTCAAAGCCCGACCGCACCGCGCTCGATCGCCTCGCGGCGTGTTTCCGCATCGCCATATAACCGACTTCATTCAATTACCTCATCGGCGCGTGCGAGCAACGACGGGGGCACAGTGAGGCCGAGGGCCTGCGCTGACTTTAGGTTGATCACCAATTCGAATTTGGTCGGCGCTTGCACTGGAAGATCAGCAGGCTTTTCACCCTTGAGAATCCGTCCGGCGTAAATACCCGCCTGACGATAGGCGTCCACGAGTCTCGTTCCATAACTGATCAAGCCGCCGGAAGCCGCGAATTCACCGAATGGGTAGCTCTCCTTCAACGTTCCTCGGATGGCTTTTGAGAGATCGACCAGAAAATGAATGGTCTGAATTATATGCCCGCCGACAGCGCTCGCGCTGCCAATAAAAACCGGCGGACTTCGGCACCATCCGGATGGCAGCTCATCGAAGAACTATAGCGTCCCCGAAGTCAGGACGGGTGACCTATTGTTTCGCCGCGGCACTATGATGTAGCCTCGCGCCACGCGCTCCAATCGACAAATCTGCGGCGGCCTGCGATCTTGCGCTACGTCTGATGTTAGGAAGCGTTCCCGATTTCGCGAGTCGTCCGGTTATCCGCCAACAAGACGAGCAAACCCATGGTGCACGTGCTTTTCGAGATACTGACCGCGCATTTCTACTCGGCCGCTCATCCATCGGCGCTGAACACGGCCGCCGCCATTCCGACCGTAACCGCGTCTGATCGAATCCCACATCAAGCCCTTACGGGTTCTTCACGGGCGACTAGATCAAGGGTGGCGGCATTCTGGCAGGGTCGTGCACCGGTTTGAACTTGCCGCCTCAGTCGCTTCTTCTTCAAGGCAGACAAATGAATCTTATTGCCATCCTGCACCTGCCAGCATTCGTTGCTGGCAGGTGGGAGGACGGCCGGACTATTCCGGACAGTTGGTTAGCCGCGTTGCTTCGACCATCATGCGGCAGGTACGAATTCGAACTACTTTGCTTCAGTCCTCGTCCTCAGACAGCGCACGACGCCGCTCTATGACATCACTCATGTCGTGGAGTACAAGGGTCGCGAGTGCCCCCATGCGCTTCCTCTGTTCGGGACTAAGCGTTTTGTAGAGTGGCTGCCACGCCTCGGCAAGTTTATCCAGATCGGCTGATCGTTGCGCCAATGCTTCCGAGCGTCGTTGCAGGAACGCGATGGGGTCACGATTGCGCATGTTTTCGACGGAGTTTTGTTCGACCCGCTTCCCCACTGTTTCTTGGACTTTTGCAAGACGGGCCTTGCGATCATCTGCCCCTTGACGAATAGCGCTCTCTACAGCCGGCCAGTATTTTTCCTGCTCAGGTGTCAGCTGCAACGCGGCCTTTACCAGATCAATCCGCATGTCCGTCAGCGAATTCCGGTCTGCTGCATTTAACCGTTCCGGAGTCGCAGGAGAGGAGGTTTGCGAGGTTTGCGCGTTGGCAATCGAGGATGCGGTAAGGAAGAGTGCGGTTGTTCCAACTACGACTATTTTCATCATCGCGATCTCCTAGGTTAAGTTGGCCCCCAGGCGGGCCGGAAAGTTGGTCATGCACCGCGAGGTCGCGTTGATCCAAATCAAGGAACCGGAGAAGTTTTTTTGAGGCGCAAGCCAGACCTACGACCATGTCCGCTTCTCTAATCGGCCGTTTGGGGTCAAGCAACTTTCAGACTATCGACCACCACAGTGTCGATGTCGCTCGCGGGCTCGTGCTTCTCTTCGGAATTGGCGCCAGGGCCCTTGTATGGGGTTTTCTTTGTCAAGGAGTTCGCCAGCTTTCCTTCGTCGGTTTTCTTGGTTCGATCTCAAAGCCCGTTTCTTGGTCCCGACCTGCGCATCGCTGACGGTGATGCGCGTAGAATCTGTGTCACCCCAACCTTGCGGCATGCTTCGCACCTGCCAGGCCATACCTTGACAGCTTCGAGCACAACGGAACGCTAATGCGGTCGCGATGACGATCAGAGGGGAGCCCGCTTTCGGGCGCGGTTCAGTCGCGCCGCAACCTTGTATTCGGTAGGTCCAAAGGACCCGAACCATGATGCAGTCATGCGCATCGGCAGCGAAGCTCCGAAGCGGCGGACCCATTCTTCCAGTCGGCTTGAAAGCCAAGGGGCGTCTCGGGATTCCGCCAGCTCGAACCGTTATCGGCGTCCCGTCACAAGCGGACAAGGCCGAAACTGTCGGGGTGCTTTCAGCGTCCTCCGTTCATTGTGCCGCACGCAAAACGACGCCGTCCGGGACAATGCCCTCCCCGCACGAGCCGCCACAGGGCGATCAGTAGCTTGCGCGCCAAGGCCACGATCATGGGCTTTCGAGTACCGCGAGCGTTCTCGGTGCGGGATCGAAACCACTTCGTCAAGGCGCTGTTCTTCTGGTGTAGAAGGAACCGCCACGCCAATTGAATCATGCCTCGTCGGACCCGGACATTGCCCGAGCGGGCCAGCCCTTTCTCTCGGCGTTTCCTTCCGCTCTCGTCGGGTGAACCAGTGAGGCCGGCATAACGCGCTACGGCCCGTCGGTCGCGCATGTTTCGCGACAACACCTCGTGCACCAGCATGTCGGCTGTCTCTATGCCGATCCCCAACACGCGCGCTAACAGGCGCACCATGACGTGCGGTCCATCACAGGGCGCTTGTTCGATGCGCTCCAGGCGCTCCTTCTCAATCTGCCGGATTTGATTATTGACGAGCCGTCGGCGCTCCATGTCGCGACGTAACTCAGCCAGCGCGTTGGGCGGGATTGGCTCGCCCTCAGGCGTGCGCAAGCCGTCAAGGCGCGTGGTGGCCCTTTTCAGCTTAGGATTGAAGCCGCGGATGCCGAGCCGAACCAACGCTGCCTTCATTCGGTTGACGATCCGACTTCGCTCTCCGATGAGGCTGTCATGCTCGCGGTTGGGCCGCTTGGCATCCTCGTCCTTCATTGTCGGGATCTCGACCATCTTGCAGTGATCACGCTCGCCGCGCAGCCAGCCAAGAAAGGAGCGTTTGAGCAACTCGGTGTCGAGCCGGTCAGTCTTGGCGCGCCGATGCTCGCGAGACACCGCTACACTCGATGCGTGAATGACGTAGGCCTCGATGCCGCGCGCCTTGAGCCAGCGCGCCAACCAGAAGCCGTCACGGCCGGCCTCGAAGGCGACTGCAATGCGCTCGATCCTGCGTCCCGCCTTCTCCGCTTCCTCTCGCCATCGATGCAGCAGCTTCAGCAATGCGCTCTCGTCGACCGCGAGTTTTTTCAACGGCTGGCGCTCGACGCCAGGCACGATACCGGCAACGAGCCAGCTCGACAGGCTCATCTCAATGACCGCAATCAGCGTGCCGTCCGGTTCGAGGGCGGTGAGGGATCGGCTCAGGTCGTTCAACTTCTGCATGGGGCGCTCCATCGGTTCACATCAGCGACGATGGAGTGCAATATCCTCGCCGCCGCCCCATAGCATCTTCCATCATGGGATTCGAGGACGAGGCGGAACAATCTTTACGTCGGCCTTGCCGTCTTACAGACAGTAGGTCCAAGCGGACATACGAACTCACCTCATCCATCGTCCCGCGAGGGACATCCTTCCACTGCTCGGTGGAACTCGAGTTTTCTTCTATCGGGTTTGATCCTGAACGATTTTCATGCTGCTGTCGCGGCTTGCTCCCGGGTCCACCGGAACTCAGTGCCGTCAACCCATATCCGGTGCATGATCACGGCCAGCCGGCGTGCCAGGGCCACGATCGCCTTTTTCATCCCGCGGCGCCTGGCGATCTGCATGGCCCAGGCCTTGAGCCATGACCATTTCTTCGAACGCAGCATGCTCTGTGCTGCTTCGTAGAGCATCACCCGCATCATCTCGTCTCCGCAGCGCGATATTCTGCCGCTCCAATCGATCTCGCCCGATTGATACCTGGCGCACGTCAGTCCAAATACCGCCCCGACTGACTTGGATTTACGGAACCGGGCTGGCACGTCGACGGTGGCGCGATAGGTCAGCGCCACCACGGGGCCGACGCCGGGGGTCGTCATCAGGCGCCGGCACACCTCGTCGTCCCGCACGATGGCCAGCAAGCGGCGGTGCAGGATGACGATCTGTTCGCGTAACGCTTGCCGGACGATGAGCAGCGGTTCTACCAGTGTCGCCAAGTCGGGGATGTTCTCGACAAGCTCCTGGATGCGAGCCTCGAACTTCACCGTTCCGACCATTCCGACCTTGAGGCCGAAGTTGCGCAAAGTACCGCGCAGATCGTTCTCGATGGCAATCGCTTTCGACTGCAATAGCTTGCGATGGGTCAGCAGCATCCGCAGTTTCTGGCTGCGTAGTGTCTTCACATGCACCGGACGGTACAGCCCCACTCGCATCATCTGGGCGATGCCGCGCGCATCATTGCGGTCGGTCTTGTTGATCTGCGCCTTCAGCACCGCCTGCATGTGCCGCGTCTCGACACAGACCACTGGTAAGCCTGCTTCGGCGAGACCGCTGAACAGCCATTGCGATAACGGTCCGGCTTCCAATCCAATCCGCTTGAAGCGGTAGCCCGGGTTCCCCAAAACCTTCAGCAGGGCTTCAGGCTCGCTCACCACTTTCACTTCCCGCACAATCCTGCCCGCGTCATCCACAATGCAGATGCTGGTCTCCTTGACCGACACGTCCAATCCGGCAAAATGGTCCATGCTGCGCTTCTCCTTCTGATGCTTGAGGCCGTAACCACGGACCTCGTTTCACCATCAGCCTGAAGCGCAGCACCCAAAAATCTTCAGCTATCCACAAGCTGGGCCGGCCGATTACCCCATCTTTACCCCCGATAGCGACCGAAGAACGGACATGGTGCAAGGTCCGAGGAGTGCCAAACTCGGAAGTCCGGAGGTGCAACCGCGAGATCTGCTTTGCCCGCGTAAGCAGACATCGTCAGATCAGTCGGTCAGGTCCGGTTCGCGAAGAGTCGCCACGCGTTCGAGGAGAGCCTTGCTTTGAGGATGCATCAGGTCAACACCACTGGTGATCTGCAATAGAGTAAGCGAGGCTGCCATGTGGGCAGCCTCACTCCATACCTTGATGCCGTCCCCGCACCCCGCCGCCTGCCCCGTCATGGGGACTCATCCCAACGTGGAGATGAAACGACAAGGCTCACGCCCATCTCGAACTCACGTGTGGGCTTCCGATCGGTCTTGAACCACCGTTGTGCGACCTCGGCGTTCGTGGCACAGCGCTCGAGCCAGCGAGCCACGAGAAAATCAACCCGCGCGGCAAATCGCAGTTGAGCCGCTGCCAGCACAAGCCTCGCGTCCAAGCTCTGATCGGATGGTCTCTTAACGTCGTTGTGGGCGTTCATCTTGCCCTCCTGCCGGTTCGGCGGAGGGAGCGCCCTGCGCCGAGAGTTACACTCTTGCTTTGCGGATCAGCCCCGCTTCGAGCTGAAAATTCGGACCCCGTGTCATCACGGACATGCACGACCAATCGGCCAGCCGACTAAGCGGCCGGACGCGGATGGCAGTCTCTGCGATGTGTGTGCGTGCGTTGCGCATTACGGTCCTCAAGAGTGCAGGCAATTTCACCCGCGACGAATGTCATCATCTAAACGCAGAGAACATTCAGCGCGTCAAATGTTTTATGTACACGAGGTGTGGAATTTTTGCGTGCTAGCAATTTTCGAACGCCGGCGCGGCCGGCTGGGTTCGAAAATTTCTGGCTATGGTCAATTGGCGGAAGTGGCAGTTTACTTCGCCATGTCCGGTCTACCCCCTCCTGGAAGCCGACATCCACAAGGACGACGGCTACGTCCGCTGTGTGCGCCAAACTCGGGCACCGCCCGCCGCTTCACTCGATCACCTCGTCGGCGCGGACGAGCTGGGTCAGAGGCCGCAGCATCGCAGCGAAAGGTCCGCGCAACAAATACTCCTGCCTTCGTACGCTACCCGACAGACAGATTTCCAACGATTGCCCAACAATAAAGAGGAGCGTGGCGAGTGAGGAAACGGCGATGGGCGCAATTGGAGCGGTTTTTCATCCGGAGCTAATCAAACTGATGAAAGCAGTCCTCAACGATGCTGCCGCGACGCTTCCGGAATCGAAGCGTACATCGACGAAGATGGCCGAAATGGCTTCGCAAATTCTTGCTTGTGCCGCCAAGGGCGAGCGAGATCCGGTGACACTGAAAATTACTGCGCTGTTGGCCGTAGTCGAGTGTTCGCACTATTCGCACGACATCTCGCCGGAGCGGCGTGCGGTATGAGGAGGGAGAGCGCGAGGTGTTGCCTGTTGCCCTGGAAGATCTGCAGGCAAGGCTCGAAAGATTGCTTATCGATGCCGAGGATTGCCCTCATTGGCAAACTTGCCACCGACGTAAAGAAGCGTGACCTCTTCAATCGATTGGCCACCGACCTGCGCGGCAGGGCATTCGATGTTCATGGCGACATTAAGTAGCCGCAGCCGGGTGAGAAAAATGGTGTGAGTGATGAATTTTTCAAATGTGAGGGACGAAAGCTTGACCGCATTCTATGAAAGCGTTCGCCGGCAAGTTCAAGCCGACATGCAGTCTGGCGGGCGTTATCGCTTCGTCGGCGAGTCAACAAGGCAATACGCCGACACCCTTCGCGAAGAAATGCACCGACGACGAATGAAATTTACGCCGATTGATTGGCATCGATAACTTACCTTGGTGTCAAATGACAAGAATCGAAGAACGGACAACCGCGAGCATGGACGTCGTGCTTGAGGAAGTCTGCCGAAGTTTGCCGCACGGCGGCGACCATCAAAGCCGAAAGTACGTTGCTAAAAAACTCATGCAAAGCGTGAAAAAAGGAAACGTCACACTGGAAGGGCTGCGGCCTGTGGCCAGCCGCGCGTTTTCTGAATTGTCGAGGCGCAAATCGGCCTAGTCGCAAATCGGCCTAATGCAATCCCCAAGCCGCCTCAGACTTTGCAGCGAGCGACAAGATGTGTCCCCACACGCCCGGACTTCCGCTTGGGGTGCCGGACCAGTTCTTCCACAGCGCCAGCAAAAAAATGGCCCCCATTGAGGGGGCCATTCTCTTTTAGTTAGTCGTCCCAGTAACGGTGACGCCTAATAATGACGCGGTCGCCATCACGATACCAGCCGCGATGCCATCCGCGATCGTGACCGTAGAATTCGACGCGGGGGCCGCGATAGTCATCCCGGTAATAGTCCCGGTCGGGGCCGATGCGGAAAGCAAAACCCTGGGCGCTCGCCACTGTTGGCGCGGCAACCGCGATGGTCGCTAACGCAGCGAGGACGCAAGAGATCTTCTTCATGTCGCTTCTCCAATCGTTGTTGCGCAGGAAGAAAACGGGCGGGATGAAACGACGTTCCCGGAACTGCTACGGAACTTTCTTGAATGGATATTCAGCCAGGTTTCATATTGGAAACCATCCGTGTGGGACGGCGTCGGACGCGCGCTTTGCTGGCGCTAAATTTCCTTGTGACGGCAGTTCCGCACCCGCACAGGCATTATGGGGCACTAATGCGCCGGAGGCGGATGAGCATTGCTGGAACGAAGAGAGCGAACACCCTCGGTGCGGGCAGAGAGCCGCGAACAGTTTGACGCCCTTCATTGGCGCCGCCCCTCGGGGCCCCTTCTCGCGAGCGGAAACGCCATGACGATGTCCGGGCCGGGTCAAACGAAAACTTGACGGCGTGGAATTACGGCCACAAAGGCGCATGTCACCGATCTGGGAATCTTACTGTGCAACGCGCTCCCGGAGTTCGCTCCACAATGAAGCTCCCACCGAGCCGTTGCGCGAGCCCCCTGACCAATCCGAGACCCGACGAGCGACTTTTGGGGTCCTCCAAATCGAAGCCGAACCCTTCGTCTTGCACATAGAGCTCGTATAGTCCCGGGCGCCGGCTCAAGCCGACTGTGACGGTGACTTGCCCATGCTGGTTGCCGCCGTATTTTACCGCATTCATCAACAATTCATTGATGATCAACGCGAGCGGCATGGCTGTCTCTTTTGGAACATCCCCCCTGGCCGTTTTGCAATCGATCGATACGTCGCTGCCGAACAGAGTTCGGGCATTGGCGCAGACAGCGCTAACAAGGTCCTGCCCGTTCACGTCGGTAGAGCCACCCGCGAAATAGTAGGCCTGTTGCGCGGTTCCGATCGCCCCGATGCGTCGGATTGCATCCGACAGCACCTCGCGAGCTTCCGAGCTGCGGGCCTTGCGGTATCCCGACTCCAGGAGGCGAATGAGTATTTGCAAGTTGTTCTTGAGCCTATGGTTCCACTCGTCCAGCAACTGTTCGCTCAGCGAAATTGTCTCAGTAAGCTGATCTTGAATGCTCTGGGGAGCGATGGACGGCACATCGGAGTTTGCGTGCGTGTCGAGGCCGTCAGCAAATTCGCGCACGGCCCCAATGTCCAGGTTGGCTTTTGGAAGCTTACGTTCAATCATGTTAATCTCTATCTCCGTTTAATTTCTGACGCCTCCAAGGCACGATTGCCCCAACGGGATGTTGGTGAAGGCACCAGAGCAGCAGAGCACCAGGTTTTTCACGCCCTCGCTGGTCGTTGCTAGAATCCGCGTTTCAAAAAGTACTAACGACCCGTGTTATTTCGAGAGACTGGGTCACCCACCAACATTGCCCCAAGATTGCTCAGGCCGAGCAACCCTTCACCATTACGTGAGCCTGAGGATGGCCGGTTCTCCGAGGCTTGCCTTGATTTACATAACGGGAAACACTTCGCCTCGCGGGGGCGTTGAGTGCGGCGAGCGGTAAACACGCGATCTTGCTTGATCCATCGACCCCACGTTCCAAGGACGACCGATGCGCTCCCTTGTGATCGAAGACGAGCCGCAGATCGGCGCCTATCTCGGCCGTTTGCTCGGGCAGTTGCGCGGGATTGTCGACATCGTCGGATCCCTTTCGGATGCCAGGCAGGCGCTTGGCAATTTCAAGTACGATCTGGCCATCGTTGACCGGATGCTCCCCGACGGCGATGCTCTCGATATCGTTATGACGCTGAGCCAATTGCCGGAAAGGCCAGCTTTCATCGTGCTGACTGCCAGGGACGCCAAGGAAGACGTGATCGATGGGCTGAACAGCGGGGCGGACGATTATCTTGGCAAGCCCTTCGAGCCGCAAGAGTTCATCGCCAGGGTAAGGGCCGTCCTGCGGCGGCCTCGACTGCTCGTACCGTCGATCCTTTCGTTCGGGAACGTCGAACTTCGCGTCGGCACCAACGAGGTCACTGTGGCCGACAACAAGGCCCTCCTTCGCCGCCGCGAAGCCTTAATCCTCGAAGCGCTTCTGATGCGACGCGACCGCGTCGTCGCGCGCGAAGTCCTGGTCCAGGCGGTCTACAGCTTCGATGACGAGATCGAGTCGAATACGCTTGAGGCGCAGGTGTCGCGGCTCCGCAAAAAGCTGGCCGAATTCGGCAGCAACGTCGAGATTCGGAGCATGCGAGGCATTGGCTATATTCTCAGGACGGCACATACCTGATGACGTCGATCACCAGGACACTGGCGCTTTCGCTCGGCCTGACTGCAACGGCAATCTTTCTCGTCACGATCGGCATTGTCATCTGGTTCGATCTGGCGCGCGAGCGCGAGCAAGCCTACTGCCAAACCGCCACCGCCATCCTCAATCACGCCACGGTCGTCAATCCCGGCCGCGGACTGATTATCCGTTCGGTTGGCCTCAAGGCGCTGAAATCTCATAGCCCGCATCTATGGTACGTTGTGTCCTATGACAATCTGGTGGGCGAGTTCGGACAGGACCGCCGACCTGCGCTGCCCTTCTCGCTCCCTTATGGCGGTCCGATCGGATTGTCAGTTCTCAACACACTTGACCAGGAGAGTTCCTTCTGCATGGCAGTCGTGAAAAGGGATACGTCCAGGCTCGTGATGATGATCGGAGGTGCGCAAGTCCAATTCGGCCAGATCGCGGAATCATTCGTCCTCCGCAATCTTTCTTCGATTATTCTGCTGGCCGGCGCATTTGCGTCGACCGTAGTGGCCGGCGCATTCCTGTCCGCGCGCTTTGTGACGCGGAGCATCGAACGCGTGACAAGGCTGTCGCTCGCAATTGACCCGAGGGCACCCCAGGCGTCGATATCGCTCGATGAGGTTCCGGTCGAGCTCAAGCCACTGGCCAGCGCGCTTAACCGCGCCTTCCATGAGATCAATACATACATCCAAAGGCAACGCCGGTTCCTGGGCAATGCCGCGCATCAGCTCCGAACGCCGCTGACCTTGCTGCGCGCCAAAATCGAAGACGTTCCCGAGCCCGCCTTGAAGGCCGAACTCGTGTGGGATGTTCGTCGCCTTACGTCCCTGGTCTCAGCCATGCTGGACCTGGCACGGTTACAGGATCAAGCGATAGAAAAGCGGCCCATCGATCTCGGAGCCCTGACGCGGGAGGTCCTTGCGGATTTCAGCCCGTCGGCGCTGGATGCCGGGGTTGAGCTCTCGTTGGAGCGGGCTCCGCAAGGCAGTGTCATGGTGCTTGGTGTCGAAGCTGCGGTTCGGAGTGCCTTGGCAAACCTGGTAGGCAATGCGTTGATCCATGCACGCGGCGCCGCACGTATCGTAGCTAATCTGGGGCGTGGGAGCGTATCGATCAGCGATGACGGGGCTGGATTTTCCCCAGCCTCTCAACTCAATGTTATTGAGCCGTTCCAGACTGGCGCGACCGCAGAGGTGGGGCACGGGCTAGGCCTGGCGATCATCCAGGAAATTATGACAGCTCATGCGGGTGCGCTGACGATCACATCGACACCGGGGCGCGGAACAACCGTCTGCCTGAGCTTCCCGGAGGCTCCGCGGGAACGCGGAGTGATTCCTGAACCCGCAATCCAGCAGTAATTTGCGCGATCTGGGCCGGGATGTGCTCGGAGAACGGACAACGTCTGACTGGCGCGGCATGTCCGCTTTGGCGCGAAGGCGCAACGTCGCCGCTGCCAGCATGGTTTCGCGCAGTGCGGCATCGCCGAACACCTGAACGGGCTTGATCTTCCCAGCATCAAACCCACGATCGAAGGCGGCGATCCCTGACCGCCGCCGTTGCCAACGGACGTCGTCAGGCCACCCTTCATCTCCGGCAAGTAACAATGACGGCTAATCCTTTTTAGGACCGGTG
>Ga0210410_10004760_pt1 | contig 11869 bp, 10 predicted proteins | sample IncBWC4MmetaG_FD_161058 | JGI IMG/M metagenome (GOLD analysis project Ga0210410, IMG submission 161058) | Forest soil microbial communities from Barre Woods Harvard Forest LTER site, Petersham, Massachusetts, United States - Inc-BW-C-4-M | ecosystem: Environmental > Terrestrial > Soil >... | reverse complement strand
GCGGCCGAAGCTGGAAAAGGTCGAAGGCGCCCGGCTCTACATGCAGGCGTCCCAGGACGTGCGCCTCGGCGGCCGCGCCACGCGCACGCAGTTCGAATTCACGCTGCAGGATGCCAATCTCAACGAATTAAACGAGTGGGCGCCGAAAATCCTGGCCGCGATGCAGAAGCTGCCCCAATTGCGCGACGTCGCCACCGACCAGCAGACCCAGGGCACCACGCTGACGCTGACGATCGATCGCGATACCGCCTCGCGTTACGGTATCCAGCCGCAATTGATCGACGACACGCTGTACGACGCGTTCGGCCAGCGCCAGGTCGCCCAGTATTTCACCCAGCTCAACAGCTACCACGTGATCCTGGAAATCCTGCCCGACCTGCAGGGCAGCCTCGACACGCTCAACAAGCTCTATATCAAGTCGCCGCTGACCGGCGGCGAGGTGCCGCTGGCGGTGTTTTGCAAATGGACGACGGTGCCGGTCCGCCCGCTCGCGATCGCCCACCAGGGCCAGTTTCCGGCGATCACCATCAGCTTCAACCTCGCCCAGGGCGTCGCACTGGGCCAGGCCACCGATGCGGTTCAGAAGACCGTGTACGATCTAGGCACACCCGGGACGCTCGCCTCGAGCTTTCAGGGCACGGCGCAGGCGTTCCAGCAATCGCTCAGCACCGTACCGTTGTTGATCCTGGCGGCGCTCGTCGTGGTGTACCTGATCCTCGGCATTCTCTATGAGAGCTATATTCACCCGCTGACCATCCTATCGACCTTGCCGTCGGCCGGCGTCGGCGCGCTCGCGATCCTGATGGCGTTCGGATTCGATTTCAGCCTGATCGCCCTGATCGGCATCATTCTCTTGATCGGCATCGTCAAGAAGAACGGCATCATGATGGTCGATTTTGCGATCTCGGCCGAGCGCGACGAACATCTCTCGCCGGAGCAATCGATCCGGAAGGCCGCCTTGCTGCGGTTTCGCCCGATCATGATGACGACGATGGCGGCCATGCTCGGCGGCGTGCCGCTGATGCTGGGCACCGGCACCGGATCGGAAATCCGCCAGCCGCTCGGTTATGCCATGGTCGGGGGCCTGCTCGTCAGCCAGGCGCTGACGCTGTTCACTACGCCGGTGGTGTATCTCTATCTCGACAATCTTTCCAATGCCCTGTCGCGCTGGATGCAAGCCCGGAAACCCGACGATTCCGGGCATGACGCAGAAGAGGGCGCGCAAAAAATCGCGGCGGAATAGCTGCGGCGCAGGCCGGATGCCTTGGCGAAGCCGGGCCGGCAGCTAGAGCTTCGGTTCTGATTGAATCAGAACCGAAGCGCTAGATTCTTGTTTTGACGCGTTTTCTTCACGCGAACCGGTGTCCACTTCGCTCGAAAACGCTCTAATCCGGCCGTTTCCACAACTGGACCAGCGGCCCATCTCTCCCCATCACCGGATCGCTGTTCGGCAAGTTGACTTCGGGAATAGTCTTCAGCGCCTTGCGATAATTTTCCGGCGTCGGCCGGGTGACGTGCATCCTGGCGCCGGGCGGGTAGGCGCCGATCACGGAAAAATCCTTGCTCGCCGAGAGGCATTGATGCCCGGTGCCGGCGGGCAAAATGGCGACATCGCCGGCGGAAATCTCGAATGCCTTGCCCGCGTCGCCACCGAAGCGGACCCGGGCATGGCCGCGCGCGATGCCGAGCGCTTCGTGCACGGTGGCGTGGTAGTGCAGATAGTCGTAGACGCCGTTGCGCCACATGTCGCCCCAGCCATTGGCGCCGAACAGGCCTTCGATGGTCTTTTCGGGATGGGCGTTGGCGACATCGACCGCGTCCTTGTAGACCAGGAACGGCATCGGGTTGTTGGGGACGAGGCCGTCGTCCTCGAAGACGAAGGTGAGGGGTTTTAGATCCGCGCTGACGACCGACATGGCGATGCTCCCGCGCTCGAAGATTAAGCGCCGAAACAACCGATGTCAGCGGCTCGCGTTCCCTTTGTTGTTTCTTTGCTCGCTCGAAAGTCCGGCAGGACGCCGGCGCCGAAGCGCCGGCGTGCCGTTAACGTTCATTGGGCGGACAAACCCACCGTAGTTTGCGCCTTCACGACTGGCGGGGGATTCCATTTTCCGGTCAGCGCCTCGGACTTCGGCGCGTACAGCCGCATCGTCAGATTGAAGGCTCCCTTCGGCGCCGGAAGCCAGTTGGCTTCCCTGTCCTTGCCCGGGCTTTCGTTCTGGAAGTAAAGATCGAGCGAACCGTCCGCGTTGTATTTGAACGGCATCCAGCTGGAGATGGCGAAGCGGTTCAGGACGTTACCAACCTGGAATCCCTCCTGATCGTAAAGCGTGACCGACCAGAAAGCATTGACCGGCGGGGCAGCGCCTTTCTCGAACGTGATGGTGTACTTGTTTGCACCATCGAGCGGCTTGCCGGATTCGTCGCCGAGATTGAGGGGGTAAATGGCGTCCTCGGGCAGATTCGCACCGAGTCCCACTTGCGAGACGATCGCGCGCTTCAAATAGTAGTTGCCATAGACACCCATGGTATCGGTGTTCATCGACCAGCCGTTCGCAACCCGCGCCAGCGTCGGCACCTTCCAGGCCATCAGCTTCTGCCCATCCAGCGGCGCGGTCTCCATCGCTCTCTGCACGACTGGATCGAGCTTGCCGATGTCAAAGCTCTTGCCGGGCTCGATTCCGATTTTCTTCATCTGCGCGATGATCGGCTCGTCGGTGACATGAGGCGGGTGAAGCTTGAGCAATTCCGCTGCATAGGCGAAATACACTCCGGCCGTCATCGTATCGACCTGGACTTTCGGCGGCGTCTTCATGTCGACGCTGGGGTCCGGTTTGAATTCAACCGGCTTGGGCGTTTTGCCATATTCGGAAAGAAGGGTGACCTTGTAGCCGGCCTGGATTTTATGGACCGCATCATAATCCGGCGGCCCGTCCGTCTTGGTCCGGCCGATAAGCCAGACGTAAGGCGTTGGCGCGTCGATGCGTTGGGTATCCTTCGGAAGCTTGAACTCGTCGGCGAACCTCTCGCGCAAATCCGGCCGCCAGCCCGCGGGCGTCACCAGAAAGGTCCCCGCCTTGGTGCCCGTCGTTCGCCAGCCCGGCGAGGCGAAGACATCGGTCCACATGTCGAGCATCGGCAGCAGATAGTAGCGTCCATTGGTATCCGGAGCCGTGATGACGACGGGCTCCTTGGTCATGTCCAGCCACGAAACGGAATAGAGCGTGTCGAAGTTGGAGCGCACGACACCCTTGAAATCCGCCGGCGGGTATTCGGGCACATTGACGAACGTGTTCATCGGACCCCTGAAATCGGTCGTGCCGTTGGTGAATTGTTTCCGGGACACATCCATCGACATGATGGAGTAGAAGTAAACATAAGCGTCCACCGCGATGGCGTGCGCCTCCTGTTCGGTGATTGGCGCGGCCGATTGACCCAGCGCCGCGGGCATAGCTGCCGCACCAAGGCAGAGACATAGTGTTAGCTTCAGGATTCCTCGGAACATGTCGAATACTCCCTTCCTGATGTATGCAGTCTTCTGACGTGTGGAGTTACCGCTTGCGTCTGTGTTCGGTTTGCCTTGACCTCCTGTGGAATCTTCCTGCTTCCGTGACGTTCGGTTGCATGAACCAGAAGCGTACTTGCTGCGGGGCGCGAGATCGCGCATTGCCTGCAACAGAAATTGCCTGCAAGAGAGCATCCATCTCCGCCCGCATAAAACGCCATGGGCGTATGCAGAATCGAAACAGGGTCGATAAAAGTAGATGCGATTAGGCTGACTGACGGATGTCGCTTGAAGGGCCTCTTCGGCTGCCTGTCATGCGGGGCCCTCTATGAAGAACACTTTAGCATGGACGGATCATGAGGGCCAGCCACGGTCGCTGTGCCGTGCCTATACACTGTCGCGTTGCAGTTAGTATTTTGACGCCGCGTGCGACAGGACGAATTTTCGCAATTTCCCTCCAGTCCAACCTGCCAGTGCAGGCAGATCACGCGCTGGCGTCCGATCGACCCGAAGCCTTTTTCAGGTGGCCGGAATTTCGAAAACAAGACACGTCGTGGTGGCGTGCGCCAGCAGGCGACCCTTGCTGTCGGTGATGCGCGCCTCGGCGGTGGCGGCGCGGCGGCCGACATTGAGAATGCGGCCCTCGCTGCGCACCACCCCGGTATCCTTGGTCATCCCCCTGACAAAACTGATCTTGAATTCCAGCGTGGTGTAGCCCGTGCCCGGCGGCAGCGTGCTTTGGACCGCGAGCCCCATCGCCGAATCCAGCAAGATCGCGGCATAGCCGCCGTGCACCGAGCCGATCGGGTTGTAGTGCCGGAAGCCGGGAACGCTGTGGAACACCACCACGCCCGGCTCGGCGGTGGAGTCGAAGGGCTCAACGGTCTGCATGATCGGCGGCGACAGCAGTTTTCCATCAAAGATGGCGCGGACGAAATCGATCCCCGCCATCGACGCCATCACTTCGGTCGGCGTGACGCCGTATTCGACTTTGGGAATGGCCTGCTCGTCCATGGGGGCGGTTCCCGCGGGGGTATGATTAGGGGCATCATACTAAATGATTTCTGATGGAGCCAGCGGCTTTGCCACACCTCGTCATGCCGGACTTGATCCAGGCATCCATCATTCTTCAGAAAAAGCTGGATTGCCGGGTCAAGTATTCCGAAGACGCGCCTCGCGCTTCCGCCGGCAATGATGCAGACGGCAAAACGTCCTACGCACTCTTCTTCGCGCGCATCAGATCCGCAAACCGCTTGAAAAGATAATGCGAGTCGCGCGGGCCGGGCGAGGCTTCGGGGTGATACTGCACCGAGAACACCGGCCGGCCCTCGAGCTGGATGCCGCAATTGGAGCCGTCGAACAGCGAGATATGGGTTTGGGTCGCGCCCTTCGGCAGGGTCGCCTGGTCGACCGCAAAGCCGTGGTTCATCGAGGTGATCTCGACCTTGCCGGTGGTCTCGTCCTTGACCGGATGATTGGCGCCGTGATGGCCCTGGTGCATCTTCGTGGTCCTGGCGCCGACCGCGAGGCCGAGCATCTGGTGGCCTAAGCAAATGCCGAAGGTCGGGGTGCCGGAGTCGATGACCTTCTGGATCACCGGTACCGCATATTTGCCGGTCGCCGCGGGATCGCCGGGGCCGTTGGAGAGGAACACGCCGTCGGGCTTCATCGCCAGGATGTCTTCGGCCGACGTGGTCGCCGGCACAACCGTGACCTTGCAGCCTTCGCCGGCGAGCAGCCGCAGGATGTTGCGCTTGATGCCATAATCGATGGCGACGACGTTGAATTCGGGCTGCGTTTGCCGGCCAAAGCCCTCGCCCCACACCCATGGCGTTTCGTCCCAGGTAAAACGCTGGCCCGAGGTCACCAGCGGCACCAGGTCCATGCCTTCGAGCCCGGGCCATTCGCGCGCTTCTTCCTTCAGGCCGTGCAGGTCGAACTTGCCGTCCTTGGCGTGGGCGATCACGGCGTTGGGCATGCCCCTGGAGCGGATCAGCGCGGTCAGCGCGCGGGTGTCGATGCCGGAAAGCCCGATGATGCCGCGCGCCTTCAGCCAGGAATCGAGATGCCGAGTGGCGCGGTAGTTGGAGGGATCGCTGATCGCGGCGCGCAGGATCACGCCGCGCGCGCCCGGCGTCGCCGCCATGTTCACCGTCTCGATATCCTCGTCGTTGGTGCCGACATTGCCGATATGCGGGAAGGTGAAGGTAATGAGCTGTCCGGCATAGGAGGGATCGGTGAGGATCTCCTCATAGCCGGTCATCGCGGTGTTGAAGCAGACCTCGCCGACGGCGTGGCCTTCCGCGCCGAGGCCGAAACCTTCCAGCACGGTGCCGTCGGCAAGCACAAGGAGCGCGGTCGGTTTATGGTCCGGCCAGGCTAAGGCGTTCTCTGATTGGGTCATGAGCGCATTACATAGTCTTCGCCCACGGCGGCGTCAAAGCCGTAAGTCGCGGATTCACATGCAAAATGCGCATATTGCGCCGTCGCAGGCCTCTTTACAGGGCTCGCCGGGCCGCGGTCTGTTCCGCGGCGGGAGACCGGCAGGAATGGCGCCGGAACCGAGTTGTCTGATGGCCGCGAACGGCCTAGATCAGGGGCTTGTGACGATGCGGCCTTTTCGGGCACGCGAGAGGACACCACGATGCTGCGCGACGACATCAACAATGCGGTCAAGGACGCGATGCGGGCCAAGGACGAGCGCAAGCTGTCCACGCTGCGCATGGTTAATTCGACCATCAAGAACGCCGACATCGCCGCGCGCGGCGAAGGCAAGCCGCCGCTGACCGACGCAGATCTGCTCGGCGTCTTCCAGAAAATGATAAAGCAGCGTCAGGAGTCGGTGGAGCTCTACGACAAGGGCGGGCGGGCCGAACTCGCAGCAGGGGAGCGCGAGGAAATCGCAATCATCTCCGCTTACTTGCCGAAACAGATGTCGGATGACGACGTCAAGGCCGCGATCTCTTCCGCGATCGCCGAGACCGGCGCGGCCGGCATGAAGGACATGGGCAAGGTGATCGGCGTGCTGAAGACCAAATACGCCGGCCAAATGGATTTTGCGAAAGCCAGCGGTCTGGTGAAGGCGGCGCTGACGGGATAGTTCCCTCAACCGGCGGAGGACGACATGGCGGATCAACAGGCCCCACCCGCAGGTCCCGATCTGTCCCTGGGTATCGCGCTCTCTGAATTCACCGGCGCGACCCTGCTCGGCCATGTCGGCGACGAAGAGATCCTGCTGGCGCGATCGGGTTCGGAGATCTTCGCCGTCGATGCCCATTGCAGCCATTATCATGGTCCACTCGCCGACGGCCTGGTCGACGGCGAGAGCGTCCGCTGCCCGTGGCACCACGCCTGTTTCGATCTGCGCACCGGGGAAGCCGCCCGGGCGCCGGCGCTGAGCCCGATTTCCGTCTGGAAGGTCGAACGCGAAGACGCCCGCATTTTCGTCCGGCACAAGCGCGAGCAGCCCAGGCCGCGCGTGAAGGGGGTTGTCGATGCGCCCGGCCGGATCGTGATGGTCGGCGGCGGTGCGGCGGGGTTTGCCGCCGCCGAGATGCTGCGGCGGCAGGACTACTCTGGCAGCATCGTGATGCTGAGCGGCGAGGCGGCGGCGCCGGTGGACCGGCCGAACCTGTCGAAAGACTATCTCGCCGGCAGCGCGCCGGAAGACTGGCTGCCGCTGCGGCCCGATGATTTTTACGCCGATGCGGCCATTGACCTGCGGCTCACTACCGAGGTCGCATCGATCGATAGCAAGGCGAGAGCCGTGGTCCTCGCCGGCGGCGAAACCGTCGCCTATGACCGCCTGCTGCTGGCGACCGGCGCCGAGCCGGTGCGCCTGCCGATCCCGGGCGCCGACCAGCCCCACGTCCACGTGCTGCGCTCGCTCGCCGACTGCCGGGCGATCATCGCCTCGGCCGATGGCGCGCGCCGCGCCATCGTGATCGGGGCGAGTTTTATCGGGCTCGAGGCCGCGGCGGCGCTGCGCGCGCGAGATATCGAGGTCCATGTCGTCGGCCTCGAGCAGCGGCCGATGGAACGCGTGCTCGGACCCGCGATGGGCGATTTCGTTCGCGCGCTACATGAGGAGCACGGCGTCGTCTTTCATCTCGGCGATACCGTCACCTCGATCGACGGCAAGTGCGCGACATTGAAAAGCGGCGGCGCGATCGATGCCGATGTCGTGGTGGTCGGCGTCGGCGTGCGGCCGCGGCTCGCTCTGGCCGAGAAGGCCCGGCTTGCGACCGATCGCGGCGTCACGGTGAACGCGTATCTCGAAACCAGCGTCCCCGGCATCTACGCGGCCGGCGACATCGCGCGCTGGCCCGATTCCCATTCCGGCGAAAACATCCGCGTCGAACATTGGGTGGTGGCCGAACGCCAGGGCCAGACCGCCGCGCGCAACATGCTGGGGCAGCGCGAGGTTTTCGATGCCGTGCCGTTCTTCTGGAGCCAGCATTACGACGTGCCGATCAACTATGTCGGCCACGCCGAGAAATGGGACGAAATCGCCGTCGAAGGCGACATCGCGGGGAAGGACTGCCTGCTGCGATACAAGAGCGGCGGCCGCGTGCTTGCCGTAGCCTCGATCTATCGCGACCTCGCCAGCCTCGAGGCGGAACTTGCGATGGAGAAGGCGAAGGGCTGACCCTGTCCGCGATTGCCGGGATTTGCGCTGCAACGGCAAAGGTCTAATCTGGCGCTCATGCTCACCGAAACCTCCGACTACGCCACCCTCACCCGCGACTTCCGCTGGGACGTGCCGCCGCGGTTCAACATCGCGGCCGCCTGCTGCGATCGCCATGCCGACGGCTCCGGCCGGCTGGCGCTGATCTATGTCGACGAGGACGGCGGCGCGACGCGCACCTCGTTCGACGAGCTGCGGGCGATGTCGCGTCGCTTCGCCAATGTGCTGAAGGCCGATGGGCTCGTTCGCGGCGACCGCGTCGCGGCGTTTCTGTCGCAGTCGCTGGAATTGCCGGTTGCCCATCTGGCGGCATTTCGTTCCGGCCTGGTGTCGGTGCCGCTGTTCACGCTGTTCGGCGAGGATGCGCTGGAGTTTCGGCTCGCCAATTCCGGCGCGAAAGCCGTGGTGACCGATGAAGGCGGCTGGGAAAAACTCGCAAAGATCCGCGACCGGCTGCCGGATCTGGCCAATGTCTATGTGATCGGCGAGACCGCCCCGGCCGGCACCAGATCGTTCTGGTCCTCCGTCACCACCGCTTCCGAAGAATTCGCTGATGTCGATACCTCGGCCGACGATCCCGCCATCATCATCTACACCTCGGGCACCACGGGAAATCCGAAGGGTGCCCTGCACGCGCATCGCGTGTTGCTCGGCCATCTGCCCAATGTCGAGATGGTGCATGACTTCATGCCCAAGCCGGATGACGTGATGTGGACGCCGGCCGACTGGGCCTGGATCGGCGGCCTGTTCGATGCGCTGTTTCCGGCCTGGTATCACGGCGTGCCCGTGGTCGGGCACCGCGCGAAAAAATTCGAGCCGCAGGCGGCGATGCAACTGATGGCCGATCACGCCGTGCGCAACGTGTTCCTGCCGCCGACCGCGTTGAAGCTCATGCGGCAGGCGCAGGTGAAACACCCCGGCGTCAAGCTGCGCAGCATGCTGACCGGCGGCGAGTCGCTCGGCGCCGAACTGCTGGACTGGGTGCGCGCCACCTTCGGCATCGATGCCCATGAGGTTTACGGCCAGACCGAATGCAATCTCGTGATCGGCTGCAACGCAAAACTGTTTCCGATCCGCCCGGGTTCGATGGGCAAGCCGACGCCGGGCTTCGACGTCCGCATCGTCAACGCGCGCGGCGAGGAATTGCCGGTCGGCGAGCGCGGCATCATCGGCGTGCGCCAGCCCAATCCCTGCACCATGATCGAGTATTGGAAAAACCCGGAAGCGACCGCGAAAAAATATGCCGGCGAGTTTCTTTTGACCGGCGATCTCGGCATGCGGGATGCGGACGGCTATTTCTGGTATGTCAGCCGCGAGGACGACGTCATCACCACCGCCGGCTACCGCGTCGGGCCCTCGGAGATCGAGCACACGCTGTTGAAACATCCTGCGGTGGCGCTGTCGGCGGTGGTCGGCATTCCCGATCCGATCCGCACCGAATCGATCAAGGCATGGATCGTGCTGCGCCCGGGTTTTGCGCCCAGCGACCAGCTCGCGCGCGAGATCCAGGATTTCGTCAAGGTCCAGCTCGCCGCGCACGAATATCCGCGCTTCGTGCAGTTCACCGACACGCTGCCGATGACCGCCACGGGCAAGGTGCTGCGGCGCGAGCTGCGGACGCTGGGGTAGGGCGCGGGAATTAAGGACGCGGGGGAAAAGCTAGCGTCGTCCCTGCGAAAGCAGGGACCCATAACCACCGGCGGTAGTTATTCGCTAACGGCTGGTCGTTCTTCCTTCCAATAACATCCGCCGCGGCGTATGGGTCCCCGCGTTCGCGGGGACGACGAGTGGTGGGGTCTACGGCGTCACAATCCCCATTTCCTTCAGCGCCGCCAGCATGCGCTGCGGCGGGGCCATCTTCACGACGAGCGGCTCTCCCGTCTCCAGCAGGCTCTTCAGGCTGGACAGGATCGCGGGCCAGCCCTGGCGGCCGCCGGAGAGGATGTCGTCGCTGAGCGGCCGGTCATGCGACTCGGTCATGGTGAGCCGGACGGCGTCGCCGGCGGGTTCGATCTCGTAGCTGACCAGCGTCGGCCCGAGTTTTTCGATCAGCTCCGGCCAGTTGACGTTGAAGGTGACGGTGAGCTTGTGCGGGGAAACGCATTCGATCACCTCGCCGGAGATATGCAGCGCGGCGTCCGGCGTGCGCACGATATACGCGCCGCCGACTTTCAGCTCGACCTCGACCGCATTGCCGAAGAAATATTTCCGGGTGAATTCGGCCGAAGTCAGCGCCTCCCACACCCGCTCCGGCGTGGAGGCGATGTAGATGGTGTAGACCGTCATTGGCTTGAAGTTGTCGACGTTCATTTCATGCCCTCGATGCCGAGCGCCGCGATCGGGATCGCCAGCGCTTCGAGAATTCGCTAGAGGTCAGCGCCTGCCACAATTTTTCGGGCGTGGTCTCGATATAGGTGACGTAGACGAATTCGGGCCTAGGCACAGACCGCTTCCTTCTGCGTTGCCGGGGGCGGATCGATATCGAGCGCATGGCCGGTCTCCAGCAGGCTCTTGAGACTCGCGATCACCATCGGCCAGCCGCCGGAGATGTTGCGCAAGGTCACGCCGCGCTCGTCGAGTTCATCATGCGTCACCGTCAGTTTGACGATCTTGCCGCGCGGCTCCAGATCGAAGGTGACGCGGGAGGTGCGCTCGCGCCGGGCTTCCGGCGAACAGGAATCCCAGGAATAGGAGAGCTGGCGTGGCGGATCGGAAACCAGCACCTTGCCTTCGATGCTCGGCGCGCCCTGCCTGGCGAATGTGTAAGGCGATCCCGCCTTCCAGTCCGAGGTGACCCTGTGGCCGAACCAGTAGCTCTCGGTGAAGTCGCCGTCGGTCAGGGCCTGCCAGAGCTTTTCGGCCGAGGTCTCGATATAGGTGGTGTAGACGAATTCCGGTTTATTCATCGCGCTTCTCCAGTTGCTTCTTCAACTCGCTGAGCGCGGTCAGTTTCCCGCGCTCGAATTTCCTGATCCACCGCTCGCCGATCTGGTGGATCGGCACCGGGTTGAGGTAGTGCAGCTTCTCGCGGCCGTACTTGAACGTGGTGACGAGGTTGGCCTCTTCGAGAATGATAAGGTGTTTTGTGACTGCCTGCCGCGTCATAGCGAGGCCGTCGCAGAGTTCGTTCAGGGTCTGGCCGTTTTTGGCGTGAAGCCTGTCCAGCAGGGACCGTCGCGAAGCATCAGCCAGTGCTTTGAAGACGTCATCCATGGCCGACATAATAGGCAACCAATAGGTTGCATGTCAAGTGCGTCATGGCCGGGCTCGTCCCGGCCATCCACGTCTTTGTTGCCGCCGCGGTCAGGACGTGGATGCCCGGGACAAGCCCGGGCATGACGAATGCTCTAGGCCCGCCGCACCATCGCCGGCGTCAGGTCCCTCAGCGCCGGCGCGCCAAGCTGCTGCATCGCAGTGCGGGTTTCGGCGCGCAGCATCCCAAGCACGCGCTCGACACCGCTCTGGCCGAAAGCGCCCAATCCCCAGAGATAGGGACGGCCGATACAGACGGCCTTCGCGCCCAGCGCCAGCGCCTTGACGATGTCGCTGCCGCGGCGAAATCCGCTATCGACCCAGGCTGTGTAAAAACGCGGCTCCGCATTCCGAAGCCGCTCTCGACTGACCGTGACTGACACCAACGCGGCGATTTCAGAGTATTTTTGCTGTTCTGCGTCTCG
>Ga0210410_10004759_pt1 | contig 11870 bp, 11 predicted proteins | sample IncBWC4MmetaG_FD_161058 | JGI IMG/M metagenome (GOLD analysis project Ga0210410, IMG submission 161058) | Forest soil microbial communities from Barre Woods Harvard Forest LTER site, Petersham, Massachusetts, United States - Inc-BW-C-4-M | ecosystem: Environmental > Terrestrial > Soil >... | reverse complement strand
ACCGCCTTTTGTTCCGCGGCTCGACGCTGACAACTGACAACGGACCACTGACAACGGACCGCTTGCTACTCGCTGCTAGCTACTGGCTACTGTTATCGTGATTATTCGTCCCTACAAACCGTCTGACTTTGACCGGCTATACGAGATCGATCACGCCGCGTTCTCTGACGACATAGCGTATTCCCACATCGAGCTTCAGCACTACGTGCGCGCGCGAAAGTCCAGAACCCTTGTTGCCGAGGATTCCGGCGAAGTGATGGGATTCGTCATAGGTTGGTCCGAGCGCAGGCGACTAGGCCACATAATCACCATCGACGTGGTCCCGCATCATCAAAGACAACAAATCGGCACCCGCCTACTCAGCGAGATCGAAGCGTGGCTGTGGGAGCAAGGCGCAGAGGCAATCTACCTTGAAACCCCGGTCGACGACGCAGGCGCCCGCAGCTTCTATGAGAAACACGGTTACTTCATATTCGACCGAATCGAGGGCTACTACAACGGCACTCTGGATGCGTTTGTTATGATCAAGGCGACTGCGTTAGGTACGGTCATACGCTGGCGGTTACTCCACTAGCTGCATACGCGACATTAAGCGCTCTAAACTAGTTCAAGTTAAAATTGGAGCAACCTCGAAACTTCGGATTGCCAATGGCATGTCTTATCCCACTGTAACCAGTACGGAACAATTGGTCCTGACGGCCTGGAATTCCCAGGAGATTTGTGCTAAATGATTGCGGCTAACGGGAGCGGGAACGAGAGTTCCCGCTGAGAAATCGGATATAGAGGGCAATTGCGGTTTGTGCTTAACTCGGCAAGCTACGGAAGGACTTCGCGTCCATCCGAGTGTTCGTAGGGCCTTTTCCCCAACCGCCTGCGCCCCGCCAACTCTGGAGGCTACCAAATGTCTGTGAGTGAAAAATTTAGCATCGGGATCTTTAGAGGCTCAGCAGATGAAGAGATGTTCCTTTCAGTCACACCAGGGCTCGAACACGGACCAGGAATCCAGCGCGACGGCATAACTAGGCCTAGAATGACTGATCCTCATTGTGTCGCTTTCGTCTGCGATGTCAACCGGCTACAGGAATCCGGCCCCAGGACTGATACAGTAGACCCCTTCGTGCAACGGGCGGGAACCTGGACCCTGTATCATCACCTGAAGGAGTTCGTCGACAAAATGGGGCATCAGTGGCTTGTCGTAGGCGTCGAGAGCCTTGGAGACCTCACAATGAACCCTTGGCATATCGCTTATCTTGGTCAGTCCCACATCAAGGGTCAGGAGAAGCTGTGTGCACTTCTAACTGAGGGAGACCCGCAGGAGCCTGTTGCGACAAGAATCTATCATTGTTTCGTCAAGTGGAAGAAAGGCGCGCACCGTAGCAGATCAAGATATGAATTCCTCGATCTGCAAATCGTAGCCGTACGCAACGGCTACTCGGTCCGAATAAAAAGTGGACAGAAGTCGAGACATATGAAGTCGCTCAAGGGCAGGAATATCGCCGGGTCGATTGAGTTTGCCCTGGCTGGAAAACCGATAGTAATGAACGGCGTCGAACTGCCCCTCTCCTACGCTATAGACAAGTTCCAGGACGTAAGACACATATACAACTTGCCCACAGTAAAATGCCATGGTGCCTACAACGGCGAAATAGTAGATGAGGTAATTTTTGGCGAGCGACAGCTGTTCTCAAACACCAACGAAAGAAGAGCGGCCCTATTGTCTCCGGTTGTAATCCGGCTCGACATTGAGAAATCTGTCAAGGTCGAGTGGGAAGACCTGGTTGCACAGCTAGAGGCTAAGCATTACAAAGAGGCTCCCCCAGGTTCGCCAATAACCAGAGGTCAGTTTCGGTTGTACCCCGACTCTCTCTCAAGAGACAGAGTTGATATCTTCTTTCATCATAGCGTTTATCCTTTTGGCGTTGTAGGAAGCACTAAGGACGGAATAGTGTGTCTTTCCTCGGGCGGCCTATCCGGGAGAGTTGGCAACACTTTGGAGGGAATAACCCGAATAATGTTCGATTTCTTTGGCTGCGAGGATGCCATGGTTCTTGACGAGGGATACGACACATTTCAGATAGCCAATCCTAGTATCGAGGTTGGAGGGCTGAGGCAATATAAGTACTCAAACGAGCAGATGTTAGATGGCGTCTATACCTTCACCAGGAGAAAATTGGATGAGGACGCTAGGGAAGCTGATCGTGCGTTAGCAGAGGCCAAGAAGAGCGGCACCCACATCCCCTCATGGCTTGAAAAGGGGATGCGAGAGTGGCCCCTCAATAAGAGTATCTTCGCGACGATCGCTAAACAGAGACGGAGCAAACGGGATTTCTCAGATATGATTATAGTATCGCCTAACAGATCCCAGGTTCGGAGCGTGATGATATTTGCGACTCGCAAACAAACAAGCAGCGAAACCACCGTCGCCACGTCCATTGTGAAAGCCCGAAAGAGCATGACCAAAGTACCGATCACGAAAAACATTAAGAGTGTGAACCGGCGGAGTAGAAGGCGTGGTTCACAAGCGTGACGGGCGTTGGAACGAGTATCCAAATCTGGCGGCCTCTCTATAATATAAAGGAATCGGGAGGAAATAGATCTGCGGCTAGGATTCGTCGATTAAGCAAATGCGGGACAAGTCAATCGCTCTTGCAGAATTCGGACTTGGACCACCGAAGACGGCGGACTCACAGCCGAGATTCATGAGACCTCATGACACGTCATGACACGGGGCGCAATAGACATTTGAGGAGGAAGGTGCGATGATATTCTCCACGAAGGTAAGCGCTATGTGGGTCGGAGGCCTCGTGGATGAGGATTGAAACAGGGATAATTGCAGCGGCTGGTTCCGGCACCAGGATGCTCCCGGTAACGCTGGGATATCCCAAAGAACTTCTTCCCATTATCAACAAGCCAGCCATCCAGCTTATAATTGAGGAGTTCATAGATTCTGGGCTGAACCGCATAGTCATCGTCACTGGCTCGAACTCCGAGGCTCTCCGCCACAAGTACGAGCTGCCCGCCCTCCCGCCCAGGGGTCAATACAAACCGCTGGATGAATTCTTCGACCGCATTGCGGGGACAGAGATAATCCTCCAACCCCAGGAGGGACCCTATGGCAATGGCAGTCCGCTTATTGTTGCCAGGCCCCATATTCCTAAGGGAGAAGGCTTCATATACGCGTATGGTGACGACATCATTAAATCCAAGAAACCCTTCGCGCGACAGTTGATCGACAAACACGAGGTAACGGGTGCACTCATTGTGGGAACCCAGGAAGTCCCGTGGGAGGACGTATCTCGCTACGGAATGGCGCAGATAAAAGCATCCAGCGACGATCGCGAACTATACGACGTAGTAGAGAAACCATCTCGTGAGGAGGCGGCATCCAACCTTGCCATGTTCGGACGATTCCTTCTCACCGATGAGGTCATTCAGATACTCACTGAGATTCCTTTGGGTAAGTCAAACGAGTTATGGCTGACAGACGCTGTGCGGGAATACATTAAGCGGGGCGGACGCGTAGTTGCCCAGGCTGTCGAAGACGGGCATTGGCTGACAATTGGCGATCCGGTCAATTATCTGAAGACAATAGCCGAATACGCGCTCGACGATCCTGAGATCCGCGCGGCCCTCGAGCCCAGACTCAGAGAGCTTCTCGATAGCCATCAGCCATAAAAGTCAGAAACCAATCGCACTTGTTAATTTATACTCTCGATTCCGGGAAGCACCTTCCGCGAAGAGGGGCGGCCACAGAGGAGCGCCCCTACATTCACGACTGATAGAAAGCCAGCATGAACCGGTAGAAGTTCCATACGTCAACTTTCGACGACATCTCGAACGGCGCGTGCATAGAGAGCAGGGGGACCCCCAGGTCGATCACCTCCATCTCCTGAGCTGACATGAAGCCGCCGATCGTGCCTCCGCCTCCAACATCGACCTTAGGTGTCTGTGTCTGCCACGGTATCCTGTTTCGATCCAGGATAGACCTGATCCGCGCCGTGAACTCAGAATTCGCGTCAAATCCACGTCCGTAGCGTTTGATCGTAACTCCGTACCCCAGCCGAGCCGCGTTCGATTCCTCGCTGGCCTGGGGGAAGATCGGGTTAATTCCGTCGTTGGTGTCTGCCGAGATCACCTGAGAGCTTCTGAGCGCCCGCCTCAGGTCGAGGTCGCTGTAACCTGAGCCTCGCTGAGCCGACACCAGTTGAGCAATAGTCGAATTCAGGAACTGGGAACTCGCGCCGGTGTTGTTGACCGAGCCCACCTCTTCAAAGTTGGACAGGTACGCCAGCGCGGTATATTTCGGAGTGCCTTTGAGATCGATGATCGCGCGGGCCGCGCAATAAGACGACAACCGGTCGTCCTGTCCGTAGGCGCCAACCAGGCCCCGGTCCACTCCGACGTCCGCGGGAGGTGTGGCGGGCACAAGCTGGAGCTCTCCGCTTACCAGATCTTCTTCTTTGATGTTGTAGGTCGATGTCAACAGCTTAATAACCGACGCCACTACCGATGAGTTGCCGTCCGGTACGCTGCCTGCCACCGGGTCCAGTTCCTCGCCCGTCAACACATTGGTGTACGTTCTATTCCTTAGCTCGGTATCCGAGTGCGGAGCGTTATCCGGAATCACAAACACCGGATCGCCCGGCGTCATACCGATCGAAACCTCGATCACTCGTCCGTCCGTCGTGTCTATCCGGCCTATTAACGCCAACGGCAAATTGGCCCATTGATATTTCTTGATCCCGCCATAGTAAACCGTTTTGAATAACGCGTATCCGCTCGCGGGATAAACAGGGCGGGCTTTCAAATCTATGTGCGGACTGTCGTGGTGCGTGCCGACAACGCGCGAGCCTTCGACCATGGGCGATGATCCTACCACCGCCAGGATCAGAGCGCGGTCGCGGTCGTTGAAGATAAGCCGCGCCCCTACTGTAACCTGCGATGCTTCTTTGAAATCGGCGAATCCGGCGGCCCGCGCCCTCTTCATGACCTCGCGCGTTGAGGTCAGCGCGCTCTTCGCCGTTCGCAGATAGTCCTTGAAGTCGTCAGAAAACTGAAGAACCTGCCCCCTCTGGTCCGTAGAAAGCATCTGCCATCCGGACTTCTTGGTCGCCCAGACACTGCCGTCCTGGCCAACAACGATAGCGAACGCAAGAGAGAGAAGTATCGCACTTGAAACCGCAGTTCTCAGGAACACCATGTCGATTCACCCTCATTTTGGAGTTACGAGCAATTTGCATTTTGCAATTTTCATTTTTCAATTTGCAATCAAGGATTCGTTGGAGGCCCGCCGGTCCCAACTGCGCCGCCTAAGAAGCGATACCACTCCCCTTGCCAACACGAGGGAAGGAGTCTACCATCAAATCCTGTGACCTCGCACCGTCCGCGGCCAAACCCGTATGCCGGGCAACATCATATGAAATTTAAATGCGGAGAATCTGACAGAATGAAAGCATTCGCCCGGCGCATCTTCATCGCCGTCTCAACCGCGCTCATCTTGACCATCGCATTGCAGCTACCTGGCGCAGCAAAGTCGGCACCGGATGGAATAAATTGGGCTGCCTACCAGGATATGGCGGTGGACCTGATGCAGCAATATCTTCGCGTCAATACTTCCAATCCGCCGGGCAACGAGCTTGCGGCTGCGCAACTTCTTAAAACCATTTTTGACCGGGAGTCCATTCCAAACGAGATATTCGAGTTCCAGCCGGGCCGCGCCAACATCATCGCACGCTTGAAGGGCTCGGGCGCCAGGCGGCCCTTCATCTTGCTCAGCCACATGGACGTTGTGACCGCCGACGCGTCGAAGTGGCGGGTCGATCCGTTCTCCGGCCAAATAGTTGACGGATCGATCTACGGGCGCGGCGCATTGGATATGAAGAGTGAGGGGCTGCTGCACCTGATGACTATGATCATCCTCGCTCGCGAGAAGGTTCCGCTGGCGCGCGACGTTATATTCATCGCAACCGCCGACGAAGAGGTCGGGGATACCGGCTCGATGTGGATGATCGCCAACAAGTCCGCCCTGTTCAAAGATGCCGAATACTTGATCACCGAGGGCGGAGACAACTTGCTCGGAGACGACGGCCGGGTCAAGTACATCGGCGTGGACGTGGCGGAAAAGGCTCCTTTCTGGCTTCAGTTGACGGCGACAGGACTGCCGGGTCACGGCTCGCTGCCTCTTCCGGATTCCGCTCCAAACCGGATGGTCCGCGCGATGGCAAAGATCATCGCTTACGAGACCCCAATAAAACTGCTGCCGGCGGTCGAGAAATTCTTCAAAGACGTAGCGCCTCTGCAGCCTGAGTCGATGAGGCCGAAATTCGCCAATATTCGCGAATCTGTGAAAGATCCCGCGTTTCTGAAGTATCTCACCTCGATTCGCGGATACAACTATATGCTGAGGAACACCATCTCGTTGACCATGATGAGCGGCAGCCGCCAGACCAACGTGATCCCCAACACCGCCACCTGCAACCTTGACGTACGACTGCTGCCGGGCGAGGACGCCCAGACCTTCCTGGCGGAGCTGAAGAAGGTCATCGACGATCCGACAATCCAGATTGAGAACATCAACGGATTCAAACCGCCGAACAGCTCTCCGCTCGACACCGAGCTTTTCGCCGTGATCTCGCGCATCGCCAAGTCGCATCACCCGGAGGCGATCATCACAACCAGAATGCTTAGCGGCTATACCGAAAGCCAGCTCTATCGCCAGGTTGGAATAGGCTGCTACGGATGGTCTCCAATAGCCACCACCGCCGACGAAAAGACCGGAGTCCACGGCAACAACGAGCGAATTACCGTCAAGAACGTGCGGGAGAGCACCCGCGAGATGTACGAAGTCGTCAGCCAGGTTGCCGGCCAGCAGACAAGATGAAGGTAGACCCGGACATCATAACGGTTGTCTCGGGGCTGCCGCGGTCCGGCACCTCGATGATGATGAGCATGCTGGCGGCGGGAGGCATGCCGGTACTGACCGACAGCTTGAGAGCCGCGGACGAAGACAATCCCAAGGGCTATTTTGAGCTCGAGAGGGTTAAACAGCTCGCCAAAGACAGCTCGTGGCTGGCGGAGGCCAGAGGCAAAGTCGTCAAGATCGTCTCGCCTCTGCTAAAACACCTGCCGGCCGAGTACCGGTATAGGATCATTTTCATGCACCGGAATATGGAAGAGATTCTGGCCTCTCAAAAACAGATGCTGATCAGGCGCGGCGAGCCAACCGACACCGTCAGCGACCAGAAGATGGCAGAGATGTTTCGCAAGCATCTGTTCGATGTTGAGTCGTGGCTGGGTAAGCAGCCGAACATTAAAGTATGCTATGTCGACTATAGCCGAGTGTTGGAGGGTCCGCTAAGATACGCTGACATTGTCGATCGGTTCCTGGGCAGCGAGCTCGATACTTCAAAGATGGCAAAGGTGGCCGACCAAGCCCTTCACCGACAGCGATTCACGCCTCCGATACAATATTGAGCCCAGTCACTCCGGCATAGTCAGCTTTGTTATGAGTCACCAACGGGACACCGTAGAGAAGAGCCGTTGCGGCTATCCACGCATCGGCCGTGCCGATTGGCATGCCGGCCAACCGCGCTATTTGGTGGTCGCAGCCCACTTCTTGCACAGTTCGCGGTCGGACTCAATGACCGTGAACCTGCGTAAGAACACCTCCAGGTCATGTCTTCGGCGCTCGCCCCACTTGCGGACCAACACCCAACGTTCAAGCTCTGCGACCGTCATAAATGATATGAGTAGTATCTTGCTGTCAACGTGTGAACGGTATAGATCAGCTCTAGTGTCGCCCTTATGCAGGTAGGAGACAACGTCCGTATCTACCGCAACTGCAGAGATCAAAGTATCTTCCTCTCCCTGCCCTCGCGCCGCCATTCATGAAATGCAGAGATGAACTCATCAACATTTTCATCCTCGGGCCACCTACGGGAGTTTTTCAGAGAATCGAAGTCGAAAGGCATTGCTCCTCTTTGATCGATTAGCTGAAGCAGCCTCTCCTGCTCTTCTGTACGAGTCCGGGTCTCCTCGCTAATTCGTTTGGCCATATCAAGATTCTACCACAAAGGGCGTATGTGACTTCTCTAAAAACGAATCATCGCGTCAGGGCGACATCTTGCGTTGAAAGTTTGCGGGTGTCGTAGCTTGTTAGGGACTTCAGGAACTCTATGAGCTCAAGCTGTTCAGTGTCCGTCAGGCTCACCGCCTGCAGCTCCCAGTCGCGGTTCGGATTGTGGTTTCCACCCTTGCCATAGAACTTCACCACATCGGCCAACGTTGCCACGCTGCCGTCGTGAAAATACGGCGCGGTCAATTCCACATTGCGCAGCGAGGGGGTCTTGAACGCTCCAATATCCAGCGAGTTTCCAGTCACCAGAAACCGGCCAAGTGACGACGCGCCCGCTTCTTTAGCCAACTCCTGAAGCTCGGATTCTCGCGGCCCGTTTCTCGCCAATAACACAGCCTTGCGTGAGATCGCGGCATAGGCCGGGTCGTTAACGGCCACTCCGGTATTGTGGTACATCTGATCGGTGAAGAAGGGAAATGACTGAGTCGAGGCGAAAATCGAGTTGAATGTGTGACATACCGTGCAGCGCGCCTTGCCTGTGAACAGGAACAGACCTTGTTTCGCCGCATCGCTCATCGCCTTGCTATCACCTGCCCTGTAGCGATCAAACGGAGAGTCCGCCGTAACCAGCGTCCGCTCATACGATGCCAGAGCCTTGCCAAGCGAATTCACCGTCAGATCGCCGAAGACTTGTTGGAAGCGGCCGGCGTATTCGGGGAAGGCGCGGAGCCGCTCGACCACCTGCTCCTGTGACGCATTTCCCATCTCGTCTGGATTCACCAGCGGCAGCTTGGATTGAGACTCGAGCGATTCGACGCGGCCGTCCCAGAACTGGCCTGAGTTGAACATCGCGTTAAGCAACGTCGGAGAGCTTCTACTGCCCTTTCTTCCGTGAATGCCCTCGGCCACCGGCTTGCCATCGGTGAAGGCAAGCTTAGGATCGTGGCATGTTGCACAACTTACGCTGCCGTCCGCGGAGAGCCGTTTGTCGAAGAAGAGTTTCTTGCCCAGTTCGACTTTCGCCGCAGTCACCGGGTTGTCTTTGGGGACGAAATAATCCCAGACCTCGAAGGGTATGCCAGGGGGAAGTTTGATCTCGGACGTGCTTGAGCCCGTGTCCGGTCCGTCGGCTCGGACTAAAGCTGCAAATAGAGAGAGGGAGAGGAAAACAAAGAGTACGGCGAGACGCAGCTTGAAAGTGAGCGACCTCATAGTCATTCCCGGCGATGGGGGCTAATGTCGATTCGCTACGGCTTCTTTTGCCTCCGAGTATGACGAGCAGAACGTCGATCCCGCGTCAGCTTCTTTGGCCTCCAAGTACGACAAACGCGCCAGGAACGCAAGCTGGCAGCTTGCGCTACGTTGCTACTCCGCGACGCCTTTGACGATCAATGCGATTGGGAGGTCGGCGCCGGCAGCATTCTTGGCCTTCGCAACCAGAATCGTGCGGTTGTTGTCGTCTTGCGCAACCGATGGAAAATCTTTCTTGCCATCGGTTGAGACCAGGCTCAAACCCGCGGGGTGATTCGTCCCGCTCGCGTTCTTGCTCATCTTCACCAGGTCTTCAAACTTCATTTGGGCCGGCGCATCTTTGTCCACCGACACCGGGACCATCAGCAAGAAGTCCCTGTTCGGAGATATCCCCAGGTGGTTGCCATCATTCGGATGCACCGTGTACCGCAAAGTGTACAGCCCGGGTTTTATCGATTGGCCTCGGAAATCGGTAGTCTGCTTGGGAAACGAGATCACGCCCACCAGGGCCGAATCCGCTATCGGGTAAATCGCTCCCTGCACATCAGTCTTTTGAGCAGGAGGCACTCCCTTTCTGAGCCAGACTTCACATACCACGCTGCCATCTGCCGCAGTCACGCGATAGCCCGCGGGTTCCAACGCGCCCCTGACTGAATCCGACACGGCCTGGTCAGTGAACGCCCCGATCAATTCGACCTTGCCTCCGTTTGCCGACGAGGCCGCAGAAAGAGCGAATACCAGCAGAGCTAAGATCGCAACCCTCTGTACCAAATCATTCACCTATATTGTAAACGCGCTGGCCGTCGAGCCGGCCAGCGTTGCGATACAAACAGAGCGCGTCGATGCGCCCCGGGAACTCTGGTAGATCGATGACTCCCGCGAGCGATCAACGGGCAAAGCTGCCGACAAAGGCGCTGCGTTTGTCGTGGGTTGTCCAGGACACGCCAAGGCCGGCCCCGTTGTACTCATCCGTCAACGCAACCGCGGGCATCGCATGGGATGTTTCGACCAGCGGCGGGTAGTAGGTCTCTTCGTTGCCGCAGAAGTGGTCCTTATCGTTGAGCGACCTGGTCTCTACGCTCGCGATGTCGCCCGCGTGCACGACGGCTCTGCCATAGTGACCGCCCTGGTGGCTGATCTCCAGGCTGATGGGAGCCACGACGACATTGACAGCGTCACTCAACAGCTTGCCGCCCATCTGTTGGGCGAAGCTGACGAGCGCCCTCTGCTGGTCCGGAGTAGCCCTCTGGTCAACAATCAGAACCGCCTTCGCGGGATATGGGTTGCTGAACGGGTCCCCGAGCGTGGCGCCCGCTTTGACCACGGCTACTACGCTGAGCCCGTCGAGGCATTCGCCGTTCCATTCGCCCTTGTTGACGCGCCAGGCCAGGATCGCCTGGTTGCCCACCAAGCCGACCTCGGCGTTGGCAAAGCATGGGCCGGTCCAGACGTCGGCGCTCCGCGTTTCAATGTAGTCGCCGGAGATCTGCTGAGCGTTGCTCGTGACGGAGAGTCCGAAAAGGACCGCAGCCGCCGCAGCGAGAAGAAATACTCTTCGCATACGTTTCCCTCCACTAATAGCGGACCTGACAGGAGATCCGGAAAATCACTCACTCCTCTATTAAGAGTATCGGGCCGCAGTTCGAAGCGTCAAGCTGCGTAGATTGTCAGTTGTCCGTGGTCAGTTGTCAGTGGTTTCGTTACGGGTGCTTCCATTATCACCTGCCGCGACTCGCTGATGCGATGATCCCCGGCAGTCGACAACGGACAACGGACAACGGACAACGGACAACGGACCACTGACAATCCGTTCATACCCAGCCTTTGCCGTGGCAAGCCCGGCCTGACGCAGAACATAGCGCCGGTTCTGCCAGTTCTCCATCCGGGCCGATGCAGGTCTGCGTGAAGAGGCACCAGAAGAACCCGTCATTGGACGGCACGGCGTTTGGGTCCGGCTCGACCGGGATAAACTGGCCTTTCCACTTCAGGTGACTGCAAAGGTTGGGATGGTTGATATTGAAGCGTTCAGCCTCTGAAATCATTTCTCACCTCCCTGGGCCGCATGCATGATCGCGCGCTTTACGGCCACGCGCGCAAGCTGGATCTTGTAGCCGTTATGGCTGAGCGCCTTGGCTTTCTCCACCGCTGCGCCAGCCGCCGCCGCAGCCGTCTCTTCCGTTACCGTCTTGCCCGCCAGCGCCTGTTCCGCCTCAGGCGACGGCCACGGCACCGGAGCCACGTGGCCCAGCACGACCCTCGCCGACTGCACCTTGTCCCCCGCCATCTTCAGAGTCACCGATGCAGCCGCCAGAGGCCAATCCAGAGCCTCCTTTTGACGCACTTCATAGGTGGCGCTGTGCACCCCAGTCGCGGGAGGAATCATTATCTCGGCAATCACCTCGTTGGACTTCAGGTCGTACTCTCTGGCGCCATCCGACTGTGGAGTAAGGAAAAACTTCTCAGCCGGAGTCTCGCGGGACCCACCGGATCCCTGGATTTGCAGCTTCGCGCCATAGGCGATCAGGGCCGGCGCGAGGCTGGACGG
>Ga0210410_10004757_pt1 | contig 11871 bp, 9 predicted proteins | sample IncBWC4MmetaG_FD_161058 | JGI IMG/M metagenome (GOLD analysis project Ga0210410, IMG submission 161058) | Forest soil microbial communities from Barre Woods Harvard Forest LTER site, Petersham, Massachusetts, United States - Inc-BW-C-4-M | ecosystem: Environmental > Terrestrial > Soil >... | reverse complement strand
CGTGGATTCCCAGAACTTCATCGCCTCCCACGTGGGCATGGACGTGCTCATGGAGGGAGGCAACGCCGTGGATGCGGCGGTGGCCACCGCCTTCGCCCTCGCCGTGACCCACCCCGCCGCGGGCAACATCGGCGGGGGGGGCTTTCTCGTGTACCGGCGGGCGGGGGGGGAGGCGGTCGCCTACGACTTCCGGGAGACCGCCCCCGCCGGCGCCTCCCCCGCCATGTTCCTCCAGGACGGGAAGTACGACGCCGACCGGCACCATCACAGCTACCTCTCCGTGGGCGTGCCGGGGACGGTGGCGGGCCTGCACCTGGCCTGGAAAGAGCAAGGCAAGCTTGATTGGTCGCGGCTCCTGGAGCCCGCGATCTTCCTGGCCCGGGAGGGCTTCATGGTCACGGACGGCCTGGCCCGCTCGCTGCGCCAGGTCCTGCCCGAGATGAAGCTCTACCCCGCCTCGGTGGCTCAGTTCTCTCGTGCCGGCACCCCCTACGAGGCGGGCGACCTGCTGCGACAAGCGGACCTGGCCCGCACCCTGGAGCGGATCGCGGACCGGGGCCGGGAGGGCTTCTACGAAGGGGAGACGGCGCGGCTCATCGAGAGGGAGATGCAGGCCCACGGCGGCCTGATCACCCAGGCGGATCTGAAGGCCTACGCTCCCCGGCGGCGGGAGGTCCTCCGCGGCACCTATCGCGGCTACGAGGTCCTCACCATGCCCCCCTCCAGCTCGGGCGGCGCTTGTCTTCTGGAGATGCTGAACGTCCTCGAAGGCTACGACCTCGCGGCCAAAGGCTTCGGCTCCGCCGCCACCGTCCACCTGATCACGGAGGTCATGCGCCGCGCCTTTGCCGACCGCGCCCGTTACCTCGGTGATCCGGAGTTCAACCCGGGGATGCCCCTCGCCCGCCTCATCTCGAAGGAATACGCGACCGCCCTGCGGCGGACCATCCGCGCGGAACGGGCCTCGACTTCGTCGCCCCAGAGCTTCGAATGGCAGGCGCAGAGCACGCAGACCACCCACCTCTCGGTGGTGGATGCCGACCGCAACGCGGTGGCCCTCACCTACACCCTCGAGGACTCCTACGGCGTGAAGGCGGTGGTGCCGGGGGCGGGCTTCCTCCTGAACAACGAGATGGGAGACTTCAACGCGGGGCCGGGGCTGACCAACGCGGAAGGGCTGATCGGGACGCCGCCGAACTTGGCCGCCCCTGGCAAGCGCATGGTCTCCAGCATGACCCCCACCATTCTGGCCAAGGGCGGCAAGGTCTTCATGGTCATCGGAAGCCCGGGGGGGCGGACCATCATCAACACCGTCCTTCTCACCACTTTGAACGTGGTGGACTTCGGCATGAACATCCAGGAGGCCATCGACGCCCCCCGCTTCCACCATCAGTGGCTACCGGACGTCCTCCGCTACGAGCGCTACGGCCTCTCCCCGGATACCCTGGCCCTCCTCACTCGGATGGGCCACGCGGCCCGGGAGAGCGAGCAGCCCCAGGGGGCGGCTCAGGGTGTCGTCTACGACGCCAAGGAGGACCTGCTGGAGGGAGGCGCCGACCACCGTGCCCCCGATAGCGCCGCCATCGGCCGCTGAGCGGGCGGCGATTCACGCGCGGGCCCGGACCAGCCGGCATTGCCGAGACCGCTCGTCTCCTGCGAGCGGGGTCGGAGTTCAGGCCTCCAGGACCTCGCGCACCTTCCGCAGCAGGGCGCCCGCGGTGAACGGCTTCTGCATGAAGTGGGTGCCGGGCTCGAGCGCGCCGTGTTGACCGATGGCTTCGTCCGTGTAGCCCGACATGTACATCACCCTTACGGCGGGACGGGAGGCCTTGATCCGGTCCGCCACCTGGCGCCCGCTCATCCCGGGCATGACCACGTCCGTCAGCAGGAGGTGGATCGGGCCGTCGTGGGCCTCGGCGGCCGCCAGCGCCTCTTCCGGGCTCGCCCCGGGGAGAACTCGGTAGCCCCCCACTTCCAGGATCTCCGCGATCAACAACCGCAGCGCCTCCGCGTCCTCCACCACCAGGATTGTCTCTGAGCCCGTGGACGGCATCTCCACCCGCACCGTCCCCGCCGACAGGGCCCGCCCCGGCTCCTCCGTCCGCGGGAGATAGACCTTGAAGGATGTCCCCCGCCCGACCTCGCTGTAGACGGCGACGTGGCCGCCGCTCTGCTTCACGATCCCAAACACAGTGGACAGACCCAGCCCCGTGCCCTTGCCTTCTTCCTTGGTGGTGAAGAAGGGCTCGAAGATGTGGGACATCGTGTCCGCGTCCATCCCGTGCCCGGTGTCGCTCACCGCGAGCATCACGTAGGAACCGGGCTTTACCTCGGCATGCAGGCGGGAGTAGTTCCCGTCCAGATCCACGTTCGCGGTCTCGATGATGAGCTTGCCCCCCCGCGGCATGGCGTCGCGGGCGTTCACGGCCAGGTTCACGATGACCTGCTCCATTTGTCCCGGATCCGCCTTGACGCGCCCCAGGTCCGAGGCGAAGACCGGGACGAGCTGGATGTCCTCGCCAATGAGCCGCTGCAGCATCTTCTCGACATCGAGAACTATGGCGTTTAGATCCAGCACCTTCGGCTCGAGCACCTGCTTCCGACTGAAGGCCAGGAGCTGGCGGGTCAAGCCGCTGGCCCGTTCCGCTGCCCTCTGAATCTGCTCCGCCCGGCGGAGGCCGGGGTGCTGCGTGCCGAGATCCTTCAGGAGCAGCTCCGTATAGCCGGTGATGACGCCCAGGAGGTTGTTGAAGTCGTGCGCCACGCCGCCCGCGAGCTGCCCGATCGCCTCCATCTTCTGGGCCTGGTGAAGCTGGGCCTCGAGCTTTTTCTTCTCCGTGACGTCGTGGGCAAGGACGAGCACCGCCTGCCGGCCCTGGAAGGCAATCGGGTTGGCCCCGGTTTCTACGTCGATGATTGAGCCGTCCTTCCGGCGATGCTTCCAGACGCGCGAAAAGTTCGACCCCGGCCACGAAGAGCCGTCGAGCTCCTCCATCAGCGCGGGAACCTCTTCGGGCAGACGGATGTCCTTGATGGTCATGCCGAGCATCTCGCTGCGCGAGTAGCCGTACTGCTGGACGGTGGCATCGTTGACGGCGAGGAAGGCCAGCGTCTCCCGGTCGAAGACCCACATCGGATGCGGGTTGCTGTCGAACAGAAGCTGATACTGCGCCTCGGCTTGTCTTCGGGCCGAGCGCTCCTCAGCTTCCTTTACCGCCCGCTGCAGAGCGGGGCCGAGTCGATCCCACCTTTCCTTCGAGACAAAGTCCGTAGCCCCGGCTCGGAGCGCCTCGACCGCACGCTCTTCTCCAAGGGAGCCGGTGAAAAGGAGAAAGGCCAGCTCCGGGCTCAGCTTCCTCGTCTCACGTAAAGCCTCCAGCCCATTGAATGACGGAAGGCTATAGTCCGAGACGACAATGTGAAAGCCACCCTTTTCAAGCTCGGCGACAAAGGCATCGCGGGAGTCCACTTTCACCACGTCCCAGTCGAGGCTACTTTGGCGGAGCGCCAGCTCCAGGAGCTCCGAATCGGCCGGGTTATCTTCGAGGTGGAGGAGCCGAACCTTAGCCTCCATAGAATCGCAGCCCTCCCTCAACGCCAATTCTAGCTATTTTCATCTCGCGTTGTGTAAATGAGGGTATGATGTGCCTCACCGTTTCGATGTTAAACGCATATCGGCGCTACGAATAGCGCATCGGGACCTGGAGCTCAGCACCATGGCTCATGTGTCTACCCCGGGGCGGAACGGCCGGTCTCCCGTTCTTCCGGCCCGGCTCTGGCCTCTCGCCTTTCTGGCCTCCGCGGTCCCCCTACTGGCTGACAACCAGCGCGACCTGACCTCGATCAGCCTGGAGGAGCTCGCGCAAACGCGGGTCACCTCGGTGTCCAAGGAGGAGGAGCCGCTGTTCCAGACCCCCGCCGCGGTCTACGTGATCACGGCGGAGGACATTCGACGGTCGGGAGCCACGAGCATTCCCGATGCTCTTCGTCTGGCGCCGGGGGTCGACGTGGCGCGCATCAACTCCAATCAATGGGCCATAGGGATCCGCGGCTTCACCAGTCGGCTCTCGCGCTCGGAACTCGCCCTGATGGACGGGCGCAGCCTCTACACCCCCCTGTTCGCGGGCACGTATTGGGAGGTGCAGGACACCGTCCTGGACGACATCGAGCGGATCGAGGTCGTGCGGGGGCCCGGAGGGACACTCTGGGGCGCGAACGCGGTGAACGGGATCGTCAATATCATTACGAAGAATTCCAAGGACACCCAGGGCGGGCTCCTCTACGGAGGGGGTGGGAACCAGGAGCGGGGTTTCGTCGGCGCGCGCTATGGCGGAACAGCCGGGGATACCGGCACCTACCGGGTCTACGGAAAGTACTTCGACCGCGAGGCGGGATATCACGCCAGCAACGACAACTTCGACGCTTGGCACATGGCTCAAGGCGGATTCCGCTCCGATTGGAAGCTTCCTGCGGACGACCGGCTGACCGTCCAGGGAGACATCTATTCGGGCCGAGCCGGCGAGCAGACGTCGCTGACCTCCTATCAGCCCCCGTACATGCGGACCGTGGACACCCCCGCCGAGCTCTCGGGAGGCAACCTGCTGGCTCGTTGGGATCACTCGCTTCTAGGGTCCGCGCTGGCCGTCACCACCTACTACGACCGCACGCGTCGAGTGGAGCCCAGCTTCCAGGAGACCCGCGACACGTTCAATATCGACATCCAGGACCAGTTCGCCCTCGCCGGTCGCCACAAGGTGATCTGGGGCCTTGGTTATCGGCTCTCCTCCGGCCGGGGCCAAGGGGCCGACACCATCACTTTCGTCCCCCCCGACCGCACCGATCACATCTTCAGCGTCTTCGCCCAGGACGAGATCGCGCTCGTGAAGGATCGCCTGTCGCTCAGCCTGGGAACCAAGCTGGAGCGGAACGAGTACACGGGGTTCGAGCTCCAACCCAGCGGCCGCGTGCTCTGGTCTCCGGGTTCTCGTCAAGCGGTGTGGGCCGCCATCACCCGGGCCGTCCGCACGCCCTCCCGAATCGAGCGCGATCTGTCGCTGACCGCATCCCTCAGCCCCACCCTCCCCATCTTCGCGCAGATCATCGGGAATGACTCTTTCACCAGCGAGACGGTGGTCGCCTACGAGGCCGGCTACCGCGTCCGGCCCGCGGATCGCCTGAGCTTGGACCTCGCCCTCTTCTACAACCACTACTCGGACCTCCTGAGCGTCGAGACGGGGACGCCTTTCCCGACGGACGGCCGCCAGATCCTTCCCTTCCGCTTCGCGAACATGCTCGGCGGACACGCCTCCGGCGTGGAGCTGGCCTCGGCGGCACACCTTACGGCGTCATGGACCATGGCTGCCGAGTACTCCTACCTGAGCATGAGCCTCATGGCCAAACCCGGCAGCACGGACGTTTCGTCCGTCGCCTCGGATGAAGCGAGCCCCCGCCACATCGCCCGCATTCGCTCCTCCTGGCGGCTTCCCGCGGGCCTGGACGCGGACGTCAGCTTCCGGTGGGTCGACGCCGTCCACTCCCAGAAGACCGCCTATTCGGCCCTGGACGCCCGCGTCGCTTGGCCAATCGTGGCCAAGCTGGAGCTGGCCGTCGTCGGCCAGAACCTCCTGCGCGACCATCACCTGGAGTTCGGCGGCGGCCCGACCGCGGTTGAGATCCCGCGTTCCGTCTATGGCGAGGCCCGGTGGCGGTGGTGAGGCTTTCGGGCTCGGGCACCCTCGCCGTTCTCCTGGTGCTCGCTCTGGCCCGACCCGTAGAGACGCGGGAGGCCGCCCGGGCGGGGGAGTACCAGGTCAAGGCCGCGTTCCTCTACAACTTCGCCAAGTTCGTGCACTGGCCGGACGAGCAAGCCATCGGCCCCGCCTTCACGGTGGCCGTCCTGGGCGAGGACCCCTTCGGGGAGATCCTCGAGAGCACCTTTGCCGGGAAGACGATTCTGGACCGGAAAGTGGAGGTCCGCCGGATCAGCGCCCCCGAGGCGGCGGGCAAGGCCCAGATCCTGTTCATTGGCTCGTCGGAGCGGCCCCGCCTGGCGGAGATCCTGAAGGCCCTGGAGGGAACCAGCGTTCTCACCGTGGGCGAGATGGACGGTTTCTCGGACCGCGGAGGGATGATCACCTTCAAGCTGAAAAACGACCTCGTCCGCTTCGACATCAACCTGTACCAGGTCGAGCGCGCGCACCTCAAGATGAGCTCGCAGCTCATCCGCCTGGCTCTGCGGGTCATCTCCAAGAGCGACGGCGTCTGAGATGCGCATCCTCGGCGGGATGACCATACGGCGAAAGCTGACCAGCATCGGCATGCTGAGCAGCGTGACCGCGCTGGTGACGGCAAGCATCGCCTTCCTCGCCTACGACTCGCACAGCTTCCGCCAGTCGATGGTGCGGCGCATCCTGAGCGAGGCGCACATCATCAGCTTCAACAGCGTCTCGCCCCTCCTCTTCAACGACACCGAGGCCGCGAGCGCCACCCTGGCCGGTCTGCGGGGCGAACCGGCGGTGGCGGCGGCCCTCATCGTCGCCGAGAAGGGCGCCCGGCCCCTCGCCACCTATGCCCGCGACGGCGGGTCGGTGGCGACGCTTCTCAACCCCTCCGCCGAGGTCCCCGGCGGGTACCTCTTCACGGCCGGCCAGCTGCTCGTGTCCGAGCCCATCCGGTTCGAGGGGAAGACCGTCGGCCGGCTGCTAATCCGCGCCGACCTGGATGAGCTAGGCGACCGCCAGCGGCGCTACGCGGGCACGGTGATGGTCATCCTGGCCGGATCCTTCCTGCTGGCCATCGTCATCTCCCGGGCCATCGAGAAGACGATCTCGGCGCCCCTCCTGAACCTGGCCAACACGGCGCGCGCCGTCTCCTCCCAGAAGGACTACTCGGTGCGGGCGGCCTCGGAGGGCGACGACGAGATCGGCTCCCTCATCGGCACCTTCAACGAGATGCTGGACCAGATCCAGCGGCAGAACTCCGACCTCCAGGAGGCTCGCGCCGACCTGGAGAGGCGCGTCGAGGCGCGGACCCACGACCTGGCGGCCGCGAACAAGGAGCTGGAGGCCTTCTCGTACTCGGTGTCGCACGACCTCCGGGCTCCCCTGCGGGCGATCGACGGCTTCAGCAAGGCCCTCCTGAGCGGCTACGGGGCCCAGCTCGACGAACAGGGTCGCCACTACCTGGACCGGGTGCGGGCCGGAACCCAGCGGATGGCCAGGCTGATAGACGACCTGCTCGGGCTGGCCAGGGTCAGCCGTCGGGAGCTGGTCCGGCAGGAAGTGAACCTGAGCGAGATCGCGGATCGGGTGGCGGCCGAGCTGGCGACGCGGCCCCCGTCACGCGAGGTGCGCGTCCGCGTGGAGGCGGGCCTAACCGCGGAGGCGGATCCCCACCTCCTGACCATCGTGCTCGAGAACCTGATGGGCAACGCCTGGAAGTTCACGGCCAAGAGGGAGGAGGCCTGCATCGAGGTGGGCAAGCTCAGGGATGGGGCGGGGGCGGCCTTCTATGTGCGGGACAACGGGGCGGGCTTCGACATGGCCTACGCGGACAAGCTCTTCGGTGCCTTCCAGCGGCTTCACAGCGACGCGGATTTCGAGGGGACGGGAATCGGCCTCGCGACCGTGCAGCGCATCGTCAACCGCCACAGTGGACGCATATGGGCCGAAGGGGCGGTCGGCAAAGGGGCGACGTTCTACTTCACTCTGGAGCGCAATCCATGACCAACCGGTCCATCCTTCTCGTGGAAGACAACCGCGACGACGTCGAGCTGACGGTGATGGCGCTGACGGAGGCCAAGATCACGAACCCGGTCGTGGTGGCGCGCAACGGCGTGGAGGCCCTCGACTACCTTTTCGGCACGGGGGCCCACGCCGGCCGCGACGTGGCAGATCAGCCGGTCGTGGTGCTGCTGGACATCAAGCTGCCTCTCCTGAACGGTCTCGACGTCCTCAAGCGCATGCGGGGGGACGAGCGGACGCGGCGGACCCCGGTGGTGATGCTGACGAGCTCCACGGAGCAGACCGACATCGCCACCACCTATGAGCTGGGCGCCAACAGCTATGTTCGCAAGCCGGTGGAGTTCGAGGGCTTCGTGACCGCCGCGCGCCAGCTCGGTCTCTACTGGACGGTTCTGAACAACCCGCCCGAGCCCGGGGCGCCGAAGCAGAAGATCTCCTGAGCTCGGCGGAACCCGCGCCGCTGCCCCGGGTATCCCGGGGGGGCCCCGAATCGTCGCCCTCCGTTGCCGCTCGGGCACGGCCCGGGGCCGGGGAGTAGGTGGCAGCGATGCTGGTCGCCTCCTGGAACGTCAACTCGATCCGGGCCCGGGAGCCGCGCCTCCTCCGCTGGCTGGGGGCTCGGCGGCCGGACGTGGTGTGCCTGCAAGAGCTGAAGGTCGCGGAGGAGGCCTTCCCCTTCGCGGCGCTCCGGGAGGCCGGCTATCACGCGGCCGTCCACGGCCAGCGGACGTACAACGGGGTGGCCGTGCTCTCCCGCGAGGAGCCCAAAGACGTCGAGCGCGGACTGGGCGACGACGACGAGCAGGCCCGCTTGATCTCCGTCCGGGTGGGGGGTCTGCGGGTGGTCTGCGCCTACGTCCCCAACGGGGAGGAGGTGGGGTCGGAGAAGTGGACCTACAAGCTCGACTGGCTCCACCGCCTGCGCGCCTATCTGGACCGGCGCTGCCGCCCGGACGAGCCCCTGGTCCTGGGCGGGGACTTCAACGTGGCCCCCGAGGTCAGGGATGTGGTCGATCCCGCGGTTTGGGCGGGCTCCGTCCTTTTCCACCCCGAGGCGCGGGCCGCCCTCGAAGAGGTGCGGCGCTGGGGCCTGGCCGACACCCTGCGCCTCCACCATCCCGAGCCGGGGCTCTACTCGTGGTGGGACTACCGGAGGCTGGCCTTCCCCAAGAACCGCGGTCTGCGCATCGATCTCATCCTGGCCAGCGCGCCCCTGGCGGAGCGCTGCCGCGCCGCTTCCATCGATCGCGAGGAGCGCAAGGGCAAGCAGCCCTCGGACCACGCCCCCGTGATGGCGGAGTTCTCGGGCTGAGCCCGTCCGCGGCTCCGGCCCCGCCGCTCAGCGCGGGCCCAGACGCTTCAGGAGCTGGATCTGGCCCGCGTGGTAGAGGTCGTGGGCGGCGACGCCCCGGATCATCCGCGCCTGGCCCCCCGCCCGGAGGTCGGCGCGGGAGAGGCGGGCCACCACCTCCCTGAGCTGCCGATGCTCCTCCAGCAGCCGGGCCACGTCCCGGCGCCAGGCCACGTCGTCCGGGGTGGAGGGGCGGGCGAACCAGTTGCTGCCCGGGTAGGCGAAGGAGCCGCGCTTCTGGCCGGTGAGCCGGCGCCGCACCGCATACTTCCAGTAGGCGGAGTGGACCACGATCTCCCAGATGCTGTGCCGGGAGGGGCCGGGCCGCCAGGCCGCCCGCTGCGCGCTCAGGCCCCGCACCGAGCCCCGCAGGTTGGGGCCGTGCCAGGCCTTGCGCTCGAAGGCCTCGTCGAGGAGGGCAAGGTACGGCTCCAGACCGGGGTGCGGGCGGGGGTTGGTCATGGATGGCTCCTTCTAACCGGTGTGATAAAGTTCGCAGGTTAGAAGCTATGTGGATGCCTATGACCTGTCAAGATCAATTTAGAGGCTATCAAGGGAATGGCGCTCCGCGGGGCGGGGGGCGGCCAGACGTTTGAGCTCACGGGGGGCCGGCCCTGCCTGGACCTGGTCAACACCCTGGAGGCCCGGCCCACCCCCCACCCGCGGGAGCGCTTGCCGACCTACGCCGACCTGCTGGCCTGGGGCGAGCAAGCGGCCCTCCTCACCCCCGGTCAGGCCCGGCGGCTCCGCGAGCGGGCGCGGCGGCGCGGGGGGGAGGCGGAGGCGGCCCGGCGGCGGGCGCTCTTCCTGCGGGAGTCGCTCTACTCCGTCTTCTCCGCGGTGGCGGCGGGAAGGGCCGTCCCCCCCCGCGCGCTCCTCGTCCTGAATGCCGCGCTCCCCAGGGCGCTGGCCCGGCTGCGGATCGTCGGCGGGAGGGACGCTCTCGCCTGGGGTTGGTCGGGGGAGGCGGCGTTCGACCGCGTGCTGTGGCCCGTCATCCAGTCGGCGGCAGAGCTCCTCACCTCCCCCGCCCGGGAGCGGCTGCGGGAGTGCGCCGCCCCCGCCTGCGGCTGGCTCTTCCTGGACGCGAGCCGGAACCGGTCCCGCCGCTGGTGCGACATGAGCGTTTGCGGGAACCGGGCCAAGGCCCGCCGGCACTACCGGCGGGAGAGAGCCCGCCGGAGAAAGGCCGCGCCGGGGTTCAGGGCCACCGCTCGCCCCGCTGGGAGGCCTCGTACACGGCGCGCGAGCCGGGGTGGTCGTTGAGGGCCGCGGGGTCGAGGCGGAGCGCCTCCTCGAAGGCGGCCACCGCTTCCGCGTGGCGGTCGAGCGCGTTCAGGGCCGCGCCTAGCGTGAGGCGGGCCTGGGGGTCGGCGGGGGCCAGCCGCACCGCTTCCTGCAGGGGGAGAAGCGCTTCCTCGGGCTTGCCGAGGGCAAAGAGAAGGGTCGAGCCGAGCCGCCAGTTGGCCTCGGGGTCGTTGGGGCCGAGCCGCACCGCTTCCCGGTAGAGCGCGGCCAGCTCGTCCCAGCGCTCGAGCGAGGCTAGGCGCAGGGCCAGGAGCTGGCGCAGCGCGGCCGCGCGCTCCCGCCCCTGGCCAAGGGCGATGGCGCTGCGGCAGGCCGCGAGTCCTTCCTCGCCGCTGCGCTCCTCACAGAGGCGCGCCTGCTCGCCCGCGGCCGGCTCCTCCGCGGGAGCCCCCGCGGCCGAGAGCAGGGCAAGCACGCCCCCGGCGAGAGTGGTCCGGAAGGCGGAGGCCGAGAGACGCCACCCCATGGGTCGTCCAGTCTACAGGGCCTCCCGCCCGGCGCAAGCCTGCCCCCCCGCGGCCTCACCCCAGGAGAGCGGGCCGCCGCCCTCGCCGGGACTCTAGAAGGCCTCCTTGTTCACGATGTAGGGCATCTTCTTGGGGTCCCCGTCATAGCGCTTCTCGAGGACGTCAATCACTGCCTGCACCGTCCGCCCCGCCATGCCCACGTTGGGATCGGGGGAGAGGCGGGTGGCCCGGCCCGCGGACGCGAAGTGGGGGAACAGCCGCAGTTTGAGCTTGAGCCGATCGTCGCGCAGCGGGCTGTCCGCGGGCAGCGGCTCCTTCTCGAACACGTCCAGGGCCGCCCCCGCGATCCAACCCTCGTGGAGCGCTTTGGCCAGGGCGTTCTCGTCCACGATCGGTCCCCGGGAGGTGTTGATCAGGTAGGCGGTGGGCTTCATGAGGCGGAAGCGGCGCTCGTCCATGAGGTGATAGGTGGGCTCCGGCGCCTCCCCCGGGCGCGTGAGGGGCACGTGGAGGGAGACGAAGTCCGCCCGCCCCAGCGCCTGCTCGAAGGAGACGTACTCGATCGCCTGCAGCCGCGGGCAGAGGCCCTCCCGGTGGCGGACCTCCATGACCCTCTGGGTACTCGCCACGAACTTCTGGTCCTGGTAGACGGGGTCGTAGCACAGCAGGTCCATGTCGAGGCCCACCGCCTTCTTGGCCACGCTCTTGCCGATGCGGCCGGTGCCGATCACGGCCAGGGTCTTCCCCGTCACCTCGTCCCCCAGCCAGGGCTGGTGGGGGTGCCAGGTCGACCACTCCTGGTTTCGTACCATCTGCTCGGCGGGCCAGGTCTTGCGGGCCACGCAGCCCATGATGAAGAAGGCGAACTCGGCGGTGGCCTCGGTGAGCACGTCCGCGGTGTGGCTGAAGGGGATCTTGTGCCGATTGGCGGCCGCGCGGTCGATGTTGTCGAAGCCCACCGCGAGCTGGGCCACGATCTTGAGTCCGGCCGCCGCCCCCGCCG
>Ga0210410_10004755_pt1 | contig 11872 bp, 11 predicted proteins | sample IncBWC4MmetaG_FD_161058 | JGI IMG/M metagenome (GOLD analysis project Ga0210410, IMG submission 161058) | Forest soil microbial communities from Barre Woods Harvard Forest LTER site, Petersham, Massachusetts, United States - Inc-BW-C-4-M | ecosystem: Environmental > Terrestrial > Soil >... | reverse complement strand
TTGCAGCGAAGAACAGGAAACTGGCGATCACGAATGGCCTTCACTCTTGATGGCAAAACGGCTCTGGTAACTGGTTCCGGCCGCGGTATAGGCCGGGCGATTGCAGAGAAACTGGCGGAATGCGGCACCGCGGTCATGGTCAACGACCTGGACGAGGCCGCGCTGCGAGAGACTAAATGTCTGTTGGGCGCGATGGGGCAAAGGGTCGAGGTGTTCGCCGGCGATCTTACCCAACCGAATTTTCCGGACCAACTGGTCCAAGCCACTCTGGACGCGTTTGGTTCCATCGACATCATAGTTAATAACGCCGGATACAGTTGGGATAACGTCATTCAGAAGACTACTGATGAGCAATTCCAGGCCATGCTCGAAATCCACCTGGTCGTGCCGTTTCGCGTTCTGCGGGCGGCCTCGGCGTACATCCGGGAAACGGCGAAGCGTGAGATCGCGGCCGGTAAGCAGGTGATGCGGAAGGTCGTCAACATCACCTCGATTGCAGGGACCGATGGCAATCCCGGACAGGCCGGCTACTCATCAGGAAAAGCGGGCGTGCTTGGGCTTACGCGGACTCTGGCAAAGGAATGGGGCCGGTACAACGTCAACGTGAACGCCGTTGGGTTCGGATTGATCGAAACTCGGCTTACGCAGGTCCTCACCGGCGAGGAAGCCAATATCGAAATGCGCGGCCATTCGATACGGGTCGGAGTGCAGGCCGAAATGCTGGAATCAGTGAAAACCGCTTGCCCATTGAGACGGCTGGGCACGCCCGCGGAGGCAGCAGGCGCAGTTCTCTTTTTCTGTTCGCCGCTTTCCGATTACGTGACTGGTGAGGTGCTCATTTGCGGCGGTGGCTTCCACTTCTAACCCAAGCGCGACAACTCCTGCGCTTCAGAAGCATACGTTGCTGGAAAGTCATTGGCCTCTTTGTCCGCGTCCTGCAGCAAAAGCTTAATGCCAACATAGTGATCGAGGCTATGCTCGTATCCCGAGTCATAAGACGCAACCTGAGGCCGTGCGACAGTCGGGTTCGACAAAAACGAATTCGATGTTATTCCCTGGGCCATGAGATTTCTCCTTGCTGAATCGAGTGCGCCCGCTTCACCCTCAAGTCACGAGACTCAACGGTGACGAGCGACTGTGGAAAGTCTATTCCGTAACCTTCTGAGAGTTTGTGACAGCCATCACCCTTATCGGTGCTGTTGGTCACCGGGGATTTTCTCAATCGTGTGAATCTTCATTTTGACTTTCGGAAACGCCTGCCGAATCTGCACGGCGCCGATGGCACTGACTCAGCGTCTTTTGCGGGATTTTACTTTTCGCTTGCGCACCGCTTTCCCAGCTCCCAGCCTTGAAACCAGCGACTCCAACTCTTCTACTCTCTGCTTCAGTTCGTCGACCTCAATCGTTTCGTGTTTCTTCTGCTCCGATGTACCGGTTCTGTGCGAGCCTTCCGCCGGTTCAGAACCCCAAGGCGTTTCTGGGGCAGTCGAACGCGGCGACGGCGTCGTCTGGACAAATTCGAAAGGACTTAAGGGAGGCGCCATGGCCCGATAGGCGTTCTGGTACATATCGAGAACGGCCTTCGTGTACTTCAACGTGGTCTCCTGAGTTGCCCGGCCCGAGGCGACCACCATCTGGCGCAATATATCCAGAGGGAAAGGTGAGTCAGGTTCTTTGGCGTGTTCCACGATGATCTGGGTCAGCACCAACCGCGTCAAGTCTTCGCCCGTGGCGGCGTCCACCACCTGGATGGCGTGACCCTCTCGTACCATCTGCGCCACTTCGTCCTGATTGATGTAGCGGCTATGCGTGGTGTCGTAGAGACGGCGGTTTCCGTACTTCTTAATAACCACAGTTTTGCGGTTCATTGTTTTCAGTTTTCGCTTGACATCCGCCAGAAAGAGATTAACATAGCATTATGCTGCATTGCAGCATGCACTGCAACAATACAAATCTTAATCTTAGAATAAGGAGCAAAGACATGAGCACCGCCCGTAAATCAACCAAAAGCGCTGCGGAAGCAGCTGAGAAAAACGAAGTTGTCGAGACCTTCATCCCGCTGTACACAAAAAACGTGGAGCGCCTGGCCGAACTGCAGAAGAAGTCGCTTGAAATCGCCGCCGAGCAGAACGGTGAATTGATTGAAGCCTGCAAAAAAGCTGTTCGCTTCATTCCCGAGGCTCCAGGCCTGTTCCTGTTCGACCTGATTGGCCAGACGTTCGATCGATTTGTGGAAACCGAGAAAAGCGCGATCGACCTGGCGGTTGAGCAGAGCCATGCGGTCGTCGGCCTGGCAAAAGAGCGTGGCGCCTCGGCCTCCAAGGTAGCTGCAGGAGTGACGGCCCTGTTCAAGCAGTCAGTCGAGCATTCTGTTGCAGCGCAAAAGAAAGCTCTCGATTATTATGCAGCGCAGCACAAGACGGCCAGAGAAGCTGCCAGGAAGCAGTTCCGCATCCCCAGTAGCCCTGCCGCCGAGGCCTTCCAAAGTGGTATCGATGCTTTAATTGAAACCCAGAAGACGATGCTTGACATTGTCTCCAAGCCGTTCAAGCATAGCGCAGCCGCGTAAGGCGGTTGTTATACTGCGATTCGGTAAACCGCCCGGCACCGGTTAGCGTGTGTTTGTTCCGGAGAATTGAATTCCGGGGCTGCCTCGCGGTTGCGGCTTGGTTAAGGAGGGAGTTGCAAATGGCTGATGAACAAGCAGCGAAAGGCAAGCCATTCGATCCTATGGACGCTTTCCGCGATATGCGGGATACTTACCTCGATGCCTGGGCGAAAACCATGGTGGACGCGGTAAATACGGATGCCTACGCCAAAGCTACGGGGACCATGCTTGACACTTATCTCTCCGCGTCATCGCCATTTCGAGATGCGGTCGAGAAGGCGATGGTGCGCGCCCTCGAGCAGTTGAGCATGCCTTCGCGGGCTGATTTCGTGGGGCTGGCTGAGCGAGTCACGAATATTGAAATGCGGCTCGACGATATGGATGCCAAGCTGGATCGGATTGAGAAGTTGCTCACCAAGCCTGTAACCGTGGCAAGCAGTAGAAAGCCGAAACCTGGAGAAGGCACCCCTCAGAGCAAGCAGAAAAGGAAGAGAGCGAAGTAGCAATGGCAGACGCTACGGTTGTCACGGACCAGCTTACGAGCCTGGTGGAAAAACTGACCGCGTTCAGCAAGGCAGTGACGACCCGGACCGCCATTGCGCAGACCCCTAAGCAGCTGATCTGGACGCTGAACAAGGCAAAACTCTACCGCTATGTTCCTGTCGTGCCCAAGGAGCAGCGCCATCCGGTTCCGCTCCTGATGGTGTTCGCGCTGATGAACCGGCCTTACATTCTTGATCTTCGACCGGGCCACAGTTTCGTCGAGTTTATGGTCAACAGCGGCTATGACCTGTACCTGCTCGATTGGGGAGCTCCCGGTCCGGAGGACAAGAATCTTAAGTTCGACGACTATACCCTCGAATACATGCCACGCGCCATCCGTAAACTTAAGTCGGTCGCGGGCGTGGAAGAGTTCAGCATGCTCGGCTGGTGCATCGGAGCTATCCTTACCACAATTTATGCCTCCCTGCGGCCCGACGACGGATTACGAAATCTGATTCTATTGACGGCCCCGCTGGACTTCTCCGATAAACAAGCTCTCACCTTCGCCCGCTGGACCGACGAGCGCTATTTCGATGTGGACAAGGTGTTGGCGACGTTTGGCAACATGCCCGGGGAAATGATCGACTATGGCGCCAGGGCGCTGAAGCCGGTCGAGAATTACGTCGTCAACTACTTGAAGCTTTGGGACAACATCGAGAATCCTCAAGTCATAGAAGCCTGGCAAGCCATGAATACCTGGGTGACCGACAACATCCCGCTGGCCGGCGGCGTGTTCCGGCAACTCATCGTCGACCTTTACCGCAATGACCGGTTGATGCGAGGAGAGTTGATGATCCGAGGCGAGCGCGTGGATCTGAGCCGCTTGCGGGCCAACTTGCTGACCGTGATCGCAGAGGGTGATCACATCACGCCACCCTGCCAGTCGAAAGCCATCCTGTCAAAAGTGAGCAGCAAAGACAAAGAGCTCTTCAGTGTTCCCGGCGGTCACATCGGAATCATGGCGGGGAGTGGGGCAAACAAACGAACCTGGCCTAAGATTAATGACTGGCTAGGCCCACGTTCAGGTTAGCGTCCGGTTGGTCGTGCGGCGTGCTGGAAAAATGAAGTCGGTTCCGATCTGGAATCTGACGAGCGCCTGCCACTTGGGGGCATCTTGTGACCGAGAATGTGGCTCCAGCACGCGGAGTGCAAGATAAGACACCCGTCATCCTGCGTTCGGAAATGCGGCCGATCGACGCGCTTTTCACACCGCACATCGTCGCCGTAATTGGTGCGACGGAGCGCGAGGGAAGCGTTGGGCGCGCGATTGTCTCAAATCTTCAGACTCCCGCATTTCAAGGCAAGGTCTATCCGGTCAACCCTCGACATCGAAATATTCTCGGCCTGGCGGCGTATCCCTCGATCCATGAGGTCCCGGGGCCGGTAGATCTCGCGGTCATCGTGACCCCGGCAGCCACAGTTCCCGCGATTGTCAGGGAATGTGTGGCTGCGGGCGTGAAGTCTGCGGTTGTCATCTCTGCGGGCTTTCGCGAGCACGGTGCTGAAGGGCAAAAGCTGGAAAAGCAAATCGCCGAAGAGCTGGCACGTGGCCACCTGCGCCTACTCGGACCCAATTGCCTCGGAGTCATGAACCCGCGGTTTGGACTCAATGCAACCTTCGCCCAAACCATCGCGCGCCCGGGCAACGTCGCGTTTCTGAGTCAGAGTGGTGCGCTGCAGACTGCGATTCTAGATTGGAGCCTGCGCGAGCAGGTAGGGTTCAGCGCATTCGTTTCCGTGGGGTCGATGCTCGATATTGGTTGGGGCGACCTGATTGATCACTTCGGGGATGATCCCCATACGCAGAGCATCCTTATTTATATGGAGTCGATTGGCGATGCGCGGGCCTTCTTATCGGCGGCCCGGGAGGTAACGCTTACCAAGCCGATCATTGTGTTGAAAGCCGGACGGTCGGAGGGCGGATCGAAAGCAGCGGCCTCTCACACTGGCGCCCTTACCGGCAGCGACGACGTTCTTCAGGCGGCATTTCGACGTGCTGGCGTCCTGCGTGTGAGCAGCATCGCGGATCTGTTCTATATGGCGGAAGTCCTAAGCAAACAGCCTCGGCCCCGCGGCCCAAGGCTTACCATGTTGACGAACGCCGGCGGTCCGGCCGTGCTCGCTACCGATGCGCTCATTGCGGTGGGCGGCGAGCTTACTAAGCTTTCGACGGAATCCCTCGAAGCGCTCGACCGTTTTCTGCCCGCCCACTGGAGCCATGGCAATCCGATTGATATACTCGGCGACGCCGATCCCGACCGCTATGAGCGCGCAACCGAGATAGCACTTGCCGACCCCAATAGCGACGGTCTGCTGGTCATCCTTGCCCCGCAGGGCGTGACCAATCCTGCCGACGTTGCGGAGCGATTAAAGCCTTACGCTCATGCGCTCGGCAAACCGCTGCTCGCGAGCTGGATGGGGGGAGAAAGTGTTGCCGCCGGCGAAGCCATTCTGAATGGCGCTGGAATTCCAACATTTACTTTTCCAGACACTGCCACCCGAATCTTTACCCTGATGTGGCGCTATGCCTACAACCTTCGCGGCATCTATGAAACTCCGGTTCTCGCGGATGGGCCGCAAGAAGAGAGTGAAGCGCGGTACAAGATAAGCGCGATCATCGAGGAAGCCCGAAGCCGCGGGCGGACGTTGCTCACCGAGTTCGAATCAAAACAGATCCTTACGCTGTGTGGAATTCCGGCAGTGGAGACAAGGATCGCCCGCACCGAAGAGGAAGCCGCAGCGGCAGCGGCGGCAATCGGGTTTCCCGTCGTCGTGAAATTGCATTCCGAAACCATTACGCACAAGACCGACGTCGGCGGCGTGAAACTGAATCTCGCCGACACCGCAGCCGTTCGCGAGGCCTACCGCGCGATTGAATCTTCCGTCACCGAGCGCGCAGGTCGCGAGAGCTTTCAGGGCGTGACGGTGCAACCCATGTGGAAAGCGGCGGGTTACGAGTTAATTGTTGGCAGCGCCACGGACGCGCAATTCGGCCCGGTCGTGGCTTTTGGCTCAGGCGGGGAATTGGTAGAAGTCTATTGTGACCGGGCTCTGGCGTTGCCTCCGCTCAACACCACACTGGCACATCGCTTACTCGAGCAAACTTTAGTTTTTAAAGCTCTCTCCGGCGTGCGTGGCCGTAAGCCGGTGGACATTGAGGCGCTCGAAGCCTTGTTAGTGCGGTTTAGCCGACTCATCGTCGACAACCCCGCCATCAAAGAAGCGGACATCAATCCGCTGATCGCTTCCGCCGATCAGATTCTCGCGCTCGACGCCCGTTTCGTTCTTCATGATAAGAGTCTCGCTGCGAACCAGCTTCCCAAACCTGCCATCCGGCCCTACCCGGTGCAATACGTTTCGTCGTGGACGATGAAGGATGGCACACCCGTGGTCCTGCGGCCGATCCGTCCCGAGGACGAACCGCTGGTGGTGAAGTTCCATGAAGCACTTTCCGAGCGCAGCGTCTTTCTCCGCTACTTTCAGTGGTCCAAGCTCAGCCAGCGAGTTGCTCACGATCGGCTGAGGCGAATCTGTTTCATCGACTACGATCGCGAGATTGCCATTGTCGCCGATTACACTTGGCCGGCCACGGGCGAGCACGAAATCCTCGCCATCGGGCGGCTGAGCAAACTTCCCGGGGAACGCACCGCTGAGATCGCGCTGCTGGTGCGCGACCAGTATCAGCGTCGGGGTTTGGGAATCGAGTTGCTGCGCCGCCTGATTCAGGTAGCCCGCGACGAGCATCTCGATTCAATACAGGCCTACATGCTCCGCGAGAACATCGAGATGCGCAGCCTTGTAGAGAAGGTGGGTTTTCATGTTGGACCGGCGGACGAGACGGGAGTTCAACTTACTTCCCTCGCCCTGAACGTCGCGTGACTGGGGGGCGGGGACGTCCGTTTTTAAAGACTGCATCAACGAGAAGAATCAACAGACGCCGTTTTTTTCGCCTGTTCCGCTGTCAGCCGTTGGATCGTCGCCCGCAGCCATGCGCCGAGTGCGTCCTCAAGCTCTTGCTGCGTCCCGGTGCGGTATAACGACGAGAGCGTCTCTCCACCGGCTGATAATGGGATGTGAATGCACGGAGTCTGTTCGGTGCGCGCGTCCTGGGGCACGAATTGCATCAGCAGGCATTCGTCACAGGGCTCGCGGTCCTTCGAGTTAAAGTTCATGCAAGTGGGGGAATCTTCGAAAACAAAGCGTGGCCGCCACGCCTCGCGAGGCAATCGTCCGTAGCCGCCCTGCTCAAGAAACTCCAATTCGAACTTCAGCACATCCAGCAGATTGCGATCGTCCTTTGGCATAAGGCTCACCCTGATCATTAGTTTGAGCCCAGGCCCCAGGGTCATGCTGTGACCAGCATCACGGTTGGCGGTGAGAACCATCACCAGTTTATTCACAGATGAATATAAAGGGCTTACAATCACAGGGATATGTGACCCGGGTCACGGAATCTCTGCCGCCGGGAGTTCAATATTGCATTTGCAACTCCTAATCTCGGTCGGATCCAGGACCGATGAAAACTAGAATGGAGCTTGACCATGAAGAGGATTAACTTCCAGGTGTTTACCTTCGCAACCGCATTGACTGTTGTGCTCACTCTTCCTTTATCCGTGCATGGGCAGGATGCACCTGCGCTCTTCAAATCAAAGTGTGCCGCCTGCCATGGCGCCGACGGAACCGGTTCGCCGATGGGAAAGAAAATGGGTGCCCACGATTTCACCAGCGCCGACGTGCAGAAAATGTCGGACGCCGAACTCACGGACGTCATCACGAACGGCAAAAACAAGATGCCGAAGTACGCCTCTCTGAGTCCAGAAGAAGTCAAAGGGCTGGTGGCCTACATCCGCACGCTGAAAAAGTAGTCCTCGCGGTATCACGTGCAGAGCGATTGTCCGGGGCGGCGGAGTTTGCGCGGCGGGCCTTGTGGTGTGTCTGCGAAACAGCACACAGAAAATCAGAAGGAGCAACTGTTTCACATGAATCTGCGAGAACGCATCCGGGACTGGACGCAACCGATCTATTTCCTGGGGCAGAATCCGATCACCCTTACCGGTGCAGTGATCACGACCAGTACCGCCCTTACCACTATCGCTTTCTGGTTCTACGACGTTTTTCTTCCAGGACCACCGCATCCTTATATTGGCCTTCTGGTCTTTCTGATTCTTCCCGGCATCTTTGTGCTTGGACTGTTGCTGATTCCCCTGGGCATCTGGCTCAAGCGACGAAGTCTGCTTGGGGCTGGGCGACTGCCGCAAATTTATCCTGCCATTAACCTGCAACTGCCTATGGTCCGACGTACTTTGGAATGGGTAGTCGCGGCTACGTCGCTCAATCTCCTTATCGTTGGGACCGCCTCCTACCGTGGCGTGGAGTATATGGACTCGGTGAGTTTCTGCGGAACCACCTGCCACCGCGTCATGGCCCCTGAGTATACGGCCTATCAAAATTCTCCGCACTCGCGTGTGGCTTGTGTCGAGTGCCATATCGGACCCGGAGCAGGCTGGTTTGTCCGCTCAAAGCTTTCCGGACTCCGTCAGGTTTACGCAGTGACGTTCCACACCTATTCGCGGCCGATCCCTTCGCCGGTCAAGTATCTTCGGCCGGCGCGCGAGACTTGTGAGCAATGCCACTGGCCGCAGCGTTTTACTGGCGATAAATTCCTGGTGAACACCAGCTACAAGGACGATGAAAAAAATACGCCTCAAACGGACGTGTTGCTGCTCAAAGTCGGCGGACGCACCGCCCTGGGTTCGGTCGGAATTCATGGGCGCCACCTCGCCGACGCAGCCCGCATCCACTACATTTCCACCGATGCCGAGCGGCAGACCATCCCAGTCGTGTATTACACCGACGACCAGGGCAAGACCACAGAATTTATTTCCAGTGATGCCAAGCCGACCCAACAACAACTGGACAAGGGAGAGCGTCGCGTAATGGATTGCGTGGACTGCCACAACCGGCCCACCCATGCCTTTGATCTTCCTGATAACGCAGTGGACAAGCGGATGTCGCTGGGCCGGATTAGTCCGGACCTTCCCTACATCAGGAAAAAGGCGGTCGAGGTTCTGAAGGTGAACTATCCCACCCGCGAAATAGCAAAGCAGAGCATTACAGGCGAAATCAACAATTTTTATCGGACGAATTATCCCCAGATCTATGAAACGCGACGGCCGCTGGTGCAGCAAGCGGGTGAGGAGACTTCAGAGATCTACCTGCGGAATATTTTCCCGGATATGCGCGTGACCTGGGGCACCCATCCCAATAATCTTGGACACAATGATTCGCCGGGCTGCTTCCGCTGCCACGACGGCAGCCACACCAGCGCCGATGGGCAGACCATCACCAATGACTGTTCCGCTTGCCATCAGGTTTTGGCGGCGGGTGAAGAAAATCCAAAAATTCTGACGGACTTGGGAATGAAGTAGGAAAGCTGTCGGAGTATTGCCTTGTTGAAAGGGATGCAACGCGCGATCGTCACCATCAGGCGATCGAATCCCGGTTACTTATTGTTGATGGTTTCGGTAAGTCTTCTTTCAGTTTGCACATTGATACCTACTCGCGCTTTCGCCCAAGCGAAAACGCCTCATCTATTGAAGCAAGATGAAAGCTGCCTCGCCTGTCACGGCCAGGCGGGAATGACGTCGTCCACCGGCAAAAGCATCTCGATTGATCCCGCCAGGCACGCAGCCAGTGTCCACGGCACTCTGGGCTGCAACGACTGCCACGCGACCATTAAGGATTTTCCGCACCCCGACAAAGTGGCGAAGGTTCAATGTTCGACTTGCCACACCGAAGAAGCTTCCCATGTGACCAGCAGCATTCACGGCGCGCTCGGGGACGTGGCTTGCCAATCCTGCCACGGCGATCCCCACGAAGTTTCGGCTGCGGCACAGACGGCGCCGGCAAAATGTGCGCAGTGCCACGCCGATGAAGTAAAAGACTTCAGGAAAAGCGTTCACGGACAGGCCGCCGCGGCAGGCGATTCGGATGCGCCGACCTGTAGCTCCTGCCACGGGTCTATCCATCAAGTTCAGGTGTCGAGCGACGCTGCGTCGCCGGTGGCCAAGAAGAATCTGCCTGATACGTGCGCTTCCTGTCACAGCAATCAGCAGTTCCTCTCACGGCATCACATTCCGTTTGCGCATCCCGTTGAACTCTACCGGCAAAGCGTGCACGGACGAGCCGTGGTCGATGGAGATGGATCTGCGGCAAGCTGCTCGGATTGTCATGGGAGCCATGGAATCTTTCCCCCGAAAGATGCACGTTCCAAGACCAACCACTGGAATATTCCAGCAACCTGCGGGCATTGCCACGCGGACATCGCCCAGACCTATGGTGAAAGCGTGCACGGACAAGCAATGAAGGATGGCGTTTCCGCGGCCCCGGTGTGCAGCGACTGCCACGGGGAGCATCTGATTCTGGGGCCGAAAGAGCAGGGATCGCTGGTGAATGCAGGACGCGTCTCCATGGCCACCTGTGCGCGTTGCCACAGCGATGAACGCCTTGCACTGCGTTACAATCTGCCAGCCGACCGGGTTCCTTCTTACGCCGACAGCTATCACGGTCTCGCGCAGCGAGGCGGATCTCAGATGGTTGCCAATTGTGCTTCCTGTCACGGCGTGCACAATATCTTTCGGTCGAGTGACGCGCGGTCGACGGTGAATGCGGCTAACCTTTCTAAGACCTGTGGTGCTTGCCACACCGGAGCAGGGGATCATTTCATCATCGGCCCGGTACACGTGCAGACCGCGAGCGGACCGGCGCACCCCGTCGTAAAGTGGATTCGCTGGACCTATTGGCTTTTGATTCCGTTGACGCTTGGCTTCATGATTGCGCACAACTTGCTGGACTTTGGGGCGAAGCTCATCCGACGGCAGCCCCGAAACGAAACCGGCGCGCAAGTGTTGCGCATGAATCGAAACTTCCGCATCGCACACTGGGGCGTGATTCTCAGCTTCCCCACGCTGGTGTTCACTGGGTTCGCGCTGAAGTATCCGGAATCTTGGTGGGCGCGCCCGCTGTTGCTCTGGGAGAGCCACTTCGCGTTTCGCGGCCTGGTACATCGCAGCGCGGCGATTGTGCTGATCGCTTCTACGATCTATCACGTGATTCATCTTTCGATAAACCGGCGCGACCGCTTGTTCCTGAAAGCGATGTTGCCACAAGTCAAAGACGCAACGGATCTGGTGCAGGTCTTCTCGCACAATCTTGGAATCACAAAAAAAGAACCGCGTTTCGCGAAATTTAACTATGCGGAGAAGGTGGAATACTGGGCGTTCCTGTGGGGCACAGTGGTGATGACGGTCTCCGGCTTTTTGTTGTGGTTTAACAATTTAACGTTGCGCTATTTCCCCAAGTGGCTGTCGGACGCGGCCACTGCCATCCATTATTATGAGGCGCTGCTGGCGACTTTCTCGATTCTGCTCTGGCACTTCTACATGGTGATCTTCGATCCGCTCGTCTACCCGATGGATACGGCCTGGATCAACGGCAAAGTCCCGGCTGATCATTACCGTCATTCCCGTCCGGAGTATCTGCGTGCGTTGGAACGGGCTCACCTGGTCGAGTTGCCCAGCGATCCTGCTGATGCGGAGGAACAGGGGACTGTCGATACGCCAAACCATAAGCCACCCGCGTAAAGAGGCGCCACATTCCCACTTTGGAAATGTTTACTGTTTGGTACCGGGTACCCCCCTCCCCCCTTTGGCTGCAAAATCT
>Ga0210410_10004754_pt1 | contig 11874 bp, 5 predicted proteins | sample IncBWC4MmetaG_FD_161058 | JGI IMG/M metagenome (GOLD analysis project Ga0210410, IMG submission 161058) | Forest soil microbial communities from Barre Woods Harvard Forest LTER site, Petersham, Massachusetts, United States - Inc-BW-C-4-M | ecosystem: Environmental > Terrestrial > Soil >... | reverse complement strand
GGCAACCCCAGTCGTCCACTAGCGAATCTGACGCAACACGTGTGAACGCGAAGCGGTTTAGCCAGAGTGGAAACCGTCCCGCGTGGTACGCGCGACCAGCCCCACCGGGCCTGGCGGGAGAATAACATCTTGAGTTTGGGGGCGCGGCCTTGAGATTCTCAATGGCCGCTAAACGGAAAGTCTGTGTCTTTGCGGAGATGAACCCGGCGCGTTCTGTGCGGGCGGGTGTCTCCTGGCGACCCGTACTTCTTCTTGCGCTCTTGTACTGTCTTGCTCCTGGTTTGATTCAGGCCGGAGCCTTGAGGTTAGAAGAAAAAGCGGGCGCAGTGCACGAGCATTACCTGTTTCATGCCAACCTGGACCTAAATTCCCTCAACGAAAAAATGGACGAGTTCACGCCGGGGGAAGATGGCGGCGCGCAAAACAGCGGCAATTTTGTGATTGACCGGATCGAGTTCGTGGGGAACCGGCGCATTCGAACGGACACGCTGAAGGCACGCATCTTCAGCCGCGACGGCGATCCCTACAACGAAGAAACGCTGCGGCGGGATTTCCAGGCCCTGTGGAACACGCAATTTTTTGAAGACGTGAAATTGCGGGTGGAAGAATCGCCGACGAAGCCAAATGGAAAAGTCATCGTGTTCGAGGTGACGGAGAGGCCGGTGATCCGGCGCATCCGCTACGACGGCATCCATTCCATTTCGGAATCGGACATTCTCGACCGGTTCAAAGAGAAAAAAGTCGGTTTGACGGTGGAAAGCCAGTTTGACCCAACCCGCATCAAAAAAGCAGAGGTGGTTCTGAAAGATCTATTGGGCGAACACGGGCGGCAATTTGCCACCGTGACGCCGCAGTACGAGCGAATCGCTTCGAGCAACGCGGTGATCCTGGTGTTCAAGATTGAAGAAGGGCCGAAGGTCAAGGTGGGCCAGATCCAGTTCACGGGGAATCATGCGTTCAGCCGGCGGAAGCTAATCCGCGCGATGCGTAACGACCGCCCCTATGCGATCCCGCTGAAGATCACCGAAATCAACGTGATGTCGAAGACCTACGACCACGACAAGCTGATCGAAGACATCGAAGTCGGAATTCGCGGTCTGTACCAGGACAACGGGTATTTCAAGGTACTGGTGAAAGACCCGATCCTGGAAAACATTGACACGAACGGCTGGCGCTGGGGCGTTCCCGTGGTGATGGGTCGGTCGAGCGGAAAAGCCGTGAACATCACCATCCCGATCGAAGAAGGCAACAAGTACACGATGGGGACGATACGGATTGCCAGCAGCGACCCGGACAAGGCGCTTTCGCTGAAGGTGGAGGCGCTAAAAGGCGCGTTCCCGCTGAAACAAGGGGACGTGTTCTCCACGGCGAAGATCCGCAAGGCGCTGGAAGACTACACAAAAATTTATGGGCAATACGGATTTATCGATTTCGTGCCCACGCCCGAAACGGATATTGACGAAGCGGCCAAACGCATTGACGTGACGATGAAGTTCGATGAAGGCAAGCAGTATTACGTCCGGCGCATCGACTTCAGCGGCAACACCACCACGCGCGACAAAGTCATCCGCCGGCAACTGCTGATTGACGAAGGGCAGCTCTTCAACAAGCGCGCGTGGGAGTTAAGCGTGCTGCGCATCAACCAGCTCGATTATTTCGACAAGCTGGATCCAGACAAAGCCGTGGAAATCAAGCGCAACCAGAAGCAGGGTACTGTGGACCTGCTGCTGAAGCTGCATGAAAAGGGCAAGCAGTCCATCGGTCTCCAGGGCGGCGTCAGTGGCCTGGCTGGCCGATTCATCGGTCTGACCTACCAGACGAACAATTTCCTGGGACTTGGGGAAACGCTGACTCTTTCCGCGCAGATCGGCCAATACCAGCGAAACCTGATGTTCGGATTCACGGAACCGTACTTGTTTGACCGGCCGATCAGCAGCGGCTTCACGATATTTTCGACGTTGTACAAATTCAACCAGGCGCAGCAGGCGGCGCAGTTGACGGGGCAGCAGGTCAGCATCAACCCCCAGTTCATTCAGGATTACAACCAGAACAGCACGGGATTCACGACGTTTGCGAACTACGCACTCAGAAAGCACGTGTTTACGCGCGTGGGATTGACCTACGGCCTGACGCGCACCAACATTTCCACGTTCAACCAGTCCTCCGAACTATTGTTTACCCAATTGCAATACGGCAGCCTCGCGGGGCCCAGCGCCCTGAACGGGATCATCGCGAGCACCGTGACGGGAACGATCAGCTACAACACCATCGACAACCCGATCAACGCGACCCACGGCAAAAGTTATTTTTATTCGCTGTCGTTCACGGGCGGGCCCATCGGCGGCAACGTGAACACCATCACGAACACGGGCGAGTTCAAGTATTTCCGCCCGATCAATCACCGGCGCAACGCGGTCGGCGTGAGATTCCTGGGAGGGTTTACGACGGGCTACGGCGGGAAAGAAGTTCCGCCGTACAGCCGGTTCTACCTGGGCGGGGAAAATGATTTGCGCGGGTTCGACATTCGCGCGGTTTCGCCGGTGACGTATATCCCGAATTCGGTCAACCAGACGATCTCGGTATCGGGGGCGGCGATCAACGTGCCGGTGCTGCTGAAGAGCATCACCTTCCCCGGCGGCGACACGCAAGGCGTGATGAATCTCGAATACCGGATTCCCATCGCCGGACCGGTGGCGATGTCGCTCTTCAACGATATCGGCACAGTCGGGGTCCTGCGCAGGGGAGGACTGCTGTTGGCTCCCACCGGTATTGAAAACATCAATCAGCAATTCCCGCTGGCGAACCAGCAGGCGCAATTGCAAATCGCCCCGGGAACGAACTTCAAGCTGCGGGATTCGGCGGGAATCGAGTTCATCGTGAATTTGCCGATCGTCCAGGCTCCGTTCCGGATTTATTACTCGTATAATCCTCTGCGTATTCACCAGACGCTGTACGCGCCGAATGCGGCAATCAACGGGCAGAACCTTTCGCGCCAGTGCATCAACAGCGGACTCACCAATCCGCTTACGCCCATCGATCCGAATAATTTGAACAATTGGCAGTCGATCTGCAGCCCCTCCGTGGTGCAGGCGGTTCAGCCGATCTTCGCGCCTTCGGGATTGAACTACTTTGAGCCGAAGACGACATTCCGGTTTACGGTGAGCCGCACGTTCTAGTTCTAAGAGAGCGGCGAGATGCGAGTTTCAGGAAGCGAGATAACTTGGGAAGGCCCGCGGGAAATTTGCGCGGTGAATTCATAAGGGAGATGTCATCCATGTGTTGGCGTACGACGAGAAATGCGATATTGGCGGTATGCACGGCCGGCGCGGCGCTGGCGATCTCAGGGTGTGGCAGTTCGAGCGCGAACGTGGTGACGGTAACGGTGGCGCCGAGCCAGGTCACCGTGATCGCCGGACAAGTGCAAACATTTACCGCAGTGGTGGGGGGATCCACAACCACAACCGTAACCAACTGGCCGTGCACGTTTTCCTACACACCGGCCCCCACGACGGCGCAGCCTAACCCAAAGGCTATTACTGGGACATGCACTTCCGGCGGCTCCATTCAGGGCCTGACGGGAAGCATCGGCACGTGGACGATTACCACGGCGAACGGTTCGAACGTGCTGACGTACACGGCGCCGTCCCTGGCAAATTTCCCCAAACCATTCGTTCCGGTTCTGACATTCACTGCGACGGCGGATGCGCAGAAGAGTAAGACGGCAACAGCGATGGTGGCGTTGGATTCGGGAATCCGGGTCTCTGTCACCCCTGCGACGGCGACCGTGCCTGTGGGCTTGACGCCCGCGCAAAGCAGCACATTTTTCCCCTCGTTCCTGAACGCCCCGCCGGTGGGCGCGCAGTTTAGATTGGTGCAACCAAACTCGAGTTCCACTGTCGTCGCGGATCAAACCCCAAACCCGCTGTCCGATTCATGCGATCCCACCTGCGGAACGATGGACGCAAATGGCAACGGTATCTATACCGCGCCACCGACGCTGCCAACCGACACCAAGCCCGCCGGCAGCAAGTCCACATTACCAACCACCGTGTTCCTGGTGGTGTGGTCGTCAGCCGACTCCAGCCACTGGTTCGTGGCCACGATCACACTCGTGGATGCGACAACCAACCCGGTGACCTACTCGGGGCTGTACCCGCCAACGGTCGCGGCGGGAGGGGTATTGCAGGACGTCTTTCTCAAAGCGAGTAACCTGCTCAACACCTCGCAGATCAGTTTTATTTCGCCCACATCGCAAGCCAATCTTGGCAACGCGCAACAAACTCCTCTAAGCATCACCACACAAGTCTTTACGGTCCCCATTTCGACGGCGTACTGCACGCCAAGCGCAAGCGGAGTGACGCCGGTGGTGACCTGTGACGCCTCGCTCATGACAAGAGTCAGGCTGCTGTCCCCGCAGCTTACCCTTGCGGAACCCGATCCCACCCAACCGGCGTGGATCATGATCTCCAACTTGCCGGGGAACCCGTCGCCGGTATCGCCTTGCGTTTTGTTTCCTGGCTCCACTTCCGCAATCGCATGTCCTCTGCACATCGTAAATGCGAGCCCAGGACTTGTGGCGGCAGCACCGGACAATTTTCAGCAAGCCACGCAGAATGGCACGGTTGAAGTGTCTCTCGGCGGCGGATACTTCGGAACGTCAAGCAATGGGGTGAATGTAACTTTCAACGGCAACGGCGTGACCAAGAGCGTCCAATCGGGGGCCAGGCAGGTCATTTTTTCGCAGGATGGCTTCCAACTTCCCAGCCCGGGCCTTTACGAAACCACGCTTACCAGCAATCCCACCCAGGGAACGCGGCCACCTTTCCCATCGGTCACAACCAACATCGCCGTTCAGCCCAATTTTGCTAATTTCAATCCCAATCCTTCGGGCACGCCATCGCAAACCTGCATCGACCCCACAACTAGCAAACCTCTTTCGAGTGCGTTTCCCGGTTGTGTTGTACTGAGCGCAAGCGGAAACCTGGCACCGAGTGCCATCGCTTTGAATTCAGTCAAGGGCTATGCGGTGCTCGCGGAACAGGCCAGCAATACGTTGCAATATGTTGACCTCACAGGCACGTTCCCGGCCCCACAACCGACCTTTTCACTTTCGACGGCGTCAGCAACAGCGTCAGCGCCGACGGACATCGCCATTGACAATCAAGTGTTAGGGACTCAGGCCGATTTGGGAATCGTGGTGAGCAGCGGAGACAGCACGCTTTATTTGTACTCCATCACGCAAACCTCGCCGTTCTTCAGTTATCTTGCAAAAGTTCCGGTGGATCTGCCAACGCTCCTCAGCCAACCCGGAGCGACGGGACTTCCCTCGCCGGTTTCGTTTGGTGTCGACCCCACTACGCACCTGGGAGTGGTGGCGTATGGGAGTACGACCGGTACGAACATAGCCTTCATCGTGGATGTGAATCCAAACCAGTCTGGAACAGACACCCGGACGTGCTTCCTGCCGGGGAAAACACCGCCGTGCGTGATCGCTCCGGTTGCCGTGAACACCGGCCCCACGCCCAAGGTAATCATGCAACCCAATCTCCCGCTCGCGTATGTGACGCCCGGCGGTGGGAACGGCGCCACCTCGGTGGTGAATCTTTTGCAGCAGGGCACCAGCGCGCAGATCGCTCCCTTCGTATCCGGCGGAACCAGCGGCGCCGTGCGCACGGCGGGAACCACCAAGATCATCACCCAGACCCCGCATGGCATCAATCCGATTCTGGGCGGCACAGTCATCATTTCCGGCATCACTGGAACGAAGACCGGCTCAAGTTTCAACGGCACTTACCAGGTATCGCAGATAATCGATCCCTTTTCCTTCACCTACGCGCAGTTCGGACTGAACGACGACATTGAAAGCAATACCGGCACCGGCAGCAGCGGCGCCGGATTGGGAACCGTCCAGTATGGATCCCCGTATTTTTCTTTCAGCACATCCACCACTGTGTCGGGCGCGGCGATCAACCCGGTTACCAACACATTCGCTTACGCCGATTACCGGGCGACTTCGGCACAGATCGGTTTTATCAGCACGCTCGATCAATCCTTGACAACACTGACGCTGACGGCGGGGAGTTGCAGCAGCGGGGGGTGCAACCCGACTCCGGCGGGCGGCCCGGAATTCGGTTTCCGATCGGTGGCGTTTGATCCGTTCACCGACCTGTTGATTGCCTTCGATCCCAATGAAAATGCCGGCACTGAAATTGTTGGAAACGAGATCTCGCTGATCAATCCGGGCGGCCCGGCACCGTCCGGATCGACGAACTTCCCAACCCGGATTATTGCCGCGATTAATACCGGGCAAGTTGGAACGGGTTCGTATACCCCCTCGGGGGCCACGACACCCGTGAGCGTGTTCGGGCCGATGACCTACGATCCAAAAACAAAATTTGTCTTGGTCGCCAACGCCGGCAGCAATACCTTGACTTATATGAATCTCGATCCAGGCAACAGTTTCCAGAAGGCGCATATACAGGACCTGCAACTAATGGATGCTACGCCGTCTTATGGTGTCCCGATATCGCAGCCGCCCCTGGGTTCGCTCTTGCCGGCCACCACTTGCAGTCTTACCGACCCGACCAAGCCCTGCATGCCGCTAGCGGTACGCGTGGGACAACCGGCGAATTTGAGGATCCTCGGACAGGGTTTCCTGTCCGGTTCGGCAACTCCGATTGTTCGGTTGGATGGCCAGACATCCATAACCCCACCGGGACTGACGACGGCCATGCCGATCCCGCCTCCGACTTCCGTGACCGACAACGAAATCGACGTGACCATTCCGGCGGCATTTTTGTTTACGCCGCACGATTACGCCCTGGACGTCCAGACAACTTCGACGGGTGGAACGTCCACGACCAACGCCATCGATCTACACGTGGTGGGAATCCTGGATATGACGAGTACCTGCAAGCCAACCTCGGCATTCCCGCAAGGGCCCGAGGGAGTAGCCATCGATGAGCCTCGCCGCATCGCTCTTGTCACCAACTACGCTTGCAACAGCGTTTCCGTGATTACCATCGATCCGAACGGCTTTGCCAAAGCGGCCGGAGGCGTCGCGCCGTATGGCACGATCATCGGTAACGTGGGAGTCGGCAACAATCCCATCGGCATTGATGTGATTTCCCGGTTGGGCTACGCGGTGGTGGCGAACAGCGGGGACACACCAAGTGGAACCGCGTCGCTTATTGACATCAGCAATCCGGAAAGCCCGCAGATCGTGCCAATTACCACGACCTCCGGGACCACAACGACCACTACCAACAGCGTCACCGTCGGGCTTTCTCCGCTTGGCGTGAAGATCGATCAGGACCACGCCCTGGCGCTGGTGGCCAATAACGGCTCGAACACTCTGTCCGCCATTGATCTGACGGTGCTGGCTCCCTCGGTGACGGGCGGGCACACCCAGACAGGCCCCACAGCCACGACTGTTGCCTTAAGCGGCCCGCCGACAGCGATTGCCGTGGATCCGAACCGCGCAGTTGCGGCGGTCACAAGCCTGCAAAACTCCGGTACCACCAGCGTGTCGGGAGGAATCGACGTTGTGAATCTGGCCACTTCGCCACCGATCAAGAGTTCAACAGCCTCGGTATCCTCCTTGTCCGCGAGTCTTACGGGAATTGTCTACGATCCCGGAGATCCGAATGGCGCCACCGGGCAGACCGGACTCTTTTATTCCACTTCGACGCGGCAGAACGCGATTTACGCGTTGAATCCCGATACCGGTAGCGTACAGATCATCCGCGTGGGAGTTAATCCCTATTCGGTCGGCTACAATTATCAGACCGGAACATTGCTGACGATCAATTCCACATCGAACAGCAGTTCGGTGGTGGACGTGCAGAATTTCAAGATGCGGCAGACACTGGGAATCAGCAGCCTTTCTCAGTTTGCGATTGCCGTGGACAATCTTACGAATATCGCGGTGATTGTGGACCAGAACAACAATCGCGTGGTGTTCCTGGATCTGCCCAAGTAAGAGAGGCGGCGCACGCCTCTCAGGATAGCGTTTGCAGCGGTCTTGATAGCTCAGCTATACTGTTCGCTTTGCGTGAGGGCGGTTCAAGCGAGTGTATGCTGCCGGACTGCGCAGACGGACTTCCTGGGAGCTTGCGATAGCGAAGTTGTTCATTTTCCCCAGGGGCTCTAAGGAATTTGACCGGTCACCGGTTAAGTATGCAACGGCATGCCAATCTCAATGGCGTCGGCCGCCAGGGACGAGGCAGAGCCAAGATGAATAAGGAGAAAACAGTGAATTCAGGAAACATGATTCGTGTGGCCGCGGCGGCCACGTTGTGCCTGCTGGGCACGGTAACCGTGCGTGCGCAGGGTGCGACGGCGCCGGGCGCGACAAGCAGCGGCAAGATTGCCGTGCTAAACGTCCGTCAGGCAATCGTAACGACGGCGGAAGGCAAGCAGGCTTCGGCGGAACTGCAGTCGCAGTTCGCTCCGCGGCAGAACGAGATGGAGACGCTGAACAAGCAGATCAACGATATCCGGCAACAGTTGGCTGCCAACCAGACCACCTGGAGCGATGAGCAGAAAGCCAAGGCGTCTGCCCAGGGACAGCGGCTCGCCGCCCAATTGGAGCGGAAGAATAATGAACTGCAGGAAGACGTGAACGCGGCACAGGGCGACGTTGTCGACCGCATCGGCCGGAAGATGATGGACGTGCTGGACCGGTACGCGCGCGAGAACGGCTTCGTGGCGGTGTTCGATTCTTCGGCGCAGAATTCCCCGATTATCTATGCTTCGAACAACGTCGATGTCACCCAGGACATTATCCGGCTCTACGACCAGCAGTATCCGATCAAGAGTTCGGGTGCGCCCGCGGCCAAGCCGGCAGCAACGCCGAAACCCGCCGCGCCTCCCGCAGCCAAGCCGCAGCGGTAGCTCGGTTCCAGAATCTGAGCACGTGGGCCGCCGCGAGGCGGCCCTCTTCATTTAGAGACTGTTCGGATTCCCCGACGGAGTCGCCTCAGTAGTCGGCGGCGGAGATGCCTCCTTCGGCTTTCCAATCTTGTGCTTGGTATCCACCCCGAACAGCATATAGTCCGTCAGATAGTGCTTGTGATGATAGCGATGGCCGTGGAGTTCCATGTGCATTTCGGCGCTCCACGGGAGCCAGAGCGTGGCATTCGAAGAGGCGAATTCTACCGGGCCATAGTCCACAAGCAGGTGATCGCGGGTGAGAGCGAGGATCTCGACGGGCTCCCGTAGATCGGTTTCGATGCGGAGCACATCGAAGCTTGTGGAAGCGAGCCACGCTCGTCCTTTTACAGGAATCTGGTAGAGCTTCCCATCCCGCCGCCAGTTGCGGACTCCTCTCGCGGCATCCTTTTTTTCTTCGAACCGGATCTGCCACGCAGCCTTTCCGCGGATGCTCGCCAGCCCTTCGCATTGATAGTTGAAATCCTTCCGGGTGGCCGGCTGCAACACTGCGACACCCAGATTATTGAGGCCTTCGGTCGCAAGGGAAGTGGGAAAACTGAAATCGCTCCCGCCGGCGTAACGGTCTTCGTTGAGAAAAAAAGAATCTTCGGCATAGCGATCGACGAAAACGATGTAGGAAAAATCGCGCGACTTGACCGGGCCGGGTCTACCGAAGCGATCAATCTCCTGGTGTTCGATGTGTTCGGTGGCCGTAAATTTCTCGAAATTCTGCATCTGGGATTTCAGGCGGTGTTCGGCGCGGACAAGAATCTCTTCCGCGCTGCAGGATGCGTTTTGCGCGAGCGGGTACTCACGGCTGTCAATGTCGGGCGGCGCCCACGGGCGTTGCTTGCCCGGCAATAATTCCAGGTTGGAAATAGCTGGGACCGGCAGGTCGGCAAGTGGAGCTGGGGCCGAAGAAACCGAGGCGGCGGTCTGCCGGGCCGGGAGGGTAACAAGGCGCTTCCGGGCTTCCGCCGCGGAGGGGTCGTCCGGAAACTTGCTGGCGAGATCTTGCCATGTAGCTTGCGCTGCCGGCAATTTTCCTTCCGCCTCCTGGATCTCTCCAAGCAGGAGGCGCGCGGCTGCGCCTTTTTCGCGTGCCAGTTCGGTGGCGCGCCACGCATGTGTCTCCGCATCGGCCATGCGCCCAGCCTTGGCGTATGCGGTGGCCAGGAGGAGATGAGTGCGCCATCCAGCGCCGTTCTTGAGGAAGGCCTTTTCCAGCGTGCCGATGGCTGCGGAAGTTTCTCCATTGCGGAGTTGCATCTCGCCCAGGGCGAGCAGGGTTCGCTCGTGCGTGGGGTCAATCGCTAATGCACGCTCGAAATTCTGGGTCGCAATGTCGTTGTGGTTCAATCCCATCTCGGCGGTGCCCAGCAGGTAGCTGAGGTCGGGATTGCCGGGGGCCAGCGAAAGTCCCTTCGTAAAATGGGCGCGCGCCACATCGAAATGCCGTTTGCGCATCGCCTCCAGGCCCTTCTCGATCTCCGCCTGAAGTTTCGGCGACACAGCCAGACCCTTCGGCGGGGATCCTTGGGATTTCTTGTCTGCTTCCGGAATCATGTAGATGTACACCCGCATGTTTGACCCGAAGGCATTCATGGAGATGGATTCCCTCGCGGTCTGATATCCAGGATAGGTCGCCGAGGCCTCGTAGTCACCCGGTGTAAGTCCGTTGAATTCGGCGGTCGAGGCGTCGCGGGTGGTGGCCGTCTGATTGTAGCTGCCAGCTCTCGCGATCAGCGTGACGACGCAAGCGCCATCCATGGGCACCCCGCCGGCATCGCGGACGCTTATTGAAAGGGAGAGCGTGGCAGTTCCGAGGCCTTGCTGAATTTGATCTCCGAGTGAAGGCTTCTGCCCGAAGGCCGAAGTGCCGCAAAGCAGGACTATCCATGCAAGCGCGATGGAAAACTTGGCGGACGTGAACACACGGGCCCGGACTCGGAGCATGGTGACCTTAGCGCGGCGGAAGACGTGCCCTTACAGTACTCAGCAGAAGCCGCCTCGTCAAGCCGTTGGACGGGGAGGGACCTGCGAAGTCACCGCCAATGGAAACCTGGCCCGGTACGCCATCCTGATTCGATTTAGTCTTTACATTGCTTTGAGTTAAGCAGGTTTCCCGCTTCAGAAACAAGACCGGGATCTCCCGGGAACCCTGCCTGCCGCCGGCTAAGCCCTAAGGTACCTTGCATTTACCTTGCTCCCGGAATATACTCTTTCTTCGCTCTGAATCGGGTCGCACCATGAAGTGGGCGCAAGCCCACTTTTTTGTTGCCGCCGGCGGTGCTGAGCTTTCGACCGGCTTAGGCCGTGGAGTCTCCGCGTGAATCTGGAAAAGGTCCGCGAGGCCGCCGAACGGGTTGCCCGTTCGGAAGGCTTGGAAGTCGTGGATGTCGAATGGAAGATCGGCAAGCAGAGGTTTCTGAGGGTGTACATCGACAAAGTGCCCCCGGCGAAACCCGCCGAGGCGATTGAGGGTGAAGAGGCGCCGAGTCCTTACCCGAAAATCAGCCACGCCGATTGTGAGCGCGTGAGTCAACAACTCAGCGTCATTCTGGATGTGGAAGAATTGATTCCGGGGCCGGCGTACACCCTGGAAATCAGCTCACCGGGAATGGACCGCGCGCTGACGAAGGCTCGGGATTTCGAGCGCTTCACGGGTCGGCTGGCGAAGATTTCGACGGCTGAGTCGATCGGCGAAGCGAACTTTTTTGAAGGACGGTTGCGCGGTTTCGCGGATGGAAATGTCCGCATGGAGTTGAAAGGCAAAGACGCGCGAATCGTGGAAATACCGCTCGGCGCGATTCGAAAGGCGAACTTGGTCGTGGAGTTTTAGGAAAGAGAAATGGCGAATCTGCTCTATCAACAAATCGAGATGTTGAGCCGGGAGAAGCACATCGAACCGGAAGTGGTGATTTCCGCCATCGAAGACGC
>Ga0210410_10004753_pt1 | contig 11874 bp, 6 predicted proteins | sample IncBWC4MmetaG_FD_161058 | JGI IMG/M metagenome (GOLD analysis project Ga0210410, IMG submission 161058) | Forest soil microbial communities from Barre Woods Harvard Forest LTER site, Petersham, Massachusetts, United States - Inc-BW-C-4-M | ecosystem: Environmental > Terrestrial > Soil >... | reverse complement strand
CCCACGTGCTCTTTTCTGCTATCTTCCGAATGAAACGGCTGGCTGGTTCAAGTCAAAAGGACGGATCGCCGATGAGCCGCCCGGTGGAGGATTGCAAATGAAATCGATTCGCCGTTGGATCGTAGATCGTTGGATCGCCACTCGTCGAATCGCCGCGCGTTGGATCGCCCCTCTTTCGATAGTCATGCTTTGGACTCTCGCACCCGCCGTGCTCGTTCAGGCGCAAGACTACGATGCCGCCGCCCGCGATCAGGTCATCGCCCTGGAAAAGGCATGGAACCAGGCTTATAAGGCCGGCGACACCAAGGCCCTCGCCGCAATCCTCGACAATTCGCTCATACTGGTCGAAGATGACGGTTCCCTCAAAACCAAGTCTGAGTTCCTCGCGAGCGTCAAGGCGTCCAGCGGCAACCAGGAGCAGGTGGCACCAGAATCGCTCACCGTGCGTGTCTTCGGAAACACTGCCATCGCGATCGGAGTTATCGCCGTCAAGGGAACCAAGGGAGGCAAGTCCGTAGTTCTTCGCGAACGCTTTATTGATACCTGGATCAACAAGAACGGGTCCTGGATCTGCATCGCCACCAACGCTACTCCGATCACGCACGGCGGCTCTTGAGACCTGTTCTTCTCCGAACAACTCCGGCTTCTCGGCTGCTTACTAGTTGTATTTGGTAGGTAACGTACTTCGATTACGATGGCAAAAGCATCGAAATTTCAAGCAGCTCTGGCGTATTGGTGATCGGCGTAGGCTACAAGGGACATCATCTCTTCGAACGTAATAATGTCAAAGCGGAGCATCGCGTTGTTGTGTGCCAGCCTATCCCGTACTGAGTTGACGGGGTTGTAAAGCTTAAACTGAATGTCATGGTCCTCTGTCCAGCGCTGCAGAAACCACAGCATTCCCAGACCACCACCTTCGATTGCTCCGACTTTCGTCAAGTCGAGCAACACGATTCGGACATTTTGCTGGGCCGTGACAGCTTCGCGTAACTTCGAAGTTGCATCCCGCCGCACAATTCTTCCCTTACACTCGACAATCGCCATGTTACCAATGTGTTCAATACGCAAGGTCAGCATGACGCTCCTAAGCCTTGGTCAACCGCTGTGAAGAACGCGATACCGATTTAAAAATGATGTCAAACAACCACAAGAGCACAATTGCATCAACAAACCGTTCGATAGGTCCGATCCATTTCACCGTATGTCTCCCGTCGCTCAGCCAAACTGGCAGCAAGAACGTTGCCAAAAGGCAAATTGCTTTGTTTACCTCGCGATAGGGCGAAGGAAATGGAAGAAGTTGCCATGACTCGGGAAGACTTGCACTAGGGGGAACAGGGTATCCGCATAGCCCGGAAACAAGAGGTTTTCTGGGCACACGTGCCACCAGTCTCCGAAAGATCCTAGAAGTCCGACGGGAATTCCCATGATGCACGAGGTCGTGGAATCCTCACCCTTGCGAACGCCGCTTCTCTCACCTCAGAGTCAAGAAGAATAATATCGAAGCCATGGTTTCGCTTCGACCCTATGGTGTTTGACCAGCGCGGACTTGAGTTGCCGCGACAAAGAGCACTGCTACGACCAGAACCGCGGATATTCCTGACAGGCGCGATGACATCGAAGACGCGACGTTGCGTTGCGACTCAATCGACATGTTCGCCTTCTCCAAAAAATCCCGTCTCTGGCGGTGGGAGTGTGTCGCCGGGGCGGGCCCAGAACACGTACAACGCCGGTAACAAAACGATGCTGACCAGCAGTTCCACAATCAGTCCGCCTACGATCACTATGGCAAACGGCCGCTGTGAGTCTGACCCAATATCGTGGGAGAGAGCTGCGGGTAAGAGGCCGAGGGTTGCGACCAGCATGGTCATCATGATCGGACGGAGACGAAGTTCCGCGCCTTCTCTGGCCGCTTGCCGCGGGTCCATGCCGCGGGTGCGCAACTGGTTGATGTATTCGACCATGATCACGCCGATTTCCACGGAGACGCCGGTCAGCGCAAGGAAACCGAGGCCGGACGATACAGAAAAGTGCGTGCCGGTTGCGAGCAGGGAGAGCACGCCGCCCAACGGCGAAAGCGCGACTACGCCAAAGATGAGGCCAACCCATTTCCAGGAGCCGAACATCGAGTACAGAATGAAAGCCATGAGCAGCAACGTAATCGGCACGATGAATGCCAGCCTTCGGTTAGCGCGCTGCTGGCTTTCGTATTCGCCCGTCCAGTCGAGGTGGTAACCCTCTGGAAGTTTTACTTTTTGGTGGACCCGCTCGATGGCATCACGAACCGTGCTGCCGAGGTCGCGACCGCGAACACTGTATTTGATGGCGATGTAGCGGGAGTTGCCTTCGCGGTAGATGGTGGAAGCGCCATCTTCGAGCTTAACATCGCAGAGCTGGCCGAGCGAAACGCGTTCGCCTGAGGGAGCCAGTATCCGGATGTTCTCGATGTCTTCGACGGTTTTGCGAAATGGTTCCTGGTAGCGAACGGTAAGATCGTAACGCTGCTCGCCGATCAGAATCTGGCTGACGGCCTTGCCGCCGACCGCGGTTTCGACCGCATCCTGCACGTCGCTGACGTTGATACCAAAACGATCGGCAGCCGCGCGGTTGACGGCCAGATTGACGTTGGGCTGGCCGCGGACCTGGAAGGTGCCGAGATCGGCAATGCCGGGAATCTTGCTCATGACGTTCTGCATTTCGTCGGCTTTCTGCTCCAGCGTCTTGAGATCGCGGCCAAAAAGTTTGACGGCGAGTTCACCCTTCACGCCGCTGACGGCTTCTTCGACGTTGTCGGAGATGGGCTGGGAGAAGTTCCAGTCAACGCCGGGAATCTGGCTGAGGGACTTGTCCATCGCGTCAATGAGCTGTTCTTTTGTGCGGAACTCAGCGCGCCACTCGGAGCGGGGCAAAAGATCGACGAAGAATTCTGTGTTGTAGAAACCGCTGGCATCGCTGCCGTCGTCGGGCCGGCCGACCTGGCTGACGATCTGCTTCACTTCTGGAAATTGCGCGAGAATGGAACGGCCGCGCTTGGTGACCGCGATTCCAGTCGTCGGGCCAGTGCTCGGGGGAAGTGTGCCGCGGACCCAAATCGCGCCTTCATCGAGGTGGGGGAGAAACTCGGAGCCGACGATTCCGCTGAAGAAAAGGAGCAGCATGAACACCAGGGCGGCCACTCCCAGGCCAAGCGTGAACTTTATGTGGTCGAAGCACCAGTCAAGCAGGCGGCGGTAGGCGTTCTGCAGGGTGCGCATCAGCGGGTTCTGCCACTCCTTGATTTTTCCGTCGCGGAAGACCAAGTGACAGAGCACGGGCGCTATTAGCAGCGCGAATAGAAGCGCGCCGAGGAGGGCGAAAGCTACGGTCCAGGCCATGGGGCGGAAGAGGCGGCCTTCGACGCGCTGCAGCGTGAAGATGGGGAGATAGGAAACGATGATGATGATGCGGGCGAAGAAGACCGGCTTCTGAACCTCGTGTGCGGCGGAAGCGATCAGCTGTAAGAACGTTTTCTTCCCGTGAGAAAACTCGACGTGGCGCATGATGTTTTCCACCATGACCACGGAGCCGTCCACAACCATGCCGAAATCGAGTGCGCCAAGCGAAAGAAGATTCGCCGGAATGTGACTGAGGTCCAAAAGAATGGCGGCGAAAAGAAGTGCGAAGGGAATCGTAATCGTGACAATCAGCGCGCTGCGAACGTTTCCCAGAAAAATAAAGAGGACCAGCGTAACCAGGATCACGCCGTCGGTGAGATTTCGCAGCACGGTGCGGGTGGTATAGTGCACCAGGTCGCTGCGATCGAGATGGGGAACGAATTTTACGCCCGGCGGTAATAGTTGTGTGTTGAGTTCGTTGATCTTGACGTGGAGCGCGTCAAGGGTGGCGTCGGCTTCCGCAGCTTTGCGAAGCAGAACGATGCCTTCGACCACGTCCTCGTCATCGATGACAGTGCCGTCTTCGCGGCGGATGGTTTTTCCGAGCTGCCCCAGACGAATCTTGGGCGCTTGCGCGACGAGGGCGATGTCCCGGACGCGGACAGGCGTTCCATTCACGCTCTTGATGACGGTGGCGGCGATGTCGTCGGTGGTCTGCATCAGGCCGACGGCGCGCACGTTAAGGGCCTGCTGGCCGCGTTCGATAAATCCGCCTCCGGCGTTGGTGTTGTTGTTGGTAAGCGCCTGCTCGACTTGGGCAAGCGACAATCCGTAAGAAACCAGTTTGCCAGGATCGACTTGCACCTGATATTCGCGGGTCGGCCCGCCGAAGATGTTGACGTCGACCACGTTGGGAACGGATTTAAGCTGGTTCAGAACGAACCAGTCGTTGAGAGTTTTCAGCTCCATCGCGTCATAGCGCGGATTCGTGCTCTTGAGCGTGAAGAACATGATCTGCCCGGTCGGGCTGTAGTCGGGACCCAGACCGGCGTTCACGTTGGTGGGGAGCGTAACTTGCTGGAGGCGGTCCAGCACTTCCTGACGAGCGTTGAAGGTCGAGATTTCGTCGTCGTAAATGATGGTCACGACCGAAAGCCCGGCGAGCGAGACCGAGCGCAGATGGGTTTTGTGTGGAACGCCGTTCAGAGTGACTTCGAGCGGGACGGTGATCTGCTGTTCGACTTCTTCAGCGGCATGGCCGGGCCACTGCGTAATAATCTGCGTGTAAGTGTCGGCGACGTCAGGATAGGCTTCGATGGGCAGATTGCGAAACGAGATGATGCCCCAGATGAACAGCACCAGCGCCACGCTAAGTATCAGGATGCGATTGCGCAGCGCGAAATCGATGAGCAGACGAATCATTTGCCCTGCTCCGAAGCGGCGGCGGAGAACGCAAGCGCGTTAGCCACGAGTTCATCTCCCACCTTCGCCCCCTGGCGGATTTGCTGCAGGCCGTCGGACAGCCCGGCAGTGTGCACTTCAAGGCGACGGAAGGAGTTGGCGGTCTCCTTGCGGAAGATCCAGTCTTTATCCTGCAGCCGCATGATGGCAGTCGCTGGCACAACGAGGTGCGGCTTCTGTTTGCGCGAGCGGAAATCGACAACGACGAACATGCCGGGGCGGAAAACGCCATCGCGATTGGCGAGCACGATGCGGACTTTGGCGGCGCGCGTGTTGGGATCGAGGACGCGCGAGATGTCGCTGATGCTGCCTTGGAACACACGGTCCGGCAAAGCGTTCAGGCGAATCTCGGCAGGATCGCCGATGTGAACGTCGCCAATATCGTTTTCGTAGACATCACAGACAACCCAGACATTCGAGAGATCGGCGATCGTAAACAGGTTGGGCGTGTTGTCCAGACTCTTGATGCCTTCGAATCCGGCAACATTCTGCTCGACGATGGTCCCGGCTACCGGGGCGCGCAATTCGATCATGGTGCTGGGGTGAGCGGGATCTCCGCCAAGAATGCGCAGGCGGGTCTCCGCGGTCTTCTGATCGGAAATAGCTTTGGCATCGGCGTTCTCGGCGACTTCCAAATCTTTCTGGGCGAGGGCGCCTCGCGAGTAAAGCAGTTGGGCACGTTCGAGCGCCTTGCGGGCGAGCGCCTCGTCGGCGGAAGCCTTGTGATAGTCGCCCATGGCGGCGGCAAGATCGGGGCTGGAAATCACAAGCAGCACCTGACCCTTTTTTACGTAGTCGCCGAGACGGACTTTGAGGTCGGCAACGCGGCCCGAACCAAGCGAGGTGACACGGATAGTTTTGTTCACGTCAGGCTGGACCGTTCCGTTGGCGTTGAGTTCCGTGGGCAGGTCGCGACTCTCCACCTTGACGGTCTGGAAAAGCTCCGGGTTCTTGACAGTCATTAGGTTAGGGTCGACTGTGATTTCCTGTTTTGTGGCTGCTGCTTTGGTGTTGTTGGAACAGGCTACGAAGAGAGTGGTCAGAGCCAGGCCCAGCAGGCATACCAAGGACCGGCGGATGCGAGCCGCAGAGAGTTTCGGCGCGGCAACAGGGGGAAGGGCTGCTGCGGCCGCGCCGCAAGAGTCCGCCGACTGCACAGCTTCGGCGGCTCTTGAACGCAATCTTGAACTCAAGAAGTATATCGCTTGCGATGTCATGGGATCACCTCGCGGCCCACGGCCAGGTTCAACTGGCTGGCGGCGGACAAATAGGAACCGACCAGGTTCAAGTAGGCTAGTTGCACGATGCGGTACTCCGCCTGCACGTTCAGGAAATCCAGCAGCGAGGCTCCGCCGTGTTGATAGGAAAAGAAAATCGTGTCCCGCACGCGGACAGACTGCTGCAGGTACTTGGCCTTGTAAGGGCGGAGCAGAATCAGATCGCTTTCGAGCGTGGCGTAGCTGGAATCGACGTCACTCAGCACGGTTGCTTCGGCGGCGTCGCGCAATCTCTCATTGCGCGTGATATCGAGTTGCGTGCGCAGCTTCTCTCCCTGGTTGCGGTCGAAGATGCGCAAGGGAATGCTGACACTGAGGCCGAGCGTATTGATGCCAAACGGATTATTGTTGGACGAGTTGTGCGTATACCAAGCGCCGAAGGTCGGATCGGTTGAGCCGTTCGCAATCGCTAGCTGGTGGTCGGTTTGAGCTTTCTCGATGGCTTCGACCGCGGCCTTAAAGTCTGGCCGCGCGTCAAAGGCAATCTTCCGGAACTCGTCACGCGGCATGAGCTGGTCGCTGAAATCGAACGGTCCGGTGACGTCAAACTGCTCAATCCGAGTTCGGTCGTTGAGCAGCGTGAGGAGTTGGATCTTTGCGTTTTCCAGGCTCTCCTCGGCAGCTTGGAAATCCGATTCATACTGGACGCGCTGCAGTTCCAGCCGATCCAGATCAATCTGAGCAATGTCGCCGGCGTCGAAGCGAGTTCTGCTGATTTCGAGCACGCGGTCGTAGTAGGCAAGATTGTCCTTTGCCAACTGGAGCACCGCTTTTGCCTGCAGGGTTGCGACAAATGCGCCGCGCAAGGTGAATAGCAGCGTTCTCTGCAAGTTGGCATGACTCGATTCCGCGATCCGAGTTGCCTTTTTCGCACTCGCGAGGCGTAACTCCCGCTTGTGCTGTCGCTCATGCAGATAGCTAATGCTGGGTGACTCAAAGGTCCCGGCGAATGGTCGCCAGGCACCTTTCTCAGGAGCGATTTGCGTTCCATCCGCCGACAGCGTGAACGTCGGATTCGGGCGCAGGAAAGCGGTGATCTCCTGTGCCCTCAATTCGTCGACACTGAGCTTGTCTGCCAGCAGAGTCGGATTGCTCTGCTCGAAGCGCGCGCGCACCTGTTCCCAGGTGAGAGCCTGCTGCGCTCGGGCGCTGGCCGCTGTGAACATTATCCATAGCCATAACCATGCGGTCAGACTGAAATTGTGAAACTTGAACATCGCGCGCTCCGTGCGCATCAGGAAAAGCGGAGCGCCCGATGCGCCTGCATGCGAAATTTTCCGGACAAATTAAGACTGACTTCGGATTTACAGCGAGGTTGGGTTATCGAAAGGAGGAGCGCGGCCTGCGGTTGCAGAGGCAGGAAAAGTTCTTCGCGATTGCGGCGTGAACGGCAGAACCGTACCGATCTGCTCGAACTCGGGTGCGAGAGAAGCGAAACTGGGCAGAATGGGTTGCGAGGAATGCGCCAGCGCATGAGGTGTGCAAGCGCCATTGCCGGCGCGGCGGAAGCCGCGTTCCGACTCTTCCATCTCAGGACGCACGACGTGCAGGTCGTCGGTCGCCGAGATCACGGGGAACAGCAGAATGAGTGCACAGCCAAGAGCGCAGAGGAAGATGAGCGGGGGCGCTGCCGGACGATGGGAAGAAGTCCGTTGCCGCCATAGCAGATAGGCGGGCAGCAACAGAGAGAGCCAGCAGAGATTGAGAAAAAGCTCCATACAAAAACGCCCAGGTCTCTCGCGGGAAACACAACCGCCTAACCTGCTTCGGTCTGCTAAGGATAATCAAGATAGCACAGACCCGGCAAGTGACTGGGGGTACATCGGGCTACATCGAAGGGAGCCGAGGAAAAAGCGGGCGTCCCACTCATCGCGCACCTTGCGCCCTTAGCGTTGAGTGGGATTCTACCGCAGTGTCATGCTAGCTGCAGCCGCTGGTACTCCCGCAGCTCATGCACTTGTAGCAACTGCCGTTGCGCACCATGATGGAGCCGCAGACGTGGCAACTGGGAGCGTCGCCCATGTCGATGAGTTCGGACAGGGCGTCGGCCGCGTGGATGGAACCGGTTCTGGGACCGGCGGTGGCGTTGAGATCGCTGATCGCGTCTCCGGCGGGCGAGGACGTCCCCCCTACATCAACCTGCGGCTTAGGGCGCAGGTTTTCGAAAAGGAACTGCTGCTGTCCGCTTAGGAAGCGCATTTGCAGCCAGCGGAAGATGTAGTCCATGATCGACTTGGCGAATCCGATGTCGGGATTGCTTGACCACCCGCTGGGCTCGAAGCGCGTGTGCGCGAATTTTTCGCAGAAGAGCTTCAGCGGCACTCCGTGCTGCAGCGAGATTGAGACCGCCAGCGCGAAGCTGTCCATTAGGCCCGACACGGTCGAGCCTTCTTTTGCCATTTTGATGAAGATTTCGCCGGGTTCGCCGTCGGGATACAGGCCGACGATGATGTAGCCTTCGTGGCCTCCGACATTGAACTTGTGGGTTACCGACATGCGCTCTTCTTTTAGCTTGTGACGGAGGGCTCGTGGGGGAGCGTCCAGGTTGTCCTCTTGGAGCGCAGGCGAGGACGCCAGCGCGACAGCCGGCGAGACGCCGGCGCTACTGAGGGCCGTCTTGCTGCCGGCGGCGGAGAGTGGCTGACTCTGCTTGCATCCATCGCGGTAGACGGCTACCGCTTTCAGGCCCAGCTTCCAGGCTTGGATGTAGGCTTCGGAAATATCGTCTACCGTGGCGGCGTTTGGCAGGTTCACGGTCTTCGAGATCGCCCCGGAGATGAAGGGCTGGGCGGCGGCCATCATCTTCAGATGTCCCATGTAGTGGATGGAACGCGTGCCTTTCGACGGCTTGAATGAGCAATCGAAGACGGCGAGGTGCTCGTCTTTTACGTGCGGCGCGCCTTCGATGGTGCCGGTGGCGTCTATGTAGCTCACGATGGCGTCCGTCTGCTCATGGGTGTATCCGAGTTTGAAGAGGGCGCCGGGGACGGTGTTGTTCACGATCTTGATCATGCCGCCGCCGACCAGCTTCTTGTACTTGATTAGGGCCAGATCGGGCTCGATGCCGGTGGTGTCGCAGTCCATCATGAAGCCGATCGTGCCGGTGGGGGCCAGGACTGTTACCTGGGAGTTGCGGTAGCCGTGCTTTTCGCCGTGGGCCAGGGCTTCGTCCCAGCAGGCTTTCGAAGCATCGATTAGCTCGGACAGTTGGGCGGCTGCGGAGCTTCGCTCCGCTTGGACGGGCGAGGCGCCCGTCCCCACACGAGCACTGCCTATGTTGTTTACGCTGGCCCTATGCATTCTTATTACGTCCAGGAACGGCTCTCTGTTTATGTACCAGCCCGGGCAAGCTGCTCCGGGCATGGCTTCCGCGGTGGTTACTCCCAGGCGCGTTTGGACAGGGTCGGTGATTGGCGCTAGCGGCTCGCATTGTTCGGCTATGCGCGAGGATTGGAGATACGCTTCGCCGCACATGATGGCGGTTACGCAGGCGGCGTAGTCGCGTCCGGCATCGCTGTCGTAGGGGAGTCCGGCGGCCATTAAGAGCGCGCCTAGGTTTGCGTAGCCTAGACCGAGCGGGCGATAGTCGTGCGAATTCTTGCCTATGATTTCGGTGGGATATCCGGCGTTGTCTACCAGGATTTCCTGCGCGGTGATTACTACGTCCACTGCGTGCCGGTAGGCTTCCACGTCGAAGGTGCCGTTGGGCGCGAACTTCAGCAGATTCAGGCTGGCCAGGTTGCAGGCGGAATCGTCCAGGAACATGTACTCGCTGCAGGGATTGCTGGCGTTGATGCGGGCTGTGTTTTTCGACGTGTGCCAGCGGTTGACGGTGGAATCGTATTGCATGCCGGGATCGCCGCATTGCCAGGTGGCTTCGGAGATCTTTGCTAGCAGTTCTTTGGCTGGATAGGTCTTGACCACCCGGCCGTCTACGATTGCTCTTGTCGAAAAATCGGTGTCGCGCATGACAGCTACCATGAAGTCGTCGGTGACGCGGACGGAGTTGTTGGCGTTCTGGAAGAAGATAGAGCTGTAGGCATCGGAGTCGGGATGCGATCCGTCGTATCCCTGCAATACCAGCGCGTGCGCTTTGGCTTCTTCTTTACTCTTGCACTCGATGAAGTCGACTATGTCGGGATGGTCGATGTTCAGGATTACCATCTTGGCGGCGCGGCGAGTTTTGCCTCCGGACTTAATTACTCCGGCGAAGGCGTCGAAGCCTTTCATGAAGCTGAGCGGGCCGCTGGCGGTACCGCCTCCGCTGAGAACTTCGGTGGAGGAGCGCAGCGTGGACAGATTGGTGCCGGTGCCGGATCCCCACTTGAAAAGCATGCCTTCGGTCTTGGCCAGGGTGAGAATGGAATCAAGCGAATCCTTCACCGAGTTGATGAAGCAGGCGGAGCACTGCGGGCGGGTGTATCCGGTGACGCCGAATTCGACCTGGTTGGTGGTTGCGTTCCAGTGCCAGTTGGTGGCGTCGGATTTAGGCTCGACGCGCTCACAGCCTACATTGAACCAGACGGGCGAGTTGAAGGCGACGTGCTGGCGGATTAGCAGGTGGACGAGTTCGTCATGGAATGTGGCGGCGTCTTCGGAGGAGCGGAAGTATCCGTCCTTCATGCCCCAGTCGCGAATGGTTTCGGCTACGCGGGAGACCAATTGGCGCACGCCGGTTTCGCGCTCGTCGGTGCCGACCGGTCCGTGAAGATATTTCGAGGCGACGATGTTGGTCGCGGTCATGGACCAGTCTTTGGGGACTTCGACATTTCTCTGCTCGAAGATCATGCCTCCCTGGGAGTCGGTGATCTGAGCGTTGCGGAGTTCCCACTCGACTTCGGAGTAGGGGGGGACACCGGGCTTGGTGAACAAGCGGCGGAAGGTTAGGCCTTGGGCCTTCGTTTTCTTGTTGACGGCCGTATTGCTGGCAGGGGACTGAGTGTTGATTTGGTCGCGCACTTCGGGCATTTCCTTCTCCTCATTAGATGATGGCAAAGAGCAGTTGATCTAGACAGCAGATTGCAAAGTTCATGGTCTCAAAGTTGACTAACCCTGGCCAAAAACGCGCTTTCGACCAGATTTCGCGCCGGCTTGGCGCGGCTTCTGGCGCAGAGCGAGACGGGGCAAGCCCCGTCTCTACGGACAGATCTCTGGCGAGCCTTTTCGGAAGTTGTGTTCTGGGAGCGCGGTGGTGAGAGCTGGCTCAGCTGGGCGGGCCGTTTGGACTGAATTCGGTCGGGCCGGCTGAGGATCGTCGGCTGGGCATTCGATTCCATGACGGGCAAAGGAGGCGGCTACGAGTTCGATCAAGTCTTCCATCGGGGCTCCTAATGGCTCGCAGGACGCTGGACCGGTCGGGAGCAGCTTCAGCCGCGAGATTCTAATTCTGCTGATGAATCCCCCCGAGGGGATGCCTGGCAGGGCCAGACCCGGGGGGAAGTCACCGCCAGTTTCCATCCACTCCGGAGGGATGGTTTCCCGTGAAGGGGAAGACGCGAAGTCAGCGCAACGAAGTCAGCTCAACTAGGAATCTCGCCCCTGCGTTTATGGTCGTAGTCCCCTTTAATGAGGATCTGCAAAAAGTGCTCCGGGATGCTTAACGTACTCCCGTATATGGTGTCTGTCAAGAGGGAAACACAATATCTTGTAGCCCAAAAGTTGTAAGGGTGCCGAGTTGGGAAAGTGAGGTGAAGCCAGGTTTCAAAATTTCAAGGTTTCAGAGGCTTTAAAGCCAGAGCGCCATCTTTGATGCTCTGAAACCTTGA
>Ga0210410_10004752_pt1 | contig 11877 bp, 11 predicted proteins | sample IncBWC4MmetaG_FD_161058 | JGI IMG/M metagenome (GOLD analysis project Ga0210410, IMG submission 161058) | Forest soil microbial communities from Barre Woods Harvard Forest LTER site, Petersham, Massachusetts, United States - Inc-BW-C-4-M | ecosystem: Environmental > Terrestrial > Soil >... | reverse complement strand
CGCCGAGCTGGCCGAAGAAGAGGAAATGAAGACTGAGGTTAAGCGGCTGCGCGAGATGATTTCGCAAATCGGAATCGGCCTGCAGCGACTGACTGCCGGGCTGAGCCAGGCCAACCCGAATCTGATTTCCTATTCCGCGGCGGATTTCGTCGAGGATTTAAAACAGAAACTGGCGAAGGAATTTCCAGATAACGCGGCCAAGGTGACCTGGGATGTGCAATTAAAAGATGCGACGTTACAAATCGATCCGCAGCTGATTCAACAAGCCTTTCTCGAGATTTTCAGCAACGCTTTTCAACACGAGCGCAATATCAAAGCGATCGCCGCGAAAGGTTACGTGGACAAGAATCGTTTTGTTTTCGAGCTGCGGGAACCGAAAGCGCGCTTCGAATTATCGACTGAAAATTGGGGACGCGAACCGTTGCGAAACGTGGGCCAGGGCCACTATGGACTCGGGCTCAACCAGGTGCGTTCGACTGCGGAAGCGCATAGTGGCGATTTCCGAGCTGATTACGATCGGAAAACATCGACGCTCATAACGACTTTGACGCTGCCAATTTTCCCTGCCGAAGAATCTTGACCGCGATGAAAGAGAGTCGGCGGATTTTGATTATCGACGACGAGCGGCCGATCCTGCTCACGCTCGAAGCGCTGCTCAGCCGCCACGGATTCGAGACCGACACGGCCGCAACGGCCGCGGCTGGATTGAAGGCGTTGAAAAATAAAGCGCCGTCTCTCGTTCTGCTCGATCTGCAACTGCCGGACGCGGAGGGATTGCAGATGCTCGAGCAGATTAAGACCGAGCGGCCCGAGACGCAGGTCATCATCCTGACCGCGCACGACACGCTCAACAACGCGATCGAATCGATAAAGCGCGGCGCGTTTCATTTTATCAGCAAACCCTACGCGCCGGAGGAACTGCTTAGCCTCGTCGAAAAGGCGCTGGAGAAACAATCGCTTCTTCGCGAAACGCAACAGCTTCGCGAGAAAACGGTAGAGCTCGAAAAACGCCTGGAAATCGCGGAGACGCGATTGACGCCTGTGTTCAAAAGCAAATCGATGCAGGAAATCGAGGAGCTGATCGATGCGATGGCGCCGTCGGAAGCCAATGTCTTGATCACGGGCGAAAGCGGCGTCGGCAAGGAAGTGATCGCGAATTTGATTCATCATCGCAGTCGTCGATCGGAGCGGCCGATGGTGAAACTCAATTGCGCGGCGTTTCCACAAGCGATGATCGAGGGAGAGCTGTTTGGTTATGTCAAAGGCTCGTTCACCGGAGCGATGAACGATTTTCCGGGAATGATCGCGGAAGCAGACGGAAGCACTCTGTTTTTGGATGAGATCTCGGATATGCCAGCGGATTTGCAGACGCGGTTCCTGCGTGTGCTGCAGGAGCGCGAATTTCGGCCGCTTGGGAGCACACGCACATTGAAGGCGAATTTTCGGGTAATCGCAGCGACCAACCGGCCAATTCCACAGGCGCTCGCCGACAATCGGTTACGCTCGGATTTGTATTATCGGCTCAACACCTTTCAGATCGAAGTGCCGCCGTTGCGCGACCGAAAGCAGGATATCCCGCCGCTGGTCACATTTTTTATAAAACAGTTTGCGCAGCAGCTGGGAAAATCCGAGCCCGAGATTTCGCCGGAAGCGTTCCAAAAATTGCTCGATTATTCGTGGCCGGGAAACGTGCGCGAATTACAAAATGCGATGGAATACGCGGTCGTCCTCGCGCGGCAAAACACCGTTGGAGTAAAGGAATTGCCGGGCGAATTGCAGTTGCCGGCGGCATTGCAACAGATTGACCGCACCGTCGTCCCGCAAGGCGTACAAAGTCTGGACGACATGGAGCGAGTGACGATCCTGCAGGCGTTGGCGCAGTGCCACGGAAACAAAAAGAAAGCGGCGGAACTGCTCGGCATTCAACGGCCAACGCTCTACAACAAGCTCAAGCGTTACGCGATCCACCTCTAAAAAAGCTCCAAATCCCAAAACCCAATCTCCAAGGAAACTCCAATAACCAAAGGTTCAGAAAGGTGCCTCGAACTTTTGGGGGTTGGAGATTGAAATTTCCCTGGATATTGGAGCTTGGAGCCTGGACTTTTCGAAGTAATGGCGACCTCGCGACATCTGGAGAAAGTCCTGGCCCATGCTGAAGATCAGCTTGTAGGCGCCGGCAAGCAGCGGCCAACGGAAGTCCTTTCGACCTATAAAAAATTTCTCAAGCTCGAGGAGCATCGGCTTCGTTTGAAACATCAGGCCGGCGGTGGCGGCCGCGAGATCTGCGCTCGGCGCGGCGAACTGGTAGATGTAATTTTACGCCACGTTTTTGCTGCCGCCACCAGCGCCGTCGGCCAACCGACGACTTCTTTGGCGCTGATCGCCTTGGGCGGATACGGGCGGGGCGAGCTCAACCCATTTAGCGATGTGGATGTGATGCTTTTACACGGCGACAGCGCCGGCAAAGTTTCTCCGTATGTGGAAGGGATGGCCGAGCAAATTCTCTATTTGCTTTGGGACATCGGTTTCAAGGTAGGTCATTCGACGCGCTCGATGAAAGAGGCGTTGGCGCAGGCGAACCGCGACATGCTAACAAAAACGGCCATGCTCGAATCGCGTTTCCTGACCGGAGACCGCGCGCTCGCCCAGGAATTTCGCGATCAATTTCGAACAAAATGCGTTGATGGCTCCGAGCGCGAATATGTCGAATCGCGAATGTGCGACCAGGATGCGCGTCACCGCAAATTTGGCGACAGCGTTTACATGCAGGAACCAAATCTCAAGAACGGCTGCGGCGGTCTCCGTGATTACCAGAATTTACTCTGGATGTCGTATTTCAAAGAAGGCGCCCTGACTACGACGCACCTGGTCGGCCGAGATTGGTTGAGTGAATCGGACCAGCGCCGAATCGAAATGGCCTACGATTTTCTCCTGCGACTGCGGACCGACCTACATTATTTCTCCAAGCGCGCGGCGGACGTTCTCCATCTCAATCTGCAGGAGGAAATCGCACGGCGGTTGCGGTATCGGGAAAAGAATGGCCAGCGCGCAAGCGAAGCGTTGATGCGCGATTATTACAAACACACCCGAAATATTTTTCGCGTAACCGAACGCATCACCGAGCAGTTTGCCAGCGGTTACGCGACCAGCGGCACCCGCGCGCTTTTCACTTTCTTGCCGTTGCGCCGCGGTACCGAAACGAGATTGGGATCTTTCTCTGTTCGTCATGGCCAGCTTCACACCGATCGACGAGATCTCTTCAAGACGGATCCGTTGGAGATGATGCGAGCGTTTCAATTCGCGCAGGAGCACAATGTCGATTTTAGCCCCGAGTTGGAGGATCTGACCAGCCGCGCGCTCGGAGAAGTCACCCGCACTTATCGCTACGCCAAGGGACCTCGCGAAATTTTCAAAGCAATCTTATCCAACAGAGGCGACGTGGGACGCACACTCCGTCTCATGCACCGGGTCGATTACCTCGGCCGTTATATTCCGGAGTTCGGCCAGCTGACCTGTTTGGTGCAGCATGAATTTTTTCATCGCTACACCGCGGACGAGCACACCCTTCTGTGCATCGACAAGCTCGACGCATTGATTCGAACAAACGATCCGAAATTGATTGCTTATCGTCATCTTTTCGAAAATCTGGAGGATCCCTTTGTTCTTTACCTCGCTTTACTTCTGCATGACACCGGTCGAGCCGTCGGCGCCCGACCGCATTCCGAAGCGAGCGCTCTTTTCGCGCAAAGCGTGGCCAAACGCCTTCAGCTTTCGCCCGAGCAAAGGAAATCACTCATTCTTCTGGTCGACCATCACGTCTCGCTCTCCAACACCGCGCAGCAACGAAATCTCGATGATCCGGCGACGATTGTTGAGTTTGCAAATATCGTTCGCAGCCAAAAAAATCTGCACGCCCTGATGCTGCTGACGCTGGCCGACGGTCAAGGCACCAGCGGACAGAGCTGGTCGGATTGGAAGGAATCACTCGTCTGGCAACTTTTTCACGCCACGTCGCGGTATCTCGCCGACCAAAAATCCTATCACGAGCAAATCAAGATTGAACGCGAATCCCTGGAAGCAGCGGTGGCGGCCGAGCTGTCGCCCGATTTTGCGGAGGAAATCGAAGCGCATTTCGAATTCATGCCGGACAATTATTTCCGTGCGTCCCACCTCCCCGAGATCGTGAAACATATTCGCTTGTTTCGATCTTTGTTCGAGAATACCTCAGCCGAACACGATCTCGCGCTTTCGCCCGCCGCGAATTGGGAAGTTTTTCCCCAATTCGGTCACAGCATCGCTTCGTTTTGCACATGGGACCGTCATGACCTTCTGGCCAAAATCGCCGGATCGTTTTCGGTTGTTCCACTCAACATCCTGAGCGCCGACATTTTTCCGCGCGAAGACCACAGCGTTCTTGCCGTTTTCCGCGTGTGCGATACGAAAGGGCGAGCCGTCACCGAGGCACACGACCGCGTTCAGGTCGAAAACACGCTGCGTCACGCGCTCGAAGTGGAGACTTTTGAGTTTGCGCCGTTACTTGAGGAGGCGCGTCACAAGATTCAACATCGACGACTGCAGGAACTGGAATTCCCGGCCGGGATCGCAATTGATAACCGGGCGCATCCCACTTACACGCTGGTCCAGATTGAGGCGCCCGATCGCGTTGGCTTACTTTACGATTTGCTGACGGCGCTTGGGCAGGAAGGAGCAAATATCGTTCTTTCGCGTATCAGCACGCAAAAAGGCGCTGCGATCGATACATTCTATGTCACAGATCTCGCGAGTCGCAGTAAGATTACCGATTCACATCGCATCGCCGCGCTCCAGAAACGTTTGCGTTCGGCTATTTTAGGCGGAGCCGCAAAATAATTCACGCGTTGAATGAGCTGGCGCGCTTAGGCCGAATGCTTATCGTCCGGCAATTTAAATGAACGCGCTCATTCTTGCCGCTGGATACGCGACGCGGCTTTATCCGCTCACGCTGAAGAAGGCTAAGCCGTTGCTGGAAGTCGGCGGGAAACCGATCATCGAATGGCTTTTCGACAACCTCGCTTCGGTTCCGGCGCTTCAGACCGTCTACATCGTGACGAACGACAAATTCGCCAATGACTTTCAGAACTGGGCGAATGCTTACCAGGATCGACCCGCTTTCGCAAAGCTACGGCGTGACAGGCATCGTGGGATGCAGATCACCGTTATTAACGACGGATCAAAGAGTGACGATGATAAGTTAGGCGCAATCGGCGACATCAATCTGGTTTTGACACGCGAGAATCTGACCAACGACGACTTGCTCGTCATCGCGGGCGACAATCTTTTCGAACAACCGCTGAGCGACTTTGTGAACGCGGCCAAATATTCGCAAGCCACCGTCGCCGTCCACGATGTCGGAAATCTCGAGGCGATGAAAAAATACGGCACTGTCACGATCGATGGCCGCGGCGTGATCACGAATTTCGAAGAGAAGCCGCAAAAGCCAAAGAGCACGCTGGCCGCAGTGGCGCTCTATTATTACTCGCGCGAAGTGCTGCCGTTGTTCACAACCTATCTCGCCGCGGGAAATAATCCCGATCAGCCGGGGCTTTTCCTGCAATGGCTCTACACCCGCAAACCGGTCAACACTTTCGAAATCAAGGGGCGTTGGCTCGATATCGGCAGCAAAGAAACGCTCGAGAACGCAGACAAGATTTTCGCGAAGCTGTAGAGGCCGCTGGCCTCAGCGGCAGATGGCGAAGATGTCGATCTTATTTCAGCCGGCCTTCGTCGAATTCGATCAGGTCGAAGTAAGTCCGAATATCTTTGCGCCCCGCACCGCCCGATTGTTTTAGAAAGTGACTGAACCGGGCTTTTTTCGCAGCGGTGTCGGGGTGTCGGGAAATCATCGCCTGATTCCAGTGCTCAATCTCGTCGCTCGAATGTTTTACGCAGCTCGTTTCGACCCAACTTAAAATTGCGTCATCGTTTTCCAAACGATGAACCGCCTCTTCGAAAGCATCGCCGTCGAGTTTGAGAAAGCTGAGGAGGTGTTTGTCGAACCCGACCGTCTTGTAGTTGTAACCATCAAGCAATCCCTTGCGATGGAGCTTGGCCTTGTCGATCAAACGCGGAAGATGAACGTAGCCGCCGAGTTTTTCGTACGGACTGCGCGGATGCAGTCTTCGCATGGAGGAAAACCTTTAGGTGGCGTGAAGGGGCTGAGCTGCACCCAGCGGCGCCTCTGACTCGGCCTTCGTTTCGGCCGCCTTCGCTTCCGGTAACAACTCGCCCTGAGTGAGATTGGCCTGACCGATGACCAGTTGCCCGGAAAACATTCCGCCCTTCTCGATCGCGATTGATTTCGCGGTCACGTTGCCCTCCAACGTACCGGTCTTGTGAATTGTCACTGAACCAGTGGCGACGATTTCACCCGACATGCGCCCCTTGATGTCGATGTTCGTCACCTTCACGCGTCGAAAGCATTGAATATCGGATTTCCGTTCGACCGTCATGTGTTGCGCGCCGATTCGACCGGGAATTTTTCCAACCAGATTAATGGTCATCGAATCCTCGCACTCGAGATTGCCTCGCAGTTTTCCTTCGATTATCGCCGAATTACAAATCACGCTGGTGCTGCTGAGATCACCCTTGCTCGTTAAATGGACGTCGCCCCGAGTGCGAATTGTTCGACTGAAGCTGGTGGCGACTTTGTAATCGCGCAGATCGATGTGCGCGCTGCAACCGGGGCAATTGGTCGACGTCGCCTGATCGCTGACTTCGTGTTTGCGCTTACATTCGAAGCAAGAGACGGCGCGATTGCGTTGCCGGCTCCAAATGCCTTCGAGCTTGCGATGAAGCGATAGCTCCTCGGCAGGAGCGGAATCGTCCTTGAGTTTCAGGCCAGGCTTGGGCGCTGAAGGTGAAAATGAACGACCGCACTGGCGGCACAGGGTAGACTTCGCCGCCACATATTCCATCTGCTTAAAGCCACAGTGCGGACATTCCACACTGGCCTTAGCAGGCGACGATTTGGTCACTAGTTCAGTAGGCGAAGGTCAAACTTTAACCGCGAGCCGCGAAGGCAGGCTTGGCTGAATCTTCGTGGCGAACAACTTCTGGCCGGCTGCTGGATGCCGCCTTGACACTCATCCCGCTGGAAACTTCCGACTTTCCGATAAAGGTGGCGCCTTCCTCAATAATGAGCCGCGCGGCCTTTAAATCTCCCTGCAGCGTGCATTTCGATTTCAATTCGCAACGCTCGCTCACGGTGATGTTCCCCTGCACCTTGCCGTAAATCGTGATGGATTTTGTTTTTATTTCCGCGCGAATGTCTGCGTTTTCGCCGACTGTCAACGCCCCATCGGAATTAATTTCGCCTTCGACTTTTCCATCGATCAAAAGCTCCTTTTGGAACTTGATCGTGCCTTTAATTTCGACGTCGCTGGAAAGGACGTCTTTACCGGAATGTTCAGCCATAAACTTTTTGTAATCGCTTGTTGATGATTTTGGTTGGTCGCTGTAGGCGGATCGGTTGGATTCTTCAGCCCCCGAGTTCGGCGATCCTTCTGCAATCGGAGAGACCGTTCTCTGCGGGATGAATTTCTTCAACACACATCATTATTGTAAGAGTTATTCACATTGTCAACGGGTTCAAGAGAGAAAAGCCAAGTTTTTACAATTTATCCGCAAAACGGAACAAGTTTGCGGCTTGATTCTGGCCCGAAAGAACCAAATACGGCGGTGCCCGTCCCGGCGTCCGGTCAAGAACGCAACCGACCGCGTCGTCCGGAATCGTAATGACGAGCAGATTAGCGGCATTTTGAGCTACCCGGTCCAAATCATAGGCTAAAACGCAGTCCGCCTGCCGATTCCGAAGGGTCTCACGCGCGCTCAAGGTCAAAATCTCGACAAAGGGTAAAACAATCCGAGCAATTCGCGGCAATCGAAAATTCAAGGTGGGCCCGCCTGGATTCGAACCAGGGACCAAGGGATTATGAGTCCCCTGCTCTAACCGCTGAGCTACAGGCCCATTTACCTATGAAAATTACCGCAAACCAGCCAACCGATAAAATCACAGTTTATCCGTTGCTTTCATTTGACGGCTTCCGGTAATCACCACGGCTAAAATATTTTTCAAGCCAAACATAGAGGCAGATAAACAGGTAGCGACTGCCCATCTCTTTGATTTTCAGCTTCGCGATTCCACTTTGGCGATTACGCCAGGTGATCGGGATCACCGTCCAGTTGTAGCCACGAACAATCGCCTTAAGTGGGATTTCGACGGTCAAATTAAAATGCTGCGACAAAAACGGTCGGCAGCCACCAATGACTTCGCGGCGATAAGCCTTGAAGGCATTGGTGATGTCGTTCGGTCTAATTCGAAAAAAAATACGAATAAAAAGATTGGCGGTGCGATTAATCCAGAATTTCAACCAAGGGTAATCGATCACGCCTCCGCCTTTGACGAACCGGCTGCCGAAAACGCAGTCGTAACCTTCGTTCAACTTTTGCCAGTAACGCACGACGTCGCGGCAATCGTCCGACTCATCCGCCATCATCACGACCAGCGCGTCGCCTTTGGAATTGTCGAACCCGAGCACAACAGCGTTCCCGAATCCATGGGGTCCGGGATTATGAATTGGTCTCAGCGTCTCAATTCGCTTTTGGATCTGTTGAAGGATCTCCCAAGTTCTATCCATGCTGCCATCGTCGACAACAACGATTTCATGGGGAACATTATTTAGCCGTAGCTCCACGTGCAGGTGTTCAACAGTCGAGGCGATGCATTTCTCCTCATCACAGGCCGGGATGACAACCGATAGGAGCTGCAGCTTTCGCGCGCTCGCGGCGTCCCGCGGGCCGACTCTGAGGTCGCCTGATCGAACAGGGGTTGGAGCACCGGTTGACATTGGTCTGCCCATTGTGCGACTTCCGCGACCATTTCCGCTAACGGTTTTTTGTGGCCGTCATCTCGTCCGCCCGAAAAGGCGAGTCGAGTCGCCAACGTAAATTCGGACATCGTTCGGCCGGGTTGCGGGTTCGCTTTCGATTGGCAAGCTAACCCGGTTCAAGTTTTGACAGATGGTGGTTAGTTCGCACAAGGACAGTAAGTTCTCCACGCCACCCAGAGACATTGCCGACCCAACCCCTCCACTTCTCGGAGCAGCTGTACAATCGCTTCGATATCAGCCAGTCTCATGAAATGTTCGCGTGGTGAGCCGCGCGGCAGGACATATTAAAGGTGCCCGGTTGGAACGCGTCGATCCTCCGGACAAAAAGCGTACGGAGAGGAAGCGCTCAAGCGTGTTCAACAGTGGTTGTGCTTGCCCGCGTATCGAAACGGCAAACCGGTCCAGTCCGCGACACACATTAAGTTCTACTTTGTGCCGGCATTCTACCGGCTTCAGGAGAAGGTGTTCGATGTGTGTCTCTAGCGCTTTGCTTCGAGTAATTCGGCGATCGTTTCTTCCAGCTTCGCGGCCGAAACCGGTTTCTTGAGATAGGAATCGCCGCAAACCGAAAGCGCCGCTTCCTGTTCCTCGTCGCTGGCATAAGCAGAATAATAAAGCACCGGGACTTTCGGCTGCAGAAGGTGGATCTTTTGACATAATTCGATCCCGCTGCCGTCCGGCAGCCTCACGTCCAAAATGCAGAGGTCGAATTTGAATTGTTTGGCGAGCTCCAACGCTTCCCCGCTCGTTCCGGCCGTCGCCACGACATAGCCAAACTCGTGCAGCGAAGCAGAGATCAACAACCGAATATCCGGCTCATCATCGACATGAAGGATTCGGGCGTTCATGGTCTTGTCTTTTCAGCACTCATCGGGCCAGAACGTATGCATCTTTGCGCAAGGGCTCGGAAAGGCAGTCGTCTGCATGGGAAATTGTTAGATCGATATCCAGGCAGTGGCAATTCCGCCATCGGCGCCGATGGCGACGCCGCTGATGTTTTCAGAAGTGGTGTGACGCGACAAAAACAGTCGCGACCAGAAAACGAGTGCGGCCAAAATGAATGCCGCGGAACCACAAAGCGGGTTCACCCGAAAGAGAATCACGGTGCAATAAGTCGCAAACAGAGTGTGCAACGAAATTTTGGACCAATGGTTTATGATCGCGGCCGATATCAGCAACAGGAGCGTGATCACGCCGCCGCGAAGAATGTAAGGCGGCGCGTGCACCAGCCACATCACGATTGTGCCGAAAGCGGAAAGTGGAATCGCGATCGGGTAAAAACGTTTTCGTTCTTCACGGACGGAGACATCAGCGTCGGCCCAACGACCGGAGCGAACACCAAAAAACAGAAGCAGACCAGTCGGCGCGATGACGGACAGAAATATTGCCGCGAGAAGAGAAATAGCGAGGCGCGAGGCCAGTTGCGTCGTGACCACAATCCCAACGCTGATCGTGACAAAGACCAACGGATGCCCGATCCACGAAACAATAACGGCCAGTCGACGCGATAAGATCGACATTGAGCAAGATCGACAATCAGACCGCCGGCAGAATCTTTCCACTGACTTCACCGAAGCCGAGACGATACCCTTCGCCCTCGCACCAGCCGCTGATGGCGAGAGTGTCCCCGTCTTCGAGCCATTTGCGCGTCTCACCGTTCGGCAACGTCAGTGGGTTTGCCCCCCGCCAGGTCAACTCGAGCATGCACCCGCGCGAGTCTTCGTTTTCGCCGCTGATCGTCCCGCTTGCGAGCAGATCGCCGGGTTGAAGATTGCATCCGCCAACGGTGTGATGCGCGAGTTGCTGCGAAGCGCTCCAATAAAGATTCTGAAAATTCGTTTGTGTAATTCGGTGTGGCGATTTCATCTTCGCTGTTTGCAATTTCGCTTCGAGTTGGATGTCGAACGTGAAATCGTTTGTCGCTCGAAGGTAAGACAACGGTTCGGGATCCTGCCGCGGCAACGGTTTACGAAAAGGCTCCAGCGCTTCTAACGTCACAACCCACGGCGAAATGCTGGTGCAAAAGTTTTTGGCCAGAAACGGACCGAGCGGTTGGTACTCCCATGCTTGAATGTCGCGCGCGCTCCAGTCGTTCATCAACACGAAACCGAAAATGTGATCGGGCGCCTGATCGATCGGCACCGGTTCGCCTAACGGATTGCCGGGGCCAATCAAAAACGCCATCTCCAGTTCGTAATCCAAGCTTTTGGTCGGGCCAAAAATCGGCGCCGCGGCATCCGGCGGTTTGATTTGTCCTTGTGGACGCCGCACTTCCGCTCCACTCGCCACGACGGAACTGGCGCGGCCGTGATACGCCACTGGCAACCATTTCCAATTCGGCATGAGCGCATTCTCGGGCCCGCGCAACATCGTGCCGACATTGTGGGCGTGATGATAAGAGGAATAAAAATCGGTGTAGTTACCGATCCTGGCCGGCAACTGCATCACAACATCGGTTTGCCGATGAAAAACACGCTCCCGCAATTTCTTGTCGTCACGCAACGTCGCCAACTCACCCGACAGAAGTTTTTGGAGAATCTCTCGCACCTTGCGCCAGGCTGGCCGACCGAGCGCCAGAAATTCATTCAACGAATCCTGCGAAAACAAACCTTGGCTTGGTAGATCGGGGAATTGTCCCGCTCCTTCCAGAATGGAAAGATCGACAACGTACTCGCCAAGCGCGACGCCGACCCGCGCTGCGCTTTCGCGCGGCTTGAAAACGCCGAACGGCAAATTCTCCAGCGGAAAATCCGAATCGCGCGGAACGTCGATGAAAGATTTGAGGGCCATCAAGAAAGAAGATCCAGCCCGCGCAAATCCTCGCGCGGCTCGTCAAAGCTGCAGCTGCCGAACGAAGTGACGAATTTTCGGCGCGCTTTAATCCGATCAAGAGTGATTTCCCAATCACGCCAGGCAAAGACGGTGTCGTGAAATTCGAAGGAACTCGAAC
>Ga0210410_10004746_pt1 | contig 11882 bp, 24 predicted proteins | sample IncBWC4MmetaG_FD_161058 | JGI IMG/M metagenome (GOLD analysis project Ga0210410, IMG submission 161058) | Forest soil microbial communities from Barre Woods Harvard Forest LTER site, Petersham, Massachusetts, United States - Inc-BW-C-4-M | ecosystem: Environmental > Terrestrial > Soil >... | reverse complement strand
TTCCTAATCGATGTTGGCCTTGTGGTAAGCCATCAACAATACAGTTCTTCCATTTTAAATACCATTCCCCGATTTGATAACAAATATGATCAGCTTGTTGAAGTGTAAAATCTCTCATTTTTTTATCTCCTAAATAATGGCAATAGACGGGACTCCAACCCGCTAGCTTCTTCCGGATCCGTCGAACAAGAACAATTGCTTCACCGTTTACGCCGCCTCATCTTGTTCCGTCTTGGCGTAGGGCTCACCCTACTGCTATTGCCGATTTGATTATATCTAAACAGTAATGTTATATATAGATATATTTTTATATAGGTATATATTTATGGAAAACTATCGTTCTTGTTACACTATTTCTGTTCTTCAACAAAAAGGCGGCGCGGGAAAAACAACCATAGCTACTAACCTAGCATATTATTTTTCAATCGCTAATTACAATACTTTGCTAGTAGACAGTGATCCAAACCAAAGATCTGCCAGAGATTGGCATGCTGCAAATGATGGACAATTGGTTACTTGTATTGGATTAGATACAGAGACTTTACCTAAAGATTTAAAATCGATATCAGAGCCATTCGATATCGTTATTATTGATGGAACGCCTCAGATTGCTAAATTGTCGGTTGCAGCTATCTTAGCATCTGACTTAATACTTATCCCAGTCCAGCCCTCTCCTTATGATGTTTGGGCAACGGCCGATCTGGTTGAACTTATTAAAACTCGACGAGCCATTAACAATGAAAATCCGCAAGCTGCATTCATATTAAGTCGGGTAATTAAAAATACGTTGTTGAGTAAAGAGGTTACAGAAGCACTTCAAGAATATTCTTTTCCTATATTGGATTCAGTCACTACCCAGCGAGTTGACTATGCAACAAGCGCCTCTTCTGGAAATTCTGTGCTCCATAAACCTAATAGCCAAGCAGCTTTTGAGATAAACCGATTAGGTGCTGAAATTCTAGTTAAGTATATAGAAAGTTGATAAACATCAAAAATATGTTAATATAAATATATATTTATATATAAATATGGGGCTATAGATATATGATTAAATCTAAAAAATCCGAGTTGGTTAAAAACAATCCTCGCTTAATCGGGGAACTGTTGAAAGATGATTTTTCAAAAGCGATTTATGTTAAGGTTTCTAAAAAACAATATAAAAAACTTCAGGTGTTCTTAGCCGAGCACGGAATATCCATGACAGATTGGTTAAGGAAAAAAATTGATGAGCTCTAATGAACTAACTGATGAAGAAATATTCTTGCGATGTTTTGTGACAATGCTAACCCATAAAGGCCACGGCCTTTCTTTGGTCGGGAGGGAAAAGTCGGTAAGCGATGTTGTAACCGCTCAACCCGGCAAATGGTTTAGATTGCTAGCAGATATAAAATACGATCGTCCAAAAAATAAATTTCCAACTTTTGATTCAAAACAAGTTATGCTTTCGCTATTGAACGAGGACGAGATCAATGAGTAAAGCATGGATGAAAACTTAATCATATTTATACTACAGGATACAGCATTGGTTAGTTATTTATACTGCGGCATATATTTAATATTGGGTTCAGTTCTTGAAATTATAAACAGGGTAATTCCCTCGTAGCTCAGTCGGGAGAGCAAGTGACTGTTAATCACTGGGTCAGCGGTTCGAGTCCGTTCGAGGGAGCCATATAAAACCCTACGGGGATAGCACGTAGGGTTTTAATCCGGCGTTTGACTGTATGGAGCTTTTGACAATTACAGAATCTCTTAAATTTACTAGCGCTGTCAACAAAAATAATCTCTAGTATTCGTTTTAAAATAAACCACAATATGTAGTGTCTTATTAGCATTTATTTTCTATTGTGGCTTCTTTTATATCTAAGCAATTTTCGTTTTCATCGAATCTCATTTCTAAAGTTAATATTTTAATTTTTCCTACATGTTCTAAAAGATGACCAGAAATGTTTGATTTTGCTAAAAAATTCAATAACGAAGTGTAGATTATGTCCTCTTTAGAACGAAAATTTTTAACAGGGCCATTATCTAAATTTGTTTTCTTGCTCATTGATATAGTCCATAGATGAAGTTAGAGTGTAACTACTGATTATCCGGCGGATGCAAAAAGGCCCCGCTCACAGGAAGTGTACGGGGCCAATTTAATCCATTTTCAAAGTGTTAGTACTTCCAACCACGGAATAACTTACCACGCGCCTACAATATCGCGTGAGTTGTTCTAAGTCAAGTACTAAACAGTTAATTACTTAGGTAAGGACAATAATATGAGCGATATTACAGTCGACAAACTTGCGTTATTTGATGCCCTTTCTGCGCAAAGTTTCAACATAAATCCCATTTACATAAAAATTACTGGCCGTATCAATTACGGGTTTTTCCTTACTCAGTTAGTTTTCTTTTCACGTTCTTACGGGCATAGGCCGTTCTATAAGACAGATGATTATATGCAAAAAGCTTATGGGTTTACGCGTCATGAAATATTAAACGCAAGAAAACTTTTAGAGGAGCTAGAGATTATATCCACAGAAAAGAAGGGTGATGGTAGGTTATATTACACACTCAACAGGGCAAGAATAATAGAGCTTGCCCTGTTGATAAGTCCAAAAACAGACACTGTAAATAATGACACCGTTGTCCGGAAAGCGGATGACCCATTGTCCGGAAAGCGGATAACCCATTGTCCGGAAAGCGGACAATCTATAAATGAAAGAAACGATCTCAATAAAAACGATCTCAAAATAACGAATAAACGAAAAGGTATTGTGGATAACTCGGAATGTAATTTCGTTATTTTGAAAAAGTTTGAAGAGCTGGACTTTGAGGAAAAAATATTATTTTCAGAACTAACTACGCTTGGGGTTGGTACAAAAAAGACGCTCTCTGCGGTTTCTAATTTGCCTATGTATCAATTACAAGATTTAATTTTGTCTTCCAGAAATCGTTTTGTTAAAAATATCCCGGCATATCTCACTGGTGGTATTAATAAACTCATGCGTTCTTTTATCGGGCTAACATTGGTGGGAGAAAAAAATGTTAGTGCCTAGCAAAGAAAAACTGGGAAGCCTATGCCGTGGAATGATGACGCTTGGAATTCCCATAAACGAAATCGTTAGGGCGATTGGAATTTATGGGTACGAGAAAGTAAGATATGTTTCTAAGTATTATTACAAGAAAAAAACAAAGCCTCCGCTCTGTATTTTTTACAAATCATTGAACGAGTTTGTTATGGATGACGAAATTTCTAAAAATTTGGCGGATAGATTCAATTTTAATGGGCCAGACGACTCGATAGTAGGGTCTGAAACAAAAACGGCATGGCGAGCCTAAAATCGGCCAATTTTTAAATCGTGATTTTATTCACATTTTAATTCACAGAAATTGTGGATAACCTGTGTTCTCAGGTGGATAAACGACCAGGTCTGCAAATGATGTGCGCCTTTGGCCATGTTAGTTTTGAGACATTGGCTATGTTTTTGGATTTTTCTAATAAATAAAAAATACCCGGCTATGAGGGTAACCGGGCAACGCTTGATGCAATGTCCTTTTGGACTACTAGGAGATAAAAAATCATATCAACTCTATCTCTCACTTCCTACTGACAATCTCTCACAAACACGTAAGTCAAAGTCGTTATGCGCTATTAATGCGGCCCTCTAATCTGAATGAGAGGGCCGCTTCAAGGACGAGGGTGTTGCCAAGGATGGCAAGGCATATAACTAAAGCGGCTTCTTTTCTTTTCAGATTTAAAAAAATTATTGAAAAAAGTATTTGTTAAGGGTATATTTATACCTTCTAAAAGTTATTTAGGGGACCAAAGTGGAAAACTATTTGATTGTATTTTTATTTAGCCTATTTAGTAGCGGGCGCGTGTTTGTCGCATTGATTTGGTTAGAACTACGAAAGATAAATAACTCGTTTGAAATATATTCAATTGCCAAGCTAAGACAAGGTGCAAACGAACAATTAATTAATCATCTTATTAAGGCGCAAAATGGAAATTCATAGCAAAATTTATTTAGACACCGAAAAATATAAGCATTTAGTAGAACATCTTTACGAATCTTTTTATGAGGAAATAAAAAAAATATCCAATGAAAACATCACAGACAAAGAGTTGTCTCTAAAAGCAATGGCTTTATATTCCATATCAATTTTCCCATGCATTGCTCGTGATTTTTCTCTACATGACACGATAGAATTTTTATTTTATTTTTTAACGAATATATTAGATCCAATTTTTTCTAGTACAACAGACAAGGTCCAGAGACGAGATATTTATGTTGATATCTCACGTATAATATTTACAATTTTTCTCGATCGTGATTTTTCTTTTTCAGAAGACCATCAAAAAAAACTTCTAGAAATGACAGAATGTTATCTGGATAAAATGGACGAATAAGTTTAAGGAGAAACTTAAATGAAAACTGATATGCAGGATTGTTCGCCAACGATACAATTGACCTGGTTAGAGGAAAGAGCGAGAATTGATAGTAATGTAGTTGCCGATACGGTTTTAACAATTTTAATGAAATTTGGAAGACACCTTAAAAAAGAAGATATGGAATTTATAATCAGATATTTGCAATCACAGATACAGGAAACTGAAAAATGAAAACCGAGACAGAACCAAAGCCGCCCGAGAAAAAAAGATGGGCTACCGTGCGTATGATACCAAACTTATATCCGGGCATCTTTAGTCAATCATCTGTTCGTTGGCTTATTTTCAATGAAAAGCAAAATGGATTTTCTCGATGTGTTAGAAGGATTGGAAAAAAAGTTTTAATAGACCTTGATTTATTCGATGATTGGATAGGATCCCAAAAATGAAAACCGAAATAACACCGAAACGTTGCCGTCTCATTTTTGAAATAGCGCCGGATTTAAAAAAAGAATTTGCAGCAATCTGTAAATATCAAAGAACCTATATGGGGGATGAAGTGGTTCGATTTATTAAAGCCTTTGTGGCAGCCGATAAGATTATTATTGATAGGCTTAAAGAACGCTATGCAGGAGCTAAAGATGGAGAATAAAGAACATGATATCATTTCATGATGATTTACCTTATCCCTTCTTTTCGCCCATCTTCTGATTGATCCAAATTCTAACAATATCAGCAACTGACCGATTTTCTTTTTTAGCCTGTTCCGCGATGTATGTATATGCGCGATCTGTTACCCTGACTGATAAGCGATGTATTAAGATATCATCGGGTTTTAAATTAATTTTCATTTTCTTTAATTCTCCTGTTGACAAGTGGGTGCCAATGTCAGACAATGGCTGACATGAAAAAGATATTAACATAGTCCAATTATTTAACCAAGGGGGAAAACATGAATCCGGGCATATATGACAACATTACAAATGAGCAATATCACGCATCCGAGGGAATAAGTTCAACTGGAATTAGCTTAATTCTAGATTGTCCAAAACGATATTATTATGAATATCATGAAAAAGGTAAAAAAGACGAAAATGACTCTTTTGATTTTGGGACAGCCGTGCATATGCTTGTTTTGGAACCGCAAAAGTTTAACGACACATATTTTTTAATGCATGAATCGGTTGATTTGCGTACCAAGGCTGGGAAAGAAGCAATGGAATTAGCGGAAAAATCATCCAATGGCAGAAAAATATTAAGAAAAGGTGTTTGGGAAGAAGCTAAAATAGCCGCTGAATATGCACTAAAGCATTCATTTTGGAGTAAACTTACCAATCCCAAAATAGAGCATTCAATCTATTGGGAAGGTGGCATATACAATACTCTTTTGAAATCAAGGCCAGACGCTTTTAATGATAGCTTAATTGTGGATTTTAAAACTACAGATTCAATAAAAGGGTTTTCAAATTCAATTTATAATTTTGGATATCATCGACAAGCAGCAATGCAAGTAGATGCACTATATCAACTTGATGGAAAAAAAAGATTCTTTGCTTATTTTGTTATTGAGAAAAAAGCGCCATATTTAACTGCACTTTTTACATTAGATGAGGTATCATTGGAGCAAGGTCGAAGAGAATATTTAGATGGAGCTGCACTTTATAGTGAATGTGAAAAATCTAATAACTGGCCAGGATATGAAGAAAAGTTCCAATTAATTTCAATACCGAAATGGGCAATTAAAACAGAGGATGGGCAATAATGAATGATGAAAGAGTTATAATTGATGGTGCTGTACAGATAGATTTAATAGGCGCATCTTTTAAGCGGGTGAATATATGCGTTTTTAAACACATACAACAAATAAATTTAAACTTGCAGAGGGATAATGATCCAGCAAATGACGAACCACATTTTTTGATTTTATCGGAAGCGCAAGATTTAATTGATGAATTAACCAAAGCTATTAAAACTTTAGGAGAACCAAATGATTAGCCAAGAAACAGAAGCAAAGCCAGAGAGCCGAGTGATGACAACTAATCCTGGCTTTATGCAAGTCGACTCAATTGAGGCCGCTATGCGCTGCGCCGAGATAATTGCTAAGTCCTCATTTTGCCCGAAAGGAATGGCAGGTCGTGCGGGAGACGTTGTTATCGCCCTTCAAATGGGCCAGGAATTGGGACTAAAACCAATGCAAGCCATCCAGAATATAGCTGTCATTAATGGAAGGCCAAGTTTATGGGGTGATGCAATGCTGGCTGTTTGTAGACAGTCGCCTGATTTCGAATATATAAAAGAAGAATATTTAGAAGATACAAAAACATATATTTGTCGTGTAAAAAGAAAGCACGAGCCAGAATTTATGCAGCGATTTTCCGAAGTGGATGCTAAAACCGCTAAACTTTGGGGGAAAGATGGCCCATGGACTCAATATCCTCGCAGAATGCTTCAAATGAGAGCCAGAGGGTTTGCTCTAAGGGATGCTTTCCCAGACTTGTTACGCGGTATCATTACCTGCGAAGAAGCAACGGATATGCCAAAAGATAGGATAGATTATAGCCATCGCATTGGCGATGTCATTGACGGGAAGATAGTCGATGAAACAATTACCGGCGAACAATTAGAAATTGTAAAGAAGCTTATTGAAGAAACAGATACAAAAGAGATTGATATCTGCGGTCATCTTAAGGTAGATTGCCTAGAATCAATGACAGATAAACAATGGGTTGGTGTTTGTAAGCTTCTTGAAAGGAAGATGGCTAAAAAACAAAAGCTCGAAGAGCTTGAAATTAATCAAGTTTTTGAAGAAGAAGCATCCAAAGCTTCAAAAGAGTTTTTAGAGGAACTAGGAGAGGAATAAATGCAAGAAAGCGATGTGGCTTTAAAATATGAGGAATACGTCAAATCTGGAATGGCAAAAGAACAAGCCAAAATATTAACTGAATCTTGGTGTGAAGCGATGGAGCTTCACCCAGAAGCTGCCTCTAAAGAAGATTTGGAAAATCTGCGCGAAGAAATTATGTATCATTTAAGAAAATCTGTATTTGAAGTTCCTACTTAAACTATATGGAAATTCAAGGAGGCATAAATGGCTAGACCAGCTGAGCTTATGATTTTGGTTGAAAATAGCGATCCGAACAATGACGTCTTAGAAGAATTAAAGGTACTTACAGAAGATGAGCTCAAAGCTTTTGAATTTCAGGAAGACAAAAAAACAGTAACAGTTAAATATCAAACAAAAAAGAAATCAAAAGAAGAAGATGACAAAGGCATATTTTTTTCAGCAGCTTTAGAAAAAGCCCAAGACAGGGCGGCAAGAAAAAAGAAAAGTGAAAAGGATAATTTATCGCCGATCCCAGTTGAGTTATTCAATGATGGTCCAAAACCAAATGCAAAACCTGCAAAATAGGGGATATTAATATGAAAAGCACAGAAGTTATATCAAAATATGTAGAGGCATTAAAATTAGGCCATACTTCAGATGAAGCAGAATTTCTCGCCACTAACTGGGCAGAATGTATGGAATTGCACCCAGAAGCTGTTACTAAGTCGGACATCAAGCATTTAGAAATGTCCACAAAGGCTGATATGCAAAAAATTAGAGATGATTTTTCTAATGTAATAGAAAAGCTAATGGTTAGAATAGATTCCAGCTTTAGAATGGTATACATAGGAATGGGGTCAATTTTTACTATAGTTTGCCTGCCATATTTAACAAAACTTTTCGGGCATCAATAAAATGGATGCAAAAAACGAAAACAGATTCGATAGAGTTAAATATATTTCAAATCAAATTTACGATATTCTTTTGCTAGAATCGCCAGACCAAGCATTTTCAGCGCTAATTGCATGCGTCGATACGACATTAAAAGAATTACCAGAAGAATCTCAAAAAAATATTCTTAAAATGGCCGTGGAGTATTTAGAACGCGGACAATAATTGCCGCCCTGTCACGACGGCAGTCATATTAAAACTGATATCTTAACCCTGTGCTTAATGCATAAGTATTGTTAAACCGTTCTGGTTTCTTGCTTAAAGATTTAGAACTTTCCCAAACAAAAGCAAATCTGATAGCCAATTCGGGGACAAAATGATACTCAGCGCCAGCTAATACCTTAGGAACACATCTAGATAGGTCTAAACGGTAAGCTGGATGTCTTGCATGGTTTCTAATATGGGCCAAACCTGCACCACCTAAAAGAGAAACCGTCTTTTCAACATTTAAAGGAAGGTTATATATCAACATTCCATGGATGCCTTTCATCTTCAAAGATGCGCCACCTTTTGAAGACTTGGCGGAGTGAAAGCCTGTTTCAATTGAAAAATCTTCGTTTAATACATGACCTGTATAAACGTGTAATGCAGCTGCCCTTTTTGAAAAAACATGGGCATTTAACCCGCGTAAAGAAACCGCCCGTGTCTGGGCGTCAAACCCAACATATGGTATGGCGCTTGATTTTGGTATACAAAATATTGTGGCCAAAAACAACGCGATATAAATTAATGGTGAATTCCGTTTCATGACAAAAGACTCCTATGGTGAATGAATGATTATTTTATAGTAGGGGAGGGAGAAGTGGTTTGCAAGAAATTAGTTATTCGACCATCATCTTCTAAATTAGCTGAAATTTTTAATTCTAATTTTCTAAGGTTATATTCTAAATTGCGAATTCGAGATTCTAAATAAAACATCCACTCGTGGTCAGAATATCTACCAGGCTCTCTTTCTGAAACAAAAGTAGTCATTCTATAATCTCTTTAAGCTTTTGTACTTCTACATAACAAGTATCGTTATCATTACAAAATCGTAAATTTCGATAAGCAACTCCCGGATCTTCAGGGCACATATCATAGCTATATACGCTGACCAAACCCCATGGGCGTTTATTTCCGCATGCGTCACATTGAAGAGGAAACTGCTCGGCCCTAAGCTGTTTTATATTGCTTTTAATTAAATCAATAACATTTTTATTTGGATCCTCTTCTTGAAGAACATCAAAACATTTTTTTCTTAATTCAATCATTAATAAAAAATATTCAGCAATAAATACATTTAATTCGGTAGGAGTATTGAAAATAACTGCTTCTGTGCTTTGAATTGCCCGATTCAAGACTGTCTTTAAAAAATATCGCTCTTCTTCTGTATCAAATGATGTTTTCATTTAAGGCCCCTTATCACCATGATAATTACTATTACGCTTATCTTTGCATAAACAATCATTTCAAAATACGAAAAATTAAATAAAAATTTTCCCACAAAAACAGTCACGATATCCATGAACCCTAAAGTAAAAATCGCTCGCATTGGTAAATTATTCATAAAAAACTCGCTATAGGTCAATCTGTCAATATATCATAAACAAAGAATTTTACATGTGTTAATTTGTACAGTTTGCTATAAAAATAACAATGCGCTAGGATTAAGTGATATACCACTCAAAAGGATTTGAGAATGGAAGCTATTAAATGTCCCGCCTGCTTTGGCGCTAAAAAAGTCATGAACATAGGAATGTCTGGAACCAGACCTTGTTATCATTGTTCTGGGAAAGGAACCGTAGAGAAGCCTAAAGAAGAGCCTACTCTTAAAAGCCATGAAGAAAGGCTAGAAGAATTACAAAACCATGTTTCTTTAACTGAAACTAAACCATTAGAATATACGCCACCATCAAAACAAGGACTATTTAAAGATGGCAAAGACAAAAAGTTCAAAAAATGAACCCGCAAATGAAGTTAAAAAAAATCCAGGAGGAAGGCCATCTAAATATTCAAAAGAGCTCGCAGAAAAAATATGTCTGATGGTTTCTACCAGGCCGCATGGATTAGAGAGGATATGTAAAGAAAACCCAGAGTTCCCTTGTCCTGAAACAATATATGATTGGAAGATTACCAAACCAGAGTTTTCCAAGATGTACGCACAGGCAAAAGCAAACCAAGCCGATTTATTGGTCGAAGAAATATTAAATATTTCAGATGATAGCTCTAATGATTATTACGAAGATAAAGAAGGCAATGAGAAATTTAATGCAGAACACGTAAATCGCTCAAGGCTTCGTGTAGATACAAGAAAATGGATTGCTTGTAAGCTACTTCCTAAAGTTTATGGCGACAAAGTGCAAACGGAAAGTACAGTCACCGTAAAAACCCATGAGGAAAGACTAAAGGAGCTCGAATAATGGCCAAAGAATTTAATATAAACATTATCGAATGCGAAAACCAAATCGATGTTTTGGTACGTCCAGAAAGCGATTTAATATGCCTATATAGCGTATTGGATGATATTGAAATAAACTTTCAGCCAAATGAAGCGAGAGAATTAGCCAATATTTTAAATCATCTGGCAGATTTTATCGATGAACGGGAATAATCAAAATTAACAAATAACAACAAGGACGTTGTTAAATGACAGAAGAAAGAGAAAATGCTATTTTTTCCCGTTTAAAAAACGATTTCCCACACTATGCATTAAAATGCCTAAAAATAAGAACAAAAGAAGGTAAAGTACAGCCATTCCTATTAAATAAAGCACAACTATACATACATACAAGGATACAAGAACAGAAAGGGCAATCGGGAAGAGTGCGAGCTTTAATCCTAAAAGGACGGCAGCAGGGATGCTCAACATATGTAGGTGGCCGATTTTATCATAGAACAACACATAATCCAGGGACGCAATGTTTCATTTTAACTCACCTCGGAGATGCAACCAACAACTTATTTGAAATGGCTCAGAGGTTTTATGAAAACACCCCAGAACTTGTCAGACCAGCAGTTAGCACAAATAACAGCAAATCGCTTATGTTCGGAAATTTGGATTCAGGCTATAAAATTGGGACGGCTGAAAACAAAAGTGTTGGGCGTTCCAGCACAATACAGCTTTTTCATGGCTCCGAAGTCGCTTTCTGGACCAATGCCGATGAACACGCTAAAGGAATATTACAAGCTGTACCGGATGCCATAGGAACCGAGATAATCCTAGAATCTACGGCTAATGGGGTAGGGAACTATTTCCATCAAGCCTGGGGCAAAGCTGAAGCCGGAATATCCGATTTTATCGCGATATTCGTTCCATGGTTTTGGCAAGAGGAATATAGGCGAGAAGCGCCAGATGACCTAGTTTTAACCGAAACAGAATTGGATTTAAAAGAAACATACGGCCTTTCAAATGAGCAGATTGTCTGGCGACGATATAAGATAATAGATCTCTCCGTCAACGGCCAAGATGGAGAGAAAAGCTTTAAGCAAGAATATCCATGCAATGCAAATGAAGCCTTTCAACTAACCGGCGAAGACTCTTATATTCCTTCTGAACAGGTTATGAGAGCACGAAAGACTAAGGTCGAGGCTTACGGCCCGCTTCTTATTGGCGTCGATCCAGCAAGGTTTGGAGACGACAGAACATCTATATCTATTCGCCAAGGTCGTAAGGTCTTTGGCTTACAAAGTTTTACCAAAAAAACTACAATGGAGATTGTCGGAATTACCGTACAACTGATTCTTCAACATAAA